>JAABUH010000618.1_pt1 | contig 48737 bp, 44 predicted proteins | sample 5559121 | NCBI WGS metagenome assembly JAABUH01 (sample SAMN10711871, study PRJNA513364) | rock metagenome | isolation source: Antarctica rocks | place: Antarctica: Victoria Land, Battleship Promontory nord | collected 2015-12-28
GATCCCCAGGATCGCGCCGACGAGAACCACCGGGCGGGGTACAATCCACTCGATACCTGACACTCGACATTCGACACTCGGCCTGGGGGTAGGGGATGCCGCATATCCGAGAGCTTTTCGATCTCACCGGGCGGGTGGCGCTCGTCACCGGCGGATCGCGCGGATTGGGGCGCGAGATCGCCGAGGGGCTGGCGGAGGCCGGGGCGACGACCATCATCACCGCCCGGCGCGAGCAGTGGCTCGGCCCCGCCGAAGCCGAGCTGCGCGCCGCCGGGCTGGCCGTCACCGCGCGGCCCTGCGACGTGACCGACGAGGCGGCGGTCGAGGCGCTGGTAGCGGGGATCGTGGAGGAGCACGGGGCGCTCGACATCGTCGTCAACAACGCCGGGATCTCCTGGGGCGCACCGGCGGAGGAGATGGCGGTCGAGCAATTCCGGCGCGTGGTCGACACGAACGCGACCGGCTCCTTCCTGGTCGCCCAAGCCGCCGCGCGCCGCATGATCCCGCGCGGTCGTGGCACGATCGTCAACACCGCCTCGGTCGCGGGGCTCTACGGCTCGCCGCCCTCGGTCCTGCGCGCGGCGGGCTACAGCGCCTCGAAGGGGGCGGTGATCGCCCTGACGCGGCAACTGGCGACCGAGTGGGCCGGGCACGGCATCCGCGTCAACGCGATCGCGCCCGGCTTCTTCCCCAGCCGCCTGACCGAGGCGGTGATCGCCAATGGCGGCGAGCGGATGGTAGCCGACGTGCCGCTCGGACGGCTGGGACAGGCGGGTGATCTCAAGGGGGTCGTCCTCTTCCTCGCCTCCGATGCGGCGAGCTACATCACCGGACAGACGATCGTCGTCGATGGCGGCGCGACAAGTTGGTAGCGCGTGTCGGGAGGGGGAATGATGGCGGGGCGGTTGCAGGACAAGGTGATCGCGATCACCGGGGGCGGCTCCGGGCTGGGGCGGGCGCTGGCGATCCGTTTCGTCGCCGAGGGCGCGCGCGTGCTCGTCACCGATCGGGACGAGGCGAGCGGGCGGGCGACGGTCGCGGCGCTGGCCGATGGCGCGGGCGGCGCTGGTGCGTTTCGTCGGGTTGACGTAACGGTCGAGGCCGACTGCGAGGGGGCGGTGGCCGAGGCGGTCGAGCGCTGGGGGCGGCTCGACGTGCTGGTGGCGAATGCCGGGATCGGCTCGCCCGGCGCGCTCGCCACCCTGCGCCGCGAGGAATGGGAGCGGGTCCTGGCCGTGAACCTGACCGGCCCCTTCCTCTGCGCCAAGCACGCCTTCCGGGCGATGCGCGCGGGGGGCGGCGCGATCCTGATCATGGCCTCGGTCGCGGGGTTGGCCGGGGCACCGGGCCTGGGCGCGTATGGCCCGGCCAAGGCGGGCGCGATCGAGCTGGCGCAGACGCTGGCGCTCGAAGGGGCGCGCTTCAACATCCGCGCCAACGCCCTCTGCCCGATCTGGACCGAGACGCCGATGGTCGAGACCTTCATCGGCGGCTCCGCCCGCCACGACCCCGCCATCATGCGCGAGCGCCTGCTCGCCGATATCCCGCTCGGTCGCCTCGGCGTGCCGAGCGACGTGGCGAGCGCGGCGACCTTCCTGGCGTCCGACGAGGCCGCGTTCATCAGCGGCATCGCCTTCCCGATCGATGGGGGGCACGGCGCGCGTTGACGCTCATTGGGTCGGGAAAGATATGAGCACGGAGCGGACCAATTCAGGTCCGCTCCGTGCTGTGTTGTGACACTGGTGCGTGTGGTTAGTCGCTGTCGGCGTTGATTGCCAGCGCGGGTTTCTCGCCCTGACCGGCGGATTTCCCGGTGGCGTAAGCTCCTTCCGGGCTCGCCGCTGCGCCCTTCTGCTCGAAGTTGAACGCCTTGCGGAGCGGGATCTCCGGCAGGAAGAGGTTGGCGATCAGGCCGAGCGCGACGATACCGGTCGCGATCAGGAAGACGAGGCCGACCGCCGAGACGAGCGAGTCCTTGACATCCAACAGCAGGCTGTTCAGCAGGGCCGCGCCGTTCGGGAGCGCGGCGAACTGCCCTTGCAACTGCGGGAGGATGCTGCTCAGTTGCAGGGGGTTGTGGAAGAGTTGGAGGACCGGATCCGGCGTCCCCTGCGGCACATTGGCGTCGAAGTTGCTGCGGTAGCGGCCCAGCATGATCGAGCCGAAGACCGCCGTGCCGAGGGTGCTACCGATCGAGCGGAAGAACTGGGTCGAGGCGGTGGCGACGCCGATCAGCTGCTGCGGCACCGCGTTCTGCACGATCAGGGTGTAGAGCGGCATCAGCAGGCCGAGCCCGGCCCCCATGACGACCATGTTGCGGATCGCGATCGCCTGGGTGGTATCGCCCTTCATCCCGGACATCAGCAGCATCCCGAAGGTCATGACCGCCGTGCCGACGATCGCCAGCACCTTGTAGCGCCCGAGGCGCGAGACGAGCTGCCCGCTGAAGATGCTCCCCGCCGTCATCATCAGCATCATCGGGGTCAGCAGCGTGCCGGAGCGGGTCGCCGAGACGCCGATCACCGATTGCATGAAGAGCGGGATGTAGAGGATCGCGCCGAACATCCCCATGCCCATCAGGACCAGGGCGAAGGAGGAGATCGCCACCGCGCGGATCTTGAAGAGACCGAGCGGCATGATCGGCTCCGCCGCGCACGTCTCCACGAAGAGGAACGCCCCGAGCATCACGATGGAGACGGCGAGCAGCGCGACGACGCGCGGTGCCCCCCAGCCGTAATCGGTCACCCAGGTCAGCGCCAGCAGCAGCGGCACCAGGCAGGCGACGAGCGTACCGGCCCCGGCCCAGTCGATCGCGCGGCGCACCCCTTGCGGACGGATGTCCGGGAAGGCGATCAGCAGCACGATGAACGCCGCCGCGCCGACCGGCAGGTTGACATAGAAGACCCAGCGCCAGGAGAGGCTATCGGTGATCCAGCCGCCGAGGGTGGGGCCGAAGACCGAGGCGAGCCCCCAGACGCCGGAGAAGAGGCCCTGATACTTGCCGCGCTCGGCGGGCGGGAAGATGTCGCCGACGATCGTGAAGGTCAGGCCGGTGACGACGCCCGCCGCGAGGCCCTGTAAGCCCCGGAAGAGGATCAGCTGGTTCATGCCGTCGAGCGGGAGCGGGATGTCCCCCGCCGCGCCGCAGAGGGCGGAAGTGATGACGAAGAAGACCGCGCCGCCGAGGTAGATCCACTTCCGCCCGTAGAGATCGGAGAGCTTGCCGAAGATCGGCACGGCGATCGTCGAGGTGAGCAGGTAGGCCGTGGTGACCCAGGCATAGCGCTCGAAGCCGTTGAGCTGCGCGATGATGCGCGGCATCGCGGTGCCGACGATGGTGTTGTCGAGGGCGGCGAGCAGCAGGGTGAGTTGCAAGCCGATGATCGTCCCGATCAGCTGCCGCCGACCGAGCGCATGGAAGGACTGGCCGCCCTGTTGGGCCGCTGTTTCGCGGGCCATGTTGTTGTTGCCTCCTCGGTCGAAAAGGGGTTGTCGAATGTCGGGGAGCGGGGATTACGTCCCGGTCAGAAGTCGTCGGCGATGAGCGGCGTCGCCTCTTGCTCGTGCGGGCATCCGGTGGCGGCAAGGCGCCTGGCGCGGGCCGCTAAGGTTTGGGCCATTAACACCCGCATCGTCTCGCGGTCGTCCACACTCATGTCGTCCAGGAGTTGGTGGAAACCTTTGGAGATGTCCCCTTCCAGCGCCAGGACGAGCGCGGTGCCCTGCGGGGCCAGCGTGAGGCGCTTCTGGCGGCGGTCGTCGGGGTTCTCCTCGCGGGCGATGTAACCATCGCGTACCAGCCGATCGATCGCGCGGCTCGCCGCCGAGTGGCTGAGCCGCAGGTGCGCCGCCGCCGCCGCGACGGTCATCGGCTTCAGTCGCAGACTCCGCAGCACAAGCGATTCCGCCATCGTCAGATTCGCCTCGATCATCCGCCGCAGCAGCGGGCGCACCCCCGACCACCAAATCGCCCGTTGCCATTGCACCAGGATCGCGTCGAGTGGTTGTTCTGCCAGGGGCGTTCCCTCACCGCGTTCTCCCGGCGCGGCTGTCGGCCCGTGTTCCGTCATCATCCTTGCTCCTCGCCGCATATCACGACGCCGTGATTGTATGCGTCCCTGCAAGTAATGTCAATATACAGCCGATGCGACAATGAAAACACTGTACGCATGGACAGGAAATGTATGGACGATCGTCGCGCCTTTCCATACACGATGTGAGGACACAAGGCGTGATGACAAGATGTGACGCGATGGAGGGGTGCCGTGGGGCAATAAGCAGCAGCAGTCGGGACGGCGCTACAGGCCCATACGCGCGGCACAACTCAACCCTGTCCGCTGCCCAGACTGTCGACCGCTTTGGCGATCCGTCGTTGCCGCGTCTCCGGGGTCTTGGCATCCCCGATCGACAATACGTGTCGGCGCTTATTGCTGTAGGAAAGGGCATCGAACGCGCGTCGGGCGTCGGGCTCGCGATCGAGCGCCTCCGCGAAGTCGGGCGGCACGGCGACCTCTCGTGGGGCGCTATCGAGGGCGAGTTCGACCACCACCTCATCGCCGGCGGCGACCCCGGCACCCGCGCGAATCTCCGCGCTCACCGGCAGCATGAAGACGCCGCCCATCGGGGCCACGGTGCTGCGATAGGTGTAGTCGTTGATCGTGACGTTGACCGCCGGGCGCTTGCCCGCATCGAGGGTCGCCACAATTTCAGCCGGAACCTCGATCCCGGTCGCGGTTTTGCCGTGGAGTTGGAGGATGGCGCGGAAGCGCAGCGGACCCAGCCCCTTGGTGTCATCAGCTGTCCCGGTGTCGCTCGGCGGCGTCGCGTCGGTCATACCTTCCCCTCGTTCCTATCATTCTTGTTGTGGCGCACGCAACGGTCATGGGCGAACTATCGCGAAAACGGGGGTCAACCCCGGCTGCGCTCGTTGTCGCCCGCCGCGACTTGCCCCGCACCGGCCTCGCTCACGCGCCCGCTCCGAGCGCGGCGAGGTTCCGTAGCGCATTCTCCGCTGCGGTGATCGCCGCCTGTGGTGCGTCACCGGCGACCACCCCGGCGAACATGTCCACCACGACGAAGTTCGCATCGGCGGCGGTGGCGGCGCGCGAGGGGGCGGCGGGCCAGCCGATCCAGCGCCCGGTCTCCGCCGCGTCGAGGAAGGCACGCAGCTTCGGGTCCGCCGCCCAGACCGGGCTATCGGCGAAGCCGCGCAATGCCGCGACGACCGCGCCGGCCGCCGCCGCCAGATAACGCTCGGTCTGCTCGCGCGCCCCGAACCAGCTCAGGAACGCCCGCGCGATCGTCGCGTTCGTCGCGCCCGCCGGGATCGCGTGGGCGTGCGTCGTGACCGGCACCCCGCGCCCGCCCGGCCCGACCGGGAAGGGGGCCAGGGCGGTCAGCGCGGCGAGGTCGCCCTGACCCTCGCGCAGATTCAGATAAAGGGCCGGGCCATTCTGCGTCGCCGCGATCTGCCCGTTGGCGTAGGCGAGGTTGTTGCCGTTGTCGTCCCAGGTGAGGCCGTCGGGGAGGCACGCCGCCGCCCAGAAGTCGCGCGCCCAGTTCAGCGCCGTGAGCGTCTCGGGGCTGTTGATGGCGATCGTCGTGCCGTCCGCCTCGACCGTGCGCCCGCCGAAGGCCCAGAGGACCGCGTACCAGAGGGCGCGCGGATCGTCGATCGAGCGCCCGGTTGGTGCGCCGAAGGGGTGTCCTTTCGCTTTCAGCGCCGCGCCGACCGTCTGGAGTTCGGCGGTCGTGGCGGGGAAGGCGGTGGCCCCGACCTCTTTCAGCAGATCGGTGCGGTAAACGATGGCGCTGGGGATCAGGTTGAAGGGGAGCGCCCGCCAGACCCCGTCGATCTGGGCCTGCATGGTCGGGGCGTCGTAGAAGCCGCCGAGGGACGCGGCCAATGCCCCGGCCTCGGCGGAGAGATCGGCGAAGCGCTCGGCGTAGAGGTGGGCGAGATTGTCGCGGCACTGGACGATGTCGAGCCCGGCGAGGCCATCCGGCGTGGCGAGGCGTGCCTCGATTGCGGCGGCGCTGGCCGTCTCGAAGGCGACCTGGAGGCCGTTGGCGCTCGCCCACTCGCGGGCCAGCGCGCGCAACGACTCGTCCGCCGAGGGCGAGGAGCCGCTGACCGTGAGGAAGCGCAACGTCGTATCGGGCGGCACAAGCAAAACGGGGGAGGGGAGCGGCTTCGTCGGATCGATCTCGGCGGTCGGGGTGCCCTCGATCGTCGGCGTGTGCGGCGTGCCGCGCGTGCAAGCCGCGAGCAACGGCAAGATCGCCCCCACCCCGGCGAGCAACCCCACTCGCCCGATGAACTGTCGCCGTGTCAGTGCCATCGCCCGTTCTGCCATCGCCCTCTCTCCCGCGCGCGCCGCCACGCCCGACCAGGCACGGCGGCATGATATGTACGTACACTTCTATAGTAGCGGAGACGTGTCGGGTTGGCAAGGGGATGTATGCCCAAAGACAGGGCTTATGCATGAGTGGGTGCCCCGCCGAGGACCAGGGCGAGGGCCGCCGTCGGGTGGTCGGCGTGGGCGCGCAGGCGGCTGGCGATGGCTCGGCAGCCGGCGCGGTGGAGCAGGCCGAGGGCGGTGTCGCGCAGCAGGGCCAGCACGGTTGGCCCCTGCCCGGTATGGACGAGGCTGCGGTCCTCGCCGAGGGTGACGTCCTTGACGCGGTGCAGCCCATTCTCGATCCGCCAGTGGCCGCGCTTGAGCGCGAGGAGCCGCGCGGCGTCGGCCACGGCGGGCGGCAGGCTGGTGATGCCGTAGTGCAAGTGGCGATGCCAGGTGCCGCCCTCCCGCCAGGTGCGCTCCAGGCGGAAGACCTGGGCGATGCCGGGCCAGTCGAGGTAGCCGGTGAGATCGGTCGAGGCGACGAGGTGCCGCCGGTCGTGGGTCCGACCGTGCCCCTTCTCCACGGTGCCCGCCTCGCGGCGGTCGAGCAGCGGCAACGGCGCGGGCAGGTCGGCGGGCGGGTCGAAGAGCAGGGCGAGGTCGTGGTGGAGGGTCGGCTGGTTCTCCCGGACGAGCAGCAGGTAGTCGCCGCCCGCCCGCACCACCTGCCGACAGAGCTTGCGCTGGCAGAAGAGGGCGTCGCCGGTCAGCACCCGCCCGGGCCAGTCCACCCGCGCCAGCAGCGCCGGGGCCACCGTCAGCTCCGCCTCCGCCTTGCCCGCGCCGCACTCGATCGCCTCCTGGGCCCGGACCACGCCGTGCTCGTGGCAGAACGCGGTGAGCGCGTGGACCGGGCTGCCGCCCGCCTGGTAGCGCAGCCGCCCGCGCTGCGCCTTGCCATCGACGGCCACGCCCCGTGCGCCCCGCGCGGTGGGTGCCGACACCGCCGCCCGCGCGAAAAACGCCCCGAGCGCGGCGGCGAGGCGCTCCCCGCAGAGGGCCGCGAAGACGCGGTGCAGGGTCGATTGGCAGGGCGTCCGCCCAGCCACGAACCCGAGCGGCGCGAGGACCGCCGCATCCTGCCGCGCCGCCCACTCGGCGATCGCCAGCGGCGAGTGCTGGTTGGCCAGGATCGCCGTGACCGCCAGCGCCAGGAGCGCGGGCAGCGGATAGTCGATGCTTGCTTGCCGCCGCGGGTCGGGCAGGGCGGCGAAGGCGGCGAGTAGGCTCCGGGGGGAGACGGCCAGCGGGGCGCCCGTTGCGGGCGCGGCGGCAACAGACGTACACTCCATCCTGCGCTCCTGCGGTAGTGGTGGTCGGCCTCAGACACCACCATCCTACCAAAGGAGCGCCCTCCTCTCCCGCCCCCGCCCGGCGTCCTTACTCATGCATAAGCCCTGTGCCCAAAGATCGGGTACTTTGCTGATCGCAGGAATGGGGCTATAACAGGCGACGAGATGAAGCTGTTTGGATCGCGAAGGTATAGATAGGGGCAAGAGATGACGGAATCTATGCTGCCACTTCTCATATTAATCAGCGGCAATCCTGGTGCCGGAAAATCGACGCTCGCTCGGCAACTCGCCGCTGAGGGAGCCTTATGGCTGCCGCTCGTCTCTTGCGACCCACTCCGCAATGGTATCAGGACTACTATGGCCGGGCCTGATGGTATCTCTATCGCACGCCCTGGCAAGGAAGCCGTCGATCTCTTCTATGACACGATCGCGTTCTTGCTAACACGCAAATCCAGCTTGATCGCTGAATTGTCGTTGCGGCGTGGTCTCGATGAGCCGCCCATATCCGCACTGCTGTCGCTCTGTCGGATACGCAACATTCACTGCGTGGCGGACCCCGCTATCGCACAACAGCGCTTTCTCGATCGTCGAGCGGTGCGCGGCGGCACGAATGCTGACAGCCCTATCACCGCTGCCATGCGCGACGGCAGTTTCGATTGGTCGGTCTTCATGCCGCTCGATCTGCCGTTGCCGCGCCTGCTCGTGGATACCAGCGACGGTTATGCGCCAGCGCTCACGGAGATCGTGGCTTTCTGTCGTGAATGAAAGATGGCCTACGGGCGCACTCGTTGCGTATCTTCAGCCAAAGGAGAAAGATCGCTCAATCGATCCCCATCCGCTTGCGCGCCACGTCGCCCGGCTCGACCGATGCCTTCCAGGCCGCCCAGTCGCCGCCTGCCCCCATGTAGCTTGAGTAGAGCTTGGCGATCAGCCGCCGATCGCCCGCGATCTGTGACCACGGCAGGGTCGCCAGGATCGGGTGCTCCTCTTTCAGGTGTTGCAAGAGGAGCGCGGCCAGCCACTGATTGATCACCGGCTGCATCGAGAAGTAGGGCAGCAGCGCGGAGAGGGTTTGTCCCAGCGCGACCTCAACCGTCAGATAGCCCCTGGCGATCGCCTCGTCGATCAGTCCGTCCACCGACCGCGCCTTGATCCGGTACGGCCCCACCGAGGCGTTGAGACGGTAGACCAGCTCCGGGGCCACGAACGAGAGGACATCTTGCAGATCCTCGACGCGCCGACGGAAGAACCCGAGGTCGCGGTAGAAACGCGACTCCGCATCGCGCACCGCATCCAGGATCACAACCGGTACTTCGGGTCCGCTCAGGTGGAAGGTCAGCCCTTGTAACTGGCGTTTGCGGCGATACAAGAAGACGACCGTCGGGATGAAAAAGAGGACGCCGTAAAAGGGCAGCGCCAGCGCGAACACGAGCGCGAAGCGGGTGCTACGCGGCGGCTGTGCGACGGGCCACCAGCGCGGCTTTATCCCATTGCGCTTGCTCGTGTGCAGCGTCCTCACCGAATCCATTCTCTTCGCGTATGGTGGCGCGCACAGCATCGCGCGGCGCAATAGCCCGCAGCGCGGCCCTCATCGACCACGAGCGTTCACGGGCGAACACAGCTACGCATAATGACGGTGCCCGGTGCCACAATCGCGGCACCGGGCGCGAACGCTGCTGAAGGTTCGCTACAGGATGAAGTCGCTCAGATCCTCATCGTCCGCCAAGTCGCCGAGGCGGTCGCGGACGAGCGCGGCGTCGATCGCGATCGTCTCGCCCGCATGGTCGGGAGCGTCGAACGAGATGTCCTCCAAGGTCCGCTCCATGATCGTGGCGAGGCGGCGCGCGCCGATGTCCTCCTGGCGCTCGTTGAGCCCCGCCGCGAGCGCGGCGATCTCGCGCAACGCCTCGTCCTCGAAGGTCAGCGTCACCCCCTCGGTGGCGAGGAGGGCGGTGTACTGGCGGACGAGCGCGTTCGCGGGCTCGGTGAGGATCGCGTACAACTCCTCCTCGCCGAGCGGGCTCAGCTCCACACGGATCGGGAAACGCCCCTGGAACTCCGGGATCAGGTCGCTCGGCTTGACGCCGTTGAACGCGCCCGCGCCGATGAAAAGGATGTGATCGGTCTTGACCGGGCCATAGCGGGTCGTGACCGTCGTCCCTTCGACGATCGGCAGGAGGTCGCGCTGCACCCCCTCGTCGGAGACGTTGGGGCCGCCGTCGCCACCGCCGACGATCTTGTCCACCTCATCGAGGAAGACGATCCCGCCGTCTTCGACGCGGCGGATCGCCTCGTCCAACACCCCATCCCAGTCGATCAACTGATCGGCCTCCTGGTCGGTGAGGATGCGGCGGGCGTCCGCGACCGGCAGGCGGCGGGTGCGATACTCCGGGCCAGCCGGGGCACGCCGCCCGCGTCCAGCCGGGGCCGCCCCTTCCAGGCCGTCGAGGCCGTCCAGGTCGTAGCCCTCGGTCGGGGCGATCTCGACCTCGATCTCGACCATCTCCCCTTCGATCTGGCGTGCCTGGAGCTGCGTCAGGAGGCGCTGCCGTTGCTGGCGGCGGCTCTCGTCGCTCGAGCCGGGCTGCTCGGCGACGGCGGGATTCGGGCCGCTGCGCCGTCCTCCCCCGCGTCGCGCCGTGGCCCGACGCGCGGGGGCCGGGCTTTCGCGCTGTTGGAGAAGGTAGGTGGCGAGGCGCTCATCGGCGGCGCGCTCGGCCTCCGGGCGCATCTCCTCGAAGCGACGACTGTCGACCTGATCGACGCTCGTCTCCAGCAGATCGCGGATGATCGACTCGACATCGCGCCCCACGAAGCCAACCTCGGTGAAGCGCGTCGCCTCGACCTTGATGAACGGCGCATCGACCAGTTTGGCGACGCGGCGGGCGATCTCCGTCTTGCCGACGCCGGTGGGGCCGATCATCAGGATATTCTTCGGGCTGACCTCATCGCGCAGGTCGTCGGGCAACTGGGCGCGGCGGATACGCGCGCGCAACGCCACCGCGACCGCGCGCTTCGCGTCGCGCTGCCCGATGATGTACGTATCGAGGGCGGCGACGATCGCCGCCGGGGTCAGGCCGTCCATCTTGCTCACCATCCTGGGCCGACTGATCGGGCGACCGCGCGCCCCTAGTCCGCCCCTTCTGTGGTCGCGGCATTGCCGTCGTTCGTTTCCACGCCTTCCCCAAGTGCCTCGATCAGGATCGAGTCGTTGGTGAAGATGCAGATCCGCGCCGTGATCTTCATCGCCGCCTCGGCGATGGCGCGCGCGTCGAGAGCGGTATGTTCGAGCAGGGCTTTGGAGGCGGCGTAGGCGTAGGTGCCGCCCGCCCCGATGGCGATGATCCCGTCGTCCGGTTCGATCACATCGCCATCGCCGGAGAGGAGGAGGATCGTCTCCGCATCGGCGATGATCAACTCGGCTTCGAGGTGGCGGGTGGCGCGATCGGTGCGCCAGTCCTTCGCCGTCTCGACCGCCGCCTTGCGGAGATTGCCGTGCCAGGTTTCGAGTTGTATCTCGAAGCGCTCGATCAGCGTCAGCGCGTCGGAGACAGCCCCGGCGAACCCGGCCAGGATCTCCCCATCATGCAGGCGACGAATCTTCTTCGCGCCGTGCTTGATCACCACCTCGCCGAACGTGACCTGCCCATCCCCGGCCAGGGCCACCTGACCGTCGCGCTTGATCGCGAGGATCGTGGTCATCGTGCTCCTTGGAGTCGGCAGTCGGCAGTCCGTAGTCCGTAGAGAGTTGGGTGGAAGTTCTAGCGCTCTGCCCGTTTCCCCCCCAGTTACTACGGACCACGGACCACGGACTACCGACTCGCTGCTAATCCGCCGTCACCAACTCGGCGTCGGCGTTCTGTGCTTCGGTGCGCGAGGTGTTGCCGCAGACGGTGCATTTCGCGCCGCTGCCGCGCTTCCCGGCCTCCACCATCAGGCCACCACAGCTCGGGCAGGGGGTCGGCAGCGGGCGCTCCCACAACGTGAAGTCGCAGGCGGGATAGCCGTTGCAGCCGTAGAAGACCCGTCCGCCCTTGCGCGAGCGCTTGACGACGATCTCGTGCTTCTGGCACTTCGGGCAGGTGACACCGGTCCCCTGCGCGATGTTGCGGGTCGTCTTGCACTCCGGGAAACCGGTGCAGGCCATGAACTTGCCGAAGCGACCCAGCTTGATCACCATCGGCTTGCCGCAATTCTCGCAGATCTCATCGGTCGGCTCATCCTGCACCTTCACGCGCCCGACCGAACCCTCCGCCAACTCAACCGATGCCGCGAAGGGGCCGTAGAAGGCTTGCAGGACCGGCACCCAGGGGCGTTCCCCCGCCGCGATCTCATCCAACTCCTCCTCCAACCGGGAAGTGAAGCCGATATCAAAGATCGCCGGGAAGTGCTCGACGAGCAGATCGTTGACCACGCGACCCAGGTCGGTCGGGCGCAGGCGCTTCTCCTGCACCTCCACGTAGTAGCGGGTTTGCAGGGTGGCGACGGTGGCGGCATAGGTGCTCGGTCGCCCGATCCCCTGCTCCTCCAACGCCTTGACGAGACTCGCCTCCGTGAAGCGCGGCGGCGGCTGGGTGAAGTGTTGATCCGGCGAGAGCTTCAGCAGATCGAGCGGCTCGCCCTGGTGCAGCAGCGGCAGCGCGTCCTTGTCCAGCTCGTCGTCCGCGCCATCGTCGCGCCCCTCGCGGTAGACCGCGAGGAAGCCGGGGAACTTGATCACCGAACCGGTGGCGCGGAAGGAGTACGGAGCCTTCTCGCTCGCGGGACGGTCGGGGCCGATCCCAAGCCCGGCATCGATGTCGACCGAGGTGCTATCCAGCAGGGCCGGACGCATCTGCGAGGCGATGAACCGCTGCCAGATCAGCTTATAGAGCCGATATTGCTGCGGCGAGAGGTGCGCGCGCAGCACCTCCGGGTCGCGACCCGCGCCGGACGGGCGGATCGCCTCGTGGGCCTCCTGCGCGCCCTTCGCCTTCTTCGTATAGACCGGCGGCTTGTCCGGCACGAATTGCGGGCCGTACTTGGCCGCGATCACGTCGCGCGCCTCGTCTTGCGCCACCGTCGCGATGGTGGTCGAGTCGGTCCGCATGTAGGTGATCAGCCCGACCGTCCCCTCGGAGCCGATGTCCACGCCCTCGTAGAGCTCCTGCGCGATCTGCATCGTGCGGCGGACACCGTAGCCGAGCTTGCGGGAGGCCTCCTGCTGGAGGGTGCTGGTGATGAACGGCGCGGCGGGGCGACGCTGCGTCTCGCGCGTCCTGACCTCGCGCACGACGTAGCCCGCGCCCTGGAGGTCGGTGACGACCGCTGTCGCCTCCTCCTCATTGTGCAGCTCCGCCTTCTTCCCGGCGATCTGGTTCAGCGTCGCGCGGAACTGATCCTCGCGGCGTCGCGCGGCACCGTTGGCGAGCTTCGCCAAGTCGGCCTCGATCGTCCAGTACTCGACCGGCACGAACGCCTCGACCTCGCGCTCGCGCTCCACGATCAGGCGCAGCGCGGCGGTCTGTACGCGCCCCGCCGAGAGCCCACCCTTGACCTTGCGCCAGAGGAGCGGGCTGACCTTGTAGCCGACGAGGCGATCGAGGACGCGCCGCGCCTGCTGCGCGTCCACGAGGCGCATATCGATCGGGCGCGGGTGGGCCATCGCCTCGCGCACGGCATTCGGCGTGATCTCATGGAAGACGACGCGCTGCACGCGCGACGGATCCGGCCCGGTCGCTTCCACGAGGTGCCAGGCGATCGCCTCGCCCTCGCGGTCTGGGTCGGTCGCCAGGAAGATTTGCGCCGCCGCCTGGACCGAGCCCTTAAGGTCTTTGACGACCTGGGACTTGTCCTTGGAGACCAGGTATTGCGGCGTGAACTCGTGCTCGACATCGACGCCAAGCTTGCTCTTCGGCAGGTCGCGGACGTGCCCCATCGAGGCGGTGACGCGATACCCCGGCCCGAGATACTTGGCGATCGTCTTGGCCTTGGACGGCGACTCGACGATCACCAGATTCATGCCACGTCGCATCACGGTGGCGGTGGTCCCGCTGGTTCCCGCGCCGCTCGCCCGCTTTGTCGCGGTGGTGGTCTTGCGCGTCGTCGTCTTGGTGGCGGCCGCCTTCGTCGCTGGCGTCTTCGCGGCGGCAGTCTTGCGCGTGGTCGTCTTGGTGGCGGCGACCTTGGTCGCCGTTGTCTTCGCCTTCGCGGTCGTCGTCTTCGCCTTCGCGGTCGTCCGGCGTTTTGGCGCGGGCATCGCGGCGGTTGTTTGTTCGTCGGTGAAATTCTCAACCATTTGGTCTGTATCCTACCGTCCTTGCCTCCCACAGTGCGGCCCCGATCGGGCACTGCGAGGGCAGAGTATAGATTATGGTAACTCTCTCGTCTCGCAGCTGCGGCGTAGTCGATACCGCTCTGCGCTTCTCCCTATACTACGAAAGAACGATGCCAACGGTTGCCCTATTCCGCGTCGTCAGGCTGGCGCGTCAGGATGCGGGCGGTAGCGGTGTGTACATACGGCGGTTATACCCCACCGCTCGCCTCGCTGACAAGTCCCCCATCTGGGCCATGCTTACACGCTTACTTAGCCATGCTTACACGCTTACTTAAAGGAAGGGCGAGAAAAGTCACCGTTCGCGATGGATCGCGCGCCAGGTTTCGGGGTGCTCGCGGCGGAACCGATGCATCGCGGTGCGGCGTGCGGTGTCGCGCGAGTAGCGTCGGGGAACGCGCGCCGGATCGCTGCCTCGCCCCTCGTGGATGGTATGCCGCGCGACCCATCCGGTGTGCTCAGTGCTGTTCCGCAGGACCAGCGCAGCCTCGTTCGGGGCATGGACGCCACGCCGGTTCGCCGTTGCGTTCCGCACGGCGCTTGCGGCGCGCGGCCAGGCCATGAACGTGGGTGAACGGTGCGGCAGCGAGGATATCGGAGCAGCTCGAGCGCGCTGGCAGAAGCCGGTGGCGCGGACACGACGCGCACCGCATCGAGGCTCCATCGCTCGATGCCCATCCCGCCTGAGGTCTGGTTCTGCGCCGCCGCGCCGCAGGGTGGCATAGCGCCTCTACGCCTCGGCTGCTCCCAGCACCGCCCGCAGATCCTTCGCGTGTAGCCGTTCGTGGTAGGCGATGATCCTGAAGATTCCCTCGACCGTCGTCGGGCCGGCGACCGGGTGCTGGACCGGCAGATCGAGCTCGCGTGCGGTGAGCGGTGCCAGGAGCCGCAACGTCTCCTGGCGCGAATCGTCCAGGCGTGCCAGGAGTTCGGGGATCGTCTGTGTGCGCGCGCGGCGCAGATTCCCCTCGTTGTAGCGGTCGATGTCGAAGTCGGCGGGCGGGACGGGCGCGCTCCCGGCAACGCCGCCCGCGATCAACGGTCGCATCCCCGCCTCGGCGTAGGCCACATGGCCGATCAATTCGCGGGCGGTCCAGGTGCCGCCCTCCGCCCAGACCGGTCGGTCGAGCGCCGCTTCGTCGAGCGCCGATACTACCCCCAGGAAGGTTTCGCGCCCGTGCGCCAGGCGAGCGCGTAGCCCCTCCCGGCGTTCCTCGTCCATCACCATCGCGCCCTCCTCTGCCGTGGTATCAACCTGTGCGTCTCGCCGCTCAGCCGTTGGCGGCGGCGATCTGCGCCGTCGCGAGACGGTCCACCTCGCGCAAGAAGGCGTCCCGCTCGGCCTCATCCCCCACGATACGGCAACCCGCCGCCTTGCGATGGCCGCCGCCCCCGAAGTGCTCCGCGATCGCCGCCACATCGACCGCCTCGACCAGGGTCCGTAGTCCCACGCGCCACTCCCCCTCGCCGCGATTGAGGAGGACGGTGGCGTGCGCCCCGGCGGCACCGGTGAGGAAGTTGATCACCCCGCCCGAACCACTCTCGCTGGCCCCCGCCGCCACCAACATCTCCGGCGTGATCTGACTCCAGACGACCTTGCCGCACCACTCCGCGCGGTCGAGGGTCGCGCCCCAGATCTTAACGGTGGCAAACGGGCGCGAACGGTAGAAGTTATTGACGAGCGAGGTCAGGTCCGCGCCCGCCGCCAGCAGATCGGCGACGACGCGCACCACGCGCGGCGCGGTGCTGGTCGTCTGCAACCCCAGCGTGTCGCCGTAGATCCCGGTGAGGAGGCAGGTCGCCGCCGCTGCCCCGATCGGCAACTCCCAGGCGCGTGCCAGCAGATAGACGATCTCGGCGGTGGCCGCTGCGGTGCTATCGATGAAGTTGGCGTCGATCCCGCCCGGCGCGACGCCGAAACGCACGTTGGTGACGTGGTGATCGATCATGATCGTCGGCCCTGTCGCGAAGCGATCGGCATTCTCGGTGTAGAGGGTGCCGAGGCGCGCGGTATCGGAGGAATCGAGCCCCAGGATCAGGTCGCACTCCGGCAGCGCGCCACCCTGATAGCGCACGATCCGCTCGGAGGCGGGGAGGAAGTCGGTGATCCGTGGGAAATCGCCATCGCTGGCGTAGACGGTGACTTCTTTGCCGAGCGCGGTCAGCAGATGGTAGGCACCGAGGGTACTGCCGACCGCGTCGGGATCGGAGTTGACATGGAAGGGGAGGATGATGCGCCGCGCCGCGTCGATGATCGGCCAGAGGCGCGCCGCCCCCGCGCGATAGTGCTCGTCGATGGTTACCAATGAATCGCTCACCGTCACCCCGCTCACTTTTACCACGTATTCTATCGTTTCATGGTCGTAACCGATTCCGGGCCAGTATACCGCCTTGTCGGCATTCCCTGTGACCGTGCAAAAAATGGGGCCGGGCAGCGGACGATCGTCCGCTGCCCGGCCCCGCGTGATCGGTCGCGCGGTCTACTCCGCGCGCTCGCGCTCGGCTTGCGCCCGCTCCTCGGCCTCGCGCGCCGCGACGGCGGCGAACTCCGGCGCGAGGGTATGCAGGGTGCGCTGGATCTCCTCCGCCTGTTCCATCGAGTGATCGATGTGGAAGGTGAAGTGCGGGATCGTCCGCAGGCGGACCCGCTTGCTGACCAACGTCCGTAAGAAGCCCGACGCACTGTGCAACGCGCGCAGCGATTCCTCTTGCGCGGCCTCGTCGCCATAACAGCTGACGCTCACGCGCGCATTGCGGAGGTCGGCGCTGACCTTGACCTCGGTGATCGTGACGAAGCCGAGACGCGGATCGTGCATCTCGCGCCGCAACAGTTCGCTCAGCTCGGCGCGTAGCAGATCACCGACCTGCTCCATACGGCGGCTAGTCATCCTTACCTCAGAGAAAGAGTCGGTAGTCCGTGGTCCGTGGTCCGTAGAGAGACGATAGAACCCGAAAGCTTCGTCCTGGCTCACCGCCGCTACTACGGACCACGGACTACCGACCACGGACTCGCTAGCTCGCTGCGACCTTCTCGACGTGGTAGAACTCCAGTTGGTCGCCTTCCTGGAAGTCGTTGAACGTGTCGAGGCTGAGGCCGCATTCGTAGCCCGATGCAACCTCGCGCGCGTCGTCCTTGAAGCGCTTGAGGGCGGAGACGGTGCCATCGTGGACAACGGTGCCGCTGCGGAGGACGCGCACCCGGTCGTTGCGGATCGCGCGCCCGTCGATGACGTAGAGGCCGGCGGCCTGGATGCGGTTCGGCAGGCGGAAGATCTGCCGCACCTCCGCGTAGCCGTCCGTGACCTCGCGGCTCTCCGGCTCCAACAGCCCCTTCATCGCCGCTTCGATGTCGTCGATCAGGCCGTAGATGACATTGTAGAAGCGGACGTCCACGTTGCTGGCGGCTGCCGCGCGCTGGGCGGCGGCGTCCGGGCGCACGTTGAAGCCGATCACGATCGCGCCGGAGGCCGCCGCGAAGGTGACGTCCGATTCGGTGACTGCGCCGGTGAGCGCCTGCAAGATGCGGAGCTGGATCGTCTGCTGCTCCTCGGCGACGCGACCGAGCGCGTTCTGGATCGCGCCGAGCGAGCCCTGCACGTCCGCCTTGATGATGATGCGTAGTTCCTTCGCCTGGCCGCTCTTGATCTGCTTGCCGAGCTCTTCGAGGCGCACCGGGCGCTCGCCGCTCTGCACGCCGACCCGGCGCTGGAGCACCCGCTCCTCTGCGATGGCGCGCGCCTCGCGCTCATCGGCCACGACCTGCACCGGATCGCCCGCTTCCGGGGTCTCCAACAGGCCGAGGATCTCGACCGGCATGCTCGGGCGGGCCTGCCGCGCCTTGCGGCCCCGATCGTCGTTCATCGCGCGGATGCGCCCGTAGGTGCCGCCGGCGACGATCACGTCGCGCAGGCCGAGCGTCCCGGTCTGGATCAGCACCGTCGCCACGACGCCGCGCGTGCGGTCGACACGGCTCTCGATGACGACGCCAGCCGCCGGGCGGTTCGGGTTCGCCTTCAGTTCCTGCAAGTCCGCGACGAGCAGGATCACTTCCAGCAGTTCCTCGATGCCCAAGCGCTCACGCGCCGAGACCTCGACGGTCGGGATATCGCCGCCATAATCCTCGGCGATCAGGCCGTTCTCGGCGAGCTGTTGCTTAACCCTGTCGGGGTTGGCGTCCGGGCGATCGATCTTATTGATCGCCACCACGATCGGCACGTTGGCGGCGCGCGCGTGGGCGATCGCCTCCAGCGTCGTCGGCATCACCCCATCGTCCGCCGCCACCACCAGCACCGCGATGTCGGTTATCTGCGCGCCGCGTGCGCGCATCTGGGTGAACGCCTCGTGGCCTGGGGTGTCGAGGAAGGTGATCTTCCGTCCCTGCAACTCGATCTGGTACGCGCCGATGTGCTGGGTGATGCCACCGGCCTCCCCCTCGGCGACGTTGGCCGAGCGGATCGCGTCCAGCAGCTTCGTCTTCCCGTGATCGACGTGACCCATGATCGTGACGACCGGCGGGCGCGTCACCGCATCCGGGTCATCGTTCGCTTCCTTCTGGCGCTGCTCGGCGGTCATCACCAGGGTTCCGGCCAGCGTCTCGCTGACCTTCTCCTCGGTCGGGATGTTCAGCGCCTCCGCGACCTGCGATGCGGTGGCGTAGTCGATCTGCTGATTGATCGTCGCCATGATGCGATGATTGATCAGCTCCTTGATGATCGCTATCGGCGTGGTGTGCAGCGCCTCGGCCAGTTCGGCGACCGTCAGCACGCTCGGCAGCGCCACCGTCTGCGGCGGACCGACCGGGGCCATCCGGCGCATCGTGGAACGCGCGCCACCGCCACCGGCCGCCGGGCTCCCCTGCTGCGGGCGACGCTTGCGACGACGGCGATATTCGCCCTCCTCGCCGCTCTTGCCGCCACTGCTGGGCGTCCCGGTAGCACCGGGCGTGCCCTTGAATCCACTCATGTTCTTTACCACAAAATTCTCCCCACGCAGATGGAATGCACGATCGCGGCTACTATCGACACTGTATGCCAGCTATTATGGCAGTCCAGTCGTCGTAACCCCTAACCCTGCGTTCCGTCCTCATCATCCGAGCCCTCCGGCACACGCTCATCGGCGTAGCGGAGTAGTGCGGCCCGGTTCTCTTCGGTGAGCGTTTCGAGGCGCAAGGCACGCACCAACGTCCGCTCATTGATCCCACGTTCCCAGCAGCGCACGCGCGCGCAGAGATATGCCCCGCGACCGGCGCGCTTGCCGGTCGGATCGACCTCGACCGCCCCCTCCACCGTCCGCACCAGCCGGAGCAGCGTCCGCTTGGCGTCGGTGGAGCGGCAGGCGACGCAGGTGCGCTGCGGCACATGCTTGGGGCGCGGCCCCTTCGCCTTGCGCTTCGGCGTCGATGTGATACTCATGTGAACCCCCTGGTGAAGTACGAAGTACGAACGACGAAGTACGAACCATACATACCCGACCCGATAGTGAACTTCGTACTTCGTACTTCCCCTAGTCCGTGAGCGCGTCCTCGTGCAGCTCCAGCGGCTCGTTGTCGCGCGAGAAGCGCGCCAAGAGTTCGCGGTTGTAGTAAAAGTTGACCGACTCCTCCTCGACCTCGACCTCGACCTGATACCCTGCGAGGCGCTGCGGGAGCGGGCCGAAGTCGCCGAGACCGCTGACGCGGACCAGCAGCGTCTTGCGGTTGACGAGGCTCGGCTGGCGACCCTGATTCAGCAGGCTATCGAACGCCGAGGGCAGCGCCGTCTCCGCCTCTTCCTGCGCCTGTCGCAGCAGATCGCCGCTCTGGCCGAGCAACGACTCGGGATCCTTCACGTCGATCCGCCAGCCGGTCAGCTTGTGGGCGAGGCGGGCGTTCTGCCCCTCCTTGCCGATCGCCAGCGACATCTGGTCGGACGGCACCAGCACGCGCGCGGTCTTGTCCGCCTCGTTCAGCGTCACGTTGAGGACGCGCGCCGGGCTGAGCGCATTGGCGACGAACCCGGCCTGATCGGGTGCCCACTCGATCACATCGATCTTCTCGCCTTGCAGCTCGTTGACGATGTTCTGGATGCGGACGCCGCGGATCCCGACGCAGGAGCCGACCGGGTCGACATTCTCCTGTCGCGCCACGACCGCTACTTTGGAGCGGGTGCCCGGCTCGCGCGCGATCGCCATGATCTCGACCACGCCGCTGAAGATCTCCGGCACCTCCAACTCGAAGAGCCGCTTGAGGAGGCCGGGGTGGGCGCGCGAGACGACGAGCTGCGGCCCGCGCTGCTCCTTCGAGGCATCGACGAGATAGACCTTCAGGCGCTGGCCGGGGCGGTAGCGCTCGCTCGGCACCTTCTCGCGGGCGGGCATCACCGCCTCGGACTTGCCGAGTTCGATCACGACCGCCTTCTCGTCGGCGCGCTGGACCACGCCGTTCAGCACCTCGCCGACGCGATCCTGGTACTCGTTGTAGACCATCTCGCGCTCGTAGTCGCGGATCTTCTGCAACACGACCTGCTTCGCCGTCTGCGCCGCGATCCGACCGAAGCCCTTCGGCGTCCGCTCGACGGTCAGGGTCTCGCCGATCTTGATGTTCGACTTCTCCTGCCGTGCCTCCGCCAGGGTGACTTGTGTCACCGGATCGGTGACCTCATCGACCACCTGACGCTGCACGAAGATGCGCGCACCGCCGGTGGTGGCGTCCATCCGCACCTCGACGTTCTCGTCTTCCTGAATACCCGCTTCTTTCTTGTAGACGGTCTTGATGGCGTGTTCCACCGAACTGATGACCGCTTCTTTGGGGATGCCACGTTCAGCGGCGATCTGGGCGATCGCGGTATAGAAATCGCTTTTCATCCCGCCTACCTCCTTCCGATTCCGATTGGGCTAGGTGATACGTCATCGCGGATAGAGGAGTATCTCCCCTGGCTCCGATGCACGGTCGCACCGCCGGGCAACACAGTGGTGTCCCCGCGTCGGCCAGCGGCGCAGCATGGGCTGTGACGTGGTAGGACGAAGGGGTTTGTGGCAGATCGCGCGGGCCGCAGAGCGCGGAGCTTCATGCGCGACGGACAAAAAAAAAGTGAGGAAGATTCCCCACTCAACGCGAGGCTCGATTGCCACCAGGCAAGTATAGCAAGGCTCCGCTGCGGATGCAAGCGCCGCCCGCGTCGGAAATTTGGCGGTAGAATGGGGGAATCCCACTCCGGGCCGAGCGCCAGGCACGGCGAGGCCGGGTATCAGCGTTCCAGGCTATCCAATAACGAGCGCACCGCGTCGAGGGTCGGGTCGATCGTGATCGGCGGATTCGCGCCCGGGCGCTCGCCGTGCGGATCGGGCTGGTGATAGGCCGCAACGACCTCCGCATCCTTCAGCAGATGGCCGGTCAGGATAGCGAGGACCGAGGCCCCGGCTGGGATCGTGCCCGCCGCGACGAGCGCGCGCAGCCCGGCGAGGGTCGCGGCGGAGGCGGGCTCGCAGCCGATCCCGACCCGGTCGATCTGCGCCTTCGCCGCCAGGATCGCCGCGTCGCTGACGGCGGTGACGATCCCCTCGGTGTTCTGGATGACGCGGCGCGCGCGCGGGTACGAGACCGGCGCGCCGATCTGGATCGCCGTCGCCACCGTGTGCGCCTCCACCGGCTGATAGCTCCCCGGCGCGAAGCCCGCCGCATAGGCGCGGGCGAAGGGCGCGGCCCCCGCCGCCTGCACCGTGACGATCTGCGGCATCTGGTCGATCAGGCCGAGCGCCAGCGCCTCTTCGAGCGCCTTGCCGAACGCCGCCGTGTTCCCGAGGTTGCCGCCCGGCAGGATGATCACGTCCGGGGTTCGCCAGTCGAGCGCCTGGATCGCGTCGAGGACGATCGTCTTCTGCCCTTCGAGGCGGAAGGGGTTGATCGAGTTGAGGAGGTAAACGCCATACTCTGGCACCTCCGCGACCTCCTGCACCAGCCGCATCGCCGCGTCGAAGTCGCCGCGGATCTGCACCACCTTCGCGCCGTAGGCGATCGTCTGCGCCACCTTGGCCGACGATACCTTCCCTTCCGGCACGAAGGTCAGCGCGGCGAGCCCGGCCCCGGCGGCGTAGGAGGCGAGCGACGCGCTGGTATTGCCGCTGGAGGCGCAGGCGACCGTGCGCGCGCCGAGGCGGCGAGCGTGGGTCATCCCGGTCGTCATCCCCCGATCCTTGAAGGAGCCGGTCGGGTTCTCCCCCTCATGCTTCAACCAGAGCTCGCCGACCCCGGCCCAGGCCGTGAGGCGCGGGTCATCGTAAAGATTGCCGCGGCCCTCCGGCTTGGTGACGATCTCCGCCTCGCTATAGTCGCCGAGGAGTTCGCGGAAGCGCCAGACGCCGCTGCGATCGAGCCGCGCGCGGCTGGCGAGGCGGGCGTCGAAAAGCTCACGCGAGACGGTCCCCCGAAGCGCGGCGATCGGCTGCTCGACGGTCAGCAATCCGCCGCAGTCGCAACGGTAGCGCGGCACGTCGGTGGGGTACTCGGTCCCGCACTCCGCGCACACCAGCCGCACCGTCGTCCGCTCCGTCGCCACCATCGCCCGATCCTTGTCCCCGCGTCACCCCGCCGCACGTTTGCCGCTGTGTTATTCGGTCTGCTATGCGACAGTATGGGCGATGGGGCGCGAGGGACGCAACCACGGCGGCGGTCGCGGCACCATGCCTTTTGCGGCTTGCGCGCGAAGAAAAGGATAGCGGCGGTCGCGGAGATGCAGCGCGATCTGCGCGCCCTCTACAACAGATCACATGAACCAGGCGCATACCGGCGAGGGGCGCTACACCGCGCAGGAACGGCACGACCGCGCGCTGGAGTTCCTCACGCGCGCGGTGTCTTGCGCCAAGGGATCGATCTCTACCATGCAGGCTTGATCATCGGTGATGTCGGCGGCCCCGACGCATTGCATCGCGTCTACGAACTCTTCGTGCAGGCCGCCGAACTGGGCTATCCAGGCGCGTGGGCGCAAGCGGCGATGGAATATGATCGCTGGCTGCGCGCGCAAGGCAAGCCACAGCGCTTCGACAGTTTCTGGCGCTGGGAGGGCGACGAGCAGATGCCGGAGCCGTTCGCCGCTCCCGCTGCGGTCGAAGCCTTGCGCGCGGAATGGGGCTTGCCCACATTGGTGGAAGAGGCGCAACGGCGGCGCGACATGCGCGCGAAGGTGGCGGATACACGGCGGGCAGCGAGGGAGGAAGGGCAGCGGCGATAGAGTACCGCTCGGTTTGCGTGGCCCGGTCTGCCCGATGGCGCGGGGTGCCGGGGGTTCAAGCACCCCGCGAGGGGGTACAGGCTACCCATGAAGGGCACACTGTACCCCGGAGGGCAGCCGCTACCCATGAAGGGCACACTGCCCCGGCTACGGGCAGCCATAGGCGGCACCGGCGCAGCCCCACGACCCGGCTTAGGATTAACACCCGCCTACGCGGGCTGGGGGCGATCATGCTGCGCACCGCTGTAGGCGTCGCCGGACGGCGATACGAGGACGGCGCACACGTTCCGAGTGGAGCGGCGATCGGTATCAGGACGCTGGCGTGTGCGGTTGCTGTGTGAGCGTATCCAGGTACGCCATCAGGTGATCGACCGCCCAGCGCATGTGGATCGGGTCGCGGAAGAGCTTGCTCATCATCACCGCCCCTTCGAGGGTCGAGGTGATCACGCTCGCCAGTTCGCGCGGGTCGATGTCGGGGCGCAACTCGCCGCTCGCCATGCCCTCTTTCGCCGCCTTGCCGATCAACTTCTGCCAGATCGTCATCGCCGCCTGCGCCCGTTCGAGGAGGACCGGGTAGGCGTCGTCCGACTCGATCGCCATGTTGAGGACCGGGTCGCCGCCCGGCAGGGGTGGGGCATCGGCGAGGCTGCGGAAGACGCCGACGATCGCGCGCAGGCGATCGATCGCGCGCTCCTGCCCGGCCAGCGCCGCATCGAAGCGTCGCCCGACGAGCGCGACCGAATACTCGAACGCGGCCAGCGCAAGCGCCTCCTTGCTGTCGAAATGATTGTAGAGGCTCCCCTTTTCCAGGCCGACCTCGCGCGCGAGGTCGGCCATTGAGGTCGCGGAATAGCCGCGCACGCTCATCACGCTCGCCGCCTGCTCCACGATCCGCTGGCGGGTCCGCTCGCCCTTGCGCTTCGTCGCACTCATGCTATCCGTTTCTTTCCCCGCACCCGGCGGCATCCGTAGCGTTGAGGATACCGCGCCGCCCGTATGGAAACAAACGACCGGTCGGAAATAGGGCGCGGGGCGAATGTTGTCGCGGGCAGCGTATAGGGAAGCAGGAAGCGCGGGACTTCAACGATCGTGCGGGCCGCGCCAGCGCCGCGCGTACCACGCCGTCACGCGCGCGATGACGAAGGCACAGGTGCCGCCGACCACGAGGAGCGGCGCGGCGACTAGCAGCGCGATCAGGTAGTTCGGTTCGCCGGGTGCGGAGAGTGGTGGCATGACTACCCCACGGTGGCGAGCGAGGGTGCGCGGTGTCAGGACATTGTCGCTGTCACGGTACAGCGTCGCCGATCGTCGTGCGGGCGGCAAGGGGCGGCGCGTACAATGATCGGGCGAGTACATGGTGCGGTGCGCGGTCGGGGGAGAGGCGAGGGATGTACCAGGACACGATCGCGGCGATCGCGACGGCGATCGGTGAGGGCGGGATCGGCATCGTGCGGATCAGCGGTCCCGAGGCGGGCGCGATCGCGGGGCGCGTCTTCCGGCGGGCGCGGCGCGGCGCGGCGATCCTCCCCTCCCATCGCCTGATCTACGGCACCGTCGTGGACCCCGACACCGGCGAGGCGATCGATGAGGCGTTGGTGGCGCGGATGGCCGCGCCGCACTCCTACACGCGCGAGGAGGTGGTCGAACTCCAGTGCCACGGTGGCCCGACCGCCGTGCGCGAGACGCTCCGCGTTTGCCTGCGCGCCGGGGCGCGCGCCGCCGAGCCGGGGGAGTTCACCCTGCGCGCCTTCGTTAATGGACGCCTCGATCTGGCACAGGCCGAGGCGGTGCTGGGGATCGTGGGGGCGCGCACGCCGGAGGCGCTGCGGGTGGCGGTGGCCGGGCTGCGCGGTCGTCTTGGCGGGGAGCTGCGCCCCGCGCGCGACCGCCTGATCGACGCCGTGGCCTACCTCGATGCCGCCGCCGACTTCCCGGAGGACGAGATCCCGCCCGCCGATGTCGGCGCGGCGCTCCACGAAGCGGGCGCGCTGCTGGAAGCGCTGACGCGGCGCGCGGCGGTCGGCACCCTCTACCGCGAGGGGGTGCGCGCGGCGATCGTCGGTCGGCCCAATGTCGGCAAATCGAGTCTGCTGAACGCCCTGCTGCGCGAGGAGCGGGCGATCGTCACGCCGGTCGCCGGGACGACGCGCGACGTGATCGCGGAGAGCATCACCCTGCGCGGCATCCCCGTGGTGCTGCTCGATACGGCGGGGATCGCGGACACCGACGACCAGATCGAGCAGTTAGGGATCGCGCGCAGCCGCGAGGCGTTGACCGCCGCCGCGCTCGTCCTCTTCGTCCTCGACGCCAGCGCCCCACCGACCGCCGATGATCTGGCGGTGGCGACGGCGCTGCGCGACCGTCTCGGCGCGGACGAGGCGGGGCGGGGGATCCTGCTCGTGCGGAACAAGGCCGATCTCCCCGCCGACCCGAGCGAGAGCGCGGCGATCCGTGCGCTCCTCCCCGCCGCGCGCGTCGTGACCCTCTCGGCGCAGACGGGCGCGGGGCTGGCGGCGCTGGAAGAGGCGCTCTACGGCCTGGCGACCGCCGCGGCGGGCGGGGTGACCGCCGAGACCGACCCCGCCCTCGCCACGACGCGCCAGCGCGAGACGATCGCGCGCGCGCGCGACGCCGCGCACTACGCCGCCGCCGCCCTCGATGCCGGGGTGCCGCTCGATCTGGTGGCGGTCGATGCGCGCGCGGCGCTGACCGCGATCGGCGAGATCACCGGCGAAGCGGCGAGCGAGGCGATCCTGGACGCGATCTTCTCGCGCTTCTGCATCGGGAAGTAGGGGGAGTCGCGCCGCGCCTCAGTCTTGCGCGAGCGCCGCGCGGAGGATGGTGAGTTGCGCGCGGAGGATGGTGAGTTGCGCGCGGTAGATCGCCTCCGGTGCCCGGGGGGCGTCGCGGGCGACCGCCTCGCCCTGGCAGTTGTGGTGCTTGCAGAGGGCCAGTTCGGCGGCGGCCTGGAAGAAGCGCTGCTGTAAGGACCAGCGCCGCACCCCACCGTGCCGGAGCGCGGCGAAGAGCGCGAGATGGCGCAGCCGCCCGACCGAGAGGATGGCGTATTCTCGCCGCGTCAGGATGCCATTCGCGACCTCATCGGCGAGCTGCTCGTGCAGGATGTGCGACTCCGCCCGCCCGGAGCGCATGGCGATGAAGGCCAGGATGCCAAGCCCTGGCACGATGAAGAATAACGTCTGGATGGCGACGAGGCCCAAAAGCGGCGTGGTCGGATCGCTGCGGGCGGCGATCGCCGACGCGCCGAGATTCCAGAGGCTGTGCTGCGCGATCGCCAGGGTCCAGCCGAGGAGCGGCACGACGAAGCGGGCCATCCCGCGCCCGTAACGCGCGCGCGCCCAGCCGACCGCCGCGCCGAGGGTGCCGGAATAGAGGGCGTGGCCGAGTCCGCCGAAGATCTCGCGGGCGATGAAGAGTTGGCCGAGCGCGCCGAGCCCCCCAGCGATGTACGCCTGCCCCAGGTAGAGGACATTCTCGGTCATGGCGAAGCCGAGGCCGATCAGCGCGCCGTAGACGAGGCCATCGAGGACGCCGTCGAACTCGTGGCGGAAGAGCAGCAGCAACCCGAGCAGGGCGAGCCCCTTCAGGCTCTCCTCGATGATCGGCGAGCCGAACGTCAGCGCCAGCGCGCCGCCGATGCGCGCACCAAGGATGGCGGCGAGGACGCGGTCCGCGAGATCGCTGAGGAGGATGCTGAAGAGGGTGGCGACGACCGCCCCCCAACCGAACGCGCCCAACAGGTTGCGCCACGGCTCGCGCTCGTAGCGGTCGAACGAGATGACGAGCCAGGCGTAGCCGAGGGTGGGCAGCAGCGCGGCCAGCAGCCCCAGCCAGAGGCCGCGCCGGTCCGGCACGCTGGCGACGACGATCAGGACGTTGCAGGCCAGCGCCAGCGCGAAGAAGACCCCGGCGAAGGTGATGAACGGCGAGCGCGGCGACCCCGCCGCGCGGTCGAGCGCCGCGAGGGTTTTGCGATCGGCGCTGGCCTGTCGTCGCTCACGTTGCATGATCCGGTGCGGCCCTCTCCTTAACAATATCGAACAACATCGCCACCGATCTTCGTCGTTGAGGCGGTGCCGCGTCAAGGGCGCGGGCCGATCGCGCGAAGGCGCGTGGTATAGTCGCCCGCATAGAGGTGTCGTACGCATGTCGTAAAGGGCCGATGATGACGGGCGATCCTCCGATCCGCGTGCTGATCGTCGATGACCAGCGCCTGATGCGCGACGGCCTGCGGGCGCTGCTCGAATTGCAGGACGGCCTGGAGATCGTGGGAGAGGCGGGGAACGGCCACGATGCCCTCGTGCAGGTCGCGACGACCGCCCCCGACGTGGTGCTGATGGATGTGCGGATGCCGCAGATGAGTGGCGTGGAGGCGACGCGCGCCCTGCGCGAGCGTGGCGACCGCCCGCGTATCCTGATCCTGACGACCTTCGATGACGATCAGTACGTCTTCGACGCGCTGAAGGCCGGGGCGGCGGGCTACGTCCTCAAAGACCTCCCGGCAGCGGAACTCGCCGCCGCGATCCGCACGGTGCATGACGGCGGGGTCCACCTCGATCCCTCGGTCGCCTCTAAGGTCGTCGCCGAACTCGCCCGCCTGCACGCCCCCGCACCGCCCGCCGCGATAGCCGCCCCGGCACCTGTGTCCATCCTGCCCACCAATGACGGCCCGGTCGAGGAACTGACCCCGCGCGAACGCGAGGTCTTGCGGCTCCTGGCGACCGGCGCGAGCAACCGCGAGATCGGCGCGCAGCTTTTCATCAGCGAGGGGACGGTGAAGAACCACATCTCCAACATCCTCGGACGCCTCGGCTTGCGCGACCGTACGCAGGCGGCGATCTACGCCAAGGAGCATGGTCTGGCCTAGCGCGACGCGGTGTCATCATCGGCGAATTGCTCCTGAATATCCGGGCGATAATCCGACCAGAAGGCGAGCCAGGGCGGTGCGATGGCGGCGAGATGTTGCCAGCTGCCGGGTGTGGCGTCCGGGTCGGGGTGCAGATCCTTGAACTCCGCGAGATGCCGCAGGATGAAGTCGTGCGCGCTGAGGCCGTTGACGAGCGCGCCGAGGGTGTGGCGATATTCGCGCGGACCGGGAATCGCCGGGATGTCCTGCCGTCCGCCCGCGTGGACCCACGATTCGTCGGCATAGGTCGTCTCCGCGCCGGCGACGTAGGGCCGCCGCAGGGTGTAACCTTCCCCGTTCCAGTCCCGCGTGCCGATCCCGCTGAAGAAGGGGTTGGCGCAGTGGAAGTAATAGCGCCCGCCCGGTCGCAGTACGCGCGCGACCTCGCGGAAGACGACGCTGGCCTCCGGCACGAAATTGAGCGCGTAGGGCTGGTGGACGATGTCGAACGCGCGCGCCGGGAGCCCCGGGAGGTCGCGCATATCGGCCTGGATCGCCTCGATACGCACGCCGTGGTGCGCTGCCGCCGCGCGATCCCGCGTCAGTTGCGCCTCCGAGAGATCCGCGACCGTGACCCGTGCCCCGAGCAGCGCGAACGCGACCGACTGTCGCCCGCCGCCCCCGGCCAGGCAGAGCACCGCGCGTCCGGCGAGCGCCCCGAGCAAACCTTCGGGATCGACGAGCGCCCGCGCGGCTGCCGGATCGAGCCCCAGTGCCGGTCGGGTGAAGAGGGCGTCGGCGTCGGCCAGCGCCTGCCAGCGCGCGATGTTGTAGCGGGCGATTTCGTCCATCGCGGCGGGCTCCTCCGCTAGTTGCGATGTCGTCTATGCGCCATCGCAGGGCACTTCGCCCTCCCGACGTGCCACGCACGTCGGGAGGGCATCCGACCGCCCACCGAGCATACCAAACCTGTCGCCATTCGTATGACGCGGGTACGCACCGCTAATGCGGGGTGACGAATAGGACGATGGGGAGGGGCTGGCACGTTTGCCTTGCCACCAACCCTGTCTCCGCCACTCGCCATTCGTCATTCCGCACTCGTTCATGCCCTGTCGCTCGGCACCCATGACGATCCGCCTATATCGCCCTCGATCCCCACGCCCCGAAACATCCCTTGCGGCACATGGCAGCGTCGCCGCGCGCCTCTACACTGTAGGCAATGGGATGCGAACGGTTTTGTGAACGGAGGGAACGATGCAGCAGCAACAATCAGCAGGCTTTCAGCGGGACATGCGCGGCGTCGGTGGCGGGGCGCTCCTGATCGCCATCGGGTTGGTGCTGCTGGTGCAGCGTTACACGCCGCCCCACCTCGGGGAGCAATTCTGGCCGTTCTTCATCATCATCCCCGGCTGCTGCTTCTACGCGATGATGCTTCTCGGCGGGCGCGGCGCGGGGCCGCTGGCGATCCCGGCGACGGTCCTGACGACGCTCGGGCTGATCTTCCTCGGCCAGAGCCTGTTCAACTACTACGAGTCGTGGGCCTACATCTGGGCGCTCCTCCCGACCGCCACCGGCGTCGGCATGGTGATCGGCGGCTTGTGGGACGGCAAGCCCGCGCTGGTGCGGGCCGGGACGCACACGGCGCGTACCGGCCTGACGATGCTGCTGGTCTTCGGCACCCTCTTCGAACTCTTCATCTTCCATAGCCTCCATAGCCTCCATAGCCTCCATAGCGCCGGAATCCTGGTCGTCCTCTGGCCGCTCGCCCTGATCGGCGGTGGGGCGTTCCTCTTGCTGCGCGGTCGCCTCGATCGCCCCGCCGCCCTCGATCCGTGGCGCATCACCCCGGCCCCGACCGTCGCCACCAAGGACGATGACGAGCAGATCTTCCCGTACTGAACGAGTCGGCAGTTGGCAGTCAGCAGTCGGCAGGGAGAAACGTCTCCTCACACCTCATCGCCCGTATGCTGGCGTCATGTTCCTCTGACGACCAGACGACTGCCGCCTACCACGGAGGGATTCCCGATGCTGACGCGATCACGTCCGACGACCGAGGCGACGATTGCCGCCCCGCAGGGGCTACCGGTTGAACCGGCGCGCGACACGATCGTGGAGGCGCGGGACCTCCGCAAGGTCTACGGGGCCAAGGTGGCGGTCGCTGGCGTCTCCTTCGGCGTGCGTCGCGGGGAGATCTTCGGCATCCTCGGCCCGAATGGCGCGGGGAAATAGATGGTCCTGGAGCTGTTGGAGGGGCTGCGCGACCCCAACGGCGGCGCGGCGATCATCGATGGCCTGGACGTGCGACGGGCGAAGCGGGCGGTCCACGCGCGGATCGGGGTCCAACTCCGGAGTACCGCCCTCTTCGAGGATCTCTCCCTTACCGACAATCTCCGCCTCCTGGCGGCGCTCTACCGGCGCAGCGTGCCGACCGCCAAACTCCTCGGGTGGGCGAATCTGGCGGTGGGGGCGACGCTGATCGCCTGGCGCGAGCGCGGCGTCCTGAAGCGTTTGGCGGTGACGCCGCTGCGCCTGCCGACCCTGCTGCTGACGCAGATCGGCGCGCGGCTCGCCTTCTCGCTTCTCTAAGCCGTGGTGCTGCTGGTCATCGCGCGGGCCGTCTTCGGGGTGCAGATCGTCGGGAGCTATTGGGCGCTGGGGGCCGTGGTGATCGTCGCCACCCTCGCCATCCTGGCGTTCGGCTTTGTGATCGGCGCGTTCGTGCCGAAGTCCGAGGGGGCGCAAGCGATCTCGACCCTCGCCGCCTTCCCGATGATGTTCCTCGGTGGCTCCTATTTCGACACGACCGCCGCGCCCGCTTTCCTCCAGCCGCTCGTCCGCGCCATGCCGCTGACGCACATCAACGAAGCCCTGCGCCAGATCATGATCTACGGTGCGACCCTGCGCGATGTGCAGGGGCAGCTCGCGATCTTGCTGGCCTGGCCGGTCGCCTCGCTCCTCGTCGCCACGCGCTTCTTCCGCTGGAACGTGCGCTGAGGACAGCGATCGTGCTGCGGTGGCGTCAGTCGCCCGTCACCTCGGTGTCGGGTGTCCAGAGGAAGCTCTTGCAGCGGCACACTTCGCGGAAGCCGAGGCGGGCGTAGGTGCCAGAACCGGCGGGGGTAGACGTGAGCACGGCGCTCCGGTAGCCCCGCTCGCGTGCCTGCCGGAGCGCGTGACCGACGAGCGCCCCGCCGATCCCGCGTCGTCGCGCCGGGGGCAACGTCAGCACGTGCTGGACCGAGACGACCCCGGCGGCGTAGAAAAGCTTCACCGTGGCGACCGGCACGCCAGCGAATCGCCCCAGATAGTAGTCGCCAGCGGCGGGTCCGAGCGCGTGGTAGGCCGCGCGGCAGCGTTGGCGGGTCGGCTCGGGGACGCCATCCATCCAGACTGCGGTCCACTCCTCCAGCGCCGTTGGCCCTTCGACCCGTTCGATCGTGAGGCCCGGAGGGAAGGAATCGCCGCGAGGCAGCATCGCGAGATCGAGGGCCATCCCCGGTTCGTCCGCGAAGAGGCGGAACCCCTGTGCGAGGAGCGGTGCCTCCGCGCGCACGGTGCTGTCCGGTGGGCGATGCCAGAGAAAGGGCAACTGGAGGTGTGCGAAGTGGTCGCGGATCGGGGCGATGGCCGGCGGCGCGGGCGCTGCTCCGTCGCGCTCCCCGAGGACACCATTGAACCACGGCTCCGGGATGCCGCTGCTGAACCAGCGCAGCTCCCCTTCGCTGTGGGTTGCTCCGCCCGGCAAGCGACTATAGGTGAGGTAATACTGCGCGAAGTTTGCTTCGAGTGCGGCGAGCAGCGTGGCGCGCTCGCCGCTGCCGACAGGTCGTGACATAGTGAGGTAGTCCCTGCACGAGCGTACGACGGATGGCTCAGCCGAGCAGGGTGGCGAAGAGCTTCGGCAGGGTGGCGGGGTCGGCGGTGCGCGCCAGCAGCCGCCCGCTCGCACGCTGGCGGATCAGGTAGAGGCCGTCCTGGTCGCGCTCGATGTGCAACGGATTATCCGGGCGATCGAGCGAACCGGCGAGGGCCAGCGGGAAGAGTTGCGGCGGCGGGGCATAGCGACCACGCGCGCCGGGGCGTAGCCGGGGATCCTCGGATTCGGTGACGGGCTGCGCGACCATGCGATCCTCCTGCGGCGACTATCTCCGCCATGCGAAAAGAACCTCGGAAAAGGGTGACGCCGCCCCACACCGCGACAAAAACACCGCGATGGCGTCCCACTATTCGCCGGGGCGTCAAGGTGTACGAACAAATATAGCACGCTTCACGCCGGATTCAAGCCCTGCACGGGTATGGTTTTGCCAGATCGGCACAAGTCGCTATTGTAGGCGATGTTGAGCGGATGAGAAAAGCAGAAGCCGGAGCATATATCGCCCCGGCTTCTACCCGTGTTTTCGCTTGTTGAGGACTGTTACAGCGCCACGCAGCATGCTACCCCGCCCGCAGTTTCTAGTACTACAGCGACACTTATCCTGTTCTTCGGTGCCAAGACGAGTACGTTCGCGGCCTACCAAACTACCATTGGCGGGCAGGAGCCCAGTACGAACGTCAAAGTGTCGCTGTAGTACTAGTCCCCGCAGGGGATAATATGCCCTTCATGGGTACTTCGTGGCCGCAGCCCTTAGCCGGGACAGTGTGCCCTCCGGGGCAGCGGCTACCCTCCGGGGTACTTCAGTCCCGGTCCCCGGCTAATTCGCGACCTCGTGCCAACGCCCGATCGCGCGGAACTTACGGTAGCGCCCGGCCAGCAAATCCTCGGTCGAGAGGACGGTCAACCGTTCGAGCGAGTCCCGGATCGCCGCGCCGACCGCGCGCATCGCCGCGCGCGGATCCTCGTGCGCGGGGGTCGGCTCCGGCACGATCCGGTCGATCACACCGAAGTCGAGCGCGTCGGCGGCGGTGATCTTCATCGCGGCTGCCGCTGCGGGGGCCTGCCTGGCGTCGCGCCAGAGGATCGAGGCGGCGGCGTCCGGGCTGGCGACCGCGTAGACCGCGTTCTCCAGCATGATCACCTCGTCCGCGACCCCGAGCGCCAGCGCCCCGCCGCTCCCGCCCTCGCCGATCACGGTGGCGACGATGGGGGTACGCAGTTCGGTCAGCGTCTGGATGCACTCGGCGATGGCGGTCCCCTGCCCGCGCTCCTCGGAGGCGATGCCGGGGTCCGCGCCGGGGATGTCGAGGAAGGTCAGCAGCGGCAGGCCGAACTTCTCCGCGTGGCGCATCAGTCGACGCGCCTTGCGGAAGCCTTCGGGGTGGGCCATCCCGAAGTGACGCCGCAGATTTTCCTTGGTGTTGGAACCCTTCTGATGCCCCATGACCATCACCGTATGCCCGGTGCCGTTGAGGCGCGCGAGCCCACCCACGATCGCGGCATCGTCGCGGAAGGTGCGGTCGCCGTGCAATTCGATGAAATCGGAGCACAACTCGCCGATGTAATCGAGGGTATGGGGTCGTTCCGGGTGGCGGGCCAGTTGCACCCGCGCCCAGGCGTCGAGCGAATTGGCCGTCGCGCTCATCGCGCTCATCGTCGTCCCCCCACCGCTTCCTCGGTCGCCGCAGCGGCGGCGGCGACGTTAATCGTCGTCACCGCCGCGCGCCCGGTTGACCGCCCTTTGTAGAGGCCCAGCAGGGTGGCGATGGTGTCGCACAGCTCGCGGCGTGGCACGATCAGGTCGAGCATCCCATGTTCGAGCTGGAACTCGGCGCGCTGGAAGCCCTCGGGCAACTTCTGCCGGGTGATCTGCTCGATCACACCCTGCCCCGCGAAGCCGATCCGCGCGCCCGGCTCGGCGAGCACCACGTCGGCCACCGTTGCGTACGACGCGGTGACGCCGCCATAGCAGGGATCGACCAGCAGCGAGAGGTGTGGCAGGCCCGCATGCCCGAGCTGGGCCAGCGCGGCGGTTGTCTTCGCCATCTGCATCAGGGAGAGGAGCCCTTCCTGCATCCGCGCCCCGCCGGAGGCGGAGACGGTCAGCAAGGGCAGGCCGCGCTCCACGGCGCGCTCGGCGGCGCGGGCGAGCTTTTCGCCGAAGACCGAGCCCATGCTCGCGCCCATGAAGCCGAAGTCGGCGACGACGATCACCAGCGGCTGCCCGGCGATCTGCCCCTCGCCGGAGACGATCGCTTCCTGGAGGCTCGTCTTGCGGCGGGCGCTCTCGAGCTTGGCGCGGTAGCTTTCTTCTTTCCCTGGTGGTCCCGCGACGAAGCCGAGCGGATCCTCCGGGCGGAGCCCCATGTCCCACTCCGCGAAGGTATCCGCATCGAGGAGCATCGCCAGGCGCTCATACGCCGAGAGGGGGGCATGGTAGCCGCAGTGCTGGCAGACATGCAGGGATTCCTGGAACTCTTTGCCGTAATTGAGTTCTTTGCACTGCGGACATTTGAAGAACAAATTATCGGGTACGTCGGCACCATCCCGTTCGGCGGCGGGGGTGAATTTGGGCTGCCATCGGAACAGCTCGCGCATGGGCACGACTCCCTATTCGCCTCGGCTCGTCGGTCGAACGCGAAGTATACCACCGTGCATCGTGCTACGCCGACCACGCGGCGATCGGCGCGCGGCAGCATGGCCTCGTGTGGCGATCGCGAGCGACACGGGGCAAGCGGCGTTGCAAGTTGCCGTAACGCCGAATCCGGGCGCAGCGCGGCTCTTGTGCGGCGCGCTGCGATAAGGGAGAATGATGGGTGGATGCGCGACCTTTCCCGCCGCCGAACCGTGCCATTCTGACGATCTGGCATAAGCGGGTGCTGAGCGGAGCGACAGATAGGGCACTGCGTCACACGCGGCCCGCGCGATCGTAGGCCGAGATGCCGCACCGGGCTTATTCCTTGTTGTGATGGAGTAAACCGACCTTGATCGTCGTGTCGGGCCTTCATTGCCGCCGCGCTCGCGGGGTGCTCTCCGCCGCCCATGCCTCTTCCGCCGATCGGCCCCCAATGTGCCAGCGGGGCAAGCATTCTTGTAACGCGCACTGTTAATGGCGCGTTAAGGGCTTGATCTCGCGCGGTCGCTGGTGCTACTATGTGTACGTACACCCCCAGCGGACGGACGGTTGTAGCGGCGTGGAGTGCGGGATGCATATCGACCAAACCTGGCGCATCGTCCTCAATGACTTGAAGACCAAGGCGCGTGTCCGCGACAGCGAATATCGTGCCTGGCTCGAATTGTCCCGCCTGATCGAACTCGACCCCGAAGCAGGGACGGCGCTGGTCGGTGCGCCCGACACCTTCATCGTCGAGAACCTGACGCGGAAGTACAAGGACAAGATCGCCGCGAGCCTCAGCGTCGTCGCCCGCCGCCCGATCACCGTCAACTTCAGCGTCCTCAACGGCGCGCAGTCCGTCCAGAATGGCGTCGCGCCCGGTGCGACCAAGATCGTCAAGGGCAAGACCGAGACGACCAGGGCGAAGAGCGCCGAGCCGGACCCGGCCTCGCGCCTCGGCACCGGGACCCCCCTGCCGGTGCTGCAGCTCGAGCTCGGCACGGTGGGGAGCGATGGCCTCAACCCGCGCTATCTCTTCAGCACCTTCGTCGTCGGCCCGAGTAATCGCCTGGCGCACGCGGCGAGCCTCGCCGTCGCGGATAACCCCGGCGCGGTCTACAACCCCCTCTTCATCTATGGGGGCGTCGGGCTCGGCAAGACCCACCTCATGCACGCCACCGGCCATCACGCCCGGGCGCGGCACGGCGGCGACATGCGCGTCCTCTACCTGACCTCCGAGCGCTTCACCAACGAGCTGATCGCCTCGATTCGCTCCGGCAAGATGGAGGAGTTTCGCGACCGCTACCGCACGGTCGACATCCTGATGATCGACGACATCCAGTTCATCGCGGGCAAGGAGTCGACGCAGGAGGAGTTCTTCCACACCTTCAATCACCTGCACCAGCTCGGCAAGCACATCATCCTCTCCAGCGACCGCCCGCCGAAAGCGATCCAGACCCTCGACGACCGCTTGCGTTCGCGCTTCGAGTGGGGGCTGATCGCCGATGTGCAGCCGCCGGATCTGGAGACGCGCATCGCGATCTTGCAGCAGCGGGGCGAGACGGGCGGATTACATATCCCGCGCGAGGTGATCGAGTACGTCGCGCAGAAGGTGCAGAGCAACATCCGCGAACTGGAAGGGACGCTGAACCGGATCGTCGCGCACGCGCAACTGGAGCGGGTGCCGGTGACGATGCAGCTGGCGACGACCGCGATGAACGACCCGCAACTCAACACCAAGCGCCGCCTGATCACCCTGCCGCGGATCATCGATACGGTCGCGCGTTTCTACAGCGTCGCGGAGAAGGATCTGCGCGGCAAGGGGCGCACCAAGGAGATCGTCCTGCCGCGTCAGGTGGCGATGTACGTGATGCGCGAGGAGACCGACCGCTCGCTGGCGGATATCGGGCAATCGCTCGGTGGGCGCGACCACACCACCGTGCTGCATGGCATCGACAAGATGGTGGGCGAGATCGAGCGCAATACCGACCGCCGCCAGGAGATCCTGGCGATCCGTGAGATGCTCTACGCCGAGGCACCATCCTAAATCGTATGCGTCGCTAATGATGATGCCTCTGCCTCTCTACTGGCGGGTGAGGAGGCAGGATCGCTGCCATGCCGCCATAACCATGCCGGTGACCACGATCGTCCGCGTTCCCTACCAGGCAAAGGGCAGGGATCGCCGACGGTGAGAGATAGGCTGTTTCGGAGTGTCACCGATGACCTGTCTCGTCGGTTACCCCCGCTGCTCCGTCGCGTAGCGCAGGGTCTCGTCGAGCACATCGTTCAACAGCGCTTTATGCGCCGTGGTCCAAGCGGCGGCGAATGCTTCTTGCCCCATTCGCGCCTTCACGTCGGACACGGCATGCTCGTGGTCGACCTGATCGACCGGGGCTACCGGGAAGCCTAACGCTGATCGCAGCGAGTCGGCAACCCCGAATAGCCGCGCCGCTCGCCAGTCCTCGCGCTCCGCGCTCGCCGTCGCGGCCCACCCTTCCAGGCAGAGGGCGATCCCGCTCCTGTCACCCAATGCTCGGAACATCGACAGGCTCTCGGTCAGTGCTGCGCGCGCCGCCGCATCATCGCCCTGGCCCTGCGCTACCATGCCGATGCTGTGGAGGACGTGTGCGATTCGCGGTGTACTGCCTTGCTTTCGGAAGTGCGCGAGGCTTTCCTCGAGCAACTCTCGGGCTCGATCGAGGTTCCCGCGCGAGCGAGTACCTTCTCCCAGATTGAACAGGGCGATCGCGATCCCCTGTTCATCACCCAACGCGCGCTTGATCATCAGGCTCTCAGCGACGTAGCCCTCGAACCGCTCAAAATCGCCCTGATCATAGGCCGTCGCGCCGAGATTGTTGAGTGTCATCGACACCTTTAGATCCTCTCCGAGCGCGCGCCAGCGGGTGAGCGCCTCCTCGAAAAGGCGCATCGCCGCCGCATAATCCCCGCGAGATTTGTGGACCATCGCGAGGGTGCCGAGTGCCCCCGCGATGCCAGTCTGATCCTCAAGCGCTCGCCACAGGATCAGGCTCTCCTCGGTCAGCGCGACGGAAGCCGCGTAGTCGCCCTGGCTGTGTGCCAGCGCGCCAGCCGCCGCCAGAGCCTTCGCGCGCACCGATGCCGTCGCCCCCGCAGGCGGTGCGGCGGCGAGCGCCTGCCCCAGCCAGCGCCGACCCTCGCCGGCATAGCCGCGGGTCAGCCAGAAACGCCAGATCGCCGCAGCCAACCGCAGCGCGGCTATCGGTTCGGCCCCCTCCCCCAGCGACCAGTCGAGCGCCGCGCGCAGGTTATCGTGCTCGCGTGCCAGCCGAGCCAGCCAGGGAGCCTGCCGTTCGCCGGTCAGGTGTGGCTCCGCTTCCTCCCCCAACGTCAGGTAGTACTCGGCGTGTCGCCGCCGCGTCGCTTCGGCCTCGCCACTTTCCGTCAAGCGTTCCAGGGCATACTCGCGCACCGTCTCGAGCATGGTGAAGCGAGGCGCGTCCTCCTCGTCATCCGGCGGGATCGTCCGCTGTAACAGACCCTGATCCAACAGCGCACCAAGCCAATCCAACAGCTCAATGGCTAACGACTCGCCGGTCCCACAGACAGCGGCGGCAGCCTCCAGGGTACCGCCGCCCGCGAAGACCGCCAGCCGTCGGAAGACCGCCTGCTCGCCCTGGTGCAACAGCTCGTGGCTCCAGTCGAGGGTCGCGCGCAGTGTCTGATGGCGCGCGGGAAGATCCCGCGCGCCGCCGGTCAGGAGCGGCAACGCCAGCGCCAACCGTGCCAGCAGCGCCGTCGGTGCGAGGGTCTGCGCGCGCGCCGCTGCCAACTCGATCGCCAGCGGCAAGCCGTCCAGTCGACGGCAGATCGCGGCGATTGCTGCGGCGTTCGCTGCGCTCAGGGCGAAGCCAGGGACGGCAATCTGTGCTTGCCGGACGAACAACGCGACAGCGGGGGAGCGCGCGAGAACGTCGAGCACCGGCAGCGTGGCCGGATCCGGCGTTGTCAGTGGGGCCACCGCGTAGATCTGCTCGCCCTTCAAGTGCAGCGGAGCGCGACTCGTCGCGAGGATCGCCAGGCGTGGGCAGGCGGTCAGGAGCGTGGCGAGTAACGGCGCTGCCGGGGCGACGTGCTCGAAGTTGTCGAGCACCAGCAACTGATGCCGGTCGGCGAGATGGACACGCAGCGCCTCTATCGGCCCATGCCCCGCCGCCGCTCGTACTCCCAGCGCGCTGACGATGGCGGAAGGTACCAGACCATAATCGCGCATGGGCGCAAGCGGCACAAAGCACACGGCCCCATCCGCGAAGTGTGCCGCCACCGCGCGCGCCGTCGCGAGCCCCAGCCGTGTCTTACCGACCCCGCCCGGCCCGGTCAGTGTGACCAGCCGCGCCCCGTCGATGAGCAGATCGGCGAGCGCTTCCACCGCCTCGTCGCGCCCCAAGAGAGGGTCGGGTGGAACCGGCAAGCCGGGCCAGTGCTGCTCAGTCACAAAAGTGGGGTTCGGGGCGAGCGTTGTCGCGGGACCGCGCCGCCGTGCAACGCTGGCCTCGAATGCGACGCGCTCGGTGGTAGCGAGATCGAGCGCGTCGCAGAGCATCCGCACCGTGTCGCGATAGGGTGCTTGCCGCATCCCGCGCTCGAGCGCGCTGATCGCTTGTGCCGTCAGTCCCGCGCGCTCGGCCAGCGCCTCCTGCGAGAGGCCGGAAGCGCGGCGGTAGTGCCGCAGCAACGCCCCGAAGGTCTGCTTATCCCCCGTCGCGCCCACGATCCGCACCCCCGGTCGTATCGTCGGCCCACATTCTCCGCGCCGTCATCGTACCACGCCCGGCGACAGTACGACGGCCAACTGTATGGGGCAACTGTATGGGTTGTCGGTGGTGGCACCCCGCGCTGCTCCCTATAGTGGGGGAGTGGTCATTCGACCGTCGGCAAAGGGGTATCCGGTAGTAAAGGAGGCAGGGTATGGAGACAACTTACGGCTCGGTGGTGCGGCCCTACACCCTCGATGCCGGCGAGGGCGAGGCGATCTGGTATGTAAATAACCGCGCAACTATCCTCGCCACCGCCGCGCAGACCGGCGGTGCGTTCGGCCTCGTGCACATGGAGGTCGCTATCGGCCATGGCCCTCCACTCCATATTCATCGCGCCGAGGACGAGGCGTTCTGGATCTTGAAGGGTCGGCTCACCGTACGCTGCGGCGACGAGGAGTTCGCCGCCGGACCTGGCGCGTTCGTCTACACGCCGCGCGGCGTCCCCCATACCTTCCGCTTGGAGGGTGACACCCCGGCGAAACTGCTGGTGCTGCTGACGCCGGGGGGCGGCGAGGGCTTCTTCCGCGATGCCGGTCGTCCTGCCGCAGGCCCGGGGTGCCCCTCGCCTGCGCCTCCCGATGTCGCCGCCCTGGCGACCGTCGCGGCGCGCTACCATCAGGAGTTCATCGGGCCGCCGCTGGAATCGACACTGGGGACGTGAGGCCGAGAAAAGGCGAGGATGGGCATCGCCCCCGCCCGCGCTTCCGGAGTGCAGCGTCGCGCCCGAGCGGCGCGCGACTACCAGGCCGCCAAATGGCGGGAGAGGACACGGCGATGTGTGTCAGCAGCCTCATGCGGTTCGCCGTGATCCCCGGTCTAGTCGTGACGCTGAGCCTCGCCACAGCCGAAGCGAGCGACGCGGCAACGTTCGAACTCGCCATCGGCGGGGTGCACGACGCCTGCACCGGCGCGCACCTCGGCGAGGGCGCGCTCACCTTCACCCGCATCGGCACGTCGGAGCATCCACCCTCTCCGATCCGAATCGTGACCAATCTTGGTGGCCAGTTCGAGACCAAGCTCGCGCCGGGCGACTATGGCTATAGCCGGCTGACGAACATCAATGACGATCCGGTCAGCATAATCTTCCAGCGTACGGGTGTGGTCAACCACTTCTCCTTCGACCTGCACTCGCCAAGCCCCCGCTAAACCGGCGCGCGAAGGCAAGTCGTCCAACATTCGGCGTTGAGGAAAAAGGCAGTCCCTCGACGAACGGAATGCCGTCCCCGGTCAGCATCCCGTTCGTCGAGGGACTGCCGGTATGTCGCTGGTATTTCATTGCGCGAACAATCACCATAGGAGGGCTACGATGCGTATTCAGTATGTCCTGCGCTCTATTGCCGCAATCTTGCTCGGCCTCGCGTTCTGGTCCGTCGCAGCAACGGTAGCCGCTGCGGAGCCGAAGTGGGATCTCCCCATCCGGCTCGTGGATGAGCCGCCCGGCATCGCCCAACTGCGCGCCCAGTACGCGCCGATGACCGAGGCCCAACTGGTGGCGGCGGGCTTCCAGGTCGATCCCATGTATGTGACCGCAGAGATGGTCGGGCTGCCCCCAGCGGTCGGCGCGATGGGTTATCACGCCATCAACCCTGCCCTGATGGGGGCGCAATTCCCACAGGGGACGATGGACGCGCAGCATCCGCCCGTGGTTCTGCTGGGACTGGATAAGCGCGTAATCGGTGTGGAGTGGGAGGCCGCTGATCGCGGTCAAGCGCCGCCGCAACTTTACGGCCAGACAGTTAACCTGGGTCTGCCGCATCTTGGCGTCGACCAACCCCACTACATGCTCCACGCCTTCTTCCGTTCGGAAGGCAAGGTTCTCTTCGGCGACTTCAACCCGATGCAAGCGGCCCCGGGACTGCCGAACACCGGTGCTGGTGGCGGGAGCGGGCCACACTCGCCGATTCCGCCATTCGTGGCACTGGCGTTGGTGTCAACCGTCGGCGTCGCCTTGCTCCTCAGGCGGCGGCGAACAATCCTTGACGCCTGACTACGCGCGTCCGCTCACGCCCGCCGCCATAGGGCGGCGGGCGCGCCGGGCGGGGGATGTTCCGGTGATGGTGAAGACCTTAAGGCCGATCAATCGTGGATAAACCCTGAACAGTTATTCCGGCTCCTCTTGACGCCGCCGCCCGATCGTGCTACTGTACCGGACAGGCTCGGCGTGCCGACCTATGACCGTGTGACTCGACGTTGTGATGGGTGCTGCTGATGGTATCGCTGGCCTTTGCCGCAATCGCGAGTAAAAAACGCCAGCTCCGCATCGCGCCCATCGGGAAGACGTCGGGGAGGTAATCGCACGCGCGCACTGAACCGCTAATAAACGTCAGACAAATCCCGTGGGCCGATGTGGCTCGCGGGATTTTTGCGTGGGCGTTTGGCGCATGGCCGATGAAGGGATGAGCGAGATGGCGATCGTGGTCCAGAAGTACGGCGGCAGTTCGGTCGCCACGGTGGAGCGGATCCGGGCGGTCGCGCTGCGGGTGGCCGAGGCGGCGCGGGCGGGCGATGGCGTGGTCGTCGTCGTCTCCGCGCGCGGCAAGATGACCGATGAACTCCTCGGCCTCGCCGCGCAGCTTACCGCGCGCCCGGCGGGGCGCGAACTCGACCAACTCCTCGCGACCGGCGAGGCGCAGAGCATGGCCCTGTTGGCGCTGGCGCTCGACGGGCTCGGCGTCCGCGCCCGCTCGCTCAGCGGGGGACAGGCGGGGATCCGCACGGCGGGGCGTTGGGGACGGGCGCGGATCGCGCGGATCACGACCGGGCGGCTCCGCGCCGTCCTCGCCGCCGGTGAGGTCGCGATCGTCGCCGGTTTCCAGGGCGTCAACGGGCGGCGCGAGGTGCAGACGCTGGGGCGGGGCGGCTCGGACACCACCGCCGTCGCCCTCGCCGCCGCCCTCGGCGCAGGTCGCTGCGACATCTTCACCGACGTGGACGGCGTTTACACCGCCGATCCGCGCCTCGTCCCCGATGCGATCTGGCTGGGGCGGCTCGGCTACGCCGCGATGGCCGAACTCGCCTGGCACGGCGCGAAGGTGATGCACCCGCGCGCGATCGAGCTCGGCGCGCTCTACGGCATCGAGATCGCTGTCCGCTCCAGCCTCGATGATGGCCCCGGCACGATCATCGGCCCCGATACCCCGCCCGCGAATGGGCAGCACGATCGGCAGATAGGCCCACAGACACGGGAGGAAACGATGGAACGGGGTAGAACCCTCAGCGGCGTGGTCCACGATACCCAGATCGCGCGGATCACCGTGACCGGGCTGCCCGGCGGCCCCGCGACCCTCGCGCGGATCTTCGGCCCGCTCGCCGGGGCGGAGGTCAGCATCGACGTGATCGCGGAGAGCACCGGGCCGGATGGCACGATCGAGCTCGGCTTCACCGTGGCGTCCGACGAACTGGCGACCGCCCTGCCGATCGTCGAAGAGGCCGCGCGCTCGCTCGGGGCGCGCGTGGCGGCGCAGGGCGATCTCGCCAAGGTTTCGCTCGTCGGGACCGGGATGCTCAACCGCCCCGGTTACGTCGCGCGCCTCTTCGCCACCCTGGCCGAGGCGGCGATCCCCTGCCTGATGGTCTCCACCTCCGAGATCTCCGTCACCTGCGTCATCCCCCAGGAGCAGGCGACCCTCGCCGTCGCCCGCCTGCACGACACCTTCCGGCGCGACTTCATCGCCCCCTCGCCCGACGCGCTCCGGGCCGTGTCCGGGCCGCTGACCGCCAGCGAAAGGGGGCGACCGTGAAACGCCGCCGCTGAGGAAACTCGCCGCCAACCACCGCCTGACCGCCGCCCGACAACTGACAACCGACGACCGACGACCGATCGCCCGACCCTCACCGGGCATGAAAGAAGGAGCAGACGATGGACTTCACCGGATCGCTGACCGCCCTGATCACCCCGTTCCGCGATGGTGCGCTCGACGAGGGGGCGCTCGAACGCCTCGTCGCCTTCCAGTGCGACAATGGCACCACCGGGCTCGTCCCCTGCGGCACCACCGGCGAGTCGCCGACCCTCACCCCGGAGGAGCACGAGCGAACCATCGCGATCACCGTGCGCGCCGCGCGCGAGTGGGCCGAGCGGACCGGGCGACCGCGCATCCCGGTCGTCGCCGGGGCGGGCTCGAACAACACCGCCGAGGCGATTCATTATTCCGAGGCCGCCGCGCGCGACGGGGCGGACGCGCTGCTGCAGATCACGCCGTACTACAATAAGCCGACGCAGGAGGGATTGTACCGGCACTTCGCCGCCATCGCCGCCGCGACGCCGCTGCCGATCATCCTCTACAACGTGCCGGGGCGCACCGGCGTGAACATGCTCCCGGAGACGGTCGCGCGGCTGGCGCAGGAGTGCCCGACGATCATCGGGATCAAGGAGGCGAGCGGCTCGCTCGACCAGGCGAGCGAAGTGATCCGCCTCTGCGGCCCCGACTTCATCCTCCTCTCCGGCGACGATTCGCTGACCCTGCCGCTGCTAGCGATCGGCGGGCGCGGCGTGATCTCGGTCGTCTCCAACGTCGCCCCCGCCGCCGTCGCCGCCCTGATCGCGGCGTGGCGGGCGGGGCGGATCGCCGAGGCGCAGCAGCAGCACCTGCGCCTCTACGGCCTCTCCCGCGCGATGTTCCTGGAGACGAATCCCGGCCCGGTGAAGGCGGCGGCGGAGCTGGTCGGCCTCTGCTCCGGCGAACTGCGCCTCCCCCTCGCCCCGGTGAGCGACGCGACGCGGGCGCGCGTCGCCGCTGCTCTGGCCGAGGCGGGCGTGACGGCGGGGGCGACGGCGGGGGCGACGGCATGAGCGCCCTCCGTCTCGCGGTGACCGGCGTGGGCGGGCGGATGGGTCGCGAGATCCTCGCCGCCGCCCACGCCGCGCCGGACCTGACGATCGCGGCGGGCTTCGCGCGCGCCGGAAGCCCGCTCGTCGGCACCGATCTCGGGGCATTGATCGGGGTCGGGACGCTCGGCGTGCGGGCGACGGCGGGGGACGCCTTGGATCTGTCCGGTGCCGACGTGCTGATCGACTTCTCGCGCGCGGACGCGACCCCCGCCTACGCCGAGGCCGCCGCCACCGCCGGACTCCCCTTCCTGACCGGCACCACCGGCCTGACCACAACGCAGCGCGCGGCGGTCGAGGCGGTCGCGGCGCGCGTCCCGACGATCATCGCCGCCAACACCAGCATCGGGCTGACCGCGCTCCTGCGCCTCCTGCCCGAACTCGTCCGCGCGCTCGGCGAGGGGTACGACCTGGAGATCGTCGAGACGCACCATCGCCACAAGGCCGACGCCCCCTCCGGCACCGCCCTGACGATCGCGCGCGCCCTCGCCGCCGCGCGCGCCGGCGAACTCGCCGATTTCGCCGCGCGTACCCGCTTCGGGCGCGAGGGGCACGCGCCGCGCACGGTGGGGGAGATCGGCATCCACGCCGTCCGCGCCGGGGGGAACCCGGGTGAGCACCGGATCATCCTCGCCAGCGACGGCGAGCAGATCGAAGTCTCCCACCGCGCCATCACGCGCGGCACCTACGCGGCGGGCGCGCTCCGCGCCGCGCGCTGGCTCGTCGGGCGCGCGCCGGGCCTCTACACGATGGACGAGATCCTTTAGCGTCTGCGTCGGCGCAGTGCCGCGCAGACATTGGTCGGACGTGGGTATCGCCGCGTCCGACCAACGCGGGTGTGTGCTACCATCACGCCACCGATGGGCTAGGTGTGCCACCAGGGGCGGGTGGATGGTAGGTAAGTCGCGCGCGCGGACGCCAAAAACGGGCGTATCCACGGTACAGGCCAAGGATATGCCCGCCGTTACAACACGGACCCAACGCTGGCTCGACGCCGCCGACCGGCAGACGTTGCTGGGCGCGCTGGCGGCGAAGGCGATCGTGCTCCTTTTCGGGCTGCTGGCGTACTCCGCGATCGCGGACAAGGCAGTGGCGGGGCCGCGCGACGCGCTGGCCCTCTGGAATCGCTGGGACGCCCCGCACTACCTCAGCATCGCGCGCGACGGTTATCAGACGGTCGGCGAGGATCGCTTCCTGATCGTCTTCTTCCCGCTCTACCCGCTCGCGATCCGGCTCGTGTCACTCCTCGTCGTCAACGAGTTACTCGCGGCCTTCATCGTCTCGGGGGTCGCCTCGCTGGCGGCGGCGCTCCTGCTGCGACGGCTGGCGCTGCTGGATGGCACGGCGGAGTTTGCGAGTCGGGCGGTCTGGTTCCTGCTGATCTTCCCGACGAGCTACTTCCTGCAGATCGGGTACACCGAGAGCCTGTTCATCGCGTTGATCCTCGGCGCATTCCTGGCCGCGCGCCACGAACGCTGGGCACTCGCCGGCTGCCTCGGCGCGCTCGCCTGTCTGACGCGGATCAACGGCCTGTTGCTGCTGCCCGCCTTCGCCGTGGAGGTGGCGCTCCTCTACCGCGCGCGGGGGCAGTTCCGGCGCGAATGGCTCTGGATCGGGCTGCCGGTCGTGGGGATACTCGGGTATCTGCTGCTCAATCGCGTCGTCTACGGCGATCCGTTGCAATTCCTCCACTATCAACGCGAGCACTGGTACAAGTCGTTCGACTGGCCGTGGAACGGGATCGGCGGCAGCGTGCGCTCGATCGGCTGGCGCACCCCCGCCGACGCGCAGCTGGTCGGCGTGCAGGAGACGTTGTTCATCGCGCTCGGCTTCGGCGGCGCGGTCGCCACGGCGCTCCTGCTGCGGCCCTCCTACGCGATCTGGATGTTCGGCAATTGGCTCCTCTTCACCAGCACCGCGTTCGTCCTCAGCGTGCCGCGCTACACGCTGACCCTCTTCCCGCTCTATCTCCTCTTCGCGCGGTTGGCCGCAGGGCGGACCTGGTTCCTGATCCTCACCGTCTGGTCGCTGCTCTTCATGGCCCTCTTCGTCACGCTGTTCGTCCAGGGACGGTGGGCCTTCTGAGGCGCATCGGGCGGGCTGCCGCCGTCGGGCTTATACGCTTGTGCAGGCGGGATATTGACAAGGAGGCAAGGCGCTGGTAGTCTCAGACACAGACACGCCGCCCCCGCGCACGATGCACGCACGGTTTGCAAGGCCGGGCGATCGCGGTGCCGGTGGCGGACCTGGGCCGAGGGCTCCTCTTCGTCGGCCCGGTGACGGTGATCTTCGCGGCTCTCAGGGGCCGGGGACATCGGCGTTCGTGCGCTGGTATGGTGCCGACGGCTTGCAAGGGCTGTCGGCACCGTCGCATACGGCTGTCACCGAACCGGCGTGCGCCCCGCCGGGCAGCCTTGATCGCGCTCCCCGCGTCGGCCCCTCGCCGGCAGCGACCAGGGGGCCGCGCTCACTATGGCGCGGCCCCTTGGCCTGTGTCTTGCTTGCCGATCCGCGCCCTGCCCCGCGAGATGTGGGTCTGCTGGGCGACGTTATGGCACGCGGTCGACGCTCCAGTAGCTGTTCAGCGCTTGCCAGAGGGCGCGGGCGAACCAGGCCCGTGTGCTCGGCCGGTCCCAGTCCACGAAGTCCCCGCCGGTGTTCGGTGAGTCGGGCAGCGCGCCCGCATAGCGGACGAAGGTGGCGATGTCCTGGCGATGGCCTGACGCGGCGGGGACGTTGGGATAGCCGCCGCCATCCGCCTGGAGGTCCCAGTAGCCCTTGGTGATCATCGCGCGGGTGATGAACGAGATCGTCTGGACGTGGAGGATCTCGCCGGTCGGGTTGTAGGTGCCGTCGGTGTAACCGCGCGCCACGTTATAGAAGGCGACCGTCCCGATGTTGCGCCAGAGGCCGTCGTCGATCGGCCCGCGATCGGGGAAGGCATTGTTATGGTCTTCGGCGTCCCAGCCGCTGGCGCGGGCGATCAACGCCGCCATCTGCGCGCGCAAGGTCAGGTCGGCGGGGCAGTAGAGGCGCGGGGTCGCGGTCTGGTCACAGCCCCGGATGATGTCGCGCGCGGCCAGTTGCAGGACCGCGTCGGTGTATGTCTTCCCGCCTGGCACGTCGCCGAAGGTGGGGACCGGGACGAATGTGGCCTCCATCGTGTGGTCGATGTCCATCGTCAGCGTGAGCGGGTTGGCCCAACCGACGAAGACGCCATCGAGTTTCCAGCCGGTGAAGACGCTGTTGCTCGCCTGTGGGATCAGGGTCGCGACCGCGACCTGCGGGATGAGGTAATGGTTCGGGGTCGGCTGGGAGATGTTGGTGGCGGTGACACCGATGGTGCCGCTGCCCGTCCCGGCGAAGGTGATCACCAGATTGAAGGGCGGGTGCGATTGCACCCCGGTGCCGGTGAGGTTGACCTGCTGTGGGCTGTCCCCCGCGTTATCGACGATCCGCAGGGTCGCGACGCGCCCCCCGGTGGCGGCGGGGGTGAAGGTGACGCTGATGGTGCAGGAGCCGGTCGGGGCGACGGGCGTGCTACACGTATTCGTCTGGGCGAAGTCGCCGGGATTGGTGCCGACGATCGTGATCGCGCCGACGACCAACGGCTGAGTGCTGCTATTGGAGAGGCGCACGAGTTGCGGCGTGCTGGTCGTGCCGACCAACTGGTTGGGGAACTGCACCGCCAGCGGGCTCACGCTGACGATCGCCGTCCCTGGCGTGGATCTGACGGCGAGGCTCTGCTGCGCGTAGGGTCCGGTGGAGATGGCGATCGTGTTGGTCAATCCGCTCGCCTGCACCGGGCTGGCGCTGTTGCCCAGGACACCGTTGCCCAGTTGGCCGCTGAGGCCGTTCCCCCAGGCGCGTACCGTGCCGTCGGTCAGGAGCGCGAGGCTGTGGTCTTGCCCGGAGCCGAGTGCCTGCGCCCCCGCCAGTCCGGCCACCGCCGCCGGGGTCGGCTGACAACCGCAACCGGTGGTCGTGGCCGTGCCGCGCCCTAGTACACTGCGGCGTGAGTAGGCCAGTGGTATACTCGGCGGCATATGCCGTCGCGGGCGACGGCGCTCGTGAGGAGATGCCGATGCGAGGACCGAAGCCCCCCGCCATCGTGTTAACCACCGAGGAGCGGCGGTGCTTAGAGATGCTGGTGCGGCGACCCGGCACGGCGCAGCAAGTGGCGCTGCGGGCGCGGATCGTCTTGGCGGCGGCCGAGGGCTGGAACAACGCGCAGATCGCCCGGCAGGCGGGCGTGGATGTGGAGACCGCCCGCCGCTGGCGGACCCGCTGGCTGGACTTGAGCGCGCTGCCGCTGGTGGAGTGCAGTGTCGCCGAGCGGTTGGAGGACGCGCCCCGCGCCGGGGGGCCGTGTCGGATCACCGCCGAGCAGGTCTGCCAGCTCGCCGCGCTGGCCTGCGAAGCGCCCGCCAGGTCGGACCGGCCGATCAGCCAGTGGACCGGGCGGGAAATCGCGGACGAGGCCGTCCAGCGCGGCATCGTGGCGACGATCTCGCCGCGCCATGCCGCGCGGCTGCTCAAAAAGGGGACC
>JAABUH010000620.1_pt1 | contig 48478 bp, 48 predicted proteins | sample 5559121 | NCBI WGS metagenome assembly JAABUH01 (sample SAMN10711871, study PRJNA513364) | rock metagenome | isolation source: Antarctica rocks | place: Antarctica: Victoria Land, Battleship Promontory nord | collected 2015-12-28
GGTGTCCGCTTGGCAAGAGCGGCGCAATGCTGGTGCCGTCACGATTGACTGGCGGTTCACGACCGCCGATGCCCGCATCAAGTTGAAGAAGCTTTACCCAACTATCCTACCAGGTTAGCCTACTAGTGCTCCTTCACGGTAGAATAGAGGTGTTGAAATCTAAGCCATTCGGTTGCTTTTCTCGGTGTAGTATTGGACAAAACGTATCCCTCTATTCTACCGTGAAGGAGCACTAGATGCAGTTCAACGGGGTGCAGTCAAGCAGAACCATGAACTTAAGGTATATTCTATTTTGGCGGTTTCGTTTTTGTCAACCAAACGAGGTTGTCAACTAATCCTGCCAATTGCCATTCGCCGCTTCCCAACGCTTCGCCAATGGTACGGGAGACCCCGGAAAAGGAAATGGCATCGTGAAAGGCCAGCATGCCGTCCTCAACAATGTGTGGAGCCACTTTGTGGAAGTCGCCATTGACGGCTTTGTAACTGTGGTCTCCATCTAAGAAAACAAGGTGAAGCGGTTGAGAAATATTTGCATCCGTTAGCTCCTCGCTTCGCTTCTGAATCGGTGTCACAAGATGCTCAACAGCCGCGATGTTGTTCTTGAACATCGCAAAGGTATCCTGAACGCCTTCCGGCATTGTCTCGTTTTGCCATGTGTCCACGCAAATTAAATCCCCTTCAACACGCATCAGCCCGGCAGCAAGGTAGCAACAAGAAATACCTAGATAAGAGCCGATTTCCAGAGCTACGGCACCCGTAGGACAAGACGTCGCCAGCAAATATAGGGCGTGCAGTTCTCGCTTCGTTGTATATGTGGGAATGGTGTCGGCATTGGCTACGCCTGCCGCCTTTAAACATCTATCCAGTAAAAGAAAATCCAACCGACGGGAGGCAGCATCCAGATGAAAAGAAAGTGATCTGAATGCGCGGCGTAAAATCCTTTCCTTTTTTGAAGCGGTTTTCGGTAGATAAAGCTGGCTGCTAGCATTGTTGATCATAGCGTGATGTACTCCAAACCTGTGCGCGGCACGACATAACCATGATCTGAGGTATGCGGATAAGTACGGTTTATAGTCGGTGACTTGTCAATCTCGAAATTGACACATTCATCTACAAAATCTAATGACTGCGTATTATGACTACCTACCCATACACTCACAAGGTATTCTCCGGGAATAAGGGGGGGAAGTTCCACTGCTAGTCTTACGACATGGTTTCGCTTTGAAGCATGAATAAAGCCTTCAGTTGTCGGCAAGGCTTGCATGATGGAGATACCAGAGTTGTCCAATATCTCAACGGCAATAAATGCGGATTGATGAGGACTGAGGGTTTGCAGTTTCACTTCCAAGTTCAGAGTATGATCTGGTTGTTCGCCTTCTAGCATTGCGGATACTTGATGAATCAAGAGTGCCTGGGTTGTTGCTGGCTTTTCTCGTGTCCAACATCCCCCACGATGCTGCCTATTGTCCGATGTGTATACTGCCAAGGAGCCGTCAACACTCCCGTCAAGAACAAGCGCACCTTTCTGAAGAACGAGTCCCCTTGAGCAGAGGTTGCGGACAGCAGCCATGTTGTGACTAACAAACAGAACCGTCCGGCCACTCTGAGCGACATCGTGCATTTTGCCCATGCACTTTTTCTGGAACTCGGCATCGCCGACGGCTAGGACTTCGTCCACGATCAGGATTTCGGGGTTGAGGTGGGCGGCGACGGCGAAGGCGAGCCGGACGTACATGCCGGACGAGTAGCGCTTGACCGGGGTATCCAGGAACTGCTTCGTCCCGGCGAAATCCACAATCGCATCGAACTGGCGGGCAATCTCCTTACGCCTCATGCCAAGGATCGCGCCGTTCAGGTAGATGTTTTCCCGGCCGGTTAACTCCGCGCTGAAACCTGTGCCTACTTCCAGCAAGCTGCCGACGCGGCCGTACAGGTCAATGCGCCCCTTTGTCGGTTCGGTGATGCGGCTGAGTATCTTCAGCAGGGTGCTTTTGCCCGCGCCGTTACGCCCGATGATGCCGACCACGTCGCCCTTCTGGATATCGAAGGACACATCGTTCAAGGCCCAGAACGTGTCCCGCTCGACCTTCTGGAAGGGGTTCTTGAGCTTGTGCATCAGCGCCTCGCCTGCCGTCGTGTGCTTCATGGCGGTGCGGGCGATGCTGTAGGATTTGGACAGCCCGCGCACCGAGACGGCGACATCGCGCGGCGTCGTGTCCGTGAAGACACCGGCAGCGGGCGTTGAAATCGGTTCGGTCAGGGCGGTGGAGGGCATCCGGGTAGTTCCTAATCCTTTTCGTGGGTCTGGCGAGATCAATTTGGCTGCGCCGCTCGCCAGGCCGTGAGGCAGTCGCGCAGGCCGTCCGTCAGAGACCGCGGCTGCCAGTTCGGGAGCAGGGCGCGCAGAGGCGTCACATCGGCAGCCCAGCGGGCAGGATTGCCGGGCCGATCCACGCCCCGGCAGGCGACCGGCTTATCGGCACCCATCAGCATTTGCATCTGGTGTGCGAGGTTTAAAACAGGCGTCTCCAGGCCACTCGCCAGGTTGAGGACCTGGAGGGTGCCACGTCGCACGGTGGTGGCGGGATGCGCGGCGACCCCAAGCAGAGCGTCAGCAAGATCCGCGATGTGCAAGTAGTCCCGCGACTCCTGTCCCGTGCCCTGGAGCCAGACGGTGAGTTCCAGCCCTTGCATCTGCTCGAACAATTCCCACACCAGCAGGCGCCGCTGCCGCACGCCGAAAAGGGAGAACAATCGGCAGGCGATAACAGTAAGTCCAAAACACTCCGCATATTCGCGCGCGATCAATTCGCAAGCGGCTTTATGAAACCCATAGGGCGAGACCGGTGCCACCGGTGCGTCTTCCGGGACGGGAAGCACCACGGGGTTTCCGTAAACGGCGGCACTAGACGGAAACAGGACAACCGGCCGGACACCGGAGAGGCGGATACTTTCCAGCGTATTCGCCCAGGTAAGGACGGCCGCCCGCAGATCTTCCAGAGGTGCGTGCAGAGACGCCCCGACTGATGCAGTCCCCGCCCCGTGCAGGACGACGTCCGGCGCAAAGTCCGCGATGACATCGGCCAGTGGCGCGTGCAAGACGTCCGCTTGAAGGTAACGCCCCGGCCAGTCCGGTTCCGGCTGGCTGGAACGTGCGACCCCCAAAACATCGTGCCCCGCGTGGGAAGCGAAACGCCCCACACTGCCGCCCACAAAGCCGCGACTGCCGGTCACGAGCAGCTTCATTTCCGGCCCCTACGCAAACCCAAATTAGATGACATCGGCAAACTTCCGTTCCATAGACTTGAAGGCAAGTGCGCCCAGCAGAAATACGACGACGGCGACGCCCGAAGCGTAGCCGACCAGGCCCAAGTTCAGCGTCCCGATGCCCAGCAGAGACCAGCGGAAGGCTTCCAGCAAGCCGGTCAGCGGGTTCAGGGCGAAGACGGGCTGCCAGCGCGCGGGGACGGCGGCCAAGGCATAGGCCACGGGGCTGGCGTAGAGCAGGAACTGGGTCACGACCGGCAGGACATATTGGATGTCCCGGTAGGAGACCATCAGGGCCGAAGCGTACAGCCCCACGCCGAGTGAGAGCAGGACGATCAAGAGCAGCCAGACCGGCAGGAGCAGGATGCCCAGGTGAAGCGGCACATGGTTCACGGCCATGAGGATCGCCATGACGACCAGGGCGACGCCGAAGTCAATGAGCGTCGAGAAGACGGTAGACAGCGGCAGCACCAGGCGTGGGAAGTAGACTTTGGAGACTAGGTTGGCATTACCGGTCAGACAGGTGCTGCTTTTGGTCAGGGTCGTGTTGAAGGCGTTCCAGGCCAGCAGACCCGCATAGGAAAAGACCAGGTACGGGATGCCGTGCGGCGCGGGAAGCTTGGCGACCTTGCCGAAGACGAACGAGAAGATGCCCGCCGCCAAGAGCGGCTGGAGGACGACCCACAGGATGCCCAGGGAGGTCTGCCGGTAGCGCAGCTTGACGTCACGCTGGGCGAGGGTCGTCAGCAGATCGCGGAACTGCCACAACTCGCGCAGGTTGATCGCCTGCCACCCCGTCGTGGGCTGGATGGTCAGGTACGGCTTGGCGGGCGCTAGGTTTTCAAGCGTGTTCGGCATAAGAGTGAGAGTGTACCATAGGTTGGGAACAAGTCCCGGATAAAGCCCCGGTTGAAACCCAAGGCGAACTTTCACCTGCCCAGGCGGGTCAGCGTGCCAAGAACGCCCAGGGCACCGATGGAGCCAAGCACCGAGCCGATGCTTTGGGGGTGGTTCCGGGTCTGCACATACAGGATGTCGCCGGATCGCAGGTTCAGGTCGGCGACGTTGTTCTTGCCTTTCAGCAGGTCATCGGTGTTTACGACCAGGACCGTGGCCCGGCCATCTGCGGTGCGGCGCACGATGTCCACATTCTTCTTGTCGCCCTCCGCCGTGACGCCGCCGACTTGTGCGAGGGCGACGGTCAGGGGGAGGGTCGCGCCGTCCGGGATGGGGATGACCCCCTTGGTCCCGACTTCGCCCAGGGCGAGGATGTGGGCGTTGTTCGTGGGCACCAGCAGCACGTCGCCGGGGGCCAACCGGACCCGGCCCGTCGGGGCGCTCAGGTCACTGGTCAGCAGCGGGCGCAGGTCGTAGACCCTCACCTGCCCGCCATGCATCACCTGCGCCTGGGTCAAGGCCGCCTTCGGCGTCGGCCCGCCCGCAAGCGTCACGACTGAGAGGAGCGAAGCGCCATCCGCTTTGATATCGAACGCGCCGGGGCGGACGACTTCGCCGATCACCTGCACCTGCGCGACGGCCTCGCGCGGGGTGAGGAACAGGATGTCGCCGGGGGCGAGCGGGAGGTTCTGCGCCGTGTCCGCGCCGGACAAGAGCCGGGGCAGGTTGATCGGAACGCTGTCCTTGCCGCCGCCGGTCACGAGGATCGCCTGGGTCATCTCGGGGCTTGCCAGCGGCCCGCCGCTCTGGGCCAGCAGGTCCAGCAGGTGCATCCCCTGGCGGTACTCGTACTGGCCGGCAGTTTTGGCGCCCGCGCCCAGCAGGCTGACCTTGCGCGCCCGGCCCGCGCGCAGGGTCACGGTGACGTCGGGCTGGTTGAGCTGGGAACTGAGGCCGCGCGCCAGGGTCGCCTTCAGGCCGTCCAGGGTCAGGCCCGCCGCATGCACTTTGCCGACCACGGGGTAGTCGAAGGTGCCGTCGGGCAGTATCGTGACGCTGGCCTTGAAGTCCTCATGGCCGAGCACGGAGATGTCGATCTGGTCGTCCGGCGACAGCACATAGGCTATCGGGGAAGCCGGGGCAGCGGCCCCTGTCACGAAGGAAGAAGGTGCGGTGGGGTCGTCCGCCCGCGCCGACACGCTGGGCGCGAGCAGGGCGAGCGCCGAGAGGAGCAAAGGAGTCCTATGGTAAAAGGGGCGGGTCATTTGTGGTCCTCCTCGGCGTCGGGGGACGATTGACTGGGGGACGACGGCAGAAGGGCGCGGCGCGGGTCCCGCTCTTCCGCCAGAGCAGGACTGCTGTACTGATAATTGTAGTAGTAATAGCCCTCGCCGTCGCTGCCGCGCATCTTGTTGTAGGCGACGCCCAGGATCGTCGCGCGGGCCTGTTTCAAGAGCTGCAAGGTGCGCCGCGCCGCCCCCTTTTTGGTCGCGCCGGTCTCGACTACCATGATTGTCCCATCCATCTGCGAGGCGAGGATGACGGCGTCCGCCGCCGCAAGGACCGGCGGGCTGTCGAAAATGACAACCTCGGCCTGCGCCATCAGGTCATCCACCAAGTTGCGGAACTTGCGCGAGTTCAGCAGTTCGCCGGGGTTGGGCGGCGTGGAGCCGGCGGTCAGCACAGACAGGCCCGGCATCACTTCGCGGGGCGCGAGCGGAGTGTGTCCCAGCAGAACGTCTGTCAGGCCCGGCGTGGGCGGCAGGTCCAGCAGCTTGTGCTGGGAGGGGCGGCGCAGGTCCGTGTCCACGAGGATGACCTTCTTGCCGTCCATCGCCATCGCAAAGGCGAGGTTGGCCGCCGTCGTGCTCTTGCCCTCGCCGGGGTTGGCCGACGTGACCATCAGGGTGCGTGCGGGGGCATCTACGGTGGCGAAGTGGATGTTCGTCCGCAGCACACGGTAGCTTTCGGAAGCCGGGTCCAGGCCCTGCATCTGCGGCAGCAGGTGGGCGTCGGCGGCGCTCAGGGCCGGGACCGATCCCAGCGAGGGCAGGCCCAGGACGCGGGTCGCCTCGTCCACCGAGTTGATGCGGTCGTCCAGGAACTCCTGCATCAAGGCGAGGCAGACGCCGACGAACAGCCCGATCAGGCAGGCGAAAATGATGCTCTGCATCCGGTGGGGCCGTACCGGAGAGAGCGGCACGGCGGCGCTCTCGATAATGCGCGCCGTTGTGTGATGCGCCTTTTCACGAAGGTTGAGGTCGCCGAGCTGGTCCGTGAAGTTCTTGTCCTGCGCCTGAGCCGAGTCATGCTCGCGCGTCAGGCGGTCCAGCGTCAGTTCCAGGCCCGCGTACTGGCCGATGTTCCCCTTGGCCTCGGCGAGATGCCGACTCGTCTGAGCGATCTGCGTCTGGAGCGGGGGCACCTGGGCCTCTAGGTCAAGGACTTTGGCCCGCACCGTTTCGTGCAGCGCGTCCGGGCTGCTGCTCTGGCTGGTCGCTAATGTCGGCTGCTCGGCCAGGCGCTGATGGAGGTCCGCGACCTGAGCATCTATCGCCCGCACCTGCGGCGCGTTGGGAGTCAGGCCGCCCGGCTGGATCAGGCCCACGCGCACCACTTCGAGTTTGCGGATGTCGTCCTGAAGGCTCGCGACGACGGTGTTGGTCGCCTGGGTCCTGACAATCGCGGTCGCCGGCTCCCGGTTCAGCAGGCTTCGGTTGGCCGCGATCTGGGCGCGCAGGGTCACCAAGGATGTCTGCTCCTGTTGGTACTCGTTCATCAGCGCGGAGACGCGGGCGATCTGGTCGTCACGATTCTTCATCAGATCGGCCACATGGTTATTCACCTTGAAGTTCCGCAGGGCCGTTTCCGTCTCCGTCAGCTTCTGGTGGGCCGCCTTGCCCTGCTTGATGACGAACCGGCGCGCGTTCTCCATCTCGCCCAGGTTCTGGCTGAGGTCCTGGTCAATATAAAGCTTCAGCAGGGCGTTGGGCGCCGCCGCCGCCATCTTGGGATCATTCGACTCCCCCACTACCTCGACGACGTTGGTGTCCTTGACATTGGTGACAGCGAGCGAGGCCGGCCCGACCTGCTTCTCGACCTGATCCAACAGGGGAGCGGCTTGCAGCACCTCCACCTGGGTATCCACGGTCTGCTGCTGACTGAGCTGGAACAGGGACGAGAGCGGGTTGCTGGAATCCACCGTGTTCAGGTTGTAGGAAGGCCCTTCGACCAGCATCTTAGCGCTCGCCTGGTAAACATTTTTCGCCATGAGGGCCTGGGCCACGCCGATCACGGCGATCAGCACGAACGCCTGCAAGATGATCCAGCGCCTCCGCCGAAGGATCGCGAGATACTCCTGCAAAGAAAAGCCCGCAGAAATATTTTCTTCCGGTTCCATTGCTCGTCAACTGCCCCTTACTGCTTGCTACCTACTGATCCGGCTACTGATCCGGTGTTACTTACGGTCCATCGTCATAAACCGTTCTCATTCCTTAAGGCTACCTTGCAAGAATCATGCCAAAATCGGCAATCCAAAAATCGGCAACTCAAACTGAGCGGTTCAGATGCCTCTCATAGAGGCAACGATGCTTCTCCAGTGTCCGGCTGACAAACTCGCTCATCCGATCCGCAAAAACAGAAGTGTCGAACCGGAACGCTTCCGCCTGCAACACCTCTGGGATCACCCGCAGCCCCGCTACCGCCTCCAGCGCCGCCATCACCGACTCCGGCGTCTGCTCCTCGAAGAACACACCCGTCCGCCCCGCCGTCACTGTTTCCAATGCCCCCCCGCGCCCAAAGGCCACAACCGGGCGACCACTCGCCATGCACTCCACAGGCGTCAACCCGAAATCCTCTTCCCCAGGAAAGATCAACGCACGGCAACGCGCATACTCAGACGCCACCGCCGTGTCCGACAGACGCCCCAGGAACTCGATCGTCGGACCCGCCAGGCGACGCAGAGCACGCCGCTCCGGTCCCACTCCGACCACGCGCAGGGGGACCCGGAGCCGGTTGCACGCCTCAATCGCCAGGTCTATGCGCTTGTAGCCCACCAGGCGCGAGACGACGAGGTAGTGGTCCCCGATCTCCTCGGCGGGGGCGGGCGTGAACCGCCGCGTCTCGACCGGCGGGTAGATGACGGCATCGGCTTCGCGGCGGTAGTACTTGCGGATACGCCCGGCGACGTTGTGGGAGTTGGCGACGAAGTAGTCCACGCGCTGGGCGCTGTCGAAGTCGCGCTGGCGCAGGCTGCTGATCATGCCGCCCATCCACGGGGCCAGCAGACGTGTCAGTCGGCTTTGGCTCAGGTACTCGCGCTGTCGCCAGGCGAAGCGTGCGGGGGTGTGGCAGTAGCAGATGTGGCAGGTTTCGGGGCTGGTGATGACGCCTTTGGCAAAGCTGCTGGCGCTGCTGATGACCAGGGTGTAGGGCGTGAGGTCGAACTGCTCGAAGGCGAGGGGGTAGAGGCCAAGGGCGAGCTTGTGGAAGCGTCGCGAGGACAGGAAGGGTCTCTGAAGGAAGGAGGTTCGCACGTCCATGTGTGCGAAGCAGGGGAGTGTGGCTTTGGGGTCGTAGACGGAGGTATACAGCGGCGCGGTCGGGAACAGGGCGTGGAGTGCGGCGACCACTCGCTCGGCTCCCCCGGACTGGGCCAGGTAGTCGTGGACCAGCGCCGCCGGCATGGGATCGGTCCAGGCAGACGTCGCCGCCACCGATGGAGAGGGCGCAGCGACGCCTTCCAGGCGGTATCGAAGCTTCCCAGTCATGGGGCCTCCAGGCAGCGTTTCCAACGCATGCCGACCGGAACTCTCGGTCAAGCCATTGGACACTGCCACCCCTAACGTGAGCGGACTTCGTTCTCGCTTGGAAAAAGAACTTTTAAGTTGATAGAGGCTGTGCCAGAACTGGGAAAATCTCATAGGGGAACGTGCTCATATGGGCCGTATGCTAACCTGGGAGAATAATGGGATTGCTTCATCTCTTGCAACTTGCCTCTTGCCGGACATTTTGCCGCCCGCCCAGCAAACAAATTGGCTTCGGCAGGATGGCAGGACAAGAACGGCTCAGACTTCCTTATGCAGCATTATATGCAATATTCATGCCAAAACAGTAACATTTACCGTTTTATCCGAAAAACTTTTTTGCGGCTGCCCAACTTAGCCTATCCAGCGCGAAATTGAGCTAAATTTCAGGCAATTCAGGTGACAAACAACTCCGAGGCCCGTAAACGAGGCTGAATCATGTAAACAAGGCTGAATCGCGCTGAACCGGAACGCCGTCCCCTTGAGCACGAGCAAGTCAATCGCGGCCTCGGCGCAGGCGCGCAGCAGCGCCAGATGGTGACGGAAGAAGGCGAACTGGACAAGCGCCGCGACTTCCTCCTGGACAGCCGTCCCAGCCAGGTATAGCGAGAGGGGAAAATCCCGTTTCTGATCAAGTTGCATCAAGTTCTGATCAAATTGCATCAAGAGTGACAGACCCGCAAACCCAAAGCGGCCTGCCGGCTCTCCCTCTAGGTTAAGGGAACGTCAGCAGGCCGCCACCTTCGTCATTTTTGGCAGCAAAGGCAGGGGAGACTTTGACCGTTAGCCCCCAAAGCGCCCGATGCCGCAATGGTTAAGTCGCCTTCTTACCAAGCCAGCGCAGCAGGGGAAGACCATGGCAGGCACCGCACTATTGGGACGACGTTTCTTGTCATCCCGCCGTTCTGTGTTGAGGTTCTACCGGTTCCCGCGACCCACGCAACGCCCTCGGGAGGCGCCCGTGCCCGGCGCGAGGCCACCACAGCAGGGACGATCCGCGCTATATGATTGCCCGCGCTCGGCACACGGAAGAGGCGCCTGCACACTCGCGGGGCCGACATAGAAGTCGTTGCTGTTGATCCCTGTTCCGGGTGTGGAGGAACTGCTGAGAGTAGCCCGCGTGATTGGAAGACCTTTGTTCGACTGTGCCCCGATAAAAACCGCAGTGCCCGACGGTGCGCTGTTATTCACCGGGCCAAACGTGAAACTGCCCAGCGAAGTGTTCCCGTTGAAGATGTTCAGCGTGAACGCCTCTGTGTCGGTGTTAGCGTTCTGAGCGAATAGCCCAAACCCGGTGACACCCTTCTGGAAGTCAATCTGAAGAGGTGCTGTAGCAAGGGGGCCGCTTGAGCCGTTGAAGGTTTCTTCTAACACATCCCCTACTGTAAACTGCGGCCCTACCGTCAAGTCGGCGATGTAGCTCTCGAATCCCCCGTTCGGCGTGCCATTTGTGGCTGTGAAAGTCAGGTTGTTGCTGCCTGCCGCTACGGTGAACGATGAGGGAATTATCGAACCGTTTCCAGAAGAATTGGGATAGGGGGCCGTCTGGACAGGTTTAATCAACTGACCTGGGGCGGTGACTATGGTGGCCTGCGCCTGTGCCACCCGCAAGCCAAGAGCCGCGAGGGTACAGAGCACGACAGCGACCCACGCAGGATTGGTGAGATGCTTTCTGTGATTGTCGTTGTTCATGGTAATCCTTTTATCTCCTTTCAAGTTTCACCAACTTAAATTTGTCGGTGGCACATGTTCTTCGCTCTGGATAATACCCGATTTGTCCCACGCTCTCAGCATGGTCACCTCTAATGCAGTAGGAAATATGCACTATAAAGCGCAGCGACCGGGAAGCATACTCCACAGCCGTTCGTATCCGCCCCTGAGAAGTCACGCAGAACAGCCTGCCAGCCTTTCCTCTTAGAATAAGGTAAGGCTGACAGGCCCTCGAATTTGTGTTGAGGTTTTAGCGGTTTCCGCGCCCCACGCAGCGCCCTCGGAAGGCGCCTGTGCCCGGTTTGAGGCCGGGGCAGCACATGCGGGTCATGCTGAATGATTGATTCCGCTTGGCACAACCGACGGATAAAGCCATGGCGGGGGTCGGGGCGACCATGCTCTGAATGACCGGCAGGAGCAACGTCACGCCGCCGCCAAGCGCTGCCTTGCGGAGCATCTGTCGGCGCGTGATTTGTTTAGCGTCTTCCGGGCGGATTAGGCGTTCTTGAAGCAAATGCTCCTTCTCCAAACGATCCAGCGCGAGCCAGACCACCTCATCCGTCACCGGGGTTCCTGTCTCGGCCTGTAGCACACTCATAAGATCGGTAATCGTGCTGCGGCCGTCGCAGTGACGCCAGACCAGAGCCGCCGTGTGGTTGAGACGGTGGACATGATCCCGCTGTTCATCGTAGATGATCGTCTCGTCGCCTAGTTCTTGGACGACGAGGCGATCCTGGCGTGCTTGGGGTGTCATTTTTTTTCCTTTCGACACCAAGCGGCGGCGTTAGCCTGCCGTTTGGGGCGCAGACTGTGAGTCACAGCTCACTCTGCGCTTGTTTGCGCTCCAAATCAGGCCCGCGAACAGGAACAAGCCCATCCCGCTGCCTACGAGAGTAGAGGCTTCGGGCACCGGGGCGGATCTCAGGCTTATGGGGCTGAAATAAAAGTCGTTGCTGGAGGTGGTCGGCACCTCCATTCCTTGCTTGTTGATCACTGTGGACAAACTGCTGATGACCACCTTCGTGATGAGGTCGCCGCCGGTTCCCTGCGCGCCGAGGAAAACGGATCGTCCGGCCGGGAACATAGCTGTATTCGTCTGATCAACCGTGGGCGACACGAACGCAAAGTTATTGCCGTTCTGGTCGGTGGCGGTCACGGTGAACGTCTCCCTGTCAAAGGCGGCGTCCTGCGCTCTCAGCCCAAAGGCGCTGACGCCCTGGCTGAAATCTATTTCCAGCGGACCCGTGATGTTGTTCATGTCAAAGGTATTGATGAGGTTTGTCCCAATGGGGAAGTCAAACTCGCCGTTGGGATTATCGAAAGCCTCGAACGAAGCCTGGCCTGGGGTGCCGTTGAGGGCCGTGAATGTGACCTGAAGGCCGCCTCCAGTAACGGTGAAGGGTGAGTTCACCAGCCCACTATTCGGATCACCAGTGGGATTGTCTATGGTGAAAGCTCCTGCGCCCAGTTGAGACGCATCTCCAGTGAAACTAAATGGGGTGATGGCTTGCGCCTGTGCCGCCCGCCCGCCCAGGGCCGCGAGGGCGCAGAGGGCGACGGCGACGCGCGCGGCGTTGGCGAGATGCTTGCTGTAATCGTGGTTGTTCATGATGGTCCTTTTACGATGGTTCTTTGGTCTGCGTTCGAGTCTCAGTGACGCGAACGGCTGCGAATAGTTCAGTGCATGGTCGCCTGAGCGGGAGAGCAGAACGGGCGGCGCTCAAAACGTGTGCGAGAAAAAAGCCGTGCGGCCAATGATTTGTGGCCAATGGGTTGTGTCGGAGCGGGTACTTCTTCGGACGGAACAGATAGTTTCTCAGCCCCCTCTCCCTTTGATATTTCTCTTAGTCTCATCCCTAAAACTGCCGTCCCCGCAGCCAGGCGACGACTTGATCCGCGTCCCCCCGCTTGCTCCCAAACGCTTCGGCGTCCATCGCCGCTTTCTGAAGAGTCTGCAAAGCCGTCTGCGGCTGCCTGCGGACCTGCACGGTGTTGTCCAGAAGCGTCAGCATGGCGCGGCCCGGCGACAGGGGCCGGGGCCGCCAGCGAGCGCCCGCCTCGTACCGGCCCGAGACGATCATCCCGACCGGCAGCGGCTCCGTCGCGGCCTGACCACCCAATACTTCTATGGGGTATGTCCCGCGCGGCTTGCCTTCTTCGTCCCGAAGTGACAGAGGCTTGGCATAGGGATGGACTCGCCCCGCCGCGTCAAACACGGCGTACTCGTCGGAGAAATACGTCGCCCCGGCCCGCACGAGGGCGGCCACCAGGCTGCTTTTGCCGCTGAAGGTGCGTCCCGGAATGACCACGGCTTTTCCGTTCCACCCGACGACCCCAGCATGAACGAATAACCCTTCCCGCGCCCACCCCGCGACCTGGATGTGGAAATCCGATTGCAGCGCCGCCAGCGCTTCCTCTAAATCGTGGGTGCGCGCTACACGCTCGATCCCTTGATACAGCATGTGGTAGCGGCGGACATCCGGGCGCGAACCCGCCGTGGCGACCTTGAGAGAATAAAGACTGTCCACCACGGGTGAAGCCGCTGGCTGCCATCCCGGCGGCAGTAGACCGATGATGCGCTCCAAGACAGCCGCCTCGCTGACCCGGATGCCGAGGCGGGCGCCATGACTGACAAACGCCAAACCCGCCGTCCATTGGAGCCGCTCCAGCCGCTCCCAGCAGGGGGGACAGCCCCCCGGCTGCGCTTCCCATGCCGGCATCCGTGTTGCCACTTCGTCTCCATCTGTCTGCCGGACGCTCACTTTATTTCGTTCCCCCAGCATTCTACCCTAATTTGCTGCCCTATCTGCGGCGTTGCCACTTTCAATAAGAGCGAAATATGCGCTACGAAACCGGGATGGCTGGAACTGTGTTCGCCAACCGCTAACTTTGGGGACTGATAAGCCGCACCCAAAAATGCGTAGCTTCTCTAGCATACTTGACTCTTCTCTGCACAAAGGATGCCAAAATAGGTAAAAAAGCCGTTTTTACGGAAATTGCTTGAAATATTTTTTGAAAATGATTTCGGAATGCAGTCCAGACATCAGTCTAATGGTAAGTGTCAGTAGATTGCGAACGAAAAGCGAGGAGCGCGGCAGGCTCCTTGTGAAATAAGGACGGCTCTTTCTTGTACCAGGCAAGCGTCGCCTCATACGGCGTCTTGCCCCCGATCCGACGGTTCTTGCGGCAAAAGTTAAGGTTGTATTGGGGGGCAGCGCACGAACCAGCCATGCAGATCAGCAAGCATCTGCTCAACCGTCTCGTAGCGGTTCCTTTTGGTCGTGTTCTCTTTGGTCAAGCCCTTCGTGCGCTCGACCATCCCGTTGGTCTTGGGCGTATACGGCAGCGTCGTCCGGTGCTCGATCTGCTCATCCTGGCAAAGCACGTCGAAGTCGTGCGCCGCCTTGACCTTCGTACCCCAGCGGTTCTTGAAACCTTTGAGCGTAAGGCTTTATTGGGGGGAACTCGCGCCCGTTGTCCGTCAAGATTTTGGTAATTATCAGACATGGATGAAGACGCCGAAAGTCGGCGCTTGTGGGTCGCCAACATCTGCTGCGGCCAGACCGCGCCGGATAATTCGCCAACAGTATTCCGGCGTTTCATGTTCAAACCCTCGTTTTTATCTTGCCACCCTCGGGTCGGGCAGGAGAAACGCCGGGTGGCGCCGAACAGACGGGAAAATGGCGGGATCGTCTGCTGGGAGCATGTGCCGGCATGATCCAACCGGCATGATCCAAGAAGATCAGGCGGCCTTGGACTGCTGGTGGCCGCAGGACCATGGGAAGGCGTTGTAGGGCCGCTCCTGATCGCGGAGAAAAGTCAATCTCGGAGAAAACCAGCCCGAGGTGTTCGGGCGCTCGCCCTGAAACAGCAGCCAGAGCCGGGGCGCCGGCGGCCCGGATCTTTCACCACGCCGGCACGGAGAAAACGACCATGACAGTACTGACGGACGCCGACCACACGTTCTTCCGCGAGAACGGATATGTGATTGTCCCGGAAGCGGTTCCTGCGGCGCAGTGCGCGGCTGCCCTCGCGGCGATTTGGGAATTCCTGGGTATGGAGCCGGGCGAGCCTGCGACCTGGTATCCTCCGCAGCGGCGAGGTGGGCTGGTCTACCTACACCAGCACCAGGCACTCTGGGACAACCGCCAGTACCCCCGTGTCCACCATGCCTTCGCCGAACTCCTCGGCGCGGAAGCCCTGTGGGTCTCCATGGACCGCGCCACCATGAAGCCGCCGGTCTCGCCGCAGTTTCCCGCCTACGACGACCCCGGTTTCATCCACTGGGACCTGGATACGTCCCGCCCGCTCCCCACGCGGCTCGGCGTCCAAGGCGTGCTCGCCCTGGCCGACACCTCCGTGGACATGGGCGGCTTCCAATGCGTCCCCGGCTTCCACCGGGAGCTGGCGGAGTGGATCGCCGCGCAGCCCGCCGAAAGAAACCCGCGCAGCCCGGACCTGTCGTGCCTGCCGCCCGGTTTCGCCGTCACACCCATCCCCATGGCCGCCGGCGATCTCGTCATCTGGGACCGTTTGCTGGCGCACGGCAACGGGCGCAACACCGGCATCCGCCCGCGCCTCGCGCAGTACCTGACGATGTTTCCCGCGTCCGACGACGAGGCCGTCCGCCAGGAGCGCATCGCCTGCTGGCGCGAGCGCCGCGCCCCAAGCTCCTGGGAGCGGGAGATTCCCGAGGCTGACCGGGGCCGGGAACAGCACTACCCGCGTGCGGAGCTGACGCCGCTGGGGCGCCGGTTGCTCGGCCTTGAGGTGTGGTAAGGCCGCCATGCGAATTACCGAAATCCGCGTCATCCTGACGTGCCCTGGGCGCAATTACCTGCTGGTCAAGGTCATGACGGACGAGCCGGGCCTGTACGGTGTCGGGGAGGGCACGCTGAACGGCAGCGAGCCTGTGGTCGCGGAGGCTATCCGCCACTTCTCGCCGCTGCTCATCGGGAGGGACCCGCAGCGCATCGAGGACCTTTGGCAGCTGCTCTACCGGCACAGCTACTGGCGCGGCGGACCCGTCGCCATGGCGGCCCTTACAACGTCCGCAGCGCCTTTCACGGCGCCGCAGATGTTGGTCCGGTCGCGCAGGCCGCCTCCTTTTCCCTACAGGCGGTCATCCCGAACTTCGGCGTCCAGGAGTGGACGCGCTACCCGGAACCCGTCTCCGAGGTCGTCTGCGGCATCTGCCGAATGGAAAACGGGGTGGCCTACCCGAACGAGGCGCCCGGCTTCGGCGTGGACGTTGACGAGGCGGCAGCGGCGCGGTATCCGTACCAGCGTGCCTACATGCCCCTGGTGCGCCGCGCGGACGGGGCCATGCACGTCTATTGAGGCTATCAGGCCTCCGTGGGATGCCGGCCCGTGACCGGTGCGGAGTGTTCATGCCATCAGAGCCGTCAGAGCCAGCCGTCGTCTCGGCGGAGCCACCGGGCCGGGATAGGGGCGGGGCAGCCGCCTATGCACCGGTGACTGCGCGCGCCGTCCTGCTCGGCCTGGGCGGCGCCGTCGCCGTTTCCGCCCTCCAGGTCGTCAACACCGCAGCCCCGCAGTCGGTCATCCTCCCTGTCGGCACCGTGTTCACCCTCTTCGCCGGGGCGATCCTCTGGCTGTTCCTGCTGGCACTCGTTAATGTCGTCCTGCGGCGCTGGTGGCCGCGCGCCGCCTTGCGGCCGGCGGAGTTCACGGTCATCTATGCCCTCACCACGGTGGCGGCCAGCATCGCCGAACACGACGAGGTGCAGTTTCTGCCGCCGATGTTCATGTACCCCTTCCGAAAGACGCAGTTCGAGGCCATGGGCCATTTCCGGCAGTTCATCCCGTCCTGGCTGGTCCCGCAGGACCCGGAGGTGGTGGAGCTGTACTACCGGGGGCACACCACGTTCTGGCAAGCGCACCTGGTGCTGGCGTGGCTCGTCCCCCTGGCTGCCTGGATGGCCTTCCTCCTGGCGGTGGGAGCGACCATGTGGTCCTGGAACGTCCTGCTGCGCCGCCGCTGGGTGGACCACGACCGGCTGTCATTCCCGTGCGTGCAGCTGCCGCTGGAGATATGTCGCGCCGGCGGCTTCGGCGGCGTGGTGTCCGGGCGGCTCTTCTGGGGTGGGGTGCTGGTTTCGTCCGCCGTGGAGACCCTGGCCCAGCTCCACGCGCGCCTGCCCGATTTTCCTGGCGTCACCCTCGACCTCCAGGCAACGCCGATCATCCAGTCCTGGCCGGTGCCGTGGAACGCGCTCGCGCCGATGTACATGACCTGGAGCACATTCCACCTCGGCGTCTGTTACATGATCCCGGTGGACATCCTCTTCAGTTCGTGGTTCTTCTATGTGCTACGCAAGGGCCTTGAGGTTTTCGGCTACGCCCATGCCTGGCGCAACTTGGGCTGGGACGCCGCGGGGTTCCCGTTCACGCGGGCGCAGGCTGCGGGCGCGTGGGCCGCGCTGTTCATTCTGCTGATCTGGACGGAGCGGCACCACCTGCGGCGCGCGTTCGCTGCCGCCTTCTCCCGCCGCGTCGCTGCCGAGGATGCCGCTGCCGAGGATGCCGGCGAACCCGGCTCCTATCGCGGGGCCGCCCGGCTGCTGATGGCGGCGACGCTGTTCCAGATCCTTTGGCTGATAGCCGCCGGCCTGTCACCGCTGCTGGCGGTCGCCTACAACGGATTTTTCTGGATTCTCTTCGTCACGATGACGCGCATCTACGCCCAGGTCGGTCCGCCGATCCTGGAGCTTTATTTCCTGGACCCGCAGCAGACATTGACAAGCGCGTTCGGCACCCTCGGGGAGTCACCCCGGTCTTTGACCATCTTTTCACTGATGTACTGGATCAACCGCGACCATCGCGGGCAGCCGATGGCGCACCAGCTTTCCGCCTTCTACATCGGCAAGGCGACCGGAACCGACCCTCGGGCGCTGGGCAGGTGGGTTCTGGCCGCGTTCGGCGTGGGGGCGCTGACGTGCCTCCTCGTCTATCTGCACTGGGCATACCGCGTCGGTGAAGACCAGTTCGTGTCGGGCGGCTGGCGCGAGTCAGGGGCGCCGCATGCCGTGTCGCGCATTGGCCAGTGGGTGAACGCCCCGACCGGCCCGGACTGGACTCAGATCAGTTACATGCTGGTCGGCGGGGTGACTACTCTGGCGCTGGCCAAGGCGAACTACACATTCATTGGGCTGCCCTTCCATCCGATCGGCTTCGCTCTGGCCATGAGTTTCGCCGTCGAGTATAACTGGCCCGCCTTCTTTATCATGTGGCTGGTCAAGGGCGCACTTATCCGGTACGGCGGCCTGACAGCCTACCTGCGTTTCGTCCCATTTTTTCTGGGCCTGACCCTGGGTGGGCTGATCGCGCCGATCTTCTGGGGCTTCATCTCCTGGCTCTTCGAGTGGTACCGGACGTAGAGCGCGCAGGGTGCGGGGCACCGAGGCGTGCCGGAGCGGCTGGTGCCGAACTTGATGATGGCGGTGTTGCCAGACTGAGGATAGGAAAGGGCTATCACGTTCTCCTCCTCGGAACAACGCGGCTAAATCCATAGCTCCAAAAAGGGTTGCCGCCTTGACGACCCCGCCGATCCGTGCTATGATTGTCGCGCCGCGCTGTCAAAAAGACGGCAGGGCCAACACCACCGGAGTAAGCCAATGCAAGTCATCAAAATAATTCCTCTTCTCCTCGGAGCCGCTGCGCTTCTTGGCGGCCTTGCGGCCCAGACCCAGGCCGCAAAGGCGAAAGCACACCGAACGAAAGCGCGTCCGGCCAGAACCGTGAAGGCGAAGCCAGCCGAAGCCAAAGCGCCGGAGACGATCGGCGGCGGGACTGTGGAAAGTCCCGCCGTGGGGCCGCCCCCGTCGTTTGGGATCGGCGGGCCGGGCATGGTGCTGGTCAAGAACTGGCACTTCGGCACAGAAGGCACGGTCAAGAACTATGCCGACATGAGCGCCAACTTTTATTACCATGACCAGTTCGGTAACATCGCCAACGGCAAGAACTATGGGGCCGTCATCGTGTCCCCCGATGCGGCCAATGCCGTCCACGACGGCAACCTGAATATCAATCAGCCGGTCGAGGGCGTTAACAGCCCCCCGGTGCGCCGGTTCACCCAAGACGCGCTCCAGACCTTCCTTGTCCCTCTGAACGGGGCGGCGACCGTGGACCCGAACCTGCACAACGCCGGCAACGGCTCGTTCATGGCGAAATGGAAGCTGCCCCGAGGCGGCTCCCTGCTGGGCCAGGATATCGTCTGGGAAACGCGCGTCCGCTTCGTCCCCCCGCCCTACTTCTGGTTCGCGATCTGGGCGGTGGGCAACCAGTGGAAGTGGGCGGACGGGCACGCCCAGGGGGCGGAGCACGACTTGGTGGAGAGCTTCGGCTACGACAACGGCGGCGGCAACACGAACTACGACGGCCGCTTCTGGCACTCGGGCACCGTCGCCTACCCCACCAAAGACGCCTTCGACTACGGCGACTGGGGCAAGACGATGGCCGCGCGCGGCATCAAGACTTATGATGCCAGCCAGTACCACATCTGGACCTGGCATTATAAGAAGGACAACACTTTCGCCATGTATGTGGACGGGGTTCTCATCCAGAAAGGCGCTAATTCCTACTGGACCTTCGGCAACACGGCGACAGACCCGCCGATTGACATGGACTTCCTGTTCGACGGCGGCTGGGGCCACACCCAGGTCGGCAGCGTCAACCACCCCCTGCCCGCGTCGGCGTTCGACGGCAAGTTCTACGAGTGGAACTACAGCCGCGTCTACCTGAGCCGCCCCGCGCCGAGTGGAACAGCGGCCTCAAAATGAACCGCCGCTTCCTCCAAGCAGGACGCACGCGCAGGGTTATCTTTGCCTTCTGGCTCTTGCTCTGGCCGCTGCTGATTGGGCTGCTGCTCTGCCCGATCCGGCTCGGCGCGCTCCATCTCGCCCTTGCCCTCAGCCTCTTCGGCCTGTGGGCAGGGGCGCTCTTTCTCGGTTATGCCCGTAAGCCGGTTCGCGTCCTCTGCCTGGCCCTCGCGCTCCTCGTCGCCGGCCTCCTTCTGCCGGCCCGGCCCGCCGACTCAATGACACTCCGCCGTGCCTACACCGCCTCGCTCCAGCACTACAAAGGGACGCGCTATTTGTGGGGCGGCGGCAACCGCCTCGGCATTGACTGCTCCGGCCTAGTCGAGCGCGGCCTGATTGACGCCGACCTCTCGCAAGGGCTGGCGACTATCAACCCGCGCTTGCTACGCGCGGGCCTATCCCTCTGGTGGCACAACCGCTCCGCCAAAGCGCTCGGCGAAGGCTACCGGGGCGAAACTCGCCTCCTGCTCACGACGCCCAGCCTGAACGCGCTGGACGACTCGCTCCTGCTCCCCGGCGACATCGCCGTCACGGCCAGCGGCGCGCATACGCTGGCCTACCTCGGCAACCACGCCTGGATCGAGGCCGACCCGAGTCTGCTGTACGGCGACAGCGTGATCACGGTCCGAACGCCTGCCCGCAACGCCTGGTTCCGTCTCCCCATGCACCTCATGCGCTGGCGGCAATTGGAAGGGAAATAGCATCGCAGGAAAAGGCCAATGCACGGTCAGGTATCAAAATGAACTTACGGGCCGATAAGGTGGTATGAGAGCGTTGACAAACTGTTTGTAAAACTGTCAGTAAAACTGTTGACAATTTGGCAACAAAATGCCAAACTCATTGTATCACGTTGCGTGATACGCAACTCACAATTTTGCTGCTGTGGATGAAGGGGCATCCCAGTATCTCACACAGCAAAAAGAAGGGAACCGCCCCTAGGCGATCCCCTTCTTCTCACCAGAGACTAGAAGCCGAGGCTTTTCAGAATCTGGATGATCGCCGCGATTGTTGACGCAACCGCTGCGATAGCCTGCGCGATGGGTCGGACCCGTAGAATGGCCCGTCGCACATTTTTGGACATTGGAGATACACCTCCTTCCTGTCCAAGTTGGAAGAGACAGCCTGCCAGGGCTGTCTCTTTTACTTTACCACTTTCCTGCCAGGTGACGCAAGCAAAATACCTGACAAGAGGGGGCCAATATCGGCCCCGCCTTGACTCACCCGGCCCCGAAGGGCTGGGTCTGGTATTGGCCTGGGAAAGACACAATCGGGTACAATGAAGGCACGCATGGACCTGTACCCGATCCACCTCAACCTGCAAAATCGCCGCTGCCTCATTGTCGGCGGCGGCATCGTGGCCGCCCGTAAGGCGGCGGGGCTGCGGGCGGCGGGGGCGGAGGTCCTATTGGTGTCCCCAGACGCGACGCCTGCGCTGCAAGCAATGGCGCAAGCGGGCGAAATCAAATGGCGGCGGGAGTTGTATGGAACCGGGCAACTTGATGGGGTGTTTCTTGTGATGGCCTGTACGGATGATCGCGCGGTCAACGCTGCCGTGACGCACGAAGCGAACGAGCGCAATCTTTTGGTTCTGTGCGCCGATGACCCCGATGCGGGCAGCTTCGTGTCCCCGGCGACGGTCCGGCGCGGCGACCTGCTTTTGACAGTCTCAGCCAGTGGGGCTGGGCCGACCCTAGCCGCTGTCCTGCGCGAACGATTGGAAGCCGAGTTCGGGCCGGAATGGGCCGAGATGGTCGAGATAATGGGCGAACTGCGCGAAATTGTCAAAACGAACCCGGATGAGGCTGGACGCAAGGCCGCTGTCCGGCGCGTCCTGGACGACGCCCAAACTCATGAACTGCTCCGCGCGGGCAGGCGCTTAGAAGCGGAAACGCGGATTCGACAATGTCTCTCCTCGTCCTCGGAATAAACCACACCAGCGCGCCCATCGAGGTGCGCGAAAGGCTGGCGATCGGCGACCGCGAGCTGCCGCGCGCGCTCCAGGCGCTCACACGGCTGCCGGATGTGCAGGAAGGCGCTCTGCTGTCCACCTGCAACCGGACTGAGGCTTACGCCTTCGCCGCGCCCCATGCCGCGCCGCCGGAAGACGCACTGGCTGAGTTTTTGGCCGGCTGGCATGGTCTGTCCCGGCGTGAGTTCGACGGCCACCTCTACTGCTACCGCGCGGGCGCGGCGGCAAACCACCTGTTCTCGGTCGCATCGGGCCTGGACTCGATGATTTTGGGCGAGCCGGACATCCAGCGGCAGGTCAAGACGGCTTTGGAGGCCGCGCAGGCGGCGCAGAGCATCGGGACTCGTCTTAACCGGCTGTTCCAGGAGGCCCTGGTTGCCGGCAAGCGCGCCCGGACCGAGACCGGCATCGCGCGCGGGACGTTCTCGGTCGGCGCGGCCGCCGTTGAGCTGGCGTCCCAGATCTTCGGCGAGTCGCTTTCCGGCCACACCGTCTTGGTGCTGGGCGCGGGCAAAATGAGCGAAGTCACCGCCCGGCACTTGCAGGCGGCAGGCGCTCCCGCCGTGCTGGTCGCCAACCGCACATTCGAGAAGGCGGTCGCGCTGGCCGGGCAGTTTGGCGGGTCCGCCCGACGCTTCGACGACCTGCCGCAGCTCCTCACGATCGCCGACATCGTCGTCTGCTCCACCGCCGCGCCGCACCCCATCGTCACGCGCGCCTTGATGCAGGACGTCATGCGCGCCCGCCGGGGCCGACCCCTATATCTCGTGGACATCGCCGTCCCGCGCGACGTCGAATCCGAGGTGGGCAGGCTCGAAAACGCATATTTATATAACATCGACGACTTGCAGGAGCTGGTGGCCGGGGCACGTCAGTCGCGGGCCGGCGAGATCGTGCGGGCGCGCGAAATCGTGGAAGCGTCCGTTGCCGAGTATGGGCGCTGGGAGCGCTCGCTGGATGTCGCCCCACTCGTTGTCGCTGTCCGCCGGAAACTGGATGACGTCCGGCAGGCGGAACTCGCCCGTCTGCGCGCCCGCCTGCCCGGCCTCTCTGAGAAAGACTGGCGCGCGGTCGAATCCGCGATGAGTGCGCTGACCAATAAGATCGCTCATCCCGCCACCATCGCCATCAAGGCCGCTTCCGAATCTGGAGACGGCTCGACCGCGACCGACGCCATCCGCCGCGCCTTTGGAGTGGAGGAACCTACCCCCAACTCCGTCCCCAGGGGGGAAGGGGCAGAGTCTTTTCTGGTCCCTCTCCCTTCGGGGGAGGGGTCTGCCGGAGGGGACGCATGACTGAAGCCACCTTCCTCATTGCCGCCGCCGCGCTGTACCTGCTCGGCTCCGTCGCCTACGGGGCGTACCTCCTGCTGCGCCTGCCTGCGCTGGCCCTGTCCGGCCGGCTCGCTACGATGTTCGCGGTCGCGCTGCACACCATCGCCATCGGCGTTCACTGCGCCCGGACGCACCAGACGCCGTTCACGACGTCCGCCGAAACCCTCTCAGCGTCCGCCTGGGCCATCGCCCTGGCCTATCTCGCCCTGGAACTAGGGCTGAAGCCGAAGCCCACGGCCCTGGGTGCGGTCGCCCTGCCTGTCGCTTTCCTGTGCCTGTTTGCGGGCGCGTTCCTGCACTCGGCCCAGCCCGCTGCGCTGACGCCCGCGACGCCCCTGCTGAACTCGCACCTGATCAGCCTGCACATCCTGGCGATTCTTTTTGCTTTCGGCCTGCTTGTCCTGGCCTTCGGCTGCGCCGCCTTGTACCTCGCCCAGCACCGGATGCTCAAGCGCAAGAGGCTCAAAAGCGGCCTGTTCGGCCTCCTGCCGCCGCTCGCCAGTTTGGACCATCTTGCCTTTGCTCTCGTCGCCTTCGCCTTTCCCCTCCTGACGGTTGGGCTGGCAGCAGGCGTCGTGGAGGCCCTGGCCGGCGGCTTCGGGAGACACTGGGGGGCGGACCCCATGGTGCTGACGTCCGTCGTGACCTGGCTGGTCTACGGCGTCTACCTTGTCCTGCACACTCTGGCCCGGTGGCGCGGCCCGCGCGCCAATTACCTGCTGCTCGGCGGCCTTCTCGCCGCCCTCGTGACGTACTTCGTGCCGACGACGGCGCACCGGTTCGGGTAGAGTTCCTACCCCCGCGACAAGTCGCGACCCCTCCCTCGGAGGGAAGGGTGTGCTACGGGAGGTTTGCCCCTCTTGTCACGCGGCTTCTCAGTTACGATGAGGCTGGCGACAAGAGGTGCCCTGGCATTATTCGCCGACCCTTCCCTCCGAGGGAAGGGTCGGCGCTCGCGCCGGGGATAGGACAAGGATTATCACTTATGCTCAAACGCGGACTATTCAAAAGCATCTTCCAAAAGGTAGACCAAATGGTCACCGGACGGGGGAAAATAGACGAGGAACTGTTCGAGGAACTCGAAGAGTCGCTCATCGGGGCCGACCTCAACGTCCACACCACCCTGCGCGCAATGGACGCCCTGCGCGGCATGGTGCGGGATAACATGCTCCACAACGCCGGGGATGTCACCGACTACCTCCGGCGCTTCTTGTGGGAGACGCTGGTCTCCGAGGATGCCAAGAACCCGACCCTGAACGTCTCGCCGTCCGCCCCGACCGTCTACCTCGTCGTCGGCGTCAACGGCGTCGGCAAGACGACCAGCATCGCCAAGCTGGCCCACAAACTCAAGGGCGAACGCAAGCGCGTCGTCCTGGCCGCTGCCGACACCTTCCGCGCCGCCGCCGTGGACCAGCTCACGCTCTGGGGCGAGCGCATCGGCGTCGAGGTGGTCAAGGGCCGCGACGGGGCCGACCCCGCCGCCGTCGTCTTCGACGCCATCCAGGCCGCCAAAGCGCGCGGGGCCGACTACCTCATCATTGACACGGCGGGCCGCCTGCACAACAAGGCCAACCTCATGGAAGAACTCAAAAAGATCAACCGGGTCGTCATGCGCGAACTGGGAGGCCGCTCCGCCGACGAGACCCTGCTCGTGCTGGATGCCACGACCGGCCAGAACGCCGTCAACCAAGCCCGCGAGTTCAAGAACGCCGTCAGCGTGACGGGCCTGATCCTGGCAAAGCTCGACGGCACCGCGCGCGGCGGCATCGTTATCACCATTAAGGACGAACTCGGTGTCCCGATTAAATTGATCGGGACCGGCGAAAAGCCCGGCGACATGGAATACTTCAACCCCCGCACCTTCGTCGAGGCGCTGTTTGAATGAGGGCATAGGGTGGGGGCGCCGCTTGCCGCGCCCTTTCTCTGTCTTGCCGCGCCCTCCCTTCTGTAACCATTGCTGACCGCCCTTGTGGTATATTGTTCTTACTGCCACAAAGGAGGAACCGTCTCATGTCTCCCCATTCCCGCGCTGGCGTCACCTTCATGGAAGTCGTCTATGTCGTCGCCATCGTCGCTGTCGTTGCCGCTGTGTTGTTTCCCGTATTTCAGAAGGTAAGAGACGGCGGAGGCCGGCACTTGAATTGCCAATCCAACATGAAGCAGCTTGCCCTCGCCCTTGCCCAATACACGCAAGACGCAGATGAAAACTTCCCGGCAGGCACAAACGCGGCGGGCAACGGCTGGGCGGGGGAGATGTACCCATTCGTGAAGTCTGGCGAAGTTTATCACTGCCCGGACGACACGGAAGACGGCAAGTTCATCTCTTACGCCGGGAACCTAAGTCTCGTCAAGCAGTCTTTGAATAACCTGACGGCCCCTGCTGCCACGGTCGAGCTGTACGAGTTCCCAACGCTGGGCTGCGACCCCGCGACCGCCGAAACCGTCAGCGCCACCGGACTGAGCGCGCCGCAGGACAGCAAGCGCCATGACCAGCCCAATTTTCCTTATGCCCTGAACTTCGCGTTTGCCGATGGTCACGTCAGGCTTCTGACGCCGGAGAAGGTGTCGGGTAGCATCAACGCCGTCCGCGCGAAGGCGCTGCCGCAGGGGACGACTGTGGGGACGTTCGCGATTAAGTAGACCGACACTGGAAGTGCCGGTTCCCTTTCCCGTGCCAGTCAATGTTAGGGCGTGCCGACGATTTCTTCCAGCCGGTCCACCATCCGGGACAGCACACCGAAGGCGCGCTGGATCGGAGCAGGCGAGGTCATATCAATTCCTGCCAGCTTCAGCGCGTCCAGCGGGTACAGGGAGCCGCCTGCCTTCAGAAAGCGCAGATACCGCTCGGCAGCGGGAGCGCCTTCCGTCCGCACGTCCTCGGCCAGCGCGTTGGCGGCGGCGATGCCGGTCGCGTACTGATAGACGTAGAACGGCGAATACAGATGCCCGAACTGCGCCCAGGTAATTCCAAGCCGGGCCTCGTCAATCTCCACCATGCCGCCGTAGCCCTCGCGGAAGAAGCTGGCTAATGTCCGCGACATTCCATCCGCCGTCAGCGCCTCGCCGCGCTCGATTTTTTCGTGGCAGTCCCGCTCGAAGCGCGCCAGGGTCGGCATCACGAATAGATACCGGTGGAAATTTGAGATGGCCTCCTCGATGATCGTCAGCGTCCCGTCTCGGTCCGTAGTCTCGTCCAGCAGGCGGCCCCGGACCAGCGCCTGGTTGAAGTTCGAGGCGACCTCGGCCACGAACAGCGAGTAGTGGCCGTAAACCGGCGGTTGGTTTTGCCACGTCAGGTAGGAGTGCATCGAGTGGCCCAGCTCATGGGCCAGTGTGCTGACCGAGAACAGGTCGTCTCGGTAGTTCATCATGATAAACGGGTGCGTCCCCTTCATCCCCGACGAGAACGCCCCGCTGCCCTTGCCCTGGCTGGGCGTCCGGTCCACCCAGCGGTCCTCGGTCAGCCCTTGGCGCATGGCGGCAACATAGTCACCGCCCAGAGCTTCCATGCCCCAGCAGAGCGTGTCGGTCGCCTCGCCGAACGTGATCGTCCGCTCGGTCTTCGGCATTGGTGCAGGGACGGCATAGGCGGGCACGTCGGCGCAGGACAGTGTTCCGACGCCCAGGCCCTTTCGGAGCAGGCCCCAGTAGCGGTGCCAGATCGGCAGGTTCTCTTGAAAGGTGCTCAGGAGCGTGTCAAAAACCTCGCGCGGAATGGCGTTGGGGGCCAGCGAGGCTTCCAACGACGACGGGTAGCGCCGGGCGCGAGACTGAAACACGCTCTGCTTGATCCGGCCGCTCAGGCACGTCGCCAGCGTGTTCTTGACGCCCAGATAGCCATCGGCATAGGACTCCCACGCCTGCCGGCGGAGGGCCGGGTCGGGGTCTCGGACGAGATCACTAATCGTCCCCTGCGCCACTTCCAGGGCTGCCCCTGCCTTGTCCGGAACGGGCGAGAACTTCAGGTCGGCATTGGCGAGCACTCCCGCCGCCGCCCCCAGCGCTCCCAGCGGTTCGGACACCTGCGCCAGCAGCGCCTCGATCTCCTCCGACCGCACATGCGCCCGTCGCCGGTCCAGCGTGTCAAAGTAGTGCCGGTAAACCGCCAGGTTTGGGTTCGCGGCCAGCCATTCTTCCAGCCGCTCGGCGGGGAGTTGCAGCATCTCCGGCTCGTAGAAAGCAGTCGCCGCCGCGAAGCGAGCGTACAGACCTCCCGCCCGGCTCGCCAGAGCGGCGGCGGCCTGATCTCCCGTGTCACCCGCCCGCAGCATGGAAGCGTACAGGGAGACTCGGCGGGCCGCCAGTCCTACCTCTTCAATGCGCGCCAGCGCCTCGGCCAGCGCCGCCGACTCGCCCAGCTTCCCCTGATACGCGGCAAAGCCTTCCAACAGCCCGTCTACGCGCGCGTACTCGGCCTCCCACGCCTGGACATCAGGGAAGACGCTCTCGACGCTCCACTTATTCCCGGCCGGCACGTCCTGACGCCGCTGCAATGTCTCGGGCATGGTCAACTCTCCTTTAGGCTGTCGCCTGCAAGACATACAAAACGCCGTTTGTCGCGGCGCAAATGAGAAAATCTCCGTACAGCGCCAGGCCTGCCGTCCCCAGGCGCGTGCCGGGCGTCGTCTCGTAGGCGCGCAGCACGTTGTACTCGGCGTCCAGCGAATACAAGTTGCCGTCGTCCGCGCCCGCGAACACGGTATGACCGCCGGCAAGGGGCGCGCAGCGCAGGGGCGAGGCGCTGACCCGGCGCGAGCGGATCAGGTTGCCGGTGTTGGCGGCGACGATGTGGATAAAGCCGTCGTCCCCTGCGATATACAGCAGCCCGTCGAACGACAGGGCGGGCGAAACAGACAGGGCGCGGGATGAGACACTGGTCCGCCAGCGGACGGCCCCGGTCGCCGACTCCAGCGCCCAGACTGTGCCGGTCATGGTGGCGGCGTACACGATGCCATCTCTTACGAGGGGCGCGGCATCGAACGGCCCGTCTGTCTCGGTCGCCCAGACCTCGGCCCCCGTCGCCAAGTCGAAGGCGCGCAGATGGTGGTCGTCGCTGCCCACGAAGACCCCGCCGCCCCAGGCAGTGGGGGCCGTGTCGAGCTGCCCGCCGACCGGCAGCGTCCGCACCAGCCGCCCGTCGCCCCGATCCAGAACCACCAGGTCGGTTCCCGCCGGAACCAGCAGAAAGTCGTTGGCAACCGTGACACCGCCGTAGACCACCCCACCGACCTTCGCCTCCCAGCGGCGCGTGCCCCGGATCACATCCATCGCCAGGACGGACCCGCCCAGTGTGGCCGCGTACAGCATCCCGTCCTCAGACAGCGCCATCGCACCCCGGTCGGGGTACAATCCGCGCCCGTCCGGCAGGTCAAAGTCCCACAGCGCCGCTCCCGTCGCCAGCGCGAAGGCGTAGATCGTCGCCCGGCCCGCTGCCGCATCAATGGCCGACGCCACCACCATTCCAAAGGCCGCCAGCGGCGCGCTCCACTCCAAAGTATCGGCGGCCCGCGTGGGCGCCGACGTCGGGAACGACCAGCGCCGGGCCAGGTGCGCGCCCAGGGGAGGCTCGGACGCTAATGCGTGGCTCGCGTCCCCCCCCGGCGCCATCCGCCAGTCGGACTGCGTCCGCAGGATGTGGGCGGAGTTCAGCCGGCACGCGCGCGCCAGCCAGGTGTTCGGCGTCCCGCACACGGGGCACAGGCGGATGCGCTCCCCACAGCGGCGGCACTCGGTCGCGCCTTCGGGCAGATCGGCGGCGCAGTGCGGGCAGTTCGAGAGCGGCGGGATGACCACGATGCCCATCTCGACATCGGCGGGCAGCGCGGCGGCGTCCGCCGCCTGCACGGCCAGGTACTGCCCGAACAGCGAGACCCGCGCGGGGGCCAGGGCCGCGTGCCCCGCCCGCTCCGGCCGCAGCTCCACCACGACCGTCTGCGCCTCGGCGGGGGCCAGCGCGAACTCGGACGGGTACAGATCCAGCCACGGCACCGGCGACTTCATGCCGACATGCAGGACCGCCTGCGCGTTCTCATTCCGCACCGTCGCCACGCGCCGGGCGACCTTGTCCGCCCCCAGCGCGTGCTCCTGCGAGAAGTCAAATTCCGTCGTGTCCAGAACGGGCATGAGGCTCAGGCCGCCGGTTCCAACGGCGCATACTCAATGCCCATGCGCGCGGCTTCTTCCGGCGTCAGCCCCAGGGCCACTCGGATGTTACGGGCCGAGCTAACTCCTTTTGCCTCACTGTAAGCTTCCAGTGCGATCTCAGAACGCTCCAACTGCGTAAGTTGTCCCCACTCACTCCAGATCACATAGAGGTGATTGGGCGCCTGTTGGCCTTGAGACTCCAGCACAATGACTGGCTCCGCCATGCCCTCCTGTGGGTTTCTGATCTCTTCCGCGATGCGATGGGCGAACGCCTCATAAATAGGGTTTTTCGGATATACTCTTTGCGCGTAGGACATGATCTACCTCCGAGGGATACAGAGAAAACCGTCATAGTAATGACTGCGTATCCAGGTCTGCCTGACGCATCTGCCGAAACAGATGCCGCAGTGTCGCTTGTGCCTCGGCTAGTTCGCACCACTTCTCATCATACGCAACGCCCTGAATGTTATAATAGCGGATTTGAAACTTATCCACTTCATGCCAATACTGGACGGAAAGGGAAACTCTGGTCAAAGGTTCAAGCCAATGCGTCATATCATCGGCTGAGACAAAAAGCGTAAAATGTGAAGTGTGAGGCCAGACGCCATTCCGAGCGCCCGCTTCGACGACCGCTGTGATTAAGGCTTTCATCGCCTCCTGACGGTGGGCGGGATGGATTTCCTGATACCATTGAACGATTTTCTCCCATCGTTCGCCTATCAGTCCAGCAGATGACATCGTTTATCTCCCCTTGAGGCAACGTGCTACGCGAACATTAGGTAGGGCTGTTCCAGGGTTTCCTTGAGCTGCGCCAGGAAGGCTGCGGCGGGGGCGCCGTCCACGACGCGGTGGTCGAAGGACAGGCAGAGGTTCATTATCGGCCGCACCTGCGGCTGGCCGTTCACGGCAACGACCGTGTCGGCGATGGCGCAGACGCCCAGGATGGCGGCCTGGGGCGGGACGATGATGGGGTTGAACTGCGTGACGCCGAACGTGCCCAGGTTGGTGAGGGAGAATGTCCCACCCGTCACCTCGTCCGGCGTGAGGCTGCCGTTCTTGGCCCTTGCGGCGAGGTCTTTGAGGGCGCGGCTGAACTCGCCCAGCGACTTCGCCTGTGCGTCCTTGACGACCGGCACGATCAGGCCGTCCGCGCCGAGCGAGACGGCGACGCCCAGGTGTACCGAGGAGTGCAGCGTGATCTCGTCCTTGACCAGCGTGCTGTTCAGGTAGGGATGATCCTGTAGAGCACGCGCGGCGGCCTTCGCAATGATGTCCGTAAACGAGACGCGGACGCCGTGCGATTTCTCGATGGCGGGCAGGATTTGCTGGTGGAACCGGGTGGCCTCGGACATGTCTACGGGCAGGGTCAGCGTGACGTGCGGCGCGGTCTGGGCGCTGCGGGCTACGGCATCGGCCACCATCTTACGCATTCCGCGCAGGGTGATGATTTTAGTCCCCGCAGACCCCTCCCGGCGCTGCGCGCCACCCTCCCCCGTGGGGAGAGGGGAAGAGGCGGCAGGCAATGGGGCGACGCTGCGCTTTACGTCCTCCTGCGTCACCTTGCCGCCGTGGCCCGTGCCCTGGACGGTTTCGATGGGGACGCCGTGTTCGGCGGCAACGCGCTGGGCGAGGGGCGAGACGCGCGGCGCAGCCTTCTTTTGGGCCTGCTCTTCCTCGTAAAAGGCGACTACGTCCGCCTCGACCACCCGCCCATCCACGCCCGTGCCGCGCCCGGCGAGTTGCGCGATGTCCACGCCGTACTCGTCGGCGTACCGCCGCGCGCGCGGGCTGGCGAAGACGCGGCCATCAGAACCCCTCTCGGCTCGTCCCTCGCCACCCTCCCCGAAGCGGAGAGGGGAAGAGTGGGTGTCAATGCCCTCCTTGCCCTCCTGTTTCGGGAGGGCCGGCGCTTGCGCCGGGGTGGGTTCTTCCGCCTCACCGACTAGCAGCGCCGAGATGTCCTCGTCTGCCGTCCCCAAGATCGCCACGGGGTCATTGACCGGAACCGTCGCGTCCACGGCGGCCAGTATCTTGCGTAGCACGCCGGCTTCGGGTGCTTCGACTTCCATGTTGACCTTGTCGGTCATCACTTCGTAGAGCGCCTCACCCTTGGCGACGGCCTCGCCCTCGGCCTTGAACCACTGCGTAATCGTGCCTTCTTCCATGCTGTTGCCCAGCGCGGGCAGTTCCAGCGTCTTCGCCATGCGCGTCTCCTTATTCCATCGCTGATTAGGTCTGCCGGATATGACCGTCATACCTACTGCAAACGGTTCGCCTTGTACAGTCTGCAAGCCACATAGGAAACGACAAAAACGGCATATGCTGTAAATATAAACCAACTCTGGGTAGAGGTGGGAGCATCAAACATAAACGGCCACCCAAGTAACAAAAAGGTGACAACGCCAAATCCCATACAAATAAGGGCTACTTTTAGGTTGATCCAGCGTTTCATCGTGCTGCCTCCAAGAGATATGATCCTTTCAGCCCGGCGCTTCGACCTTGACGGCTTTGCCGTAAATGCCGTTTGGGCCGACCCAGCCGTTGAGGCGCCCCGGTTGTTGCCGATCTGGAACCGCCCGTTGTCAATAGCCTTCACCAGATGCAGGTAGTCGCGGCCATGCACGCGGACGAGGACGATGTCGCCTACAACCAGCGCCTCGGGCGCGACCGGCTCCAGGGTCACGAGGTCGCCGTCGTTCACCTTGCTCCGCATTGAGTGGCCGCGCGGCTTCACCTGCACCGTCTCGCCTTTGCGAAGGCTCTCATTGGCGAACAAGGCCCAGCTCATCGTTTATCTGCCCCACATGATGAACTCTTGGCCGGGAGAGGCGGGCGCTTTGGGCTTGGCCGCCGTCTTGTCAGGTGGCTTGGGCGCTTCCGGTTCGACAACCGTCGCCACACGCGGCGGGGGAATGACAGGAGCGACACGAGTGACAGGAGCTGCGGGCACGAGTAAGGCTGTCTTCACTGGGGCGGGTGGGGCGAAGTGGAACGCAGGGGAAGCCAGCGCTTTGAGGTCGTCCCGGACGGGCTGCCGGGCGTCTTCCAAGCGCCGCAGGTCCGCCAGGATCGGCCCCGCTTCCTGTTGCAGATTCTCGGGTGTGCTCTGCTGCGAAAGTCGGGCGATGGCGGGCCGGACGCGGGCGCGCGTCGCGTTCAGCTCCGCCAGGTCCGCCGCGAGTTGGTCCCGCAAGATGCGGCGCGACCCGTCCCCCGCATCTGAACTTGCCGCGTGGACGGCGTAGCCCCGGCCCAGCAGGCGGTCGGCGCGCGGCAGCGCAGCTTGATACCGCGCCAGCAGCCGCTGTTTCAAGGCATCCGCAGGGGCCGCCTTTTCAGCGTGCGACGGCGTCCAGGCGTTGCCCGCGCGGAGGATGGATGGGACATTGGCGCGGCCCGCGGACTCGTTGGGCAGCAGGGATGGGACGTCAGGCGGTAAGCGATGGGGATGAACCTGAGATGCGCGACTTGCGGGAACGGCAAAGGCTGCGGGAGGCGAGGACGCGGCCAGTGGGTTCGCCGCTCGCCCGGCTTCCGGTGCTGCGCCGTCTCCCAACGCCCCCAATGGCGGGCGGTCCAGGGCCGATGGCGCGCTCTCAACCGTCACAGGGCGGCTAGGGCCTGAACTGTCCAGAGACAGCCCAATGACCAGCAGGACCACGACCACTCCCGCCGTCGCCCCTAGCCAAGCGGAGCGGGTCATCCTGACGTCAGCCGGCGTCTGTGCGTGGTAGCCTGTCGCCGTCACGGACGGATGATAGCCCGTAGCCGTGGGCGAAGGCGGCGACGCCCGCAGAGGCGGCGCCCCGATCTTCCGCGCGGCCTCCAAACAGGCGTCATACGCGGCCTTGCGCGGGGCGTCCGAAAGAAAGGCATACGCGGCATTGATGCGCCGGAACTGCTCCTGGCTTCGCACATCGTTGTTATGCAGGTCGGGATGCCAGCGCTTCGCGAGCCGCCGGTACTGGCTCTTGACGTCCTCCATCGGACTGCCCGGCGCAAGTTCCAGAACCCCGTAATGATCCGGCTCGATAGGCATCATTGTTTTTGCTCTTCTTTTCGTGCTGCAAGTCAGCGGCGGCTCACGCGGCGAATGTCTTGGTCACATGGCCCGTAAATAGGCATACCAGGTTGTTGCAATCACAACAGTGAGAAGAAGAACACCCGCGAGGTGTGCCAGCCAGAAAAACGCGGGTTTCTCGACAGACCCATGAAAAGGATTGCCGCCAGCAAACAGGCTGCCCAATACATCAAACAGGCTGCCCAATAGATCCCACATGATAATCCTCCTCTGGCCCCTTTCGCAACTGACCGCTGCTACTTCCCCATGCCGCGCAGGGTTTGCAGGCAGCGGTCCACGCATTCCAGCGGCGGGTAGGCGTAAGACTCCTGCTCGACGATGTACCACTGCGTCCCGCCCACGCTCTCGCACAGGCGGAATATCTCGCCCCATGGCACGTCGCCCTCACCGATCAGGGCGTTCGGGTTTGTCGCCGAGTATTCCTTCAAGTGGACCGTCAGCGCGCGGCCCGGATAGCGCTCCAGGAATGGGGCAGGCGCGGCCCCGCCGTGCATCATGTTCCCGGTATCTACCTGCATGACGACTTCAGGCCGCGTGTGGCCGAAGAAGATGTCCCAGGGCAGTTCCCCGCCTTCGACCGGCTGAAACTCCTCCGAGTGGTTGTGGTAGCCGACCTTCATCCCCAGCGCCGCCGCCCGGCTCGCCGCCCCGTCGAACAGCCGCGCCGTTTCCCGCCAGGCATCGCGGGAGCCGGTCCGTTCGCCGGGCAGGCCGGGTACGATGAGGAACGAGTTGCCCAGCGTCCGGTTGAACGCCGCCGTCCGCTCCAGTTCATCCCCCAAGACTGTCTCCAGCCCCGTGTGTGTTCCACAGCACACCAGCCCGTTGTCGTCGAGCAGCGCCCGCAACTCAGGGGCAGTGCGCCCGTAATAGCCCGCGAACTCGACCCCTGCGTAGCCCATGCCGGCCACCGCCTTGAGGACGCCGGGCAGGTCGCGAGCGCAGTCATCGCGCACCGAATAAAGCTGTAAACCGATTGGGATGTTTGGCATTGTCTTCTCTTTCTTCACGGATCGTCAGGGCCGGATTTCGCTCCACAGGACGGCATGGGTCAGGGCGCTCAGGTGCCCCACGTTCGCCGTCGCCACGACGACTGCCGACAAGTTAAACGCGGCGGGGTTCAACAGACTGGCCTGCGCCGCAATCAGCGCGTCGGCGTCCAGCGCCTCCGGCGGGGCGGTCGTCTTTCCCTGTTTCCGCACCCGCGCCCAAAGATTGGCGGCCAAACGGACGGCAGGAGTAGTTAGAGGTAGGTACTTGCCCGTGACAGCGGCATTGAAGATGTCCAGGCGACTCACCGCGCCCGCGTTGCCCTGCCGGACGAACTCTCGGCGCAACTCGTAATCCGCAATCTCAGGAACGAAGAAAAGGCAGCCGATTAAATCCAGGCTGGCGGCTCAGGCGCGGCAGGCGTCGGCCTCGGGTATGCCCTTCTTCTGGCTCAACAGCCCCAGCGGAGTCGTGTCTAACACAACAGCGATTGGCGCGCTCACCCTCACGCCGCTTCCCCCGACGGGGTATCTTCCGCGTCCTCACCCAGCAACGCGCGGAAGTCAGTGCGCCCTTCCAGGCTAAAACGGTTGGCTTCCAGATTGGCTTTCGTCTGTTCCCATTCGCGGTTGCGGCGGGCAATCTCTTCGGGATCGTCCGTCGCGTCTTCAACCTCCCATTGGGCGAACAGGGCCACCATCGCACTGACGGGCCTTTGGGTTGCGCTCGGGGCGGCTATCGGATTTTCATGCGCGGGGACCGCATACGAGCGCCGCAGGTTATCTAGGGCGAGTTCTTCCGGCGTCATGCCTTTGCGCCGCGCGTCTTCCGCCAGCGCGCTTTCCACGTCCGGCGCTAATTCCAGGGTCAATGTCATCGTATCGTTTCCTCCTGACGCTCTTTTTGTCCCACAGCCTGCCCCGGCTTCTTCGCCTCCCAGACGCTCAACGGCAGCGCCGCGAGGAAGAGGCTGGCGGCAAGGGCGACGCAATACAAAACACTCTCACCGACAGCCTTCCTGTGTAGGCTGGACCATGCTGGGGGCACAAAGCACAGCGCGTATAAGAGAAAGCGATGCCGAGAAAGGATCTTCAGAGCTTTCATCTTGACACCTCAATGCTGACGCCAGCCGTCGCTTATCCTCGAAGTCAAACGAGTTAGTTTAGCCGACGCACTCAGTCCCTCCTCGTATGCCGTTAGTTCTCCGATATCAAGATGCCTCTTGCGGAACGCGGCGAAAGGCGTCAGGTAGCGAACAAGAAAACAAGCTATGGCAAATAGAGACAGTTGCCACAGGAGCAGGGTTCGGTTCACAGGTTGAAGCCCTGCCGATGGGACTTGTCCACGATGATCTCATCTATGGGCGAGTCGCGGTAAGCCTGTCCCGCTGGTGAGTCCGCCGGGCCGGGAACACACGCCTGCCCTTCGGCAATCAGGCTGGCAAGCACGGTCTTCCGGCGCTCCTGGTCGACGGCCCATTCTCCCGGCGTCATGGTTTCACTGTCCCCCGCCGCGTCAGCGTGGGTTTGCGGCATGATGTTTGGCATGAGAGCAGCCCCGTGCGTGAAAGAACATCGAGAAAAAGCCCCAGGCGACAATTAGCCAGAACGGCAGCAACAACAGGGCGATAACGACGTTCAGCCGGTTGGGAAACCAGGCTTTCAGAATACCCCTTGCCCTCGGCTTTTGCGCCATGCCGTTACTCCCGCCCGAAGACCTCGCGGCGCTGGTCGCGCTCGCGGTCGCGGTCGGCGATGCTCTCGCGCTTGTCCCACAGTTTCTTGCCGCGCCCGAGGCCGATTTCCAGCTTGGCGAAGCCGTTCTCGAAGAACATCTTGGTCGGGATGACCGACAGGCCGCGCTCGTTGACGCGCGTGGTGATCTTGGTGATCTGCCACTTGTGCAGGAGCAGCTTGCGCTGGCGGCGCGGCTCGACGTTGTAGCGGTTGCCCTGCTCGTAGGGAGCGATGTAGAGGTTATAGACCCACACCTCACCATTCTGCACCCGGCAGAACGAATCCTGCAAATTCGCCAGCCCCAACCGGACGGACTTGATCTCCGTCCCGGTCAGCGCGATCCCCGCCACATAGGTCTCTTCCAGCGCGTACTCGTGCCGCGCCTTGCGGTTGAGCATGGTGGGGTTGCGCTTCTTCTCGTCTTTATCTTTTGCCGCAGTCGCCATAGTGAAGATATTATAGCAGAATTCCGACAACAGTTATCGTAAGTTGTTGTGAGGCGGCGGGGTGGGCATGGTATAATAGACCGTCGCGGGCCAGCGCAGGAAGGAACGTCGGGATTTGAGCATCTACGTCGTGACGGGCGGGGCGGGGTTTATCGGATCACACCTGGCGACCCGGATCGGGCAGGCAGGCCATGAGGTGCGCGTGCTGGACAGCCTCGCGGGCGCCGCCTCGCAAAACCGCGCACATGCCCTGGCGTCTACCCCGCATGTCCAGATCGCCCAGGGCGACATCCGCGACCCTGATGTGTGCCGCCGCGTCCTGGAAGGCGCGGAGTATGTGCTCCACCATGCCGGCGACGCCTCGGTGCAGGCGTCCGTCGCCGACCCTGCGGGCTGCGTCGCCGTCAACATCGGCGGCACCGTCAACCTGCTGGAAGCCGCGCGGGTGGCGGGGACAGTCAAGCGCTTCGTTTTCGCCTCTTCCTGCGCCGTCTACGGCGATACGCCCGGCGCGGCCAAGCACGAGGCGTCGCTGACCGACCCGCTTTCGCCCTATGCTTCCTCGAAGCTGGCCGGAGAATACTTTTGCCGCAACTTCTTCCGGCTGCACGGACTGCAAACCGTTTCCCTGCGCTACTTCAACGTCTATGGGCCGGGTCAAGACCCCGAAGGCGCGTATGCCGCTGTGATCCCTAAGTTTTTGACCGCCATCGCGCGGGGCGAATCGCCCATCCTTTACGGCGACGGTGAGCAGTCGCGGGACTTTATCTTCGTGGATGATGTCGTCGAGGCCAACCTGCGCGCGGTCGGGGCGACGCGCGGAGTGGGGGGGCGCGTGGTCAACGTCGGCAGCGGACAGAGCGCTTCACTCAAGCAGGTCCTCCAGACGCTGGAACGAATTCTGGAGCGCCCCGTCGAGGCGGAGCGCCGCCCGCCCCGCTCCGGTGACATCAAGCACTCGCGCGCCGACATCGCCGCCGCCGCCGGATTGCTGCAATTTACGCCTTCTGTGGGTTTAAGGGACGGATTGGCACGAACTTTGCAATGGTATCAAATAAAGGAAACTCCCGCCACGGAAAAATCTGCTGCGGCGGGCGTCAGCTAGGGGAGTAGTCTTTACATTATGAACATTTGCGTCATCGGAACAGGGTACGTCGGGCTGGTCACGGGCGTCGTCTTCTCGGACATGGGCAACGACGTCGTCTGCGTGGACAAGATCGCGGCCAAGATTGACGGCTTGAACCAGGGCGTCATGCCCATCTACGAGCCGGGCCTGGAGGAAATGGTCGGGCGCAACGTCGCCGACGGCCGGCTCCAGTTCACCACGGACCTGGACGCCGCCGTGCAAAAGGCGGAGATCGTCTTCATCGCTGTCGGCACCCCCCCCAAGGAGGACGGTTCGACCGATCTGTCCTACGTCGAGGACGCCGCTAAAGGCGTCGCGCGCGCCCTGAACCGCTACAAGGTCATCGTCAACAAGAGCACCGTGCCGGTCGGGACCGGCGACTTTGTCCGCGAGGTCATCGAGACGAATAAACGAAGGGCGGTGGACTTCGACGTCGTCTCCAACCCCGAGTTCCTGCGCGAAGGCTCGGCCATCACCGACACGCTGGTTCCCGACCGCATCGTCATCGGCGCCCCGTCCAAGATCGTCGCCATGCGCCTCTTGGAGCTGTACGCCCCGCTGGAGCGTCCGATGATCGTCGTGGACGTCGCCAGCGCCGAGATGATCAAGTACGCCTCCAACGCCTTTCTCGCCACCAAGATCTCGTTCGCCAACGCCATCGCCAACATCTGCGAGGAGACCGGCGCGGACGTCACCCAGGTCGTCAAGGGCATGGGGCTGGACGCCCGCATCGGCCAGGCATTCCTGAGCGCCGGGCTGGGCTACGGCGGCTCGTGCTTCCCCAAGGACACCCGCTCCCTGCTCCACACGGCCCAAAGCTACGGCTGCGAGTTCCCGCTCCTGGCCGCCACCATCGAGACCAACGAGCAGCAGCCGAAGCGCTTCATCGCCAAGATTCACGACGCCTTGGGCGGCGATTCGCTCAAAGGCAAGACCATCGGCATCCTCGGGCTGGCCTTCAAGGCCAACACCGACGACATGCGCGAGGCCAAGTCGCTGGACGTCATCGCCGACCTGCTCGCCTCGGGCGCGACGGTCAAGGCGTATGACCCTATCGCGATGGAGAACACCAAGTCTGTCTTCCCGCACATTAGCTACGGCGCGAACGCCTATGAGGTCGCGACGGGGGCCGATGCGCTGGTCATCGTGACCGAGTGGAATGAGTTCAAGAACCTGAACTTCGAGCGACTGTCCGCCCTGATGGCCCGCCCACTGATTTTGGACGGCCGCAACCTGTACGACCCGGAGCGCCTGCGCCGATTGGGCTTCGAGTACCACAGCATCGGTCGCGCGTCCACGCAGCCGACCATTAAAGCGCCGACAGACCTCCCAGTCAGCAAATCCGCCCTCAAGGAAACGGCCCCCGCCCTATGATCGCTCCCAAGAACGAGACGACGAAAGCCGGCCCGCTGAGACACATCGCCCAGCGTCCCGGCGTCCGCCAGTTCGTCAAGTTCGGTATCGTCGGCGCCAGCAACTCGGTAATCAACTTCGGCCTGTCTAACTTGTTTCATTACAAGCTGGATTGGCCGCTGATCCCCGCCCTGACTACGGCGTTCTTCCTGTCCGTGCTGAACGGCTTCTTCTGGAACCGGCGCTGGACCTTCAAGGAGGCGCGGGGCAAGCCCGCGCACACGCAGTCGCTCCAGTTCCTGCTCGTCAACATTATCGGCTGGCTGCTGAACACCTCTATCGTCGTCCTGATTATCGCCTCGGTCAAGGGCCATGGGCTGCTGGGGGACCCCGAAGAGTTCCGCCGCATCGTCACCGCCATGCTCACTAATACGGGCAAGCACGAGTATGGCCCCCTCTTGTTCAACGGCGCCCTCCTCGCCGCCGCCGCCGTAGTCGTCTTCTGGAACTTCTTCGCCAACCGCTTCTGGACGTTCAAGCACTGAGGCGGATCGCGCCATGAAGCCCACTTCCCTGCTAATCGCCCTCGCTTTCTTCTTCCTCCAAGCCAGAGTCGGCGCGCTTTCCGCGCGTGGCTGCCCTCCGGGGTACGCCGCCCTTGACGCGCCTAAAAAACTTTTTGCGAATCCCCTTAAAATGTGTGCGGTCGCTGACTTACGCGAACAGTTTGATATGACAGTGATACCGAAGATGCCTCGTTGAGAACCAGCCGAAGCTATGGGAACAACCGTGATGCCCCGCGAGGATTTTGACCGCGCCTCTGATCAAGCCCTCCTGCGCCAGTACGTTCAGCAGCGCTCGGAGGCCGCTTTTACAAAAATCATGCGCCGCCATTATTCTCTCGTCTACTCGACCTGTAAACGGGAGGTCGGGGATGCTGACCTTGCGGCAGACGCGGCTCAGGTCGTATTCATGCTTCTGGCGCGGCGGGCCTCCACACTTCGGGGAGGAACGGGCCTGGCGGGGTGGCTTTTCCAGACAGCCTGCTTTGCCTCCAAGAATGCCCTGCGACGGGAACAACGGCGGGTGCAGCGCGAGCGGAAGGGACATGAAATGCTTCAACACGAACAGCCAGGGGAAAACCATACTCCGGGGGGCGTTTGGGAGGCAGTCGAGCCGCACCTTCACGATGTCCTCACCCGTCTCACGCCAGACGACCGCGAAGCCATACTGCTGCGTTTCTTCGAGGAATACAGCCTCGCCGAAATTGGGCTGCGCCTTGAAGTATCCGAAAACACGGCCCGAATGCGGGTGACGCGGGCGCTCGACAAGATGCGCCGTCACCTCGCCCGCGAGGGTGTGGTCATAACCGGCGTTCTTCTCGCCGCCCTGTTGACGGGCAGGGCGACCGCCACTTCGCCTGCCGTTACGCCTTCCGGTCCGACGCCCGACAGCGGGCCGCATCTTTTCAGCCAGGCAACTGCCCGAACCCACCAAATCTTGCAAGGAATAGTGACCGCCATGTGGATCAAAACTTCCGCTGCCTTCGTCGCGACCGCCCTCGTCGCCGCCGCCGTTGCCGTCCCCTTAATCGCGGGTCCCACCGCACCGACAGGCCAGAAAGCCTCACCGGCCCCCGCGACAGCAGGCGCGACGACGCCTTCCCCGGCCGTTCAGATTACGCTGTCTGTGGACTATGTGACGACTTCCCTTGCCAACTTCGCCAAGGAGTCCTACCTGATCGCCCCAGGTAAAGAACACGATGCCCTGTTACTGGCGGCGCTCCTCAAGGACGGAGCGCAAGATATACAGTCACCTCAGTTGACCACGGCGGCGGGTGTGAAGGGTGATGTCAGTATAGTGACGCAGACAGTTCCCCCACTTACCTCATCCATCCAGGCCACTCCACGCATCAACAAGGACGGATCGATCACGGTTGCCCTGATGCTCAGGGATGATACGCCGTCTTCTAAGATAGCCCCTGGCGCAACGACGCCCTCTGTCACGACCCGTTCAGTCACGATGACCGGCACGTTCACGGACGGGCAGATGCTACTAATCGAGTATGGGGGGGGGTCCAGTGACCCCAGCGACCCTGACCACCAGGCGAATAATTCTACGGCCTCGGCCTCACTCATCTTCGCTAAGGTGAAATCGGCTCCGTCTTTCGCCGGTGCCGCTCACCTTGTCAACCGCCCCTGATGCTTCGGCGGTTCATGCAACGTCAGAGGTGTAGGGGAATGAGCGTGAGAGCGGCTCACTGTTGCCATCAGATTAGCCTTGCAAATGCCATCAGATTAGCCTTGCAAATCCTCGCCTTCGCGGGCTGAGGAACGGCCCACTCCTCTTTTCTTACGCCCACGAAACTGGGGGCTTGCACTTCTAAAGCCCCGCCGTTCAGGGCGGGGAACTCATGTGGCGCGGCTTCTGTGATCCTAACCCCACATAGACCCGATACTCCCACGGCTCCAGCGTCACCGTTACCGCCCCCCCAAAACGCGCCTCTTTCCCCGTAAACACTTCACGGTAACGCCCCGGCAGGGCGGCACTTCCTAATTTTGCCGTCTGCGCCTCCCCGGACAGGTTCAGCACGACCAGCACCCGGTCCCCCTCCCGGAAGCGGACGAACGAATACATGGCGTCGTCCTGATCCGAAGGGATTTTGGTGAACGCGCCCTCGGACAGTGCCGGATGCATTTTATAGGCATTCAGCAGGCGGCGAAAGAAGTCAAAGTTCGGGGCGGCGCGCAGCTTTTCGGGCGTGTCCGGGATGGGAAGCAGGGCCGGGCCGTCCGGCTGATACCCCTCCTGCCCGTTATAGACCATCGGCCTGCCCGGCAGCGTCGCCGCCAGCACGCAGAAGGCCCGGTGGCCTGCGCCATAGCGCGCCAGAATTGTCCCACCCGCGATCCGGTTCTTCACCGGGCCAGACCCCCAGACCCACGGGTTCGGATCGGGGTTCAGATCATGGTTGTCCAGATGGTTCATCAGGACTGCGCCCGGCGGGAAGTCGTGCGCCAGGCGCAGCAGCAGCGTGTCCAGCGCCGTGGCGGTGAGGGTGTTCGCCTGAGCATCCACACCGCGCCGGGCCAGCCCCCACAGCAGCGGGGCAAGCCGCCACTCATAATTCATGTCGAAAGCTGGATAATCGCGCGCGCTCTCGTCTTCGGCCAGCAGCAGGACCGGCTTGACGGCGTTCAATTGCGGGCGCAGCTCCTGCCAGAACCTGACCGGCACCCGGTCCGCCGCGTCCATGCGGAAGCCGTCCACGTCATAGTCATGGACCCAATGCACCAGCATGGCGCGCATGTAGTCCCATACAGCATGGTTGCCGTAGTCGAGCTGCGCGATGTCCTTCCACCCCCCGGCCATCGCGATGTTCCCCTCGGCGTCCTTTTGGTAATACTCCGGGTGCTGAACGAGGAGCGGGTTGCCCCAGGACGTGTGGTTGATCACCATATCCATCATCACCCGCATCCCCAGCGCGTGGGCGCGGCGGACCAGCCGGTGCAGGTCGTCCGGCGTCCCCCAGTGCGGGTCCACGGCGTAATAGTCCCGGACGCAGTAGGGGCTTTGGGACTGGAACTGGGCGTTCTTGGAAATGTGGGGCGGCGGGGGGACGCCGGGGGCAGGGCCGCGCGGGTGGACGGGGAGCAGCCAGATGACGCCCACCCCCATCTCCTTCAGCGCGGGCAGCAGCGCTTCCGTCCGGCGGAAATAGCTGCCCTCGGGGTATTCGCGGCTCCAGCCGTCGTGCGGGTACGCCTGGTAGAGCGGCAGGTTTTTGGCCCACGCCGGCCCGTCCGCCCCGCGCGTCGTCAGCGGCCCGGCCAGCGTGTACTCGCGTGGGGGTGGGGGTGGGTCCGGCGCGGCGGAGAGGGCATGGCAGAGCGTCAGGCCAGCCAGCGTCAGTGTGGCCGCAATCAGGATGGGTTGGCTCATGCCGCTATTATCGCACAAACGGAAAGGAACAGCAAGGGCAGGCGCTTGACCCAGGGCATCAGCATCAGGTATGATTTACTCATCTTGCCTATTACATCTATGCCCATTAGACTCAGCCGCGCGCAGGTCGCGCAGATGCTCCAGATCACGCCCAAAACGCTGGCCGTTTGGGAGAAAAGCGGGCGTATCCCCGTCCCGGAGCGGGACTGGCGCGGGTGGCGCCTGTATGACGAGGCCGCCATCGCCGCGATCCGTGCCGCGCTGGGCGCATCTCCTGAGTCTTCTCCTACCCCCCCAGAATTGGGGGTCGGGGGGCAGCCGATGCAGATCAGCGCGCGGAACGCCCTGCGCGGCATCGTCCGCGAAATCACGGGCGACGGCTTGCTGTGCGAAGTGACGCTGGACCTGGGGAACGGGCAGGAAGTCGTGTCTGTCATCACGCGCTCCTCGGCAGAGCGGCTCGGCCTCAAACCCGGCGTCGAGGCGACCGCTTTGATTAAATCCACGGAGGTGCTTCTTGCGCGTTAAACTTCGAGCTGCTCTCTTCTTGCTGCTGGCCGCTCTCGTGCTGCCCGCGCAGGCGGACCCGCTGCGGGTAGCCGCCGCCGCCAATCTGCAAAAAGTCTTCACCGAGGCGTTGCTGTCCGCCTTCGCGAAGAAGACGGGCATCACAGTGACGCCGACCTTCGGGGCGACTAGGGCGCTCGCCACGCAGATTGAGAACGGGGCGCCGATTGATGTCTTCGTCGCCGCCGACACGGGCACGGTGCAAAAGCTGGCGTCCGAGCGGGTCATCGTAGCAGCCACCGTCCACCCCTACGCCATCGGCCGTCTCGTCCTCTGGTCGAGCGCCCAAGCCGCGCGCCACCCACAGCGGCTGCAAGACCTCGCCGATCCGGCTTATGCCAAGATCGCCATCGCCAACCCCAAGACAGCCCCCTATGGGCTGGCTGCCCAGCAGGCGTTCGCAAAAGCGGGAATTGCCGCCCGCATCACACCCCGCGTCGTCCAGGCCGAGAACATCGGCCAGGCCTTGCAATTCGCCCAGAGCCGCAACGCCGACGTCTGCCTCACCGCCCTGTCCCTCGTCATCGAGGACAAGACTGACCCCTACATCATCGTCCCCGACAGCCTGCACGACCCCATCACGCAGAGCCTGGGTCTGGTGCGGACGACTACTCAGACAACCCAGGGACTGCAATTCATTGACTTCTTGACCGGCAAAGACGCTGCCAAAATTTGGAAGCGTTATGGCTACGAACTGCCGGGCAAGAAAGGCAAATGATTGAAAAAGCGCGCGTTTACTCTGATCGAACTGCTCGTCGTCATCGCGATCATCGCGATTCTCGCTGCGATCTTGTTCCCCGTGTTCCAGAAGGTGAGGGAGAACGCGCGCCGCGCTTCATGCACGAGTAACCTCAAGCAGATCGGGCTGGCCCTGGCGATGTATCGCAGCGACTACGATGAGGTCAACTGCCGCTATCGCCTGTGCCCGGACAAAGCCGGTGACACGGCCTGCATCAATGTCAGCCCGATGACTAAGACCGGCCCGAACGAGACCTGGTGGGCGCCTTTCGACAATGCCTTTGCGGCGGAGCCGCCGGACCCTGCTTCCATCGTCTACTCCGGCGCTACGGCGGGCTTCCTCCAGCCCTTCATCAAGAGCCTCGCTATCTTCAAATGCCCTACTTATCCGCAAGGTCAGGTCGGGTATGCGATGAGCTACGTCTACTACGGGCCGATGGGCAAGCCGAACGGCCAGGTCGTCAACCCCGGAGCCTTTTTCGTCTGGGACCATGCCAAGACCCCCGGCTGCGCCGACACGACCACGGCAGGGAATGCGACGCAGGCCGCCAATCCCACGACCCCGACGCGCACCGAGTTCCCATTCGCCGCCGACACCGCGCACACGCACTATCCAACCCGCCACAACGGCGGCTTCATGGGTCTGGCTTACGACGGTTCGGTCAAGTTTCACCCGTTCTCGCAGCTCACCACTGCCATGTACCACGCCGACACGACCCCCTGAACTGCCATGAAATTACTCTGCAAAATTACCCTGCTGTGCCTCGTCGCGTCCTTGCCGGGGAACTGCCTGCGGGCGGCTCCCCCGGCCTCATTACAGGTCTCTGGCGCGGTCATCAAGCCGGGCGTGTGGGACGCCGCCCGTCTGCGGCGCGAGTTGCCCCGTGACGTAACCGAGATCGCCTACACGCTCAAGGGGCACCGCCACACCGCCCATGCCGTCCCGCTCTGGACTCTGATTCAGGCCGCCGGCCCGCGCGTCAACCCGCAGATCAAGCACCACCTGTTGCAGTTCGTCGTGACCGTGCGCGGGCAGGACGGCTACACGGCGGACTTCACGCTGGGGGAGCTGTCGCCCGACTTTGGGGACCGACCCGTCTGGGTCGCGCTGGATGAGGACGGCAGGCCGCTGATGGGGGACGGCGGCCCGGTCCAGCTTCTGGTTCCCGGTGACAAGAAGCCGGCCCGCTGGGTCCACGCGGTCCGCGCGGTCATTCTGACCGATGGTGCGCTCGCGTCCGCCCCTGCCGGGACATCATAGCCGGTGGACTGGTCGCCGCTTTGGCTCTCGCTCAAGGTCGCCGGTTGGGCCACCGTCTTCAGCGTCCTGCTGGGCCTGCCCCTGGCCTACCTCCTGGGCCGAAAGCGCTTTCCCGGCCGCAGCCTGCTGGAAGGGGTCGCCCTGCTGCCCCTCGTCCTGCCGCCGACCGTGCTCGGCTACGCCCTCCTGGTCGGGCTGGGCCGGCGCGGCGCGCTGGGGGCGTGGCTGGACCATGTCCATCACCCCCTCGTTTTCACCTGGCAGGGCGCGGTCGTCGCCGCCTGCGTCGCGTCGCTGCCCCTGTTCGTGACCCAGGCCCGCGTCGCCCTCGGCTCGGTGGACCCGGACGTCATCGCCGCTGCCCGCACGGACGGGGCCGGCTTCTGGGCGACACTCCGCTTCATCCTGCTCCCGCTCGCCCGCCCTGGCCTTGTCGCCGGGACGACGCTGGCCTTCGCCCGCGCCCTGGGCGACTTCGGTGCGACCCTGATGGTGGCTGGCGACACGCCCGGCCAGACCCAGACCATGCCACTCGCCATCTACGACGCCGTACTGTCCGGCGACTCCCACACCGCCGCCGTCTTCGCCGCCCTCTCCGCCGCGTTATGCCTCACCGTCTGCGTCCTCGCCGCCCGGCTAGGGAGATAACAAACCGCCACCGAAGGAGGACTACCCGGCGGGGGCGGCGAATAATGCCAAACCTCACGTTAAACTTACCCTCAGCAAAGGACACACATCTAAGCATGTACCCGACGAAAATTTTACGCGCAATCATTCTGACCGGCGCGCTGTCGCTGCTCGCGCACGGGGCTGCGCTGGCCTGGGCGCCGAAGCAGGCGCCGCTGATGACCAAGTGGGCCAGCCAGGTGGACCCCCAGCACCCCTGGCCCGAATATCCCCGTCCCCAGATGGCCCGCGCCGATTGGCTCAACCTCAACGGCGTCTGGCAGTACCAGCCCGGCGCGGAGGGCGACCTCGTGCCGACGGGGCAAAAGTTGTCGAGCGAAATCCTGGTGCCGTATCCCGTTGAATCTGCGCTGTCGGGCGTGATGGAGCACCACGACCGGCTGTGGTATCGCCGCCGCTTCGCCGTGCCGCCCGCCTGGCAGGGCAAGCGAGTCATGCTCAACTTCGGCGCGGTGGATTTCGAGTCCGAAGTCTACATCAACGGCAAAAGTGTCGGCATCCACCGGGGCGGCTATCTGCCGTTCTCTTACGACGTCACTCCCTTCCTCAACAAGACGGAGCCGCAGGAGCTGATCGTCCGGGTCTTTGACCCGACGGACGTGGCGGGGGAGCCGCGCGGCAAGCAGACTACGCACCCCGGCGGCATCATGTACACGCCGACTACGGGTATCTGGCAGACCGTGTGGCTAGAACCCGTCGCCCGCACGTCGGTCCAGGACCTGAAGATCGTCCCTGACATTGACGCCCGCCGGGTCCGCGTCACGGTCAATGCCAGCGCGCCCACTCCCGATACCCAGGTGGTCGTCACGGTCAAAGCGTCTGGGGTGATCGTCAAGACCGTCAAAGGGAAACCCGGCGCGGAGCTGTCCATCCCAATCGTTAGTCCCCATCTCTGGTCCCCAAGCCATGCGTTCCTCTACAGCATGGATGTCAAGATAGTCCAGGGCGGGACTGTTTCGGATCAGGTCCACAGCTACTTCGGCATGAGGAAGATTTCAGTCGGCGTGGAGCGGGGCGTCAGGAAGATGTTCCTAAACAACAAGTTCCTCTTCGAGATCGGCCCTCTGGATCAAGGGTTCTGGCCCGATGGTATCTACACGCAGCCCACCGAGATGGCCCTGAAGTTCGACCTCCAGGCCATGAAGCGCTACGGCTTCAACATGGTCCGCAAACACATCAAAGTCGAGCCGGCCCGCTGGTACTACTGGACCGACAAGATGGGCCTGCTGGTCTGGCAGGACATGCCCTCGGCCAACTCCTACCTGCCCGGTGATGCGCCCCATCCGCCGGTGGACAAGCCGGAGTACGAGGCCGAACTGCGGGATCTGGTCACGACCCACTGGAACAGCCCCTCGATCATCATGTGGGACATCTTCAACGAGGGCCAGGGGCAATACGACACCTCGCGTCTGGTGAGCCTGGTGAAGACACTCGACCCCTCGCGCCTGGTCAATCAGGCCAGCGGCGGCGGCTATGCCGATGCGGGCGATGTCCTGGATGTCCATTCCTACCCCCCGCCGAACTGTCCGGCCCCCAGCGCCACGCAGGCGCTGGCCTGCGGCGAATACGGCGGCATCGGCCTGGTCGTTTCGGGCCACACCTGGCGTCCGACGGGCGGCGGCTACACCAATGTCAAGACAGGGGCCGACCTGGAAGAACTCTACGGCGAGTTCGCCAATCAGCTCAAGACCTTCCGTGACCAGCGGGGCATGAGCGCTGCGGTGTATACCCAGATTACCGATGTCGAGACCGAACTGAACGGCCTCCTGAACTACGACCGCACGTTCAAGTGCGACCCGGCGCAGATTGCCCGCGCTAACCGCTTCCAGTACCCGGTCCCCACCTACCGCGAGATCGTCCCGACCTCGGAGAAGGCGAGCCGGACCTGGCGATACACGACCACGCTTCCCCCACCGGATTGGTTTCGTCCGTCCTTCGACGACTCGGTCTGGGCGCAGGGCAAGGGCGGCTTCGGGACTGAGCCGCCCGGCCACGGCCCCGTCGGCACGCCCTGGACCACGGGCGACATCTGGCTGCGCCGCACGTTCAACCCCGGCGCGCTGACCCCCCAGCAGGTCGCCCGGCTGGTCTTTCGCGACTACCACGACGAGGACATTGATGTCTACATCAACGGCGTCCCGGCCTACTCGGCGCGTGGCTACATCTCCTCCTACGAGCACCGCCCGTTGAGTCAGGCAGCAAAGCAGAGTCTAGTCCCCAACGCCGACAACCAGATCGCCGTCCACTGCCACCAGACCGAAGGCGGCCAGTACATTGATGTGGGGATTTTCGAGCGCATCCCCAGTTCGCCGCGTTGACGCATCTGCGGGAGTGCCCCGAATACAATCGAGAGGCCCAGGCTTTGGCCTGGGCCTCTCGCAACGTCAGGGGCACGGAAAGGGCAGGTTCCTACGGCTTCAGTTCCACGCTCACTGAGTTGATGCAGTAGCGCTGCCCCGTCGGCACCGGCCCGTCGTCGAAGACGTGGCCCAGGTGGCTCCCGCACCGGGCGCAGGTCACTTCCACGCGCCGCATCCCGAAAGAACGGTCCTCGTGTATGTCCACCGTGCCCGGCTTGGCGTCGT
>JAABUH010000622.1_pt1 | contig 48326 bp, 66 predicted proteins | sample 5559121 | NCBI WGS metagenome assembly JAABUH01 (sample SAMN10711871, study PRJNA513364) | rock metagenome | isolation source: Antarctica rocks | place: Antarctica: Victoria Land, Battleship Promontory nord | collected 2015-12-28
CATGACCAGCCCTTGAATCTATGCATATTGGGCCGAGTACATGGATTTTCAAGATTGAAAGAGAAGATGCGTCAATAAAGGGGGTTTGTCAATAAAGGGGGTGAATGACGTCAGCCCAATTTGTCGACTGCGAAGTCAGATTATCTTGGAGTCGACTGCGGTCGGCTAAGGAGCTCACTACATACTGGAATCTCGCAGGCTAAACGAGAGCCCCACTTCGCCGCAGTCGCAAACATACTAAGAATGACATTCCGACTCGGAAGTCTGACGTGATATCAACTTCGCAGTCTGACTGTGCGAACTAGACTTCCAGTACTGTGCAGCAAGATTACTGTGCTTCACTCGCTTGCGCCAGTATATCATTCCCACGTCTATCGACACACTCTTGGTCTCCTCACAAGGATTCTATATTCGCCTCTAGGATCACTACACGAGGAAGTTTGGTGACAAACATGGCTGTTTCTCAACCACCTCTTCCCGCGTATATCGACGAGAAAGCGGCCGTTCCTTCATCCGCTCGGTCCAGCTTCGATGAAGCGAACTTCGAAGGTCTACAAGTTGGGCGACCAACCGTCTACTCCCGACTCGAACAGAGGATCACCCGTCTATCCAGGACAAGGAAAGTCTTCCTCGGTATCGCGACCGCTTGGCTCGGAGTCTCGCTCGTTCGCACCATCCATGGTCGCGGTCATGGGTACCATCATCGCGGGGAAGGCTGTACCTTTGGCCGCTTTGAAGTCGCTGAAGTGTGTCTGCGTCATGAAAGAGACTAGACACAGTACTGACGTTGTATCTCAGCCTACCATAACTCATGCTACCTGGACTGAGCCAATCTTGACCTACACCAACATGTTTGATTCCGCTGAGGAGTACTACACCGCCAACGCGAGTTTCCCGCTCAACATGCGTCGCCACCGAGACTTCTCGATCGACCTTGTCGACGGCGTCAATGTCCGAGTCATTGTCTCCCGATCAGAAGACGAGCAGGCTTACCTCGTCGTCGAGTCCGTCTGGGCCGGTTCAGACCTTGACGCGAATGTCGAGCTTGCTAGCGGGAAGTGGTTCGATCAGCTTTCCGTCAATGTATGTACTGTTTGACCACACGCTGTACTTTGATTGATTCCTATCATTGTAGGCTTCAATCATGGCTTCCTACCACACCCTCCACCTCATCCTCCCTCCTAACCGAAACCGCATCCCATCTCTCCACCTTTCATCCCCATCAGCTCTCGATCTTCTCATCCACCCTTCTGTCTCCAACATCACCTTCGGCTCCTTCTCCCTCCAGACCGAGGGGAGTTTCAACCTCCCTCCGATCGAAGGGAAGCACGTCAAGATCGAAACCGTCACGGGGGATGTGACGGGATCATTCAATGTGTCCGATCACCTCGTGCTCAGGACCGTCACCGGGGATATCGATGCGAAAGTCACCGTCGTTCCGCATCGCCACGGCAAGAGAGGGAATCACCCTCGTCGAAATGTCAGCGAGCGTGACCATGAGGACGAGGAGAAGGATCGGAAGCGAGGTCCACCTTCAAGGGGTCGTCGGGATGGTCCGGATGGGCCTAAGGGTCCTCGCGGTTCTGATAGACCCCATGGACTTCCCCGACGCGATGGACCTGATGGGCATGATGGACTCCGTAGACCTCCCCACCGCGATGAACTTGATGGATCCCGTGGTCCTCGTGGCCCAGACGACCGTCGACACCCTCATGATCGACCTCACGGACCTCACCCAGCATACATCGGTGCTTTCTCCTCAACCGGCTCGGTAACCCTCAACGTCCACCAACCTCCCTTCATGACTTCTGACGTTGACGCGCACTCGCACACCGGGCCCCTCACCGTCAATGCAGCCAAGTCGTTCAAGGGCTTTTTCAAGGCCGGCTCCCATGTCGGAAACGTCAGTGCTGTTGCCCAGGGGGACAAGGAGATCGAGATTCGGAAGCAGGTCAAGGGCGAGACTGGGGGTTTCATTGCGGGCTTTGTGAAGTATGAACATCGTCGCAATGAGACTAAGGAGGTTGGCGAGGGTGACGAGTTCGAAGGTTCATTCAAGGGTGAGAGCAATGAGAAACGCAAGTGAGTTCGAGTTTACCTGGTGAAAGAGCTGCACTAATAAGGTCCGCAGAGGTCGCAAAGATCATCATCACGATCACGACGACAAGAGGTCGCGTGGTCATCGTCCCGATCATCCAGATCACCATGATGATCCAGATGGTCATCGACATGACCATCGACGTGGCAGAGGTCCAGGTGGTCCGCCGCCACCTCCTCCTAGAGGCAGATTTCCCGGCCCGCCCCCTCCAGGTCGCAAAGGACCTGACAGACGGCATCGCCCGCCACCACCGCCAGGACTCAGCAGGGTGGAGGCTCTCACTGATGTCGGAGATGTCGTGCTTGTGCTTTAAGGGAATGAGGTAGCTAGGCTGAGGCATGGGATGAAGGCTCTTTAGCGTCAGAGATGACGTCATGGCTGTCGCAGCAGAGATAACATCTTTTGAAGGAAGCAACTCAGTCCTTTATGCTTGTAGATATTGTAGACAGGAGGAGATGATGTATGCTATTCTTACGTAGAACCACCATGGATATACGAGCTCCCTGTTCTCTGCCAAAATGCTGCGCAGTCCTTACCCCCCCCCCCCCCCCGAGCCAATGGGAGGCGTAGCCAAGGCTCCATTCAGGGTCCAATCCCCCATTTCCGAAGACAAGCAAAAGGATAGTTATCTCCCAGCCTCGTTTATCGATTGGGGGATAATCCGTATCTACAAAACGCTAGTGCTCACTTATCTCAAACATATACGCACCGAACTTTACGGAGTATCTGAGCAAGATTTTTTTGGAGGAGCACAGCATCGTGAGAGAACTGATTTATGATCATGCTCAAACGGGCTGACGGCTAGTTTCTGTCCCTTGACCAACATTGCCCGGATTTCCCCCGAAACGACTATTCCGACTCCTACACTTTCTTCCTCTCCATTCACTGCGTTCACAATCCATTCGGACTCCTCCTTATCTCTTATCGTCTCCTTTGACACCTGTACGGCGGGCAACGACCGGATATAATCGCAGTCACAAGACCAATAACCTTTACACATCGCCATGTCCAACCTCATTGCTATCAAGCGCGTTGACTTGCTCGCACCTTACCTCGCTCTCGACCAGGGTACCTGCGTCCAAGCGGAGTGTGAGTCGAAGCATCTCCCATCTGCTCCATCCCATCTGCCCAGTGCTCCCCTACCCAAGCCTTCTTTTCGCGTTTTGACCTGAGGGATTTAACGCTGATGTTCCGGTTCAGACATCTGGATCGACGGTGATGGTGGTCTACGATCCAAGACCATGACTTTGGAAAAGCCACCCAAATCAGTCGAGGATCTGAAGGAGTGGAACTTCGATGGGTCTTCTACCAACCAGGCTCCAGGTGACAATTCGGACGTCATGCTCGTGAGTAAACGTTTTCCTCCTCAGCACAGTCCGCTTTAGACTGTCCCCGTTTTGGTCGAATGAAAGCGTTGACTCGTCGCAGCGCCCCGTTGCCACCTTCAAAGACCCCTTCCGCGGTGGCGCCAACATCCTCGTCCTCTGCGAATGCTACGACAATGACGGTACGGTCAACGCGTCAAACTACCGGGCCCACTGCAAGAAAGTCATGGACACCGCCAAAGATGAGAAGCCATGGTTCGGTTTCGAGCAAGAGTACACTCTCTTCGACGCCGATGGACAGGTTTACGGTTGGCCAAAGATGGGTTTCCCTGGTCCTCAGGGTCCTTACTACTGTGGTGTCGGGACGGGGAAGGTGTTTGCCCGTGATTTCATCGAGGCGCATTACGTGAGTGCGGCTTCACAAGGGTACGACACTGGCGCTGAGACGTAATTTAGCGAGCATGCCTGTACGCCGGTGTCAGGATTTCCGGTATCAACGCCGAAGTCATGCCTGCGCAATGGGAGTTCCAGGTTGGCCCTTGCGAGGGTATCGAGCTCGGTGACCACCTCTGGATGGCTCGTTTCCTCCTTCTCCGAATCGGTGAGGAGTGGGGTATCAAGGTGGGTCATCTCTCCCTCAAAGCCAGTTGAAGCTGACGGCTTCGTCCTAGCCCTCATTCCACCCCAAGCCTCTCGCCGGTGACTGGAACGGTGCCGGCTGTCACTCCAACTTCTCCACCGAGACGATGCGAACTCCCGGCAAAGGGATGGCCGCGATTGAGAACGCGATCAAGAAGCTCGAGAAGAAGCACCTCGAACACATTGCCGTTTACGGTGAAGACAACGACATGCGTCTCACCGGGAAGCACGAGACTGCAAACATGACCACGTTCTCGGCTGGTGTTGCGAACCGTGGAGCTTCTGTGAGTGACGCATTCTTTTAGTCTAAGTAGGATGTCTCCTGACTTTTTCAGATCCGGATTCCCAGGCATGTTGGCGTACAAGGTTACGGATACCTTGAAGATCGTCGCCCGGCTTCAAACGTCGACCCATACCGTGTCACTGTGAGAGGATCGTTTTGAAGCCGCGGCTCTTCATTGACTATTGATAGGCCATCCTCATCGAGACCACCGTCCTCAATTGAACGGAATTAAGTATCAGGTTGTCAGACATACCCAAAGGAAGGTGGAGATGAGGGGAGTTGCTTGTCGTAATAATGGTTACCATGGAGTTGAAGATACTTCGCATGAACAGACAATGTCTTGCTGATAGACCAATTCGAATTGATTGTAGAATTGTTCACGAGAGCTAGCAGATAAGAGCGAGTACGACGCATCCTCACTGATGGGAGGGGAAGGAATCGAAGAGGAGTTGGGTGAGAAAAATGGGCAAAGAGAGGGGAAAGAGGGAGAAACAGTGGGCGCCTCCACTGCGCAGAGTCACCGAGATAAAAGCCCTCAACCTCCTTGGGGTCGGCGGATGAAGGGCACATCTGGGAGGAGATTGGCCAATTGAGACTCTCCTGGACTGTTGCTCCCGCGGGACACCTATGACTCCTTTTCACCCCAGCTGATACCTCGTTCCTGAGGACCTTCGGAGAAGAGCTTTTCGCGGTAAACCCTCGGTCCAAACGGTGATGGGCGGAGTGGTATTCACATGCTCAACATCAAATCGCTACTAAGGCGATTCGTGGTAACGTTCCCTGCGGTCGCACCCCATCCTTTCATTTTTCTCTCTCTGACGACGCCCACCCTTTCACGTCCGACCCCATGCTCAATCCTTAACAAACGACGTAATCGTCCTCGCCATCAACGCTAAAATATTGACACCTACCTAGACTGATCCTACCGATCGTCAAGCTTCAATCGATATGCCGTTCACGACCTCCCAAGACAAAGAAGCCGACAAGCGATTCAGACGAGAGTACGGACCTGCTGTAGCGTGGGCCATCACCTTATTCCTCTTCTTATTGTCCATCATCATGCTCGCCTTGACAATCTTCGCTGGAGTTCCACTCACCTCCCCAGACGATACCGAAGCAGCTTATATGAATTTCCCCAACCTCTGGCTCATCACTGTAAACGAAACGACCTCGACAACGGGACCGAAAGCTCCCGGTCAGCTGAAGCATGGATTTGGGGTTTGGGGTTGGTGTAGTTGGAGTGATACTGCAGAGGCTCAGCAAGGGTTGGCGAGTTGTACGAGGACGATGTTTTGGAAGATCCCTGGAGGGGATAGTGTTGGAGACAGTGTGGAGGGTCTGAACTTACCTGAGTAGGTCTTTACAGATCGAATCGGTTCGACTTGGTCCAAGCTGAATGTAGAGGATCAGTTCAATAGGTCAAAGCCTCTCCATCGCTAGTTTCTTTCTCATCTTCGGTCAGTATCGCCCAAAACCGGCTCGGTCTGATCGAGGCTTCTTCACTGATGAATCCGAGACAGCTTTCGCCTTGGTGGTGATTGCCGCTTTCTGTCATCTCATCATCGCCAATTTCCGAGCCGGACAACCTCCTTGTACGAAAGCAAGAAAGAAGGATCCGAACTTATACAAGAAAGGGAAGAAAGTACGTCTCGCAATCTATGTCCGTAACCTCTGGATCGGCCTAGGGTTTTACCTCGCTTCCCTGGGTTGTATCTTACCGACTTTGTTTTGCGTCGGACTGGGGAAAAGCCACTATTCCCAGGCAGATACGGGTGGCTATGATGTCGAGCTTGGTTCGGGTTGCTGTGTGTGAGTCTGAGCTTTTTGGACTCGGTATTGATGGTAGCTTGATCATTGTGATCTTTGCGGAGTTGGGTGGGTTTTTAGGGATCTGGTATGGTGGACTGTATAATCATAGGGACTACTGGCCGGGTACGGCTACAGGGTGGGAGGTTGTCCAACGCGGATCGGGTCGATGACCTTCGGGTGGGAACGAGATGAGAACGGATTATTTAATCAGTATGCAAGATTGGAACTGAGCCTACGTCCATTACGAGACACGAACTATACATTGGTTTGGAATCGTTCGTCTATCCCCTGGTCCAGCCCGAACTTACGAGCATAAAGCCGCTCGACGTCAGAAAGACGAACCTGGAATCAAGTTGAATCCAGACGTACCGCTCCTGACACAGAGATCGGGTTTATGTCAGAGGTTCGTAGGCCGTACCCTTAACACCACCAAACGGGGTTCAAAGTTGGAGCAATCGAGGTTTATCTCGATCTGGCTTCCATCATATCAAGCTCAGATCTATCCGACAGATTAGATCACTTCTTTGGATTTTGTCCACTTAGCAACGATCATGTGGCGTTTGGTCGTAAATGAAATATCAAGACTCCTGCGGATGGGTGGCGAATTTATGAACATTTGTGGTTATTCACTCTCAAATACCTTAGCTCGCCTCGTGACTGGCTGTGATCGCAGTGAATAGGACTGGTACTGTATGGGATCATGATTTGTGCCATCGATCCCGCTCTCCACGATTTACTCGCTACTATCCATACAGGCTGATGCATGACTGAAACATCCCACTCAAAGGATGTGGCGTTCTATTGACGCTCTCACCCGCTCGTCATGACACCTCCAAACAAGCCTCACCGAGTACTTTCGCCGAATCCGTATCGAGCCATTAGCCTGACCTCTTAACTGCGCTCAACAATTCGTGATTGAAGACATATAAGATGCCGTCGTCATATCTCCCAAAGAGCAGCAGTCACCACAAGAGCTCAGGACATCGATCCAAAAGAAGTCACCGACCTGATTACAAGAGTTCTTCATCCAGTGTTTACAGGTCCTCAGCACGCGACTCAACCTTCTCACATGTCTGTTCATTAATCTTATACCTCGCCGCTGCCCTCTTCCTCTGCTTGATCATCTTCTACAGCGTCCCTATCACCCTGAACATGGATCCGAATCCATCGTCTTCGGGGATGGGTACCAGATGGTGGTTCGTCAAGGTCACTAAAGGTTTCAAGAAGGAAACACCGTATAAGCTCGATTCCTCTGCCACAACGTTTGGCTTCGGGGTTTGGGGATGGTGCGAGTGGATGAGTGGGTCCGACACGGCTTCTTGTAGGTATGCTCCGTTCTGGACGATCCCCAGTGCAGTATCACAAGAGGATCCGGTAGAAAGTCTCAATTTGCCTCGGTGAGTGTTCCCAACCTTTCACCTGACTCGAATCAGCATCAATTGACACGAATCGTACAGCTCGATCACCCAATCCCTTAGTGCCGCTGGAGCACTTTTGCTCATCCGTGAGTACTCGATGCTGTTATCTTCAGGGATTAACACGATTTTTCGTCAGCTGCTACAGAGGCAGTCACTACAGTCCTCTTCCTCGCATTGACCGGTTTGATGCCGCCGCTAGCTTGCCCAAAACACGTGAGCGGTGATGAATGTGGGGGATGTGGTCATTTTTGCCTGGGTCGAGAGAGCGGCGACGCGACCGCTTCATGGCCAGAGAGGTTGCAGTACTACCTCAGGGGTCGATTGCAACTTATTTTGATGCTCATCGTCTTATCATTCGAGATAACGGTCCTCGCAATTCTCTGTAATGCATTCCAGTCGGTATTCCAGGGCGAACAGAACTCGATCTCGTTGGGTTTGGGAACATACTTGTGAGTCCCCCTGAGCTGCGATCGAATTCCCTGATCGGTTTCTTGAATAGCTTGTTCGGGGTCATGAGCTCCAAACTCGTCGCAAAATGCTTCATGATGTTCGGCGGTCTGCGATTGAGTCCAGTACGACGCAAGACTGTGCACGGGCGGGAGTACGGGTGACAACGATGCAGTTTTAATGTTTGTATATGACCATTGTGTCTGTCATAAATCATTTTTCCTCGTCACCGGTTTGGGGGAAATCATTCCAGCATTCCACTTCACAGCAGCTTGAAATGCTTCAGTTTGGCTCGATACCTTGGATCTGAGCGCATTGTCAATCGAGATGTCACGAGAAGAACATATCCAGCAGTTACCATCAGTATCGTCAGATTCCGGCGAGACATGCGGAGATAATACACAGACTCTACCTCTAATCCCGTCTAGTCCTCCTCATAACGTCCCTCCTCTTGATCCCCGCCTCAACCCCAATCCCACCAAAGACCACAGCCACTCCCAACCACTGACCTTTACTCAAGCTATGTTCGAAAACGATGACACTAAGCAGCATCGTGAAGAGCTTTCTCGTGACTGTTACCATGACGAGGGTGAGACTTCCGAAATGCTGAATGATCTCGAAGATGAATAGTTGACCTAGTCCACCTAGTAGAGCGTAAGCTAGGAGTGGGGAGATTGCTGTAGGGTGAGTGAAGAGGAATCGAAGGGAGTCGAGCGCTGCGGGTGCGGAGAAGATGAGGGGGGCGGCGGGTATATCCGGTCGGAGGTGGGTTGCGAATGGTCCTGGGAGATGATGGAGGAGGGATAGTGGACGAGTAGGCAAAGGGAGGAGGATGGCTGGGAGTAGGATCAATTGTTGAAGGAGGGCCATGGCGAACATCATTTGTTGGCCTGCGTAGGCTGGGTAGGAAGAGAAGATCTGATCTTGAGTTGAATTTGTCAAGCCGTCAACGAAGAGGCTGAAAGTCAGCTAATAAATTGGATCTTGAACCCACCTCATGACGAGCAAGCTCAGACCCCATACACTGTCTGATCCGCCTTTCTTGGTTGATGCGCCGAAAAGCATGAATATGCTTATCCCGATGGTGACCAGAGCCACGACGAGGTATTTGTGCGGTGAAAAGCGTCGTCGGTAGAGTATGACGTTCAGAAGCAGTACCGGTATCAGTTTGCAAGACTACCCTTCCATCAGCTCGGTCTAATCTGAATATCTTGTGTGACTTACCTTCCCCAGCACCATCGTAGGGTATGAGATATGCCTCAAAGCCAAGAACCCAAACGGACCCGCCATAGTCTGAAAGATCGACACCTGAACTAGTAGAACCGGTAAAGTCTTCCTCCAAGGTGTCGAGATCTTGACATCCTTCTCCTCCGGCCCATTCAGACTGACCGTTCCATTCCTATTCCCATTCCCAGTACCCGTACCATCCCCAATCCCATCACCCATCTTCTCCCTCATCAAGATCTGCGGAGTCGTCAAACCCTTCTTCTTCAGATCCTTCATCGACGTCGAGAGCTTGTAAAACCCTAATATCGAACCGAAAGAGCGAGTACCGACTGATCGATCTCGGGTAGAGGTGATGAGGAGGTAGAGGAAGGCTGAGGTACATGATGCGACGGCTTGGGTGTAGTTTAGGAAGAGAGGAGAAGGGAATCTATCGCCTTGGTGGGAACTGTCGGGGAAGGGTGGTTGGAGTCGGACTGGATGGTCCACGGAGGGAAACGGGACGGATACTTGGGGAGTTGTCAGTCACGGGCTGAGGAGGAGATTAGGGGCTCGAACTCACATCGTTCTTGAGCGATAGCCCACCAGAGGAAAGTGGCATAGACTCCCGAGACACACACAGCCAGTCTGATCACCCCCATCGCGCCGAGAGAGATAAATCAAAGCCAGTCGAGCAGACTTCCTAGAGCCAGTCAGGATGAGAAATAGAGACAAAGGAGCGATACTTCTCCAATCCAAAGGTCAAAATTCGTGCCTGATACCTGGCAATGTCGAAATCACCTCCAGCGTCGTTACGTATACGTCCAACTTCGACACCGCAGTCAAAACATTCGCAGGATGAGCATATCCACTCAATGCATAATTCAACAATACCGTACTGATTATATCAACCCCAACATATCACTCACCGACTCCAGACCTAGCGCCTCCAACGGCGCAGCGATCGCCCTCGTCCAAGTCCCCCTCAACAACAAGAACCCAATCACCATCCACATCCAATCCTTATCCACTCCTCTTGACTTGGTGACCACACTCGAAGCCGCCGTCTTCCCCTTGTTCAGGTTCATCATCAACCCCTCACTGGGATTCTTGGGCTCTTCCTTCCGCATCCCCCGAAGACGATGGACGCCTAGAGCTCGCTCAAACGCATCCCGCCATGTCTGCATCCGAAGCATTAAGAGGAAGAGTAACGTCTTCACGAGGTCTCGTTTCCGATTCCGCTTGTATCTAGGACGAATGAGAACGGTTCCGGGATGTGTAGTATCGGGAATGAGAATAGCGGGGTAACCAAACCAGGGATTTCTGGAGCGAGAGAATGCCGAGATCGGGCGCGATACCTCGCGGCCTGTCTCCGTCGGTCGGCCCATTTCATGATCGAAGTGTCCCTCCCCCGGTTTGGGTTCTGACAGGAGTGTTGGCAGTAAGGGCGACTTCACCTCGAGCTTCTCTAGCCTCTGAGCGTGATGTTGCTGAAGCTGATCGGAGTATGAGCGGACATGCGATCCCGAGGCGAGGTGAGAAGGGATGCCATGTATGCGCAGAGAAGGACGAGATCGGCGATTCGCTAACCCCGTGCCGGGATCAAGCAAGGCAGGTCGAAGCGATAGAGGGGCTATCGACCTAGGCTCGTCTTCGCTAGAATCGGAGAGCAGGTCGACCTGAGCAAGGCGGGATGGAGAAAGGTAGAGGTGGAAGTTGGTGAGCGACTTGATCCGCTGCATAGTGGTCAAGCTGGATTGGCGAGAGGTCGAAGGTTTGAAATGCGGTTTCGAGGTCGATTCTGAGGATATGGACTCTTCCTCGAATGGGGACGCGTCGGACGGCGAGGTCGAGGAGGGAGATCCGGAACCGTTGAAGAGCTGTATGGCTGACGCGGAGATCTTTCGCATGTCATCATGGAGTGCGTGACCCGTATTTGGCAGTCGGGCGGGGTCTGGACTGCCGAGTGGTGTATTATGAGCGGTATAGAAAACGTCGGCTGCAGAGGCGAAGGACGCATTACGAGGAGGGAGGGTGTCAGTGCAAAGGGAGGTCCGCTGGTAGTACTGTTGCACAGGATTGTCGAGCCGGTCAAAAGTATACGTAATCCGCCCCCCGTAAGCTGTGAGTGAAACTAATTTTAGCAGTTATTCCAGACTTCAAGGGGTACGAACCTTTCGGCAACCTGTCAAGATCGAAGAACTCCTCGACATCACTCGGTCCATCCAGGAATCGAATCTTCTCCATCGCAGACTTTGGGACGACCTTCTGCACGACCTTCCATAGACTCCGTTGCGTCCATCCCGCATTGACGATGTAAGCCGCATCGATCATTCCAGGAAAGTTCTTCGGTACGACAGCCCCAACGGTCGGCAAGAGCTCCACTTCCTAACCAAGATCAGTCCCATCTGAGTATGATCATTCAACGCACGATGTTTCGGTAGCCCGCTCCGGCAGCATCGATGATAGCGACACCTCCCTCTCCCCCGTATGTTTCCAACTCGCCTGCTCTCCATTTCCCCTTGACCCAGTAATCCCTCAAAGCCCTTCTCATCAGCTCCGAAGTCCACCAAACCCATTCTGCCAGATCTCCTAGCTTCCCATTCTCATCTCGAACTACCTCTCGGATGGTAACGACAGCAATTGGTCGACCTAGTTTATCCGTGAAGCGATCAGGAGGGAGAGCGTAGAAAAGGGGTGATTCCGAATATGGTGGAATGGCAGGGACTGGTTTATGCAATGAATGAGAGACACGATTATTCATAGCGGCGAGGAGGACCGAATGTGTTTTCTCGGCATCAAAGCTGTTCCGCTGAGGAATATCAGTATAGCTTCTAACCTTGAAAGGTTCACTCACCTTCAGGAACCGGAAGATGGTGTCCCGATCCTCCACCCAAGCTGCAATACCTTGTTGAGTAGGCAAATCCCAACCTTCTTGACTTTGTAGCTGCTCTACATCTTCGCGAAGATCCGCTTGGACTTGCCCGGTAAGGGGGAGGTAGTCCCGGTATTCTTGCCGGGTATCTTGGAACCGCTTCTCGGCCGGTGTGAGTGATGAGGATGGGTCGATTGTCATCGTGGCGAGACAGTTGGAGAGGTGTGAATCCTCGTGTCAAGCATGTCGAATTGGTAGGCTAATGCAAGACTGATGAGAATAATGGATGGATAATGAGCCCTAGTGAGGGGAACAACAATGGATCGTACCCGCAAAAAGGTTCCGTTCTTCATTGCTGAGAAAAGCTTCCGTCCAGAAGGAAACCCTCCAGACTGACTTTCCCTTGCGCAGTCCGAACGCTGTTGTGCAGTACTGAGCTAAGCAGCACAATGCTACCAGTGACCCTTGTCTGGGTACTGTCGATGCTACTCTTGACAGGATGTCTAGCCGCTCAGTCATACTACGCAATTCTGGGAGGTGAGTGTTTAATGACGGAACTCTCCACGTCGACAGCGCTGATGGATGTGTATAGTGAGGAAGGACGCCTCGGAAGCGGACATGAAGAAAGCTTATCGAGTGCGTCAGAATCAATCCAAGACATGGGGAAGACTGATGACCATGTCGCCAGAAATTGTCCAAGAAGTATCATCCGGATATCAACCCAGACGAAGCGGCCCATGAAAAGTTCATCGAGGTGTCCAAAGGTGTGCGACTTACCATGACGCGTTATAGTGCTGATTGGGCTCAGCATACAGCGTATTATCAGATAGCGAGGTCATTTCCACCCTCTCTCATCACAAGCTTAGCTGACCAATGGCGTAGACACGAGCAATATATGATCGACACGGCGAAGAAGGGCTGAAGCAGCATGAAGCGCAAAAGCAGGGCGGTGGACATAACCCCCACGACCTGTTCTCGAGGTTCTTTGGTGGAGGTGGGTCATCTCGAAAGCCTGGTCTAATGACTTAGGACAAGCATCGCAGGAACAACGGGGACCGGGGATGCTCACTAATCTCGAGGTGGACTTGGCGGACTTGTACGCGGGTCGAACTGTTGAAGTAAGTGTTTTTCGCTGTGTGAAGGTCTACCGCTGATGTTTACAGTTTCAAATACCTCGAAAGATCATCTGCACACACTGTCATGGTTCCGGAGCGCATTCAGACGCGGACATCACCCAATGTAACAATTGTGGAGGGCAAGGGATGGTTGTGCAGCGACATCAGGTGTTTCCAGGGATGTTCACGAATGTGCAAATGACGTGAGTCTTCTGGGTTTCCCTACTTGCCTCGAGCAACATTACGTCGTTCGCAGCTCGTCTTGTCGTCCATCATCGGTGTAAAGGAAGGGGAAGGGGAAGGGGAAGGGGCTGGGTGGAAGGGGGCGGGCCGCGGCGCCGGAGAGGAGGTGGGGAGGTGGGGAGGGGAGGTTTCGGAAGGGGAAAGTGAGGGAGGGGCAGGGGCGAAGAGGGACTGTGAATGCTGTAGAGCAGAGAAAACTGGGCATCTCGGGAATGCCCGGGATGTTGGTGCCCGATCAAGACTTGACCGCAACGAGTCCTCTATTGGTAGGCAGTGCTGACCAGACTGTAGGTGCCAACACTGTGGTGGCAAAGGCAAGCGAATAGCTCGGCAATGTCCCCTTTGTCACGGTGCAAAAACGATCGATAGCCAGCATACATTAGCGGTACACATACCCGCTGGAGCGCCCGAGGGGTATGAAGAGATCTTTCAAGGAGAGGCGGACGAGGGTGTCGACTGGGAAGCTGGAGATGTCGTCGTTCGAGTACGCAGCCGGCTGGCTGAGCGGGAAGGAGTTTGGTCGAGGAAGGAGGGAGGGATACTAGGACGGATAACCCTCAGTGTAGCAGAAGTGAGTGCCCTCAACCTGAACCCGTAACAATATCCTAAGTGACTTATTAGGCGCTTATGGGCTTCTCGAGAACCTTAACTCATCTCGACGGGCGGACTATTTTGGTTGGACGCCAGGGAACTACACAACCTGGCGAGGTGGAGGTCATAGAGGGTGAGGGAGTGAGTACGATTGCGTGATGATGCTTTCTATCGCTGAGGATTTCAGATGCCAGCATTCCAAGATGTCGGTCAGGGCGACATGTACATCGAGTACTCAGTGATCTTCCCAACCGAAGTATCCGAGTCAACGCGAAAAAGTTAGTGCAACCTAAGTATTCCCATCGCATCACAATAGCTAACGCTCCGATAGAGCTTGTAGACATCTTTGGACAGCCTCCAGGACCAAGGTTGAAAGGAGAGCTTTAGATACAATCTAGATGGTAGTATCCAGCATGCACATATTTAATTCGTATGTTTTGGAATCCTCTTCCCTCTGGAGCAGTGATACTGGCGGGGCAAAAGGAGCGCAGGGATGGATCCGGATGGGACTCGGTGGCGGAGAAAGGGTTCGAGTGTAGGGCCAGCGCCCAGCCAGAGGGGACAGTGAGGGGGAATAGGAGGGCGATGGGAGGAGGGGTGAGGTAGGCGAGGTACGGGAAGGGGCCAGACGAGGTTCGGTCGTGGCGTTGTGTCGAAAGAAGTTATTTGTGGACAAAGGGGCTATTCCTCGAGCCAGCATGTGAAGCACGCGGAAATTGCGTGATAGATGACCCGCAGGGCATTAGATTTGTATGGCGGTGGTGGGTAAAGAGGAGATAGCGTCGCTGCATGCCTTGTGTCAATCAGGACATGGATTGTGTTTGTGGCCCTCCTCAAACATTCCATCCGCGTTTCACCAACCAACGGACCGTTTCGTCGGCTTTTCCTGCCCTTCGGCTTCCCTCTCTTTTCGCCTGACGCTATTCTTCTACTACAATCGTTCAGGATCGGTTTGAGGCAGAGCCTCAAAGCCCAAAATCGCAAGTATCCCATTTCGCTTGTTCATCACGTGATACGAGATTTCTGTTTTGTCATTTCAGCTTGCATAGCACCCCAAAATATACGACTTCAGCCACAATGCCCGTCGCTGCTCAAAATGCCTCCCCTACCGACGCAGAAAGACCTTTGAAGAAAGCTCGACGCGACGTCCAGACTAGTACTGCCATAATACGTCCTACTGGTGACGAAGTAGCAGCTCATAGAGAGCGATATGCTTCGGCTGTTCCGTATAAGTATGCTGATGTTGGCGGCTTAGTGAGTGACGAGCTTGTAAGCGAGATCTGTGGCTCTGTCTAGTTCAGGGGTTGATTCGTTAGTGCAGCTGGAAAGCGTTGTGGAAGAAACTCGAACATACGGTATAAGAGGTGAAGAGGGGAGTTTGGCAGGATGGGGATGGGAGCAGAAGGAGACGGACATCTATAAGGTGAGCTTTCTCCCTCTAGGGATACGTTGGGATACAGGGCTGAACGATAGTCGGCCTACAGATTCAGCAAACTCCGGATCTTTCTTCGCTGGACCCCGAGCACCTACCTGAGGAAACGCTCAAAGCGCTGCCAGCGATCACAAGATTCAAAGATACTCTCTACTCTCCGGAGTTGCGAAACTTCATCCGCGAGGTAACCGGATGTGGTCCTCTTTCTGGGAAGAAGACGGATGGGTCAGTTGGACTCTACACTCAAGGGTGAGCGTTTGCATAGCCTCCAAGGGGACAAAGCTCAAGACATTAGGTCTCACTTGCTCTTACACGATGACTCCATCTCGACTCGCCTCGTTTCGTACATCCTCTACCTTCCCAATTCACCTATCAACGCGCCGAGCTCGTCTAGATCGAATCTGCAACCTTCGGCCAGCGGAACGTTCCTAAAAGGCTGGGATCCGGCTTGGGGCGGATCACTAGAGTTGTACCCTGTCGAGAATGGAGAAGAGGTATGCATTCCAGAGACGAAGCGAAGCGGGAAAGTGAACGTCAAATGGGGTCAAATCGTGTTTTTCGAGGTTAGGAGTTGATCGCTTGTTGAGTTATCAGAATGTTGATATTGATAGGTGCAACCGGGTCGAAGCTATCATGCTGTGGAAGAGGTCATTGTTGGCGATGGGAGGCAGCGATTGGGTGTCAGCGGATGGTGAGATCAGGGTCACTGCAGGATGACCTGAAAGGGTCTGACGCCATGGCAGGTTTCATCGACCTGTCGAAGGTGAAGAAGGGTATGAGCCACTCAACGCGGAGAAGGCGAAGAAAGATCTCAGCTCCCTCGCACAGATTGTGAGCAGCGAAAGACGTACTACAAGATGCTGATCGGAAGACACCAGACAGCAGCACCGACAATACCATTTTTGCCGTACAACGCAGAGCCGCCCGCCGGTCTCACTCCTTCCCATATCTCCTTCCTCGCACCTTACCTCGCCCCACCATATCTCACTACACCCACGCTCGAACGCCTTTCTCAGCAGTTCGTCGCTGCCTCCGAGATCGCACTTCACAACTTCCTCCATCCTGACTTGGCGGCGAAGATCAAAACCGAGACGGAGGCGACCGATACTGGAGATTACGACCGACCTGGACTACCTGAGCAGGATTTGGGCGAAGGGGATGGATGGAGCATACATGGCCCTCCGTCGAAACATCGCTACCTATCCCTCTCTTCCACCGCCCCATCCACCGCCACTGCATCACTACAAACCATACTCAACACTCTCCTCCCATCCGAGGCTTTCCGCGCCTGGCTATCCGTTGTTTCATCTCTCGCTCCGACCGGGTATCGAGCCGAAGCACGCCGCTTTCGCCGAGGACTTGACTATACCCTTGCAGCTGGAGAAGAGAAGTCTGGTGAAGCGAGGCTGGATGTATGGCTTGGCGCGACATGGTGGGCGGACGTCCCGGCTGGAAGTGATGAGGAGGACGTTTTGGCTGAGCATGGGGGATGGGATTGCTATCTCGCTGCGCCTGCCGAGACGGAGGATCCAGCAGTTTACCAAAGCTCAGTGGCGAAGAAAGCCTTGAGGGACGAAGCAGAGACGACGAACGGCAACGCCGAATGGTCCAAGAGTGAACAGGGAGCTACGGACGGTAATGGTCGAGGATCAGGTGAACTCGAGATGGACCCCTCTCAGCTCTCGTCTTCAGACTTCGACTCCGACTCAGATGATAACGATATCGACGAACCCCTCCTTACGCAGCCGGCATCCTTCAACAAGCTCTTATTGGTATTACGAGATCCAGGAGTCATGAGATTCGTCAAATACCTCAGTGCGGGTGCGAGGGGTAGTCGATGGGATGTAGGTGGGGAGTGGGAGGTGGGTGTGATTGAAGAGGCTGATGAGGATGGGAACTTAGGGCCGGGGACATGATGCTTGCTCCAGCTCCTGTACGCAACTCGTTGGCGCGAGAACATCGCTCGTTTCCCTCATCCCGTGATCACCCGCGAACGCTCGAACCAAGCCCCAGCCGATATACCTTACACGTAGAGAAACGGAATTTGCCCTCTCATTCCAAGTAAAAAAAAGAGTTTCGATGCTTATGATCAACCTTTACCTTTCCCCCTCGATGTCATTCCTCCAATTATCCTTTCATTGACTAACAGCGTCATACGCGAATGACCACCTCCACCTTTCTTGATCCTTCTCCAATAGGTCCTTTGAAGATCATGGCGTTTTACCCGGGAGAGGCGAGTCGGCTCGCTCGTAGATGGACGTCATGGGTGAAAAGTCGAAACGAGCGGATCAGTCGCCACCTCGGATTTGAATTACTGACCTATTTCAAGTCATTGATCGTCGGTCTGGTTGGTTCCCGTCATGCCAATCGATGTCTCAGGCAGCCAGGCATTCCGATACAACGCAAGGTACGACGCCCGACGCCCAGTCAGTTCCCCCGATCGCACATCTCCCTACGCACCCATCGGTCCCTGCTTCATCCCACCAACAGGTCCAGCCAGAGTACTAGACTGCGTCCCAAATCGTTGTCTTCCCAACGGACTGCGTAACCCATGGGCACTATATGCTGGGGAATCATACAATCCTTCAAGCGAAGCTGCCGCCCACATCCAAGCTGGGCATTATGTTGGTGCGGGGAGTGTTTCGGCTAATGGTGAATATGGGTATGGGTATGGGTATAGGAGAGGTGGATTGGGTAGTTTGGGAGGTAGTCATGGAGTCGTTGCTGGGAGTTTGAGAGGTGGTTGGGGGGAAGTTGGCGCTCCTGATCCGGTTTATGGGGCTTCGTTGATGTATGGACCTGGTTCGCATTTGGCGCTTGGTGAAGGTGGACTTGGTGGTTATCGGGCGGATGATGGGTGGTACGTCGAACTTTACTTTCTTACTTTAATCTGCGTACTTCAGCTGATTTGGGAGATAGGGATGGATCAGTAGGAAGAGCTCATATGGGTCACGCGCCTGATATGTCCTCAACAGCCGGAGCTTTGCCCAGACTCCACACAAATGCAGTCGGTTTAGCAAACATTTCCAGCTCGCCACTCAACCACGCAGCAATGACGCCAATTGTCATGCTCCCCCCGCCATTGGGTCTCGGCAGCCATACACCCAGGATGTCACCTCATCATCCAAGGATGTCACCTAGTGTCGTCCTCCTGCCGCCTGCGGTAATGAGCAGCCACCATACGCCGAGGTCATTGTCGCACCACCCAAGGATGACCCCTAGTGTCATCCTCCCACCTCCGTCAGGTATGATCAGCCAGACACCCCGCTTATCACCGATGCACCAATCGCCAAGTGTCATCATACCGCCGGTCGGAGGTACGCCAAGGCGATCGCAGAGCACTGGCCAACACCGAAGATCGTCTAGCCATCACGAGAATAGCCCGAATCACCTCCAACCACCGGTAGCGAATGAACCCTCAAGAAGAGGTAGTACTGTGCGACCAGTACCGATTGACGAGTGTTGTCCAGATTGTTGTCCTGATCTACGGCGGAGTGCATCCGGCGGAAGCGGCCATGGGAAGGGATCATATCGGGAAGGATCTAGTCGGAAGTTATCGGTGAGCTCGACGTTGAGGCCGATCAACGAGGTCCCCGTTGTGAGGCAGGTTAGTAGAAGTCGGTCAGCTCGGCCAAGGGAGTGAATTGAGTGTGTAAGGTAAGCGATGTTTGAGGAGTCACTTCGCGAAGGCCGTCTTGTTGAAGCTTCATACATGTACTGTATGCCTTCGTCAAGTCGAGATGTCATGCTCGGACCGGAGGAAGCCCTTTCTCTTCCCGCGCGACCTCGAATGGATCGCGCATCGAGTTCGTCCGTTCTCGATATCCCTCGCTACGCCGACGGCTTTAGCTTCTCATATGGAGGATTGTTCAAGTAATGCCCACGCAAAGACCCGTCTTAGATCGTTCATTCGCAATTGCAAGCCTTCAAGCTGGGCAGCAAGGGTAAGAAGGGCATTCTGGTGATTCTGGATGGTTTGCGCGATGGCTAATAGCATTCATGAATTAGCAAAGGACGGCATTCTTGCGAATTGCACACCTTGAGGGGATGGAGTATCGTTATCACTCGTCAATGACATTATCACACGATTGAGTTGCTTTGAACGCCTCGTCAGCCGGAATTAAAAGCCCTTCACCCATATTTACCGCTATGGTCTTCTTATACCGTGCAACCCTCTCCGCCATCCCGCTAGCAGCACGTGAAAAAAAGCTGGCAGGGTATTAGCATCGAAACGATCACAGAGGTCAAGAAACAGTACCCACTCCTGCGGGAACTCCCGATGTCCCGCTACCCTAGAAGCACCCTGCCTTCCGTCCCCAGCCTTAAACGTCTCCCATATCTCCGCTATTTGCCGCAGGTCCTCTTCTTCGACGATGAACTTGGAGCGAAGCTGGATGAGGGATGATTCGAGAGACGCGAGACCCTGTACGAGAGCCGAGCGCTCCTACATTCCCGAAGGTGTAAGCCGGCTGGTATGGTAAAACCGGACAGTTTCGCTAAAAGCCCGGATTCACCTCGTTCGCCGCCCTGATTTCACCCGATGTCTGCCATATCACTCGTCCCAGCGCCTCGATGTTCAATCCAATACTCAAGTCCTTCTGCTGCTTGAAAGCGGCGCTAAGTCTAGATCAGCTGGAAGCTCCCAAACACATCGATAAAGGGAGCCTCACTCTAATTGCTCGATCCCCTTCTGCCATTGCTCCGGCAAGTCCGTAAAATTTGTCGACTTACTGATCCCAGATGATGAGGGGTTCGAAGTAGAACCTTGAAGGTGTTGAGGCTGGGATTGTGACTGCGAGCCGAATAACGAAGATTGAGGTTGTTGCTGAGTTGAGTGACCGAAAAAGCTGTTTGGCGTCTGCTGCGTTGACTGGCCGAAGAGGCTGTTCTGTGGTTGTTGCTGATTGGTTGAGCCGAAAAGACCACCCTGAGACTGCTGCTGTGATGTTGATTGACCGAAAAGGCTCGTTTGTGGCGGTTGCGCCTGCTGTTGTTGTTGTTGTCGTTGCTGCTGTCCACCAAAGAGGGACCCGCCGAAGGTGTTCGTCCCCGTCGCACCGGTACCCGCTCCTGTTTGGGGAGGCTTGGAACCGGAGCCGCCGAACAGGGAACTACCGCCAATTTGTTGACCGGACTGCTGCTGCTGCTGCTGTTGTTGTTGCTGATTGCCGAACATGGATGATCCGGCAGCTGGTTGCTGCTGCTGCTGTTGCCCACCAAAAGTGCCCCCTCCTATGGATGAATGAGTCCCCGCTTGAGGAGCGCCGAAATTGAATGTGCTCCCGGTGGTGGTTGTGGGCGTCGCACCGGTGATGGAGAAGGAAGGGACAGAGGGTACGCTTGAAGGAGATGGAGCGGAAGTAGAGGCGCCGAACTTGAACCTCCAGTTGAGTCAGTAACCAGCTCTGTGGTGAGTGACACTCTTCTCACCCGCTGAAGCCGGTCATCATGCGGTCAACGAACTGAAGAGGGAAGTAAATCAAATGACGGGGTTTTGATTTCTGAAACGCCAACGGAAGCAGATAGGCGGAGCGGACGATTCTTTAGGCACGCAAAGTTGATCTTGACGATACAAGGCGCATGGTTTGCCACTCACAATATTGACTTTCCTGCAACCTCCGACTCTAGTATCTTTTATTTTGATGTACCGCATGTATCCTGGTGATAGCTCTGGCTGAAAGGCTCACCTCACGGGACGAGCTTCAATATACGCAAGCTTTCGTTCCGCTGGCGTCAGTCGCGCCCAACCTAAATTGTGCCGGCCGCTCCGGGTATAGCGCAGCATGTCGTCTGACCTCGATAAGTACGTTATCGGCAAAAGCTTCAGCGACGACAGCTATCATTAGCTACCTCTCCGGAGTGGATGCTGATGACATTCGGTGATAGGCAAATCCATCAACTAAATCGATGCGAGGTGATACCCGAGAGTGCCGTGAAGGACCTTTGTCTGAAAGCGAAGGAACTCCTAATGGAAGAGGGGAATGTCCAATATGTCGATAGCCCGGTGACTGTGAGTAGCAGCATTTCAGCCACTTAGAGTATGTGCTGAGTTGTTTAAGATATGCGGAGACATACATGGACAATTCTTCGACCTGATGGAGCTGTTCAAGATTGGGGGTTTCTGTCCCGAAACAAACTACATCTTTATGGGTAAGTCTCCCATACCTCCTCAACCTCATGTGCTGATCCCTGGTCTTAACCCAGGCGACTTTGTCGACCGAGGCTTCTACTCCGTCGAGACCTTCACCCTCCTCCTCCTCCTGAAAGTCCGCTATCCCGACCGAATAACTCTCATACGCGGCAACCACGAATCTCGACAGATCACCCAAGTCTACGGGTTCTACGACGAATGTCAGCGAAAGTACGGGTCGAGTAACGTCTGGAGATATTGTTGTGACGTGTTTGATTATCTGAGTTTGGGGGCTGTAGTGGATGGACGAGTGTTTTGTGTTCATGGGGGTTTGAGTCCACAGGTGGCTCGGTTAGATCAAGTGAGCAGGATTGGGCCGGCTGGCTGTAATGAACCTGATGGTTGTTCAGATACGAGTGATAGATCGACGGCAGGAAGTGCCGCATGAGGGACCAATGTGTGACCTGCTATGGTCAGATCCGGATGGTCAGTCGCTCCGGGTTTCGGACTGGCCATATCTGACGATGGCGCAGATATAACGGGATGGGGCATGTCACCTAGAGGAGCGGGCTTCCTCTTCGGCGGCGATGTCGTCGATCAATTCAATCATAATAACGATATAGAGCTTATAGCACGGGCTCATCAGCTGGTGATGGAGGGGTACAAGGCGAGACAATATCACCATCGCGGGGGTTTTGACTGATAATATTTGATTAGTTGATGTTTGATCGGAAGATCGTAACGGTCTGGTCAGCACCAAACTACTGTTATCGGTGCACCAAGCTTCGCGCTGGAAGGGCTCGGCTTATCCATTACATAGGTGCGGCAATGTCGCGAGTATACTAGAGCTAGACGAATATTTGGGTCAAGAATATAAGGTCGGCTCCTCGAATCACCTAAGTCGTCGCAGGCGCTGAAACTGTCATAGGTCTTCGATTGCGCACCGACAGATGCTCGATCAATACCCCAAAAAAGACCTCTCATGCACGAATATTTCCTCTAGACAACCTCGAAACCCTGTATTGGCAACATCTCCCGGATCCTGGTCTCCAAGTATCAACTCGCATTGCATGTTCCGTGGATTGTGAGGTTTATATTTTTTTTACATCAATGCAAAAATCATATCATCTGGTGACCATGTAGTCTTGCGATCGCACTGCTGAAGCGTACCGTGTTCCATTTCGATCTCCTTCACTTCGTCGCTTTCTCTCAGCCGGTCATACATGGCTGGAAGCAGTTTCGTGTTCGGCCTGTAGGAGCTCTTGCGAACTTTTCGAAGCACGGGTCAGCCATGTCTCGGTACGTATATACTCCGCTCGCCCTGCAGGTAGCCAGGCAAGTCAATGAATCAAGTCAATGCATATCATGCCATGTATTTCGTAAGTCTGTGTCATCGGCTCATCTACCGCTTGCCATGTTATCGTCGTGGTGTCATCTAATGGGAAGCCGCCTCGGCCTAGCTGAACAAATTCTGGACATGCGGGTCGTGTCCACCCAAAGGGGTCGTAACCGCTTCGTCGTTCGTGGTCGTGTCGCTACTGATGTCGGAGACTTACAGAGTATCAATAAGCAATACGGCCGAAGACGACGTCTGATGATTCTGCTACGTACTGTGCCATTTCAAATCCCCAGCTTTATCAGAAGCGTTTTCGGCCTTATGTCCAACCTCCTCGCCAAGTCCCGCGCCAAGCCCCGCAACGGCGTTGTGAGCATTCTCCTTGTACTGCTGGACCGGAACATCGATAGCCGAAGGATCATTCGCAATCTCAGAGACTGCAAGGCATTGTCAATGGAATGCTTTATATCATACGAAAGAGGAGTCTCTAACTGTGTCCGTTCAAGTTGGCAGCCTTGTTCTCCGCTTTCTCCGCCACATATCCAGCCCTCGCCTTGAGTCCCACGTAAGTGTCGTAAGCCTGCTTCTTATAAGCATCCACTGGGATGCCGGCCTCCTTTGCGCGAGCTTCGATGCCGTTCTGAGCGTCGGTCGCGGTGCTTTTGGCTGCGCTGACGAATCTGCGAGCCGTCGTCAGCCAATATCAAAGTGCGCATAGGGGCATTCACTCAGAAAGCTGAATGTCCTTCCCATCAGTATACTTCTGCACCCTCGCCATTCCCTTCTCCTTCTCTCCAATCATGGTCGTCCAGATAGCCAGGACCGCTTCGGTAGGAGCGGCGACAAGCAAACCAAGCAGACCTTCCTTCTGGAACGAATGGCGAAGGAAGAAGCCGGTAAGAACGCATACCATCCAAGCGAGAATCGTTCCGATGGGCTGAACGATGTTCAAGGGACTACGCAAGGAATCAGCGTGAATCGACAGGAATGGGGAGAATGATTCACATGAGGTGCTCGTACGGAAGCTTCTCCCTCCTTCCAAGCTGACACTTGGTGACCACAAAGGTCGCATCCTCAGAAGATCTAGCCGCATCGGTGTTAAGGGAAAGTACCGCGCCGTAGTGGATGGTATTGATGAATTGGTATGTCCTTTTAAAAGCGAACGTTACAGTCTGAGTCCTGTGATGACTATCAGCAGGTGTCGGTCAGAAAGCAAGCAACCGTACTTGTCGTCATACTCGGGACTACCGACGACCTGGCTGTTCTGTGAGATAAAGGTCTGGGCGGCGGCGAACTGCTTGATACGGGTTGCGCCGTAGATCCGGGTGAACGGGCTTTCGATGATAGCGTTGGCCTGCAAATGATCAGCTTGGAGCGGACATTACCAAGCTGGTGAGATTGTTTGCCAGCCGAAGCAGAATCATGATACACCAGTCGAGGCATACAAGAGTCACCCGCTACTCACCTCAAAGTACTGATTGATGGCTGAGTTGACTTGAGCCCTTGGGAAAAGGTCAGCACAATGCGGGTTGGAAGGGAACACCTAGCTCACGGGTCGAGAGACACCAGATTTTCGACGAGGTCTCGAACTCCTGCTTGGATCTTGCTAGACTGCATAACGGATATTCTGCTGGGATATTAGGGAATGAGATAGAGCGGGATGACAGAGAGGCAAGCAAAATTCACACGGGTCTTGACCATTCACACGTATTAAAACAGGCACGGTGAATCTCGTCATCTGCACGTGCAATGACATACCTGTACACGTTTGGAGCTTCCGCTTCTTCTTACGGGTAGGAGCATAAAAAGTATATGGAGTACTGAGTTAGGAAAACCTAACCGGCTACGCGTTTAACCGGTCCGCCGAAATGTGTCAAAGTCGGACAAGCCTCATTCCTTTCTCTCCCTCAAATCTCCACTGCACACATTGCAAACACATCATCTACTATGTCGTCTACACTACAGTCCATCACCTCCGCTATCCCTTCCCTAGGCCGTGCAAGGCTACTCATTAACTCGTCTGATGATGTCGTCATTGTCAGCGCTGTGCGGACGGCGATCACAAAGGTCAGTCAGTTATACCCTGGCATATATGCGATGCTGACAGCTTGTACAGGCAAAGAAAGGTGGTTTCAAAGATTGCGTACCTGAAGACTTGCTCTCTGCCGTTTTGACCGAAGTCGTGAAGCGGAGCAAGGTCGACTCTTCGAAGATTGAGTGAGTCTTGTTTCCCTTCTAGTAGACAGGCTTGCATCGCTTTGCCTCTGTCTACGCCGGTACTGGTACTGAAGAGACCAAATAGAGACATCGCCGTCGGCAACGTCCTTCCTCCTGGTGGCGGCGCAAGTGTCGCACGAATGGCTCAGCTTGCTTCCGGTATCCCTTACACGTGTGTCATTCTTCTCTTGACAGGTGTAAACTCGCTGACTGAGCCATTCGTAGGACTCCCATCAACACCGTTAACAGGCAGTGTTCGTCTGGTCTGACGGCCGTAGCTCAGGTGAGACCTCATACTACAGCCTGTTATGAGCTAGCGCTGATGGAATCATCTAGATCGCCAATGAGATCAAGTCTGGCGAGATCGACATCGGAATCGGTTCGTCCTCCCTTTCCTTAACCTTGTCATGCTGACAGTTTTCAGGCGCTGGAGTCGAGCATATGACGTTACACTATGGCGCCGGTGTCCTTCCTCACAAGATGTCGGATAAGATCCTGGCCAATCCCGAATCAGCAGATTGTCTCATTCCCATGGGAATCACCTCGGAGAACGTTGCTAAGCAGTACAGCATCTCGCGTGATACCCAGGACACATTTGCGGCGAACAGCTTCGCTAAGGCGGCTGAAGCGCAGAAGCTTGGCAAGTTCAAGGAGGAGATCGTACCGGTCAAGGTGAGTTTCTCCCGACCTGACTGCCCCTGTTGAGGCTGACACGGGATCAGGTGAAGTGGACCGACCCAAAGACGGAGGAGGAGAGGGAGATCGTCGTTGATGCCGACGATGGAATCCGAGAAGGCGTGACGAAGGAGAGTCTGTCCAAGCTCAAGCCGGCATTCTCGAAAGACGGATTCACCCATGCCGGTAACGCCTCGCAAGTCTCCGACGGAGCTGCAGCGGTCCTCCTTGCTCGACGATCAGTCGCGAACAAGCTCGGTCTCCCGATCCTTGGGAAGTTTGTCACATCTGCCGTTGTCGGTGTCCCTCCTAAAGTCATGGGGTGAGCCTTACTTTCCCCTTGCCGCTATAACTGCTGATTATGAAGTAGTATCGGACCTGCTTTCGCCATCCCTAAAGTCCTACAAAAGGCAGGTATCACTAAGGAGGACGTCGACTTTTTCGAGATCAACGAGGTGAGCTGGACTGCGCATTCTTAGTCTGCTCCTGCTGAAACGGCCCAGGCCTTTGCATCTCAAGCCGTCATGTCAATTCAACACCTCCACCTTCCCTTCGAGCACGTCAACCCCGTCGGAGGAGCCATTGCTATCGGCCATCCTCTCGGATGCACCGGTGCTCGACAGATCGCCACTGCTTTCAGCGAGGCGAAGAGGGAGAAGAAGAAGATCTTCGTCACCAGTATGTGCATCGGGAGTGGTATGGTGAGTGTTCTAGTCAGCCTTTCCAACCTGGCCGAGCTTACATCCGTTTAGGGGATGGCGGCGGTATTCGTGAACGAGCAATGAGCGGAGGTTCTGATACTTCGGACAGCATCAATTTAGGCTCGGCATGTTGCGATGCCATCCCTTGTCCTGTCTAATATCTCCAGGTGCCCCCAAGATACCGATGGTGGCCATCTAAGCGAAACCATACTGCTTCCCCTCCCTCTACGCTCCGACGCATACCCAGCTCGCCCAAAACATCGGATCCGTGAAAGGTCTCATTCCCATACAAAGCGTATCCCTTCCAGAAAGCGTATCGAGAAACATCTCCAGCATCCCTACATGTCGAGCGAAAAACGCCTCGTCCCCCTTCCTCGATAGTTCGCGAGACCACTTCTGAGCCTTATACAGCGCCATCGCAGGTTCGTCTTTGTCCCCAGGATGAACTCGAAGAATCGGATCGAGAGGAGACGCGGGAACGTCCTGAACATTCCAGAGACAGCCTATCACAGCGGGACTACCGGCGATGAGGAAGGCGGTCGTGATCGACAGAGGTTCATCCGGTCGATCGATATGCGATGCAGCACCTTGACATGCAGAAGCCACCACACAGCGTGAGCGGTCGACTGAAGTTCTTTTTGGCTGGTTTGTTGAAGAGAGGTACTTGGTATGTCGCTGGCGGGGATGAACTGATCTGCGCGGTAGATCCCGGTCGATTCTCGGATTTTCGGGTTGCTCCAGCCGTGAGCAGCTATGAGGAGGCGAGATGCGTCGTGAAGGACGATTGTAGACTCGACAATGCGGCTTGCGAAGCGGTGTAGAGTCGTGTATGGTCGTCGGAGGGGAACATACGAGATACTTCGAGGCATTCGTTGATCGCGGCTGGAAGAGGTTGTAGGGTGGATGCACAGGGAGGTACAGCGACTGCCGTATCCATATCGTTCGCCACGAAAGTATACGTAGCTTTGTCTGTCCCTTTGGCCCTGGCGTTGATGGCTATGGTCGTATTGGCTGACAAGTTGACCTCGGTTTCCGCAAGAGTGTTATCGAGCTCGAGTTGAGAGGACTCGGATCTGCAAGCTTCACAAAGAAGCTACCGATCTCCCGCATGCGATTTCAGCTGCCGCTGCACGCCGTAGATTCTCGGCCATGGCAAACGCCGAAGGTGTGTATCTGATGTTGATGGATCCCAATAGATATCCTCCGCCGATCCCTCTCACAGTGAGGCAAGACAAAGCCGCGCCGCTCATTCTACCACAAATTACGACCGTGAGACCCTCGACGACGACACCAGGCTCATTTCGAAAAGCATGTACAAGGCTCAAGATCTTCGGGCCAAGATGAGCGCCGACTTGGTTCGAGTAGTCTTGCAGCGCAAACGAGTCTTTGAGCTACGATCTCGCCTGAGGTCTACCTCTAACCAGTCTCCCTCCGCCATTCGTTCGGTGTATTACTCAGCGATCTCATGTCAGGGTTTCCGGAATAGGATATCACGAGAAGTGACGTCCCGAAGGTCGTTGGATTGATACAGACGACTGGCCAACTGATAGTCGTTGCCGCTCGTATGCCGGAGAGTGTCGGTAGAGGCGCATCCAGTTCAGCATCAAACGAATACGAATGTATAGTGTCATGTCAGACGGAGCGACCGAAGTTCCGGCCCTCAACACCACAGCTTCGACCTCGTCCAGTCCCTCCAGCTCCGACACGGTTGTCATCATCAACTCCATTGACCAGAATGTCTCGTATGATCCTCACTCGCAGCCGATCGCAATCACTTGGAATCTACGGGATCAAGCTGGGGTCCGATCAATCCGTTGAGTGAGATCCCGTGCGGACGTCCGAGCTTGGTTGTGTGAATGCCATCTTTCTGCCTAGTTCTCCGGCATTCGCCTCGAAACGTTTCTCCTCCTTTCCTCCATGAACAACGGGGACTAAGGCAACCGTGATCGTTTGCCTCTACGTTATCGGTGGTAACACAGGAACCAATCCAAACGCGACTGCAGCACCCAGTTGCCCCCGATGACGACGACCAGCAAGTTTACTCCTTCGGACGCACTACTCGTCCCACCTCGATCACTCACACCCCTACGAGATCCTCCGCCAGCGTCACCACGACCTCAACGCTCCTCAATTTCCCCGAGGCCATCAAGTCGAAAAAAATCTGGTCCGGCGGTGTCCATGACGAAAGGTACCGCTACGCACGCATGCAGAATCGCACTCCTCGACGACTACGAAGGCCTCATCGACCAATAACTCGACTGCTGCCATGGAGAATATTTCAGGCTACGGAGTAGACGGATCCGAAATCTGGGTACCCGTTGGAGTGATCGTGGTCATGCTCCCGGCGGGAGGATCGGCGTGCAAGTGCTTCTTAAAGAGAGCAGAGCAATCATCGAAGCGGCGCAGGAGATCCCGATGGTCTGCTTCACTTTGTCAGTGGCGCATAGAGATATACACGGATAGAGCTTAATATATATATATATATATATGGCTCATAAACCGTGGAGATATACAAATATATATGGATACAGAAAATTGCGATGGACAAAGCTTACCATCATGACAGGATTCATGTTGAGCTTACCTGATTTACTATCATCTTTCAACGAGACATCCTCGTTGGTATTTGGTAGAAGGTTTCCTTTGGACTGATAGGATTTTACTACACTGAATAAAGAAGTTTCATGTCAAGAGAATTCGATACATGGAAACGATATCGCTCAACTCAACATCCTCTCAATCGTTCTCGGATACTTGTCCTTCCTCCTTCGCTCCGTCGTCGATCTCACGAACCTCTTGAGCTCCGTTTTGACCTCCATCCTCCAGTGTATGAGGTCCCTCGATAGGCGGTGGGGGTGCGAAGACGAAGGGCGGTAGTGGTTGATGTGTGTCGATCTCGCTAAGCTCCATCAACGAGATCGACGGGGTCTCGGGCCCTGTATTGTTATCCTTCAGGCGAGGAATTGCGTGACGATGATTGATGTCGTGTCGAGCTGGTCGTCGAAGCTGGTCGTCGAAGCTGGAGGTGGTGGCGCAGAGTACCGAAGAGATAGACGAGGTAAAAAGCGAGGGTTCATGTAAGGTTGTACGGGCTCTGGATGAGTCACCGGTCTCGCGTATGAGTGGAAGTACGATGGCCGATCACGCTTTTGCACCGATGGCGTGCTCGGGAAGGTTACATCTCGCCCAACTTGTGGACAAGCAGGAGGTGGTGATGGAGAGTTGGGATCTCTCATGTTTCGAGGTGCAATCTCAGGTGTCACCGAGATGGGAGTCCTCCGACGCTCGAAGCGGGCCAGACTAGGTTGTGGTCGGTCACTTCGCTCCCTCGCCATCTAAGTATCCATTCGGTTCTGCAATTCGAGAAATGAACAGAGCTGTCCGGGGAGAACGTACCAGGATATTCCTCGTGGCTTGAGGTCCAGTAGCGTTCACAGCCATGAGTCCCGCTCGTATTGATAGGATACCTATACACGTGAGGTCATCCTATAAAGGCAAATCAGGTCAAGACTTCCCCTTCTGGAGTGAGATGAACGTACGATGACGCCGACAGCTTGTTCAGCCTGCTCAGCTCTTGAGATGTATAGAATGGACGCTCTGTTCTCCGGGTTACTGAGATATGACGGCATCGGCTTGGCCATCTCTGGCGGATGTAGACCGAGTAGGGTGAATAGGTCGACAATGCTCGAAGATCGGACCCGGACATGGACCTCGCTGAGTCGAACGGCATTTGTTTGGCACGTCATGGTAACCGAGTTCCCCGTTGAAGCGGACGTCTGGACATGCTTGGACGGGATATAGCAGCTCAGGAAACCGCCCGTCCCCAGGCGGTTCCGCGTAGCAGATTGGGTGGCGGACGATGCGGTTGGTTTTAGGTGTCATCGTCATTAGGTGATCAGGGAAGGTAGAGATCAACGACAAGACGAATCGCCAAGTCAGTCACAGAGCAAGAAGCACAAATGGACTATCAAGGTAGATGTGCAAATGCGATCGTCATGATCGTACAAACCAGTCATACACGCATCAGTACATCCGTTAAAACTTTTCCGCCTCACGCTGCGTCAAAGCCGGCATCATTCTCACCACCTTCCCCTCATTCTTGGCGTGCTTCTTCAGCCTATACCACATGAGCGTGAGCCACTCGACGGTGCCGAACAGAGAAATAATCCTCGAAGCTCGTCAAAGCAAGACTCACTTCTGTAATAACGTCGTATTCTTCCATCGTGGAGGCGGTTCCCTCTTCTCGATCGACCAATAATATATATCCCAGTCCGGTTCGTCCAACAACTACTCATACAACCACATCAGCGTCTCCCTTCCAGCCTAGACCCTGAGTCGGTAGACCCTCGACATACCTTATCAAACTCCTTCATCTCCTCCATAGGCATCATCCCCAACTTATCCCTAGCAAAAGTAGCCAACAACAAATCCGTCTCAAGGGTCCCTCTCTTCCTCGTCTGATATACCAACCTCGCTCTAAGTGTCTTCTCATCTTCGCCAGTTCGATCGAGTGGTCCGGGGAGGGGGAATTCTTCCTCAGTTGAAGCGGGACGGGGGGAACGGGATGCTGCTGCTGCGAAGGTTGGGTCGGAGAGTGGGAGTGGGTAAGGGTCGGAGGATGATTGATGGCGTAGGGAGGTCGTATGAAGGGGTCGGAAGAGGGCTGGTCTTAGACGTGGGAGAAGTCGAAGGGACATGATGAAGCTATTCTGCTTTTTCGTAATCTCGCTGACTGCTTGCGAATGGGTTGTTGGGACTGGACTGGGAGAGTTTTTGACCGATGCCGCTCCGATCGCACGAGCGGAACCAGGTTCGGAGGCAAAATCCTGAGGAGTAGCGCTTTGAGCCCAATCTTGTATTCCGGAGTGATACGAAGTGTGCCGGCTTACAAACAAGTATAGTACGATGAACGCCGAGGAAATGCAGAGTAATGTCGATGATAAGGTTAGCAAAGCTGTTGGCTCGCCCCGTAGACGTCTCCCGCCTTTTAGCTTTCCTGTCCGGATGAGAGCTAGAGTGAAATGCCACGCCGGGTTCAAAATATTGGGCTGTCTCTCTCTTGCTTCTTTACAGCGATGAGCTGAAAGACTGACGAATAGCCCAGCCAGACTCAAATGTTCGGTAATGCTCTCTTCGATGTTCGCGGTGTGACGAATGTCGAGCAGGTCGTGGCGTTCGCAGCTTCACTTGCGATCAAGAGCGAGATTACTGCTTTGCCAGAGTTTCACTTGGGGTTCGGGCTCTCATCGAGCTGTCAACCATCAGACGACCCGGACTAAGCAAGGATCGTAAAGTACCCATATCGCCGAACTCTTCAACCTCGTCTCCCAGATTGAATCCCCATAATTGGAGGTTGTAAGGGGAAAGAGAAGACCGTCAATCATACTGCACTCCTTCATGTCCGAAGCGAAACCGATGGTAAGTTGCGAGTGACGTAGAATGGAGAGATGAAAGATCCAGAATTAGTCGTTTTCTCTGGGATGATGTGCGCGGGATCGTTACGCCTAGGTTGGCTTGGACTGACTGAGCCTAGTCGACATTGGCTATTACGACCGATTTTGACCATAATCTTCCTACGGTTTCAGGATCTGGTGTGGTTTGTGAACCGTTTCACCCCGGCACAGACAAAAGCCAGCATAGGCCCTTTCCGCAACACCTCTTATACCTGCCCGAACCCTGGCTTTTGCCGCGATGATCGACATTACGTAACGAGACTAAGCATGCAATCTGATCTTTTGTTGCCTCAGTTTCAGAACCTGTTTCATCAACATGCCCATCCATTCCATCGCGTCATACCTCGACAATGCGACAGGATCACAGCTTATCGTCGGTGCGTTGGCACTCGCCGGTTTCTATGGGATCAGAGTTTGGGCTGGAGGGAGGAAATGTACTTGGGAGAGGGAATGGGCCGGGAAGATGATCTTGGTGGTTGTGCGTGACTTCCGACTCGCTTGACTCAATATTAACAACCAGTAGGGATCACCGACACCCACTGTCCTCGCTTTGCTGGATCACCTTCTCCAACTCCCTTCACCACCTCAAATGCTATATCTTCCTCCTTACAGCTCTCCCTTACCCGAGACCCTCCTCACCGTTCTCCACACCCTCCGACTAGGCATCAGAAACCCCCTCGCCCAACTCCATTGCGAACCTCTTCCACCTACTCCACGAGCTGTCCGCGACTTTACCCAAAAATGGGCGAAAGTAGAGCAAGGTATTGCCGGCGAAGGCGGACGGCGTGTCGATGCGATAGTCCTTACTTCGGGATGGGAAGTCCAACCTGAAGTCGTTAGGCTCAACGACCCCTCAGAAGATCCAGAATGGACGACACACCAATTCTACTTCCACATGATCACCTCATTACTTCCCTATCTCCTCGGCCAACCCGCAGAACGGAATATCCGGATAATCAACCTTGTCTCGCCTACTTGGTCTGCGGCTCTACCCTCGATGCTCGGAGTGAAACCAGTTGACTCGCTAATCCAGCGCACTGGGCAGAAAAGCCTTACGACGTTGCTATTAATGCAGCATTTCCAGCTTATACTGGATACATTGGCATCGTCGACCTACAGCTTCTCGAAGCCGGTCCCGAACCCCGAAGGGAAGGTGAAGAGACGAGACAAAGACGTACAGAGCAATATAATGGCGATCAGCGTAATCATGGGATGGGCTAGATCCGAGATCATCCGGGGTAGCTTCGGAGCGGATGATTCGATATTGCGATGGGTTTTGTGAGTGAGTTTTGCCGCGGGCGTAGTTGATGAAAAAAGGTATATCATGCTGTATCCGCTCATCATGCTCGTCACACCTTCTCCGCCAAAGGTAATCCAATCGATACTCTTCGCCTTACAAGCACCGGTGAGGTATGGTCCCCTCAACCTCAGTCCTGTCCCTCTAGGCGAATTTGGGAAGGAAGTCGAACCCGTTGATCCGAGACGGAGCGGGACGAGGGGAGGAGATGTCATCAGGGATTGCGCGATTGCAGAGTGAGCGAAGCCTGATTGAAAAAGCCTGAAGATCTCTCGTCCAACTGATCAAAACAGCATGCCACCCATTCTCGCAGATCCGGAACTTGCCAAGGCCACGTACGAGAAGCTGGAGAAGGAGGTGGAGAAGGGTGTGAGAGAGAGCGCAACGCGGGAGAAAGCTTTCCCGAGACCGCGAGAGGAAGCGAAGAAGGCCGAATGACCAGAGAAAATATCGATATACGGCACCGGTATACCCAGTACTAGTGTACCCAGCATTAAAGTCATGAAGCATCATCACCATAGTTGTCCATTCATGCAGGCTATATGCTTTCTTCCGTCCTCGAGCTCTATCCCAGGAAGTTGTAAGCGAAGAGGTGGAGGACTATCGAAGCTGCGCAGAAATCTGCGAAAGCCCTGAACATCGTAATCAGCTCAACCCGTCATCCCATCACCTTGGCTGCTGAGCCAAGGGACAAATACGCGACGGTAAGCTCACCTCTCCTGCGAGACATGTTTGAACTCCCCATCTCGTCCAGGAGCGACCTGCGCTCTCAACCCAGCGAGAAGAACAAACTGTCCAACCGTCGATCCGAACCTACCCTTCATCAGCTCTTCCATTTTTTGCCTTTCCGATTTCCGACGTTTGAGTAAAAGGAGCGCGACTCACCCTCCGAGAAAAGCATTATAAGGATAACTCGTGATCAAGACCCTATAAGCGAACTGAACCACCCCTGAGAGGATGAGGAAGAGGAGGAATGAATCAATGAGCTTGATTCGATTTGGGATTGTCGTTGTGTAGTTCTGGTGGAGGGTCTGGAGGGATGATTGGAGTTGAGATGTTGGGGTTGGGTTGGGTTTTGAAGAAGGGTTGGACATCGTGCTGAAGGGAGAGGAGCTAGAGGATTGAGGGATCGAAGAAAGGATTGAGCCTAAATGTGGTTTAGGTTCTCGACTAGCCTCTAATGCTTTGATCGTTTAAGGCATGCTCAAAAGTGTCAACGAAAGGAGTAGGCGAAGATTAGACCTGTCATAAAGAGGAGGACCTAATAAGATCCGCAAAAAGTTCAGTTCAATTTGATCCGATTAGTTGGTGGCCAGTGCATCTGACCGTTCAAAGGTATCAAGTCACCTCAACATGGCTCAAGTTACTCCTCCCACTGTACCTACCAATTCAACAGCACCTGTTTTAGATGCTCGACCGACATCAAGAGCCGTCGATCGGTCATACCATCCTAAAGGCTATGTATGTTTCAAACAATTCCACTAAATCCTTCCCTTCCCACTCCTTCATATATCCCGCCATTTCCAGTCAGTCAACATTCACAGTCTTTCATATGAGCATGGATCCAGCTTTGAGGCTCGTGGTGGTCGCTAACGCTACGCTCCGCTACAGGGCATGTCCCCTTCCCTCATGCGAGCGCGCCGACCCTTCTTCCTCCGAAACGTCCTAGTCGGCTCAACGATCGCACTCTTCGTAGGCGGAGTTTACGTCTATTCCATCTCCGCAGTCCAGCAGGACGATTTCGTGAGTCCGCTTTACATCCTCCTTCACTCAGTAGCTTTTTCGCTTTAGCTTGACCCCGTCCGTCTTCACCTTCGCCATCTGGTAGCTTCCATCTTCACCGTCATGAATCTCAAGCTTCACCGTTGTCAATTCCAGCTTCACCGTCCTCCAACTCCAGCTTCACCTCAATCACATTCAGCTTCAGCTTCAATCTTACCCTCAATGAGCCTTAAGCTGATTCGAAACAGTCCGACATTGAAGATCTCCTCCCTCCATTAGCAGAACGTAGTAAATTCCGATCCATCGAGGACGAAGCACGAGATTCAGCCCAACTTCGAACGGTCGCTTCCGTACTCCCAAGCTCAAAAGTACCACCAAGAGATACACCCTTACCATCGTATACTTCGACTGGATCTAGTTTGTCGAAAGCCTTGCCTGGAGCTGGGGAGAGTTCCGATATGCCCTCGGCCTCGCATAGCGCTACTGCGATGACAGGAGGGACGAGGACGAAAGGTTTGTGGACGAGATTGGGAGAGGTGGATTGGTTGAGACGGCATGGGTTGGTTGATAAGCAGACGGGGAATGTCGTGGTTTGGGGTGCGCCGGATGTGGAGAAGGTTGGGAGGTTGAGTGAGGGCGGAGTGACGAATGGACCGAGACTGGTTTGAGCGTTTCGATGTGCAAGTCTTGGTCGGTCAGTTGTATGTAGCAAATCAAATGGATCGTGGCAAGCATGGCATCTGGGTATATGTGATCCCATAGTCCGTATAGTACACTCGTACAGACCAAAATTCTCCATTCGCCGACTATGTTGCCGGCTGCAGGCAGTATCAGCAATCTCCTGCGCCATTCGCTACGCTCATGGACTCACTCTCAATGCCCTCAACCTCTCCGCCAACCTCCCATCCTCCTCCAAAGGTGCCTCTTTCTCTGCCACCGATTGCGCCGGAACCGCATTAGGCACCTTGGCCTCACCCAAGCCATGCTCCACCTCTAACCCCGCCTCATCCGCCACTTGGTTGATCAGTGAATCCACTTGATCTTGTGGTGTCGCCAGGGCGGTAGTATCGGACATTGTCGATTCCATATAGGATGTTTGAACGTCTAAATCGGCGAATTGAGATTCGAATTTGTCCATGACGAGGGATATCTGGTCGCGCGAGCAGAGCGAGCGATGTGATTTGGAGGTGTATAAAAGCAATGTGTCATCCCAGAACGCCGTGGCGGCGCAGAGAATAGCGATGGAAGAAGCAAGGTCAGCGCCTCTCGATACCGCTCGCTGCGCTCGCGTCACACTCACCCGCTCAAGGTTCATACTCTCCATAGCCCTATCCATCCCCTTCACAACCTGGCCCATACTATTCGTCACAGTCCTCATCGTCACTGCCGTCTCGACTCGACTCGCAACCGCATCGATCCGGGAAGCAAGACGGAGGAGGTTGAGCCCCTCTGTCTTCTTTCGGATAGCATTTTGAGCGTAGATTCGAGCTCCGTCGGTGTTACCTTTTTGTAAAGCCTGAGCGAGCGAAGCGAGCCGATCGCACAACCAGTAACAGGATCAGAGAGAAGGGAACATAGCTTGGTCAGCTCGATAATTCAGGCTCAGGGCCTAACTCACCTGCTTCAGCTTATTCTTCTCCAACGTCTCATCTTTGTTGGCCTTCTTCGCTTGACGTTGCAATGATTTCGCCGTGAACTGAGCTTCGATCAACTTCTGACGAGGATGAAAGCTAATCACAGAGCTCGACGGACTTTGAGCTGAAAGAGAGATTCTGCGGAAAAGTCCATAAGCTGATACCCTTTCATGGATAGAGGTTTCGGAACATACTTTCTAGATTGCTCATCGCAAGAAGGACCGTCGTCCTGTTCGTAGCGGGTTGAGACTGTAACTGGGGCGGGTTAAGATTGTTCGAATAATGCTAACTCTAGGACTTAGCAGCATGTACACTTTGGACGTACCCCTCGTAAAGTGAGCGCAGCAAGCGGTGAAATTGCTTCCGCTACTCCAGGTTATTGCTCCCGGAGAGAGTGACGGCAATTCTCTAGTCAAGGCTCTGAGAATCATTGATATCTCTCCTTATCGCTGGAGATTACTTGAATTTGATATCCTCGGTACCGTCTCGAGCTCTTATTCTTTTCGCCATCACTCAGATCTCATCTAGGTGGAGGGCGGACGCCTGATTTGTCCCGGCGAGCGTTCCCGAGCAAAATGATGACCCTCCTCCACCTGTCGTCGTATGTCGGAGGACTCGCGGCATTCCTCTTCGTCACACTCTCACTTGGTGCGTCTGCGTCTCAGTCGATATTTCTTAATTAAACCATATAATCAGCTAGCGGTCTGCTATGGCTCGCCGAGCTCATCGAGGAACATTCGAGATATGCCAAAGTCATAGGCATGAGAGCGATTTACGTGGGTCGTTCATCACACTCACTTCTTACCCAAGCTAATGCTTCTCAGGGTATCATTACTCTGCACGGTCTCCTCGTCTTTACAGACGGTCTCCCCATCCTCCCCACCCTCTTCTCCATCGCTTGTCACCTAGTCTACCTCTCCAACTTCTCCTCAACATGGCCATTCATCTCCCTAACCTCACTCCGATTCATCCTTTCCTGTCTCCTGGTCGTCGCAGATCATTTCACTTGGTTCTTCCATTTCGCTGCGAAAGCTCAGGAGGCGAAACGTTATCGAGGTCCGAAGTATCGATACGGGAGTGGGCAGGTGACCGACAACGCCCCGGCTTTCATGGACATTGCAGCATTCTTCGCTATATGCGTTTGGTTTGTCCCGCTGTTTTTGTTCTTGAGCTTGAGTGCGAATGATAACGCTCTTCCCTCGTTCGGTGAGTGCACTCGCTGCCATAGTTCGTAGCTGAAACTCTCTAGGCCCAGACGCCTCGTCGAAACCTCCGACACCTGGCGGTACGGTCGACCTTGGGACACCCAGCGCGAGAGATCTCTCTCATCGACAAATCCGAGCGCGAACATCCACTTCCCTCGTTAAATCTCTGTTTTACCCAATCGAATCCCTCCTCCCCCGTCTTCGAGCTCGAAAACGAAATGACGAAGGTATCATCGCGCCTCGAACCCCCGTCCGTGGATCACCTATGCATTCTCCAGTCCCCCTACCGAACGCATCCTACTTCCCCTGGGGCGAGGAAAGTGGTCCGTCGAATTCGAATCAATCGAGCTATTCCTCATCCCTCAGTGCTGACTCCATGGGGAATCGAGCGTTATCCGGACTGAAAAACCCTCCACCTCCTCGGCGTGTCCAGTCAGAAAACCTCATTGCGGAAGGCGTAGCCAACCCTCGAGGAATAGCAACGAGAGATGGGCGACCGGTGTTTTCCGATGCTCAATTAGCCGGAGAGCCAGAAGAGATGATTGACGGATTGAGCATTTCGAAGCAGGGGGACTCGAGGCCGACGAGTACGATGCAGATGAGTCTGGGACCCCAAGGTAGGGAACGGGTCGGTGGGGCGGAGATTGTGGATAATCAGTTGAGACCGAGACGGAAAGCGCATTAACAGAAAAGAGGGGATCATGCTTTTGTTCATAGGGGATTATACATGCAATACTATCGTATGGTCGTCTCTGTCGTGGGGGTTCCATCGGGTAAGTTACGGTTGAGGACTACTGCTATTTTCAAACGCTCATTCCGGCGGAAGGTGAATCGCGCTCGCTTCATACTCCGCGTTCCCCCTTCCATTTGTTCCGGTCTTTCCACCTCGGATATGTGTATCGGAACGGATCGATGATCCCAGCCAACGATGTGCCGTCAGTATCGATATTCCAGTTACCTCCTACACAACCGTCCGATTCGAAGGGTAAAGGGAAAGGGAAAGCAACACTTGTGGACGCGGCAGGAGATCAGCTTTATTATCGAACTTATCGCAATGAAGAGCAGGACATGGAGGGTATGATGCGACTTGTCGAACAGGATTTGAGCGAGCCGTAAGTCATTTGCATAGACCTTCCTCAGATTGACTGGGGATATCTTTGAGATTGACATTTCGTTGTCTAGGTATAATCGTGAGTCGTGAGCTTGATATACGGGAGGGAGACGATCGATAGGCTGAAGCAAAGTCTGAGGTAGTGTATACATTTCGGTATTTCCTTGTCGACTGGTGCGTATATACCATGCAAAAGCCGAACGTGAAGGCACTAGCTGACCGAAGATTGCAGGCCACATCTTGCATTCCTTGTATGAACCCTATCTTCTTGACGATAAAAGCTCATTATCGACCTCGTCCCTCTTGCACTCACTATCAATTCCTATTCCATGAAACCGGTTATTCCACGGCTGCGGTACCTAGGTCTTCCCCACACCTTCATCCACCATACCGATAGCGACGATCGTATGCAAGCAAGAGTCACATCGAGGGAAGACGAACAGAGGGTATATCGCCATGCTAAGTGTCGACCAAGCTTGGCGACGGAGCGGTATCGGTCAGTCTGGCCTTTTCCTTCCACTTCGAGTTTCAGGCTGTACCTACTTTGAGTACTGATCGATCTCGTAGCTAGTAAGCTCGTGCAGCTCGCTATTGATGAGATGACCCGTCAAGGCGCACATGAGGTCTGTTGTTCTCACTCCCACCCAGCTAGTTTGAGATTGACGGTATGACGATATATGAACAGGTCGTCCTCGAGACGGAATTCGATAATGTCTCCTCCTTGGCTCTGTACGATTCGCTTGGCTTCCTCCGTGAAAAAAGGTTACACCGGTTCTATTCAAACGGGAAGGACGCGCAAGTCCCCTTCTAGATCTCTAGACCTGAAGATCAACGGCTAATCCCAGTAGGTTCCGGTTGATACTCCCTCTTCCGTCAGAAGATCCACCCAGCGAGAGCGAGGAAGAAGCTGAACGAGGTCGGTGGGCTGTTGAGTCTGTAACGGACGAAGGCTCAGAGCCGGTTAAGGAGGACGAAGAGATGAGATACTTCCCGACGCCTGGTGGTGAGGGGAGGATAGGAACGCCGGGGCCACCACCAGATCCTTCTCAGCTTGGGAGAGTGTGGGAGGGGATGTATACCTAGCATTTTAGAACGATATAGAATATCTCGGAAGTCTTGGAGTTTAGCCAATGCAGCATAATCAATTACCCGTCACATATGGTAAAGCAGTGTTGCGATGTGCAATTCCGACTCAAAGCAGTTGCAGCTGGGGAAGGGTCGGGAATGGCCGTACATTTAACACGTAATATGATTCTTCGAACCCATTCCCCGATACCTCCCCTAGCTGCGCTGCGTCTTCACTTCATCCGCTCAGCCATTCAACTTGGCCAACTCAGCACGGAGCTAACACCCAGATCAGCTCTTCTCTCGCCTTTTCTCGACAACAAATGTCACCCGCCTCGTTCCTAGACTTGGGTTTCTCCAAACCTTCAGCTATCGCCTGACTAGGGACATGTGGTCCCCTCGCGTTGTAAGCGTTGGCCGAGGCGCTCTGGAGTCCACCGTTGGCCGCTGGTTCGGAATTTAGGTCGGACGGGTTGTTTGTCTTTGCTGGGTGGGGGAGGATGTTGAATTCTGAATCGAGGTTAGGGTTAGCTGTGTGAAGAACTCGATGTCATGGATGGAAGTACAAGGTCAGGTTAGGGGAGCAGTAGTTAACGGAGGACAGAAGAAGAAGGAGTTAGGGGATGAAGAGGATTCGAGATGGCGAGGGATAAGGACAGGGGATGATGAGCAGGAAGAAGAGGAACTCACGTTGCTCTTCGCCTTTCTTGTCAGACATATTGGGGATACTTTGCTGATTAATGTGTATTAAGTGAAGTCGGGCACACGTCGTAGGAGTGATTTCTGGAAGTTTTTAACAAAGTTCCACCTTTGAGTACTACGCGCATGCGCCTCGGTTTCGCAAGACGTCATGTTCCTTCGCCACCCGCCACCTGAACTTGCTTCCCGTACCTGAGAATTCTGAACACGTGTATAATGCGAAAGCGAAGCCGCGAACTGAGCTGTATCGCCGAAGCGTTATTTCAAGCCTATACTCAACAGCGACAATAATATTCCCCCATCAGTAGAACCTCTCCTCTGGACCATGGACGTACTCAGCGATGATATCGAGTCCATTCTGTTCATTGCGAGAGAAGTGTTGGGTATGTCACCCTGTCATCCTGTCAGCAACTAGCGTGTTTGCCGTGTGAATGGTACTGGTGCGATAGAAGCTCACATTTGCGTCAGTGTATCAGGTCCCTCCACGAACATCGACATCGGGGTACAAAGCCGCCGACTGGAATGTCGAGTCTTTCGTCTGGAAAGGACGGTTACGGGTGCTGGAAGTCGGGACGAGGTGTGAATTACGGCTAGAGGTATGAAATACCGGCTAGGTTACCGCTTGGTCAGAGCTTATATACGGTTCTTCTCTACAGGATTCAACAAATGGCGAGCTCTTTGCACAAGTCGTTTACGCTTCACCTTGGACGCAAGTCGAGCCAGTACTGGATTCTTCGCGGTATTTTGTATTGCGGGTGGAAGGGGAGGGAGGGAAGAGGGCGTATGTTGGTATGGGTTTCGCAGAGCGGGGAGAGGCTTTTGACTTCCAAGTAAGTAGTTGTTCTTTCACTCGCGTCATTCCTTCGCTTCTAGGCGACGAAAATAAGCGTGTCGCAGCTGCTGATCACTTGGCTTCCCCTAGGTTGCCCTGCAATCAGTAGCAAAACGATCCAGCCCTTCATCGACTTCCTCGACTTCCAATGGAGAACCTTCGAAACCCGCCGCGCGACCGAAAGACTACTCCTTGAAAGAGGGCCAGACTTTCTCGATCAAGATACCTGGACGACATGGGAAGAAGTCGGCATCGGGTAATGGAGGAGGGGGATCAGATACAGGGGGAGGAGGAGGTTTGTTCGCGTTACCACCGCCTCCTCCGTCAGGGGGAAGAAAGCGGTGATGCATCGGTCACTTCTACTGCTCCGTCTACAGGCTAGCAAATGGCTAAAGAGCTTTGTCGTCTGCTTACTGATTGCGGCCGCCCCTTCAATCGTCAGTTCGACTTGATAGCCGGAGTGATAGCCTCGATAACCGCACGGACACCCGAACGGTCATCTAGCATTGTCCTCCAAGAGCAACGATCAAGTGCAACTGTCCGGGTACACGATTTGAAGGACCTTCTTGCCCAACACAAAACACTGCAATTCTGGCTACGCGATCAACAAGGGGGTTGGGGGTTCCGCTGACCGATATCGCCGCCCGATTGTCCGGCTGCACCATTCGAAGCACTACATGATCAGTCCCAAACAGCCCGCAACTCTCCGGCTACATGATGTTCACAAGGGTTTTCCGCTGCTGGCCGACAACGCCAAAATTCTCCGGCTGAATGGTTCTGAACGGTTCTGAGCGACTTCCTGCTCGGCCTGGACACGCCGCATTCCTGCGGATACACGGACTTGAGGAACGTTGAGGTGTCGATAAGCCCGCGACTCGCCGCCTACATCACCTTATGCTACCTGGAAGAGCGAAAACATATTTCAATATACCCATTGCACAGCGGCGACGGTTTTGCAATGCAGGAAAGCCGGCTGATGCGAATACATACCTTGCTGAATCTAGCTTCTAAACCCTTCTATATCCCTCACTCCTATATCGACTTCGTCCCTATCCGCCGGCCCCCTACATCAGCCCTCGCATAAACCCACTGACACCTCCATCCCTTCTTCCAACCCATATTCTCCCACATCTGACCGCTGACCTTGTTCCGCACGAAGACGAAACAGAACCCTCTTGTCCCGCTCTTCCCAGCTTCTTTCAACCTTTCCTGAGTCACCCACCGAGCCAAACCTCGTCTTCGGAACGCTGGTAAGGTGTATAATGCTCCTTGGTCTCCGTCGGCGTGGGTGAGGATCCAAGCCACCGCTTCTGGTTCCGGTAATTCGGGTGTAGGTATGGGTCGAATAACGGTGGTGTATGGTAATCTCGAGATGTAGTACTCCAGCGGAGCTTGAGCTTCTCTCGTCTCCATAATCTGGGAGATGGCTTATCGTCTCAACGAGGGATGTAAGTTCGAGATTGACTTACCATCTCACAATCCTGCCTACGTCCGACATCAATCAATAAACCCTCCTTGTCGACCCTCCCCTCCTCCATATCCCCATTCTCAGGTGCCAACCAGACTTCACAAACCTCATTCTCCTTCGTGCCCAACATATCCCTCACCCCCTCGCTCCACAAAGTAGACATCCCGCCGAACATCCGACTCCCTTCTGAACCTGCCAAGTGTATCCTCACAACCTCCTTCATGAGGTTCAAGGCGGTACGACGGTCGGATAGGGAGAGGTGGGGCTTGGATTCGGCCGAGCAAAAGATCCGGACCTGCCATGACATTGGAGGTGGGAGGTGGATGAGGATGGTGTATGGTTCTGGTGGATTGGGAAGGGAGGTGGGTGGGAAGGAGGCGTAGGCTTGAGATAGGTGGGAGGAGGAGGACGAAGGGGAGGATGAGGAGGGGTTGGAGAGGATGCAGCCGTATACCGGAAGACAGTTGGGTAAGTGAGATTTGAGGAGAGGGAGGAGAGTTCCTGGTTCGTGAGTGTAGAGCTGGATGGGTGAGACCGTCATCTTGTGCGTTCTCTCCCGGTCGAAGACGTGAAACAGATACCAGGGTAGAGGAATTTTAGTACGAGTACTGGACTAGATGGTGCATAACCCTGATCGAGCCTTACGTAAGCATGCTCAGGAGAGCTGAAGGTTTTGTGAAGTGAAAAAGCCTTTGCGTAGCGAATCGCATCTGACTTTGGCGAATTGAGCCTGGATTCTGTGACTTTACCAGAGGCGGAGCGATATAAAATATAGCTAGCTGAGTGCATATGCGGATGGACATTGTGGGTCGCTCGCATCCTTTTGACGACGTCGTTTTTTCGGGGTGACCGCTTGAAATAGCCTTGGAGACCCCATGACGTCGAGAACGTTGCCGGAAACTGCGGCTGCCTTTTCTGACGGTTATGCATTCCCTTTTGATTGCATCGTTGCATCGTTTCAAGAAAGAAAACCGTTACACTTCTCTCGACGACTTTTACAATCCACAGCTAGCTTCCTCGCCATGGCTCTCGCACGACATGTCGATGCAGACGACCTTATCGCAAAGTCGAAAGATCATCCAATCCACAGGCATTCCGGGAAAAGGTGAGGTTGAGCGATACGAATCCTGCTGACTCAAAAACAGGCAGGACCTTCATGATATCCCATATGCTTCTCGATATGATATCGATACGGACCTACCCAAGTTTCGCATGCCATCGGAGGGGTGTGATGTCAAGGTTGCTTACCAGCTCTTGCATGATGAGTTGCTGCTTGGTAAGTAGGGTTCCTTCGGTGGGAGAAACGAGCTGATGGTTGAGCAGATGGGAACCCGAACATGAACCTTGCCTCGTAAGTTTCTTTTGGTGTCTTCCGCAAAAAGCTGACCCTTTAACAGCTTCGTGCACACCTGGGTCCCAGACGAGTGCGACAAGCTCATGATGGAAAACCTCAACAAGGTGAGCCTGCACGTGTTTGCCGAGCTGACCAGCAGAACCTCGTTGATCAAGACGAATATCCAGCTGCTCAACAGATCCATGAGCGTTGCATCGTACGTCCGCCTCCAGTTTTCCCCGCTTACATCTCAGTCGATGATCTCTCACCTCTGGCACGCTCCCAAGGCCGCTACCGCCTTGGGCACAGCCTGCACTGGTTCCTCCGAAGCCATCATGCTCGGTGGTCTCGCTCTCAAACGCCGCTGGCAAGTGAAGATGAAGGCTGCGGGCAAGAGTATTCACGAGCCTGGACCGAACATCGTCATGGGTGCGGAGGCGCAGGTCGCTTTGGAGAAGTTTGCGAGATACTTTGAGGTCGAGTGCCGTTTGGTCCCGGTTTCCAAGGAGGTGAGAGACTTCCAAGGGAAGATGCTGATATTATAGAGCAACTATGTCATGTCAGCTAAGGATGCGATGAAGTATGTCGACGAGAACACTATCGGTGTCTTTGTGTAAGCCTCCTGCTATACCACATTGGGCGAAGCTGAAGATCATCAGTATCCTGGGCTCTACCTACACCGGTGTTTTCGAGTCGGTCACCGAGATGGACGGGGAACTCTCGAAGTACGAAAAGGAGACTGGTCACTTCGTTCCGATCCACGTCGATGCTGCTTCCGGTGGATTCGTTGCGTATGTCTAGCTTCTCCGTGCTGCCACACTACGAGCCTGACGCTACCATCCTCAGACCCTTCGCGTACCCTCACTACGTCTGGGACTTCAAGATCCCTCGAGTGCAGAGTATTAACGCCTCCGGCCACAAATACGGTATGAGCACCGTCGGTGTCGGATGGATCATCTGGAGGAGTATCGAATACCTCCCCAAGGATCTCATCTTCGAGCTGCACTACCTCGGGGCGACCGACTACTCGTTCAACCTGAACTTCTCACGACCTGCTCATCCGATCCTAGGACAAATGTTCAACTTCCTCAACCTCGGCTTCGCTGGGTACCGCCGAATCATGCAGAACAACCTGTCCAAGGCCCGTCTCGTCTCTCGAGCACTCGAGAACTCCGGCTACTTCACCGTTCTGTCCAACATTCATAAGCCCCTGCCAACAGGGACCATGCCTTCCGTGGCTGCTGTTACCGACGCTATCACTAACAAGGCCAGCTCGATACTCAAGGGGAAGACCGAGTTCAACGAAGAAGACGCCGGTAAGCATCCTCTCCGTCAATCCCTCATAGTGATCGTTGCTTACGTAGTTGCTTACGTAATAGAGTTTTATGAGGCTGGATTGCCCGTCGTTTCCTTCAGATTTACCGACGAGATCAAGCAGCAGTACCCGAACGTCAAGCAGCAATGGGTGCAGCTCCAGCTCAGGGGTATTGGGTGGATTGTCCCGAAGTAAGTGGATAGCCGAGAATGCAGCTGACATTGTAGCTACCCACTCCCGGAGAACTGCCAAGACACCGAGATCCTCCGAGTCGTTGTCCGAGAGTCACTCGGCGGTGATCTCGCTCGTAAGCTCATCGCGGATATCATACAGGTGTACGTGCCACTACTGGTTTTCCCGAAAAGATGCTGATCAAAGCAGTGCCGAGGAGCTACTCAGTGACGGTGGACCGAGTTATTCGATGTCTGTTGCTAGCCAGAAACCGTCCAGTATGGAAGGTCAGACTAAGCAGGACAAGAACGACAAGCTCGACACGCAGAGCATCTCGGTGAGTCGCACGTCTCTTACTCCGCGATGAGCTGAAGAAGCGCAGAACAACCAGTCGACATACGCTAAGCCGTGCTAACCGCGTCCGAGCGGATATTTGCCATAAAGGAGAAAATGAAGCGATAAAGGTTCCTCGCAAGCTGTGCAAGATGATCGTTACGAATACATGCATGGTTACGAATACATAAAAAAAGACCGCCAGGACGCTCACCACTAACAGCGAGGTTGCATCTGCTGCTGACGCTAGTGTCATCATGAGGCGTCGCCAAGCGGCGAAACGTTTGTTCTCAGGTACTCAATATTTTCGCTTTGGGGCGGACCAACACACGCACCCACCGCTTCGTCCTCATCGCCTTTCTGCCAATATTTGCCACATCTCGCAGATGAGGCCCGCATGGCGAGGTGGAAACAGAGAGGGGAGGGAGAGAGACTTATACAACAGTACGATGGATGCTTCAGAGGTGTCACACCCCTCAATGGAAGTTTAACGATTGCGCGGACTGCTGATAGCTTAGGGAAGACTGCTCACGAAGCGACGAAGGATGATGTTCCTAGCTCGAGAATATTCAATCTCAGCTAATGAATAGGGATCATGACTACCGGGTGTGATTACAGGTCTTTCTTCTCTGGAAGGATTCGCCTTTGTTGCGCAGTCTTGCCAATCTAAGGAGAAGAGGAGTTTGCCCCAAGACTGCATCGATAGAATACCATTGTCCTCAAAAGCTGATTCGTGACCGTAGACATCTACTCAGTAATCCATCACTACTCATCATGAATCATCAATTACTCGTACTGCTTCCAAGTGGCTTCCCACCTTCGCGAAGCTCTGCTGTCTCTCGTATCAGGTAGGCTCTCAAGCCAATTTTGGGTTCTGCTATCAGAGTCGGAAGTCTTGTCCACCGTCTCCTCGGCTCGCTTGACCCCTGCGATGAACCTTTGATGAGCACCTTGTAGTTACTCCCATGCCGCTCGGTATGGCTTGCTGTTTGTGTGTCTTGCTATCGGCGTGCTTCTTGAAAGTAATGGAAGCGGGAAAGGAATTTTAAAGCTCTTCCAGTCTTCGTCTCTCCACTCGAGGCTGCTCTTAATCCTCTCAACGTACTCCTCAACCCGTGAGTCCCGGGGGGGCGGGGGGTGGGACGTTTTGGGGGCCTCCAGTCCATTGGACTTCGAGCAATGGGACGACTGTGCCAGCCGCATCTCCCCTCAGCAGCGCATCGACGACCCACCTCGGTGGATCAGTATTTGATACCCAATGGATGATCCTCCCTCCGGTATCGGGCTGCCACGAATCCAGAAAGGAGACCTGCGTCGATAAGGAAGGAGACCTTCGTCGATAAGGCGGTACCAACAACAGTAATGCGGGGCATGCTTTCGTGGTGATTCAATCCAGGTGACAATGCGTTGATCTGAGGAGCTCGTGATTTGTTAATAGTGGTGGATATTGGGCGATTGGAAGAACGAAGTCAATCCTGGCTTACAACTCATGCCAGAATACCACCTATGTTTGAATTGCCGAAAGCTTCGTTTCGATAAAGGTTCTCTCTCGGTCGTGTTTCAGGTCCACTGATTACTTACAAGCTCAGATGTTGAAGTTACAGTCCTTTTCACTCGTTCACTCGTTCATCTATCTTTTTTGCACAAATGCTTTCTATTGGGTATAGTCTGAACGAGAGAAACGCTACCAGGACTCATCATCGCGTCTCATTATCGTGAACACGAAGGCTGACGAGAGACTAGGACCGGGCTAGTACTGAGGATTTGATCTTCGCCACTTTATACGAAATCTCTCGAGAAACGTACGATCCATAGGACAAAGGATCCTTAGTTTTCCGTTGACGTCAATCGAGTACATGAGGATAGATTAATGCATGAGGATATATGAGATCTATGGTCGATCGATGGGAAAATGTTCTAACGTCATTCACCCCCTTTATTGACAAACCCCCTTTATTGACGCACCTTCTCTTTCAATCTTGAAAATCCATGTACTCGGCCCAATATGCATAGATTCAAGGGCTGGTCAAGAAGGGATTAGGTTCTAGAGCCATGAGAGCGTCCCTGACCAAGTCCTCACCAGGTCCCCGTTGCCCCCTAGGCCGCCTAGCGTCCTCCGCAGCTCTGACCTTTGCTAGCACGTCCTCTGTA
>JAABUH010000623.1_pt1 | contig 48299 bp, 56 predicted proteins | sample 5559121 | NCBI WGS metagenome assembly JAABUH01 (sample SAMN10711871, study PRJNA513364) | rock metagenome | isolation source: Antarctica rocks | place: Antarctica: Victoria Land, Battleship Promontory nord | collected 2015-12-28
GAAGCGCCTGGGAAAAGGTTCGCGTTGAGCTGCGAATGAATGGGGAAGGTATATGGTCGAGTAGGGTTTGTCGGCGGACTCCTCTGATCCTCGTGCTCGTTTCGACGGCGGAAGAAGGGATCACCAGCAGGCGGTATCTCCGGTCTGTGCGTGGCAGGCTGTGGTGTGTATGGAGGAGGTGGTATTGGGGCGAATCGCGGATCATGGGAGGGTTGGCTTGATGGTGGCCTGCTGAAGGGATGTGGGGCTGAACGACGTTGGTCCATGGTCGAGCAGGAGCGCGATAAAGGGTGGCCGATGCGAGGGAATTCGATTCTATTGGAGAGAGTGGGAGGGTGGGATTCTCAGAGAAGAAACATCCTCAGGATCCGAGTGGCGAGTGGGCATGAATTTAGTGCGGAATATTCATTCCTGTATCATCATTTTATTCCATGGCAGTACTTCGGCGTATCTAGATGTGAGTTGGATGAAGAAGCAAAAAGAGACAGGATTGGGGGGATTGGGGAAGCCTGGGCTGGGGCACGCGGGAAGATGCGGGATCCCTGTTGTTGGTCCCCCTGTCACGACGTCACTTTCCCTGCCAATCTCCCGGGCAAGGATCTAGACCCAATTTGGTGTGGACGGCAATCCCAGGGAGTCGATATCGATATCGAGGTGGAAGTACGGAATATTCCGTACAGTACTCCGTACTCCATACAGTAAACTACATCGTCAATCTCCTTTTCCCTTCACAATATAGCCAACTCACTCGTCTGCTGCATGAGATGGCTGGCCATCGACGGCCTTGTGCACTTCAATCCTTCTGCCCCCGCAACTGTGCACGTGCCAGCTCTGGGCCTGGTCGTCGCCCAAGTCTCCGAGTCGCATCTATCTAGCAACACCGCTCTGCACATCAGGGATATGCTTCCTCTGCCAGGAAGCCCGTCGTCATCCTGGGCAATGTACAAGTCCAGACTGAAAGCTGCTTTGGACGGCGCAGACCCTCGGGTCTGCACTGCGTTCTGGTTGTTCGGTACGCTTCATTGTTCGCATCTACGTCGGGATACTGACACTCTCAAGGCTTGATCAACAACGTCCTCTACGTTGTCATACTCTCAGCAGCCCTCGATCTAGTCGGCCCAGAAATACCCAAGAGTGTCGTCCTTCTAGCAGACGTTTTACCCTCGTTTCTGATGAAACTCATTGCTCCTTATTTCATCCACGTCGTACCATATCCGATTCGCATAATCCTCCTAGTAACGATATCCACCGTTGGTATGCTGCTCATCGCCCTGACGCCGGAATACACCGACGGGGGCACCGTTTCCACCAAGATGGCCGGAGTGATATTGGCGAGTCTCAGCAGTGGAATGGGCGAGCTGAGCTTCCTGGGTATGACGCACTTCTACGGCCCCTTCAGCTTAGCTGCTTGGGGGAGTGGAACCGGGGCTGCTGGGCTTGTAGGAGCAGGGGCATATGCGGTTGCCACTACGTCGGTCGGGTTGAGCGTGAAGAGCACTCTCCTCGCTTCGTCGTTTCTGCCAGTAATCATGCTGGTTAGCTTCTTCGCGGTCCTGCCGCTGGAGCCTTTGAGGCGGAAGCACGCACGGGACACGTCCACGGTTCTCTTCGAGAACGAGGACGACGTAGATGGTGAAGGCGATTTGACTGCAGACCGTGAAGATGAAGGGCTTCTTGGTGATTCTCAGCACTCCACCGTTTCTCTCGCCAGCAAAAAGATGCATCAATCCTGGCAAGCAACCTTTGTCAACAACTTAAAACGTGCCCGCGGCCTCTTCTTCCCATAGTACGTCCCCATCCCAGCCTTCATCCATGCCGGCGAGAAACCCACCACTCTCTCCCCCTTCTCCTCACTAATCCCCGATTTCCCCCCTTAGCATGCTCCCCCTCCTCCTCGTCTACACCTCCGAATACACCATCAACCAATCCCTGCACCCCCTCCTTCTCTTCCCCCTCCCCACCACCCCCTTCACGCACTACCGCTCCTTCTACCCCACCTACGCCACCCTCTACCAGCTCGGCGTCTTCCTCTCCCGCTCCTCCCTTCCCCTTTTCCGCCTCCGCAACCTCTACCTCCCCGCCCTCCTCCAATGCGCCAACCTGCTCATCCTCCTCCTGCACGCCCTGTTTCCGTTTCTGCCAAACGTCTACGTCGTGTTCTGTATCGTGCTCTGGGAGGGCCTGTTGGGCGGGGCGGTGTATGTGAATACTTTTGCCGCGGTGGCGGAGGGCAGGGCGGGGGAGGAGAGGGAGTGGTGTCTTGGGGCCGTGAGTGTGAGCGATAGCGCGGGGATTTGCGTGGCCGGGGTGGTGGGGTTGGGGTTGGAGGGGGCGGTGTGTGCGTGGCAGGTTCGGAGGGGGAAGGATTGGTGCCGGCGGCTGTGAGGTGGGGGGGGGGGGTTTGGGGAGGGGTGGAGTGAGGTTGTGGTTTGGTTCGAACAACTATTTGTCGTATATAGGAGAAATATGATCTAATCTATAAGAAGGCATGGCTGCATACCTTCGAAGCATAATATCTATAATTCGAGCACAATCATCACCTCCCCCTCGGAGCCATCTCCTGCTGCCCCATCGTCCCCTCCACCTCTTCCCCCTTTCCAACAACCACTTCCATCGCCTGCCCCAGAATGCCTAAGCCTTCCTCAATCTCCACCTCACTGATGATCAACGGCGGCACAAACCTCAACGTGTTAGTCCCGCACGTAATAACCAGCAACCCCCTCTCCCTCGCCGCCGTCACGATCGGTGTCGGATCTTGGGACAGCTGTAAGCCTAGGATGAGACCTCGTCCGCGGACTTCGGTGATGAGGGTTGGAAAGCGCCGTTGGAGAGTCGCGAAGCCGCGGCGGAAGATTTGTTCCTTTTCGAGGACTCCGCGTTGAAGCTCGGGCTCGGAGAGGCGAGAGAATATGTAATGCGCTAGGCGGCAGGCAAGGGGGTTGCCGCCGAAGGTGGTACCGTGGTCGCCTGTGACGACGCATTTGGCTACTTCTTCCGAGACGATTGTGGCGCCGATTGGGAAGCCGTTGCCGAGTGCTTTGGCTGTGGTGAGGATGTCGGGGTGGGCTGAAGGGGGGAGGATTTGGTGGGCCCATAGTTGGCCTGTTCTGGAGAGGCCGCATTGGATTTCGTCGTAGATGAGGACGGCGCCTACTTCGTTGCAGCGGTTTCGGAGGGTTTGGAGGAAGGAGGGCGTGGCAACGTTAACACCGCCTTCGCCTTGGATGGGTTCGACTATCACGCCGCACGTCTTTTCTGTAACCAATCCTTTGATAGCTGTTTCGTCATTGTAGGTCCCGTACATGAAGCCGGGTATCATAGGCGAGAAAGGTTTCTGGTACTTCGGGTTTGGGGTCGCCGATAAAGCGCCCATGGTCCGGCCATGGAAGGAGCTGTTAAAGGAAACGATCTCATGCTGTTCACCTGATGGCTGCCGTACTTTGCCGACTTTACGGGCGAATTTGATGGCGGCTTCATTGGCTTCGCTGCCAGAGTTGCAGACGAAGACTTTGGATGCCTTGTGCATGGAACCTGAGGCTTGCGTTTTGATAACGATTAGTTTTGAGAGTTCGCCTGTCCAGGGATTATGGTAAAGATTCGAGGTGTGTACTAGTGTCCGCGCCTGCGTGTTCAATTCTCAGTACGGTATATAGCTTTGCCAGATCTGATGGTCTGACTTGCTGTGCTATCAATTTGCTCGTCTCTGGATCACAATGGCCCAGTGCATTGACAGCGATGCCAGCTGCGAAATCTAAATACCGACGGTTCTCAATGTCCCATAGATAGCACCCCTCTCCTTTGACCATCATCGGTGGCGGACGAACGTATGTGGCTACCATGTAGGGGGTGTGTTGGCCAACTATCGCTGCGGTCGGGGAGTCTGAAGGAGGGTCAGGAGCGGGTAAGGAGGCTTCTTTCTGAAGCCCGTCAGCATGAATGCAATCTCACTGTATACCGGACGAGCTCACGGAAATGTCATGTCGGCTTTCACGTGGGGGACTTGAGGTGGGGACAGCCATGGCGGTGGCATTGCGTCTGGACGGTTTTGCTCCAACGGCGGAGATGCAAGCAGCACCATTAAGGCATGAAACCGCACGTCGAGTAGCTGTTTGTAAAGCCATTCTACAACGATATCGGGGTGTGATAGCAAGTCGGTGGAGAAAGGTAGTCCCTCGGCTACACAAAAGCAAATGTTGAGATTTGGGAATGTGTGAGTCTTATCGATTAGAGACCGCACTAGTCTACATTCGGAGAGTCCGGATCCATCGCCTCTTTGTTTTTGGTTGGTTCTGCGAGCTATCACGAAAGGATCTTGAAGCCTTGAAGGTTGTCTATCGTACCTAGTGTTGATGCACGTGATGCTCAGGGCCTATCCTAATCGAGTTAGTCAGGGGTAATCTGTTGGTTTAGTTAGGTGAAGGTGAATCTACACACTTACCTTACACGACTACGCAAGCGAAAGGCTGAAGTGAAGAATGCTCGTCGGCAAAAAGAGCCCGTAGAATACTCTAGTACGGAACAAGGTAGTCCCCGCTTTTCCGCCTAGTGTTCCGAGCAGGGGGGATGCACATGTATGACGCCATAGCCCAACAGTCACCGCCCACCCACGCCACCTTATTTACCTATTCAACCCCGAACCGAACAGAACTACGTCAACACACATCTGACAGCTGATCCCCCCCCAACAGTCACGGCTGTCAGTCGAACATATATATAAAGTTCTAATGTCCTGCGGTTTGTCGCTTTTCTTAACTTTCTTCACATTCTATTCATCACTTCGACCACCTTGATACCGTACACAGCTACCCCTTGCTGTACCTTGTGTAGATTGACATTTTGTAGCTTGTCGCGCATACCATTATGTCGGCTACTGAGGCGGAGAAGACTGTTCAGAACGAGGAGTCGAAAAGTGAGGAAGCATCAGAAACATCGCCCAAGCCTACACGAGAGGATGGAAAAATTGAGCTCCAAGAATCGGATTGCTACGACCAGCTCGGTTTTGGTTTCCCCCTCTGGAAAAGATGGACCATTCTGACCGTCATTTTCTGGGTTCAAATGTCCATGAACTTCAATGCGAGCGTGTACGCAAACGGCATCATCCCCTTATCCGAACAGTTTCATATCAGCAAGCAAGCGGCGAGGGTGGGACAGATGGTATTCTTGGTCGCATACGCCTTCGGAAGTGAATTGTGGGCGCCCTGGAGTGAAGAGCTGGGACGGTGGCCGGTTCTCCAGCTCAGTTTGTTCTTCGTCAACATTTGGCAAATACCTGCCGCACTCGCCCCGAATTTTGGAACTATCGTCGTGGCCCGTTTCCTTGGTGGCATCTCTTCTGCCGGTGGCTCTGTGACACTAGGCATGGTGGCCGACATGTGGGAGGCTGATGACCAGCAGTATGCCGTGGCCTATGTAGTACTTTCCTCGGTCGGTGGCTCAGTGCTTGGTCCAATCGTTGGAGGTTTTATCGAAACGTATCTCTCGTGGCACTGGATCTTCTGGATTCAACTCATCTTTGGAGCCGCCGTTCAGGCTGCGCATTTTTTTTTGGTACCGGAGACTAGAGCTACCATCATGCTTGATAAGATAGCAAAGAAGAAGCGCAAGGCAGGAGAGACAAACATCTACGGTCCAAACGAGCTCAAAGAGCATCGGATGTCAATGAAGGAGGTGCTGATCATCTGGTATCGACCTTTTGAGATGTTTATCCGCGAGCCGATCGTGCTTTGTCTATCTCTACTCAGTGGTTTCAGCGACGCCTTGATCTTCACCTTCCTAGAGTCGTACGCCCCCGTTTTTAAACAATGGAACTTCAATACCTACCAGACTGGCCTTGCGTTTCTACCCATCGCCATCGGATACTTTATTGCCTATTTCTCCTTTTTCCCCTTTATTCATCGGCACCGGGCGATCCGACGCAAAGATCCAGATGCTCTTCAGCCGGAAGCGCGATTATATTGGCTTCTGTGGACCGCCCCGCTAGAGACTATTGGGCTTTTTGGATTTGCCTGGACAAGCCTGGGCCCGCCTCAAGTCCACTGGATAGCGCCTCTGATTTTTTCGGCTCTAGTAGGAATAGCCAATGTGAGTGCATCTGGTCTTCCTGTGTCACTCCAAAGAAGCAAAAGCTGATGCTGACACGTCGTCTTGCAGTACTGCATTTACATGGCTACAATCGATTATATGATTGCCAGTTACGGGCCATACTCCGCATCAGCCACTGGCGGCAACGCCTTGGCAAGGGATTTTCTCGCCGGTATCGCTGCCATGTACTCGACACCATTCTACAGCCTCCACATCAAACATAAACTTGAAATTCCCACCACCATCCTTGCTATTCTCGCCTTCCTTGTCACCATCCCAATCTTTATCTTTTACTGGAAAGGCCCCGCCGTCCGAGAGAGGTCGAAATTCGCCCAGACGCTCGCTAGTGATAAGAAAGCCCGAGGCGGTCGTTCTGTCGCCACGGAAGGGGACAAAGCTGATGCGAATAATATGGAGAAAGTGTAGAGAGGCAGATTCTTCTTTCATTGGGGGTCGAGTCCATGAAACACTTCCCCCCTGCGCTATTGGCAAACCTCGGGTTCTGGATAGGATTCATCCAGAGCTTTCAATCACCAATCATGATTACGCCCCTGAAGGACGCTTAGGGAAAATCTTACCCTAGACCAGGCGAGAGGACGATCATGTGTTATGTGTGGATGGCTGAAAAGCACAACAATCTCTCAACATTCCTTATCGAGATAACTCACAGCGAAACGGATATATAGCATTACAAAGGGATTTTCCTTCTGGCATGTAGACTAGAATAAGAACACATAGAAACGAGGCTTTAACGGCCGAGACAACAATTCAATGCATCCCCACGATCTGACAGCTTTGCACGATCCTCTTTCGTTGTTTTCTCGCGTCCAAACTGAATGTTTGTTGCTAAAAACCCCACGTATCCTTAACAATTGCTAGCTGCAGTGCATGCCAATAAAGCATTCCATGGCCATACATGTCGTCTAAACGCCTCCACCATTCCATTTCCAACATCGTTAACTCCCACGTGTTCCCCTAGGTATTGCAGTAGGATATTCATACTTCGAGTCATAACCCCGTATTCCCGCTCACGCTCAATTTGGAATTTTCGGCGTTTCGCTCGGTGGTTTTTATTCGAGTTGGCGTGGCTGTGTGGGCCATATGGGGTAGGGTGAGGAATCCTTGAAACATGGGGGTTTTGGCTTCAATGGTGGGGGGTTTTGTTTGGGAAAGAAATGCTGTTGAGGAGGGATGGGATGGGATGAGCGGTGAGGCGGGGGTTGAGTGATGGAATGGAATGCACGATTTTCGAGGATAGTTGGTGTGGGAGATGTGGGCGGTTTATTGAGGTGGTGTTGGTTAGGAAGGGTGTGGATTGCGGTTGGGTTGTACATGATGGCTGGCTTGGGAGATGGGGTTTGGAGCGCTTTTGACGCTTCGATGAGGGTTGGTAGTAGGAGTTGAGGGGGCTTTTTGTTGTTGTTTTTCTTGTTGTGCTGCTGCTGTGGCCGCTTTAGCTTCTTCTCTTCCTGGTTTCTTTGCTCATTGCTCACGGTCAAACGACTCATGTTCATTCTGGCTCAATCAGCAATATTAACAATTAATTAGAACGCGGGCAAAATTCGAATCGGCACGGTTTCAAGTCTTCGGTATCAGTACAGTCACAATGCCGACGCATCGTAAAAGATGAACATGAGGTCTTTATTGAAAGAGGAAATCAAGCAGAAGCGTACATTCAGAAAGAGCGAGAAGGAACCAAGTGAAAAGCAACGTCGTTGGTACTGAAGAGAGAATAACAAGCAGGGAAAGGAGTATGTGTTACAGGTAGTCGTCAACGTCCTCCTTAAGACGTATCAATCGTGAATGAAGAAACACTACTAGTACATACTGAGACCCGAAAAATCCGATTTCCCCGGCCACTCGACAGCGAGGTAGGCTGACACTGTTATAAATCAATCTGGTGAAAGCTGATATATGTCTGGGGGCTGCAAAAAAGGTTCAGTGGGATTCTCACGGTGTCAAGAGGGGTGGAAAGTCGCTTCTAAAATGGTTTTCCTGGGGGGCGAGAAAACCATGTTGAATCCCTTAATTTTATCCCAAGCATTCCAGCGTCTGAGGAGCGGCAAACCACTCACAGTTCTGGCGTTGCAAGCAGAAGGGTCGACGGCCAGTGCACTCTAGCGAGGACGGAGATCTCTTCGCAGAGGGTCCCCTCAAAGTCGCAGAGCTATTAGCAGCAATAGTCCGAGCAAAGACAATAACAATGATTAGAATTCCCCGTTACTACTCACTACTAGGGACTTCCAAATTGTTGAAGACGACCTTCTTCGTCACAACTAAAGTCCGCAACACTTCCCGGTCGACGTAACCCTCAGCTTCGCCCTGAACTCTCGCGCATGCCCTCCCGCAAAGATTAGGGTTTCCGTGGTGAGTGGATATATCTCGGGGACACTGATAAACCTTCTCCGTCCCCCAAGAAGGATGATATGTGCGCTCGGTATTTCCGTCCACGACGGCATCATAGCCCGCATCTACCCCTTCCCCTTTTCTCTCGTCGACCAGATACTGGACGCTCACTGCGCGCAAATAGCCTTTCTCCTTGAGCCATGTGTTCAGCGGCTGGATATTAAAATAGTCCGCTTCTACTTGCAAGGCACGGTATAGGGCGTGGTCGAAGCCGTTTTCGTTATAGAACACAGGAAGCACGACATTACGCCGCATGTAGCGAAGAAGATGCTCGAAGAGGTCAGGATCCGCGTCAACGAAGTAGGAGCCATCGCTGGAGCGGGATGATGAGAATCTGTCGGAGATGATGCCTGCGAGCGTTGTGGATCCGGCAATAAGGGTTGAGGCGCGGGTGGTGAAACGGCGTTCGCCGACCTGGAGTTCGATGAGAGCGGTTGACGATGTGGCGGAGGGGGTTGAAGACGATGGGGCGGAGGGAGCTGAGGTCATGGTGGATTTTTCTAATAGTGACGAGACTGGGGGGAGGTTGAGATGGTGGTTTGGCTTGTGGCGTGGTTTTATATAGACGGAGTGCTTTATAGCAACTTGACGCATCCACATCGCGGAAGTGCGGCTGGTCTCCGTCAAGATTTCCTGAGACAATGAGATCTTTGTCCTGTACGAGCATCGTTCCGTGTACTATCGATTTTGTGCTGGCGACACATAACCTCGGGAGTCATTCTGGTCATCTACGTTGTCTTCGCCTTCTATTATCTTTATATTAATTGAAAGCCTAGCTTCTGGCATCCGCCGTACGTTTCTCAGGCCTTCTTCCTTTGAGCTTTTGCCTTCCGCATTCCTTAGGGAAAGCGCACGTGCCATTGTGCTTTTCAGGATCTGCTCCACTTTCTCAGTCGGTCCCAAGGGTTATTTCGGACCGTGTCAAGTACATCAGTGGTGTCATTCATTCCTTGCCTGCTTTATAGCAATATCGTCCCTAAGTCGTGAATAAAAACTGGGCGGGAATCTGTTTCGAGAAGCTGCTTCCATTTCAAGCGAGCTTTGACCAGGGAACCTCGAACGTTGAGTACCTATATTAACACCCTAGGCCAATTGACCTGCCTAAGGTATGCAAGTATCGTGCCCTGTGGACGTAAGGTGAACAGACCGCTCAGATTTGGCTTGGGTGCAATAGAGCTATGCTTTTGATCAGATTTTGGACGGGAGAAACTCAGCCTGATTGGTCTTATGAATGCTACTGGGTTAACGAGATGTCAATTGTTAATGCAGCACTCCCACTCATAACGGCGAGCGCGACGGCTCTGCCCGAAGCCAATTAAATATAAGGGAATTAGGGAATTAGGGAATTATGGAATTAACCGCGAATGAGGAAGAAAAAGAACGGAATAAGGAAGCTTGGTATCAGACCGCGAATCAGCCAACTGTATCAAGAAAATTTTCACGTATTGTACTGCCGTTTCAGCTTCATGGCAAAGTCAAAGGTTGACACTCGCTGCTCGCAGCGAGTGCGATGACATAATCTTCATCTTACCGAGATCTTTGATTTCATTTCTAGTGCTCTCAGGTTATAGAGAACGCATAAGGAAGACGTGGGTGGTCAAGCCATGGAAGCCGCTGAGTCGCCATCCAGCTAAGGTGCGTAACCCTAGATAAGACGGGAAGTGCCGCAACTTCCGTCCTTTGATCAATTTTTTGGTGCATGGTGCACAGCTTTTTGGCAAATCCCAAGTAAGATCCCAATATGTAGCTAAAAGTCCCATGATGGATCTCCACGTGCAACTGACGGCTGAGGTGTATCATCAACCCAGGCCTGACTGGCTGCCGACAAGCGAAATGAAGCAAGAGGCAAAGGCGATTCGCTCCTTCCGTCTCCTACCTTCTTGGGTTTCGTCGCAGAGACTCCTCGTTGAAAGCCTAGAGATCGTTCTACGGTGCAGGGTGCCTGAGGCTCAGGAACATATACATCTATGGCCTCCGCAGGAAACTAAAGCCAGAAGATGACGGACTTTACAGGATTGAATGGCTAAAGAACATCCCCTGATGACTGATCATTATATAGAAAAATAAGAACAGATGAAAGCTACCGCTGCACTATTGCACACCGATAGGAGCCATACAAGAGATTGAGCGACACAGAAGAGCCTGGCCAGGCCGTTTTACAGTAAGGTACTCACTGTCTCAGCGCAGTAGTTTTGGATGCAGGGCTGAGGCACTGCTGTCACTACCGTACCATATCCAGACGCTAAACAATGCGAGGACGGCGAGCTACAGTACGAGTACCTGCTACCAGCCTGCCGACCTAAAAGCCAACATGTATCATGTATGCGACGAGATTTCTTACATTAATCTGTCTTAGCCTAAATACTACTGTACTACGTACATGAAGTGGGTATATCCCGTGGACGCCTATATTTTGGCAAAAAGGCACAGTTGTACCATACAATGTTCGTGCAGCCCACTTCAGCACGCACTTTGCACGGAATGCTGACTCCGTAATCAGATGGCAAGATTCAAAGTCCTCTGCGGCACGACAACGCAGTGTGGCTCATCTTACTGCCTTTTGGACGTACTTTAGCTACTCCGTATGCGCCAATTTTTTACCTTATCTCGGGAATAAGCACTAAGGGATTACTTGCATTTCGATTCCCAATCCCATGGCTTGTTGCTTCTTCACAAATCCAACGAGCCAACATCCTCCGCCGAAGATAGTTCACGTGGGAAATGGATCCGTCTTCTAAACCTGCAGGACATCCACCACCTGGGGCGCATTCGAATTTCGTCAATCCAGTGTCTCTAAGAACTCCTGTCATTACTGTCAACTCTGTATTTCTCGTCTTGGCGACCTTGGCAGTTGTGGTGAGGTTGTATGCGAAAGGGTTCGTAACTCGAGCGGCAGGGTGGGACGACTGTACGTTTGAAGAAGTGGACGCGAAAATCAAGTGCTGACAATTCTAGATGTTTGTATTCTTGCGCTGGTAAATCTTTTCCACGGACTCTGTTCAACAATGTCGGTGGCTCATAGATGCTCATCCAGTTGGGTTCGGCAGCACGCTCTGGTCTCACATACTTTGGTAATTCCAACCTGTACATCGAGAATGGCAATAGACAATAGTTGACCACTTATCAGCGGTAAACCATAACTTCGGAAGGCACCTATGGGACATTCGAGCCAGCAGTCTGACGCCACAGACTTGTCATGTAGTTCTTCCGCCTTGAAGCAAATGCGCATTCTCTGACTTCCTGCTTCCCCAGGTATTCAAAGCGATTAGCTTGCTTTACGGACCAGTCATTTTCCTTGTGAAATTATCGCTGCTGCTGCTCTACTACCGTCTTTTCAGTCGCAACAAGACGATGAGATATCTGATCTACACCGGGATAGCCTTTCAAGCATTTTTCTATCTCGCCAGCGTCGGGTTCTATTCTGAAGCCGAAGCTCTGTGCGTTTCCAGTGCCAGCGCTCAGACAAAGTTCTACACTCGAGAGTGGACCTTCACCATCGTCTCGGGGGTCATCAATGTGTTGACCGACTTTTACGTCTTGATATTGCCCATAGCGACGGTCTGGAGTTTGCAGCTTACCTCGCGGCAAAAGATTGGAATCATTGGTATTTTCCTGACCGGGTTATTGTAAGTTGGGACCAATAGAAGATTTGCTCATCTGCCGTACCTAACTATCGAGGATAGCGCAACTATCACCAGCCTGGTCCGCCTGATAGTCTCTTCTCTGCGGCTCCACAGCCCCGATACCCTCTGGACAGCAGCACTAGTCACAATGATGAGGTGAGCAACCTTTCTGCCCTCTGTCCAAAGCCCCCAGAAGCCTGATTCTTCCAGTTGCGTCGAAATGAATGTCGGTATTGTCTGCGGCTGTCTTCCAGCCGTGCCGGCCCTATTCAAAAAGCACAAAGCTACATCAAAGTCCCTCGGCTACACCGCCGGCCGGAACTTTGGCAGCAGCGCCGACGGCTCAGGCTTCAAATCACCAAGGAAGCCTTCGACGTTCAAGTCTTTCCATGGCACAAATGTCAACGATGATGATTATGTTGAGTTGGTGGAGATGCCGAAAGGGGGTCTAGGCGCGTCAAGGGCGAAGTAGCCGTGTAACGGGACGCTTGTAGGTTACGATGGTTTGCACACATGGGGCCGGGAGTACGGGTGGTAAAAGCTTGTACCTGGTGGCGTTTGGCTCTTGACGGTGACGATCTTGTAGCATATCGAGCTTTTTTCCTTTGTCCCCTCCTCTTCTTTGTTGTGTTAATACGGCACTATTCAGGTATATACGAAGACAACGAAGATAACACACGAAGCAAGATCCTCTACAGGTCTCCCGTCCGTTCCATTCTCCCCCTAAGCTACCACCGTGTCCCTCTCTTCCGCCATTCCCTCTTATCACCGCCACTCCACCTCTCTCCCCACTACCATCTACATTCCCTCAAAGCCCTTGGCGCGCACCACTCAGCGCCTCGTCAGCAACTCTGCCCCATGATACTCTCTCGTCACGATCCCCATCCTCCCCTTTCCACCCACAAACCTACCGACCCCTCTCTTTCCTTCACGCTTTCCCCTAGTCACCCTTTTTCCCCACGTACCAACTTCTCCACCTGTTTTTCTTCCGCCCTCATTTCCCCGCCATAGCTAGGCGTACTAACGTCCGGGGATTTTATACCAGTTGTTGGACTATTGCTAGATGTTGGGGCGGCCCCGAGAAGGATGTGAGACATAGCTCATAGTATGGAGGTATCCGTGCGCTGCTGTTGGTGTGGCTTCTAAGTGTATTGTGAGGCTTGATGCTCTTTTGGGCTTCTAATTGTCAGTCGGAGGGACTGCGGAGTTTATACGGAGGAGAGTGGTTTTTGTTTTTCATTATGGGAAGGTCCTGCCGGCTGTCGAAGGCGGCGTGGGCGGCTATTCTAGTGAGGATGACGGGATGATGTAATAGCGCATCTCTAGGGTTCAACGCCTTTCGTTCTTTGAATGGTTTGATGGTTTCACTTCACAGAGACCACTAACCTTTACAAGCAGTTGTTGTCGATTGATCATAGACGCCGTAAAGACCACATCTTATTCCTATAGTGAAACTATGTTCTCATCTTCTCGACAAGCCCTCAGGAGCCCATCTGTGCGCCGCTTACTATCCTCAGGCGCACGCCTCCGCGCCGGCCCTCCATTCGCCTCCGGTCCCGCACCACCACGCCTCCCAAAGCAAGATCAAGAGCTCTACGAACAACTCCAGCGGTCATCAACCGGCGCCTTCAGCACTCCCAAAGGCTCTGTCGTCATCAATCAATCACCTGCATCATCGTCCTCACAAACGTCCTCATCACAGGTTAATCAACCGTCGCATATTGAGTCCGCCTCACTCTCGGACAGAGATCGAGAGCTCGCTGCTATCAATGCTAGAGTCACAGCTACTGGTGATGGAGAGGAATTGCATGCCGATGTTAGGAGAGGAGCAAAACCGGAGTTCGAGGGTGAGCGGAATCCGAAGACGGGAGAGTCTGGGGGGCCGAAGAATGAGCCTTTGAGATGGGGCGGAAATGTAGATTGGAGTTATAACGGAAGGGTTACGGATTTCTGAGTGGATATCGCATTATAAGGGCGTGTCGGAAGCTGTGGCGGATTGGCGTTGCATCTCTCAGCCTGGGAGGAGAATTGGTTAATCAGGACAATGGTGTTGAGGATTCCATGGTGTATTAGAACGGTAGTGTACCAAGCCTCTGTTGAACGTCTTAGAAACAAATTGTTCCGATCCCCAAACGAAGAAAGTTCTCCATAGAAGTGGCCTATCTCGACCACAAACCCCACTGGTGTGATCAACTCAGGCCCTAGAGCACCGGAACTGACGTCCAGGGCGGCTGCTGCGGAGTTGTCCCTTCGCTACAAACATCCCTTCGTGATAAACATTAAACTTGGCTTGTTTTTCAATGCCCCCCCGCACAAGGACAATATTCAAGCCTTCCACAATGTCGCCCAAAACCAGGAGCGTTATGTGCTGTCCCGGCTGATTGCGTATTCCTAAAGATGCTCCACCGTTATAACACCGAAATGGGTCAAGAGGCCACCACTGTTCGTCGTGCCTGTGAATTTCAAACTCAACCCAGTCTTGGACTCGATCGAGGAGCAGGAATATGGAATCCCGGTCTAGAAAGCTTGGTAGCCATATCTCTAGCCTGGTACTGGAGTTGGGGACGTTGATGCTGATGTGTGTTATAGGTACGCCGGTACTTGTGTTGGCTTTAACTGGGTTGGATTTGGAGAACAGCGGTGTGGTGTTCAGAGTCTGCAAGCCGGGAAAGTTTGTAGTGAGGTTCAATTGAACGGCAGCTGGCGCGGCTGCAGACAGCATGGCGGAGTGAAAAGGGATCAGGAGGCAAAAGACTAAGGGAAACATCGTTGAGTGTTGTACAACTGCAGAGATAATTCTAATGGGACGAAACAATCAGGACAATAGATATAGAATATGGATCACAGTCGTAAAAGACCAAGGTGGGCTGCTCGGAGAGATTGATTTGTTCCGCAACATGTTCAAAATCCGAGCTTGACCTTATATGTTTCTTGAAGTTTGGAGCGATAGTCATCTTTGCGGGTGTACTGATATCTCTGAGGTATGCGATATGCGGTATGCGATTCCCGAAGTATCCCCATCTTTAAGGGAATTCGAAAACAGATGAGAGTACTCGTACTCGTAGATGAGAAAATTGCACCAGAAGCAAGCACTAAAGCAGGTAGTATCTTTCCAATTTTTCAATGATGACCACAAAAATTGCGGTGAAGGATCATCCTGTAGTTCCAACATTCAGCCCTATCCGTTATTCTATGATGACTCTCGTCATGGAATGGTCGATCAGTTATTCCGTACATTTCCTTTGTACATATACTAAGTAGAAATCCCACATTCTTTACTCTCCTAATCTACGTCAATTTACCAGTTTCGAATATGGATGCGATCAAGAACACATTTGCGCAATGCAAGCGGGAAGGACGCTCAGCTTTAGTCACGTATGTGACCGCCGGTTATCCTACCCCAGATGAAACGGTGGAAATCATGTTAGCGATGGAGGCAGGTGGCTCCGGTAAGGATCAAACGACTACTCGACAGTACTTGCACACTGACCACCCCTAGATCTCATAGAACTTGGACTCCCCTTCACGGATCCAATTGCCGACGGGCCCACAATACAAAAGGCAAACACTCAGGCACTCAAGAATGGCGTTACCGTCACCTCGACCCTGGAGGTGGTACGCAAAGCTAGAAAGCGTGGACTAGAAGTGCCAGTGCTATTTATGGGCTATTACAATCCACTGCTGAGCTATGGCGAGGAGAGAATACTCAAGGATGCAAAGGAGGCAGGCGTCAACGGCTTCATTGTTGTAGATCTACCACCCGAGGAAGCTGTAAGGTTCAGGAATTTCTGCACAAATGGAGGGTGAGGTCCGGGAGATCTTGAGGGCCGCTATACCTGTCGCTGACGACAGACAAATCGCTAGACTATCCTACGTCCCCCTAATAGCACCCGCCACTTCAGAGGACCGCATGAAGTTCTTGTGCAAGATTGCGGACTCCTTTATCTACGTGGTCTCGAGAATGGGTGTCACAGGGGTTACTGGGACTCTCAACAAAGCATTGCCTGACCTCCTCGACCGTGTGCACCGCTATTCGAATAATGTACCTGCCGCTGTAGGTTTTGGAGTCAGTACACGAGAGCAGTTTTTACAAATTGCGGAAATTGCAGAGGGCGTCGTTGTCGGGAGTCAAATCATTACAACGTTAGCCAATGCCCCTGCTGGACGGGGTTCGAAAAAGGTAGAAGAGTACTGTTCTGAGCTGACTGGCCAGAAGGCTGGGCGTCATGATGTCACGAATGGTGTCAAGCACGCCATGGAAAAAGAGAAATCAATGGTCAATGGTCATCAAGTCAATGGTAATGGTGTTCATACAGAAGAACGATTAGAGAATGGTCACGGGGACGCTGGGAATGGAGTCGAACCAGACGAGGTCATAACTCAAGAGCAGCGAGGCACTGAGCCCGGTCTAGTAGACCAGCTTGAAGCTCTGAACACAAATGGTGGTAATGTTGCTGTTCCGTCAAGATTTGGAGAGTTTGGGGGCCAATACGTTCCCGAGTCTTTAATGGATTGTTTAGCAGAGCTAGAGGAGGGCTTCAACAAAGCAAAAGACGACCCGAAGTTCTGGGACGAGTATCGCACATACTACCCATATATGGGCCGACCTGGTCAACTCCACCTTGCAAATCGTCTGACAGAGCATGCAGGCGGAGCCAACATCTGGCTCAAACGTGAAGACCTCAACCATACCGGAAGCCATAAGATCAACAACGCCCTGGGTCAAATACTACTCGCCCGAAGATTAGGCAAAACTGAAATTATAGCTGAAACAGGAGCTGGTCAGCATGGCGTAGCCACCGCTACCGTATGCGCCAAATTCGGCATGAAATGCACAATCTATATGGGCGCTGAAGACGTCCGTCGCCAAGCCCTCAACGTCTTTCGCATTAAGCTCCTCGGCGCCAAAGTTGTCGCTGTCGAAGCAGGCGCCATGACCCTCCGCGATGCTGTCAACGAAGCAATGCGCGCCTGGGTTGTCGACCTCTCCACGACACACTACATCATCGGCTCCGCCATCGGTCCCCATCCATTCCCCACAATCGTCCGTACTTTCCAATCTGTTATCGGCAACGAAACCAAAGAGCAAATGCACAAGCTCAAAGGTAAACTCCCAGACGCCGTCGTCGCATGCGTCGGTGGCGGCAGCAACGCGGTAGGGATGTTTTACCCCTTCGCCAACGACCCTAGCGTCCGCCTCCTTGGCGTCGAAGCTGGCGGTGACGGCATAGACACATCCCGTCACAGTGCGACCCTCACTGGCGGCACAAAGGGTGTTCTTCACGGTGTCCGCACCTACGTCCTCCAAAACGAACATGGCCAAATCTCAGAAACCCACTCCGTTTCCGCCGGCCTCGACTACCCCGGCGTCGGCCCCGAACTCTCCAGCTGGAAAGACAACCAGCGCGCCAAATTCATCGCTGCCACGGACGCCGAGGCGTTCAAGGGCTTCAGGTTATTAAGTCAGCTCGAGGGCATTATCCCTGCGCTGGAGACGGCGCATGCGGTGTGGGGCGCTATTGAGCTGGCAAAGGAGATGGGCGAGGGGAAGGATATTGTGATTTGTTTGAGTGGGAGGGGGGATAAGGATGTGCAGAGCGTGGCGGATGAGTTGCCGAAGATTGGGCCGGCGATCGGATGGCATTTGAGGTTTTGAGGGTGTGCTGTGAGTTTCCTGGTTTTTGGTTTCATGTTTTAGATCGGGCGGGGGGTGATAGAACTTTGAGGGGGAGAGAGGTGTTGATAGCATGATAGAGTGGGAGGCTAAAAGTGATTGAGCACAGGCTATATACATGCATTGATAGACTTTTCTTTTTCCTTTTGCAGACCAAGTCCGCAACTCCTTTCAGCATCTTGTTAATTCCCTGTTTTGTACAATAGAACGCCTTTCGTTGTCCTGATCCCCCGACCCAGAAAGACTCTACGCCGCAAGTTAACCATCCAGTCAGTACACCGGTTTCTATAAAAGCCTCTCAAACAAGTATTTCCCCTTGCCCGCCTGGGAAAAATTTCGTTATTCACTGCAACTGTGCTGCTAGATGGATGGCCGTTGTGCCCCTCATACCCTCCCGCTCCTCGATCACGAATACTTTTCTTTTCGATCGGATTTCCGGACCAGTGATAATTTTGTCACGAGCGAACTGTCCATCCCCGTCTCCAAAAACCCCCCTCCCCAGGCCCCCCCCCCCATCAACGGAAACGGCGCCCTAGCTTTTTCCTTCCTCCAAAATCGCTTTGGTAAACCCACTGAGATTCGAATGATCGTCCCTCTTCTGCTCGTTCCTACAAGATTCGCTGGGCGGTTCCCTGCTTGGGTTCGGGCGCGTCGAGTGGAGTTTGCTGTTGTTGGAGTTGTGTGGGTGGGGTTCTTGTCCTTGGCTACGAGCAGGTCGAGAGTTGGAGAGGACAAAGGTCGCCGGTGTGCTGGCTGGGGCGGTAGGGCATTATGGATGGTACTGTAGTAAGTGGGGAGTATGGGTGGAGTTGGGGGCGGGGGGATAAAAGGAAGAGAAGAGGTGTTGAGGGGGAGGAATTCTCGGATCGCTTCGAGTCTTGAGATTGTGCCCCGCGAGCGGTTGCTTCTTGGACTGGTGGGGGTTGGTGAGGGCGAAGGTCGTGGGCCTAGGTGAGGATTAGTTACGGACGATGTAGGAAGTGTAAAGGATGAATGGGTCAAGGGAAGCAAGGAGACTTTCCGACTTTCTTGCGAGGGTTCTTCTTATTGATCTCCCTGCCGTTTGGCATGTTGACCTAGATGGTATGAGGTTAAGTCCTTGCCAACGTCGTTCGTGCGTGCAGATGTTTATTGAATCTGTTGTTGGGTTACGAGTTTGTACTGAGGATCCTGAACGGTTGAGGAAATGAAACTGGTATTGCATTGATTGGTTGTGTTTAACTAACGAGAACGAATTGCAAGCAGATTCGGTAGAGGTAGGTACAGAAAAGTGCTTTTGATTTTCACCAGTTTCTTCTGTTACTTCAAAGCACCTTTACGTTCTCTCAGCCATTCCAGCGATAATGTACCGTTTGTCCAATCTCCTGAGTCAGGATGCCAGAGAAGGTGCACGCAGGAGAAAGCGTGGGAACTTCGAATGCTGCACGAGGGGCTGATAACACTGCTAGCCACAGAGTCCTTGTCTGATATTCAGGATGGTAGGCTCGATCTGACAAATCCTGAACTACGAGAGAACCTTCGGTACTCATTTGTCTCCAATAATGTCGCAGAGTTCTCGCGCCAACTCGTCGGTTGGCGCCCGGATATAGCACACTGGCGGTACTCCATGAGTAAACGCCGGCCAACGTCGAGCAAACCTCGTCCCAATGAACTCATTGCCTGGTGCAAAGGCCTCGGTAAAGTCTAGTGTCAGTTCCTCCAAGTCAGCGAGCTCGGCGATACGAAGGAACTTCTCGGACCAGAGAAAGTTGAGTTGGTTTGCAACAAATCTAACATTCCATCGATAGGCATCCAGGAAATTGAGGATATCGGGCTCTTTATGTGGTGAGCGATACTCTAGATCAGCACTAGTGACTTCGTGGCAATGATCTGCTGCTCCGGGCAAGTCTTTGCTGGAAAATCGGAGTTCGAGATGAAGCCGGGCTCTAGGAAGGTGAACACTGGGAAATTCAATATCAGTAAGGTCGTTTTCAGTGGCTGTGATTATTGGAACATGGTTCAGGAAGCCCATTGTGGATTCTTCGTCGCCATATCCGATCACCCACGTGTTCTCCGACCAAAATCTGATCCGGATCCATTCATACAGCGCCTTGTCCATTGCGAGGAATAACCGAGTAACAGACGGATTATAGGCTTTTCCTTCCATGCTATCAAAGGCCTGCTTGCGATGAGGGAAAATTTGACCGGGACGGAAAGCGATCTCCCAGAGAGATTCCTCAATCATGTCTCGTAATTCGCCAGGTAGACTGATAATATGCTGCTGCAGTGTGTGCCACTCGTCCCCCGTCTCTTCCAATTCTGGGGGCATCGATGTTTGTTTGGTAACAGATCGATCAACGGTATCCGGGCCCTCGTCCTCAGGCTTCTCGCCTTTCCACGGAAAATCGGTAGTGCTGAGGACTCTAATATAGAGATCAAATTGGCAGTGAGTTGCTCGTTCGAGTGTATCGGCAAAGGGCTCAGCTCTTCTGCCGGGAAGCTTGAACATGAGTTTCTTGAACCGACAGAAACGTTCTTTAGACATCAGATATACGATCTCAGCCAGCTGATCACGCTTCTCATCTGACAGAAACATGTGGAGCTTCAGGAACGCCTACTGAAACATCAGCATTGTAGTGCAGCGTAGAAACTACATGACCGACCAATCTCCTAACGTCCATACCGCCGCATCGAGCATAGAGTTCTATCATCCAACCATGACGGCTTTTTGTAACCCGATCGAGAAAACCCAACAACAACAACATCTCTTGAGCATTATGAGCCGTTGACATTGTCTTTGCTTGGATCAGTACCATGGTTTACTTTGCAAACAGTCAAGACATACAGGTATAGGTTTGGATCCCTTTTTACTTAAGTCATGATAGGCCTTGATTTCTGCATCGATATCGCCAAGCCATAGGGGTTCATATTTGCAGAGGCTTCTTATGTAATTTGGAACAGCAGCAGTAAGTTGACCTAAGGGATTTTAGTCAAGTGCTCGTGAACGCAGGGACCTTTCATAATGCCACTTACCCTTGATTCCCTTCAGTGACGTTATGTGGTGACGTTCCTTGGGCTCCATTTCTCTGAGCAGCGATCTATGTCCTGAGCCAAAGATAAAACCAAAATTAGAGGCGGGGGTAGCCAGTACGGCCGTTGTAGTATACACAGATGGTTCGCGTTGGAAAAAGGGATCCGCGACGGGAGTATTTGAAGTTGAGAAGAGAGGATTTACAACATGTACTGTGGATTCTGAATTTAGTTGGAGTGTTATTGATAAGATTAAAGTAGGGTGAAGTGAATGCTCTGACCCAACACCAAAACATATAGTTGTGTTAGCCACCAAGGCACGAGAACACGATATGTGAATCAAGAAGTTAACCTTAACCTCCTTGGCGTGCATTCCATCGTGCATTCGTGAAGACTATGACTGCATTCGATTAAATCATAAATCGGGCTACTGCGAAGCAAGAAACAATTCCTTTCAAGCACCATGCGTAAGGAGGGGATATGTTAGCATGGTTCATACCTTCCTGGCTTGTCGTTTCCGTGAAGAAATTAAGATCGTATAATCCTCAAGGTTAACAATGGTGATCTTATACCTTAAGAGAAAATGCCATAGGTTGGAACTGGGCTATTAAAGTGCGAATGGGAAAGCATGCCTCGAGGCTGAGAAAATGCGAGCTTGTCTGGTTAATGCTACTCTCATTGAATACTGGATATCAGAAAAGGGGCATAATCACTACCGTGTAATCTGTCGAGAGTATCAAGTAGCCTAGACCACGACATGATTGTATTGTTAAGGATCCTATGCTGATTTATACGTTGACTGCCTTCCCAGCGCCTCCGGATCCAAGCACCAAGTCTGCCAGTGACGTTGCAACAATACAGTTTCGCCACTCAGTGATTGACGGTAACGAATCTAGCGAGTATTGCGTCCTTTAACTCGTCGGTTGGCGCCTTGATTGTGAAATTCACCGGCAGGCCGTACCAAAAGATTGGTAGATCTCGTCTCGCGCAGAATTTCCCTCCCAGATAGACGCCGTCTAGCCCGTACGCTTTGGTAAAATCAAGCGTCAGGTCCGAAAGCGCCTCGAGCCCCTGGTGCCGCGCCAGGATTTGGAGTTTTGCGAACCAGATGATGAATAGCTCTGTTTCAGTGTCGTCAGCCTCCATCTGGTACTGCCGCATGATATCTAGTATATCTTCGTTCTTGTATACTCTACGCGGCGCTACGGTCCCGCCCCAAATTGGGTCAACTCTCGCATCTGCACCATCATAATCTTTTGTGGTAAAGCGAAGCTCAATGGATCTAATCGCTTTGATGGCAGAATCCGGTAGAGTGCCGGATAGAAAGCAGGTGGTTGCGAAGTTTTCCCCAGGGCCGATGATGAACGTGTTACCGGACCACAGCTCCCTATAGTATTTTGCATAGTTGCGACGGTCAAGAGCGAGGAGCACTCTAGGAGCTGGAGGATCGTAGAACCGACCTGAGTGTCTAAACCTGCCGTTTGCCGTAGGGTATTGATGTGGGAAAATCTTTCCAGGGCTGAAAGCAGCCTGGTAAAGTTTCTCCTCGATCTCTAATTGCAGCTCCGCCGGTAGTCTCCAAATGCGGTCCTGGAGCTCTGACCACTCTCTGGCCCGATGCAACGCTATCTTATGTTGTTCGTCTTTCGAGAAGGTTCTCTCGATCAGGCTAGGGACGCCCATATGCTCGTCCGTGTGAATGCCTCTCGCATTGTCAACTTCACTGACATCCGTTGTCGAAACACATATCGCTAGATAGTGACCAAGGCGGCAACTACTTGCGTTCTCGAGTAGGTCAACAACTTCCAAGTATCTCTTATCTGGGAGCCGAGCGAGAAGTGTCTTCAGCCGATGGATGTGAGCTTCCGACATCACGTTTATGTGGTCCGTAAGCAGCGTTCGCTTTTGTGGGGATAGAGCTACCCATAAACGCGGAATCATACCCTCTCTATCCATTTGAGATTCGGTAATGACCTCCTGCAGGAATCCTATAATCTGAACAGGAACACTAGCTAGCCAGCACAGATTTCTAGCCAAGGCATATAGAGTCCAAACAAGAAGACTGACTAGCCAGCGAAGCTTTACAGCTAATGCAGTAGGATTCGGGGATGAAAGATCCACCGTTTTGTAATCGGTGCCGCGGCTTGTTCTTCGAATGACTACTGCGTCGTCTCCATAACTTATCATGTCATATGATGTCGTAGCATCATCGACATCGCCGTTCGTGTCAGCGAAGAACTGTGCAGCCACGCTCTTCTGCTGAATCGTGGTCAAAACCATCTTGAGTGGCTTGGCTGGGTACGTGCTTCGAAAATTATTCGGGCAAAGTCTATATTAGGACTTATCGAAGCCTTTGACCGGACGTTGTACGGAGTAGGAAAAGAGTCCGACACAGCGGATAGAAAGTCGAATATATAGGTGCCAACGAGTATAAATTCATTAGTGACGGTGTTGACACGGCCATGTCTTGTGCCAAGCCTCCGTTGTCACCTCATCAACACTTTTTACTTCCAGGATCCAGTATTGCAAACAAACGAGGAGACAGGATTCATGGAATAATGGCTAGTGAGCAATCCATCCCTCGGAAAATGTGATAGCTGTCATAGAGCTTGGCCGCGAGGTATAGCTGATGGAAGCACATGATATAACAACGATAAGCTTGTACGCCAGCATCCTTTATATAAAATAGACCAATGATCTCAACTCCACAATGAGAGCAGCGCTTTGGTTCATCAAAATTGGTGAATCTAGGAAAGGCATTCTCCCTTATTTCTGAGGCTCACCGGAAACGATCTTATCTCCCAGGGTTGATTTGCCCTTGAGTATATAATTCAAGGGTCAATGCTACAGCAGAGCCGACTGGGTTACGGTCAACTAGCTCGGCGTGGAAAATTTCAAGGGGTGCTATTATAGTCAAAGTCCATAGGCAACAGAAAAACCAGCAAGATCAAAACATTGAGACTGCAAGATGGAGAAGTAAAATACGAATTGCACAGATTTTCAATATATGTGGAGGGTATCGTGAGTATTTAAAGAGGCAAAGAAGGACTTGCGAAACAAGTCAAGGAGAAAGCTCTGGCGCTGTCCGGCTCGTGGCTGCCTTAGGCCAGGATACTATAGATTTCATCCTTCCAATCTTCAGTTGGTGCCAAGACCATGAAGTTACGCGGACATCCATGGATGAACCGCGGCAAGCTCCTCGCAACATCGACACCTAGGAATGCCCCGTCCGGGCTATAAGCCTCGGTCATATCAACTATGAGGCTCTCAAGTCGAAGTACCGCTATTTGATCGTACTTCGCCTGCCAGACTTTCACCAACTCGGTAACCAGGTTACCATTCATGCTCAATCGGCCCATGGCTTCGTCGAGGCCTTGGTCCGCCCTTGTTACGACTCCTGCGGTCAGTGGCCCGCCCTCGACAGATAAGTCGTTCAGAGTGAACCGTAACTGTACAGCAAGAATGTTCCAGATTTGAAGAGTTGGCATGCGGTATATCAAGTCCGTTGACACAGCCGGTGGACCGTCGTCAACAACCCAAACCATTCCACGTTGGATAGGTTCGAGTAGATCAACAGGCAGACCTTTTAGCCGTTGCATTGATGACATAAGTACGCGAGGTACAACTGTCTCTTGAGCTGCGTCGAATAATGTGTTGGGGAGGTTATGAATCCGAACTATCAACGCCGGAGCATGGCCTGTTTTTGTGGGCAGGTGACGGCACTGTCCAAGTTCGATGTCTGCACAGATCTTCAGATATCTCCAGAAGCGCGGCAGCGAGGATTCGTTAAGGATTTGTATGAGCACATTGTATTGCTCCTCCGAGAGCCTTGTGAAGAATGATTTCGCGCCCTCGAGCTTCAGCCTGGCATCATCAAAAAGAAATCTGATGAGTGCATACCTCTTGCGTTTGTTGCTGAGGTCATCGATCAACTTTGCAACAGTAAAGGCATTTGGGGTGAGGAGATTCGAATATAATGAAGAAAGCTCCGCTAACACCGAATCGACGTCTGTATGACCAGAACTAGACCCCACAGCAATGTTTTCCTGACTCTGCGCTTCGGAAATTGTAATATCATTAATTGCTGTCGTGATAGCGTTGATAGAGCGCTCAACGCCCTCATCGGTGGTCGGACTTTTGGCATAATTGAGGGCACTCATTTTGATAAGTTGCCGAGTATCTCACGGTGTATTAGTTTATGTATTCGAAGGTTTTTACGGGTCTTCTCTGGACGGTGTCCCCATTGATAACTCGGATAACAACAAAGCCGTGCCTCCCTCACCAAGAATAATGGCTTGTCGGGTAATACAATAACGGCTTTGTTTTCTCTTTGCGACCAGACAAAGAACATGTGAAAGTGTCAGCAACGTAGAATGAAGGCGTCGTTGTAGTAGACTCGGCGATTGTAGTCTTTGTTGCAAAACCAGGGCCTTGAGACCATGGACCCGCGAAGAAGGAACATAGACATGTTCTTGATCCCAGACGGGCTCTAGCCCCAAATCCATCAGAATCTGTTGTGCTAAGCTTCGAGCCAGGATAGCAATTTCGGCGATTCGTAGCTTGCACCGTTCCATATTCTGCCATGGACATTTGAGCAACTGAACAACAATAAGATTGCCTGAAAGGTATCCATATGTTCCTATCAAAGCTTATCAAGCATGATCCTAAAATAGAGATCGAGTTGGAATAGTGTTAGTATGCGCTAAAAGTACTGTAGCCAGAAATGGCACCAAGCGCTATTTAACAATCACCGGTATATAAAGTATGGATATAAGGAATACTTGGGGCGAGAGCGAAGTAGCGGTACTAGATAATCAGGAGATAACAACCAACACACGCTAAAGCGGTCTGGATAGGCGTATAAGCAAAGGGTTATATCAAGCTAGGTAGAATGTTTGATAGACCATCCCAACGGTACGTAGTCTCAACTTAACCTGAGCTTTATCTTGAACGATTCATACACAAGCCATGCCCCGGCGGCTATGCAGTATTGTAGGGGGTCCAGGCTTAGTGGTACTTATTGTACCCAAGACAACTGTTACCGCGTGCATTTCTGTTTTGCAAATTTGCAGGACGGTTTAGCACGCTCTACCACATCCCTCGAAAAGGACTATCTACTTCAGTACGTAGGCTCTTGAGTTCGAAAAGCAGAAGACTCTTCGTCACATGTCGAGCTTACCTCTCGATTGCGGAACGGCGGGACTTCGAAATACTCTGCACGGATTCCATGCTCTAGAAAGCTGAAAGGTGATGTAGGCACTGATCACACATACTAATCGTGCCACGCTGTCACCTACTAAAGTAGGTGCTGGCCACCCAAATGACGTACACCCCCCAAATGACGTTTTTTTTCCCTTATGTATTCAACCCTCCCCACCTCAACCACACAACCACATCATGTCTGAATACTATATCAATTTGAAGTATCGTATAGAAGAGGCTACAGATGCATTTCATGACGGCGAATACAAGTTTGCAAGCACTGCAGCTCAGGCATTTGAAGTTCCTGTCCGAACGCTTCAAAGACGACTAGCCGAAACTCACATCTCATTATTTGAACGAGAATCACATGAATATGTTCTGAATACTGAGCAAAGAAAGACTATATGTATATATTTGACACGTCTGAACAAGCTGTCGATTTCTGCTCGACTGAGACATCTTCGAGAAGCAGCAAATTTTCTACTGCAGCAGACAAATCTCGTGAATTCTTCTCGAGTTGAACAGCACTGATCAGTACGATTTCTACAGCAAAATTCTCAGTTTTTCAAGAGAAAACAAACTTCTCTTGTCGCTGATAGAAAGACTTCTCTGACTGTTGAGATGACAAAGCAACATTTCTACGATTTTCGAGATGTGCTGATCAAATATGCGATTCAATCGAATGACATATGAAACATGAATGAATCAGACTTTCATATCGAAGTTGAAAGAGATCATTTAGTGATTACATTGATCAAAAAGAAATCTCTTCGTGCAATTGATTCGAGAATGAGAGATTTAGTGAGCGATGTGAAGACGATTAATGCTGAGGGAAAAAAGATTTTCTTCATGCTCATCGTTCTCGAAATCAACATTTTGAACAAATGAATGCAGAAAAACGATCTGAATGACGATTTGTTGCTTGCTACTATTGAATTCGAATATTCGAACGATGAAAAGATCTTTGACTGACTGAAGCACTTCGATTTTCATAGTCGAAAGACTCAGATAGAAGCTCATAAACTTCTGATCATGAATAACTACAAATCTCATCTTATCTACGAGTTTCTACAGTACGTTGATTTTCATAATATCGTGATATTCACTCTTCTCTTGCATTCTACACACGTTACGCAGTCATTGAATGTGAAAATATTTCAGCTCATGAAGCATTATCATTTGAAGATGATTGATGAGACAATTCGACTTGAATCAATGAGTTTCAACAAACAGAACTTTCTTGCTTTCTTCATCAATCTACGAGTCAAGATCTTCACTGAATCGAATATACGATCGACTTTCAAACAGACTGAGCTTGTTTCATATTCATCAAAAGTGATGCTGAAAAAGATGAGAGTCTGACAATCTCTCGAGTCAATCTCTTCACGAGACTCTTTTCTATCCTTCTTCTTTATAGAGATCACTTCGCATGAATCTAGAGAGATTCAGAAGCTTGATACAGAGCTTCAAGACAATTTAGATGATTACGATATATCGAAGAAGCTACGCGAAAAATTTGATCGATATATAAAGAGATCATTAGTGAGAACTAGCTCGCTTGCTTTGATCGAACGTGACATTGAAGCGACTCACAATCACAGTAAAGCGAAGGCTAAAAGAAACAAACTCGATGAATCTGTTGCTCAGAAGAAAGAGGTAATAATCGTTCGACAGACAAGGGATAAAATCACTGCTGAGGTGAAGAAGAAGCGAAAAAAACGGGTTCGAGCATCGGAGCGAGAGGAGAAGCGGGATGCAAATGCTCGGATTAAATGGAACAAAGCTATTGCGAAAGGCTTCAAATTAACTGGCAAGCCAGCTCAGGAGTGAATCGACAAATGGGTCACTGTTTTAGATGTAGAATACGAGGATGGGGCTTCAGTAGAAGAGGTTGTAGACCTGTTGGGGTAAAAAACGTCATTTGGAGGGTGTACGTCATTTGGGTGGCCAGCACCTACTTTAGTAGGTGACAGCGTGGCACGATTAGGCTTTACGTTGAATTGGAAGCATGTACTGGTGGATTGCTTATTCGCAGAATAATAAATGCTGTTTTATGACCTGTATGATACTTTAGCTCCAATACGTTCTTGGAAGACGGGGAGGTTTCGGCATACCTCGTTCATGTGAGGCCTGGGGTTTCAATCAACATAAAATAAATTCTGTCCCACTATGGTGGGTAACATCGAAAGCTGTACTGGAAGCCTCACCGTCCAGGGCGATAAGATCCTGAAATCTTGCAAGTAGGGCCATACTTCGTCTCTGCATGGTTGGGATTCTATGAGTGACGGGCTTGTTATTCCTCGTGTCTTCGCATCATACAGGGTTCACAACATGCTTGCTCTCCTGCTCTCATCCACGTGCTCGGTTTGAACTCCAGAATTACCATGCACAATCGGCGGTCTAATTCTCGCCCCAACAAATCCTCTCCTATTTCTGCCGGTCCGGCCTCTTCCAAGCCAGTTGAGTTTGAGTGCCTTGGCCAGGTCCTCCATCTTGAGCTGAGCATCATCGCCGCTTTGGACGCTTGCTAGTACAGTGACACATTGAAGCATTCTTCCCACAGTCTCGGTAACCTGCGAGCTATCTAGTGGTGCGTGTCTCCGAGCCGACGGGGAAGCGAAGGGAGGCAACTCGGGAGCAGATAAATTCGACGTGGCCCGGCTTCTCGCACCAGCAGTGTCCCCAAGAAGTGTCGAGCCTTGAGAGTTGAAGCTTGCAAAGGCGGGATCTAAACTTGCTGCTGTGCCAGGCCGGCCGCTAGGATTAGGACTTTCATTGCTGACATTGACACCCGCATTAATGCTCTCTAAACTAAGGCGTGAGAAAGTAGCCTTCAACGAGTCATGGCGAGGTAAAATGACGTTGTCGCGGTATGAGATCAGCACAATCCTCCTCACATCAAATTCGTTGCCAAACGCGTTTTCAGTAGAGTCCGGGTTTGCACCCCAGAATTCAGCAGCTTCTTGTGGCGACAAGATTGTACCGTGACCCTTGAATTCGAGATCAAGTGGTAGGAAGACAGCTTGCATGTAGGGTAAGACTGTTCCAAACACGTGAAGCCAGATGTTCACTAGCTGTGTAACTAGCCCTTGATCGGGTACTCCCCTAAGGGTCTGGTCTAGCGACAAGAAGCCAGTTTGTAGCATGTCGCGAAGATCGTCGATGATGATAGTTGGAAGCCGCTTTGATATACACCGCTGGATATGTACTGATACAAGTCGATTGAGGTCTTCTACTGGCATGCGAAGCTCCTCACCTTCGAATATGATCAATATCTTCGCTTTTAGAAAGTCCCAAGCATCTTCTGGACTCATATTATTTAGACCGAATCCCTGCAGAATGGACTGGCCAGGTACATCAACTGAATGAACGCCTGCGAGGGACGCGTTCCCAGGGGCAGAAGTACTCAGGTTCGTTGAAGGGTCCGCCTCCGGCCTCCTAATCTCGAAAGGCGGGATCGCTGCGGCTTTCTCCTCTTTCTTCTTTTCGCGTAGTGCACGGCCTCCGTGCCGAAGATCTAAACCACTCACAGATTTTGCAAACGATGCTGCCGTTGGCCCTGGGGATGCTGGCGCGAAAGAATACAGCGACTGCGGCGCACTGGGGTCCAAAGGTTTGGAATTACTTGATGCCGAAGACAGCGGCAGAGCGTGGTCATCCATTCTTTCCCTGAGTTTGTTCTTTTGGCGTGAGAGGAAATGGTGCTTGTGTGCTTTTTCTTTCTCCTTCTCATGGTTTGCAGGGACCAAAGTAGAGGTGGATGCATTGTTCGTAGAGTATATAGAAGGCGCTCCCCCAGTTGTCATGGAATCAGCGAGGCTAGCCATAGAAGGGTTGATGATCTTTGAAAGTCCACTTGAACCAGATGGCCCCATCTTATTAGGAGAGGGCAACGGTCTGTCCTTATGATCCACTTCTTTATTGCTCGATATCGCTAGCTGCTTCGGTTTGGAGAACAGCTTCATCTTAGATCTCTCTGTCTTCAGCTTATGTTCCTTCTCAGTTGGCGCCTGGAATGTTGTCAACCCGGGCGAAAGCTGAGGAGTTCGTGGGAAAGCAGCATTAGCAGCAGTAGTCGCTGCAGCGGTGTTTCCGCCAACAAGTCCATTGTAATATTGCTGGGTAGGTGTACCTAGGCCGCTTGGCATTCTGGATGGATCACGTACAGTCTGGATTGGTGGAGGTTTGCGCCTTCCAGTTGCAGGCTCTGGTGGAGATTGTGGGCTGGGAACGGTCTGTGAGCGCTTTCGGGCGTGTTGGGTAGATGACTGATGTTGCATTGCAGCTTGCGCGGCTATCTGAGAGGCAGTAAGTTTCGCCATTGCTGCGTGATCTGCCAATGTTGCCGTAGGGAGAGACGGCTCGAAGAAGCCTTGAGAATGCTGCCTCTTGTGCCTTTGCAGGTCTGGCCCAATTAGTGGTGAGCTCTTCCGAGAAGGAAGATCACTGTTGGCATGCGGTATTGTTGGTCTAGAGAAATTGTTCACGGACGTTGTACTAGAGTTCGAATTGGAACGAGGATACCCCGAGGGTCGAGGTGAAGGATACTGCGATTGCTGTGAATTGCTGGGTCTTTTGTCTATGGACAGGGTAGTAACCTGTGACGAGCTGGACGAGTCACTCTCGGAAGGATCAGTGCTGACGGGTCGCCTCTGTGATGGGTCCGCAGGAGTCGAGGGCCGTGGAGAGAAAGCGCCAGGTCGTCTGTAGGTTGACGAATTCATGTCGAAAGCGAGCGCAGGTACGCGAACTCCTGGGCAGAATTCCTTTCACCAACCTAGCCCAAACCAGTGAATGATACTACATGCATTGGCGGTAAAGGTTCCCTATAGCGACTCATTGCACGTGAGTGATTTGGGCTGACGATCACTAAGTGGTAAAATAGAAATCTTGGAGGGGCGGAACATCTGAATGCTTCCGAAAATGTTCCGCCCCACCGACACCTCTATCTCACCTATTCCATCTCAAGACTCCTTCAAGCATCACACCCCTACAAGTCCACGATGTCCTCGGAATTCAATGGCAAGCCATCAAGCACGATTCTGAAAGCCGATTACCGATCTCCCAGCTCCTCTAAACCTTTCCTTCATACCCTCCCCACCTCATCAACCCCTTCCACGGCCGCGAAAACACAGTATCTGTCCGCACTGCGAAAATCAATCACACAACTACAGGAGGAGGTGAATACTTTCTTGACAAGCAAAATGGAAGAGGATAAGGTTCTGGCATCTAAGGCAGGGCTGAAGGTAGATGATAAGCAGGAGGAGGAGAAATATGGGGAAGAGGATGTTGAAGATGATGGCTAGAAGGGACTGCTGCAAGGGAAAGGGTCAGGATCTACTTGGATTTATATGGAGACCAAACATGAATCGGAACTTGGGGTATCTAGGCAGCAAAGCGTGCTTCCATGCAAGGAACGCCCTCGGCCGTAAGAACTCCAGAACATCAAGATATAGGAGCAACACCTCCCCTTGTCCACTGTATCGCTTCCTAACGGGTCGAACATCCATAGTGGACCACAGCATTGCTGCATTACCGAGAGTCAGCAACCACAAAGGAACCGACGGGATTGACTTACTTTGGAAGCACCTTGATCGCACTACCTCCGAACCTTTTATAACAGACTCCACACACTCGATCCTCTGTAATCACTACCCTGCGGTTTCGACCACCATTACCAGCCGGATTACTATCTCCCAAACGTAACTTGGCTTCCTCGCTGAAGGCCAAACTATTTCTCAACCCAGCCACCACTCTGCCTTCGTTCACAGTCGTATTGGCGGAGCGTATCCGCCCGCGGAAGTAGGATTCGAGATTTTTAATGGGCAGGATCTCTGGAATTAGGTCTAATGTAGATGATGCTGGCATACGTGCACCGTGCTTGGCAAGGAGCTCGAGCGCCGGTCCCCACTGAGGCTCGTATGGTGAGGGGGGAGATAGGTATAGGGACAAAAGGTTATGGTAAATTGAAGGCGAGACGTCCTCGCCTTCGATGGTCGACGGTCGACGTGATTTTGTTGGGGACGAAGGCGGTGAAGATACTTCTGTCAGATAGGTTTGGTTGCAGTACCTGAAGGGCCAATTAGCAATGTAGTGAGATGGTGATCACGTGGAACCTTACTCCTCAGCTTTCGCCGGGTCTCTAAGTTTGAAGACATAGATATCCAAGGCCTGCTTATGCTGACCCATGCTGCTAAGCACGATAGCTCGCGCTTCATACAGATTTGGATCTATACCCAATGTGTTAGCGAATGCAAGTGATGCTTCAGAGGCCTTGATGAGGACAACACACCATCCTTTGAGAGTTGACCAAGGGCCTTGTAAGCCTGATAATTACTGCTTGTTCTTAAAAACTCGAGTGTCTTCTTCTTCCATACATCTCGCTCCTCCTCGTTTTCGAAATCGTCCGCATTGAGACGTTCGATGTAGCTCTCAGCCAATCTTTGATGGAAATCGGGCGTTGTGTCATTGAGCTCATGAATTATGTGCTCAAGATACCTGATTGCTAATTTCCTGTCAATTCCTTCCAGGAACTTTAGAACTTTGCTACGCGGTAAACTTTCCGCGTTTTCGGTATCTGCTAAGAAGACTTCCATGCCAAGTTCTGAATCCTTTTTTAAAGGCCATTTTACAAAGTCCAACATTAGACCAAGCATATCTGGATGAAGGTTCTGCAAGTACGCGACTGTTCTCTGCGGCCCAGCGAGATGCGGAGCAGACCCTTCATTTGCCTCAGCCTGCCCGAATTTCTGCAGCAATTCGAGCGCCTGACGATGGAGGTGCTTGCCGTGAAAGAAGTCGATTAGATCATTGTACCGGCCAGTCTCTATAAGCTTTTCTTTGACCACGTCAGGGTCACAGAAATTGTCTATCCGGAAGAGCGGCCCGGCCAGAGACGGACTTGAAAACATATATGCACGAAAGAGAGTTGTATCCACAAGCCCAGCAGTATCGAGCAACCCCTGTTCTTGGCTTCCATCAGAGGACTGCTTGACTAGCAATGATCCAACCTCTGGCTCATGGGCCTCGTTAAGACCTTTATCTTTGAGAGTTCCGTCAGGATTGAGAAGTCGCTGCAGCTTAGTTCTCGCTGACACCAGAAAGGGCCGCAGTTCCTCGGTTGCGCTTTTCAAGTCCTTTCCTTCTACAGGCCTATCAGTCTAGTACCGTATTATTGTTACAGGGGGTTACTGACCCAGCGCCTTCCCAGCAGATGACGCTCCTGAATCCCCGCCCCTTACGCTACCAGTATCACTACCGCTTGGCTGGCTCGATGATGGCTTAGCAGAGAACGAGTCTTCGTTCTTTTCGTCTACCATCGCTGCTTTGCCCTCTGTACTATTTCCATTTGCCGAGATGTTGTTGTCGGCATCATGCTCTTTAGATGAAACAGAGACATCTCCAGCAATCAATGGAGGATATAGGCGGATGACCCTTTCCGGCGGAGCAGCGACCTCGGTGAAAAGATCGAGCGACTGCCTATACCTTCCTTGATCGAAGAGAATCTGTGCTTTCAACATCTTGATCTCTCGAAGGCGGCCCTCTTTGTCTTTTAGCAAAGCATCCTCCAACATACCAAGTAGGCTTATGGCTTCATCGAGTTTGCCGGCCTCACCTAGCGCATCTATCTGGGAATCGTAGTCTAGGGCTCTCATTCGCCAGATGCAGCGTTCACTCATCACAAGGAAACCTTTACCAGCATGCGCTAGACTCACATTCGGCTGGGGCACGTGCAATTGGTTCGCACCTGGTAGCGAGATAGTCTGGAGGAGGCTCAGAGTTTCCGGATTTCGAAGCTCCAAAGTCCCCTTAGTTGCTTGGAGGGCTAATAGATAGGGGTAGGAGTAGCCAATCGCTTCCGGTGCAACAGACCATGGTATCTGCCGCCGCCCTAGAGAATTCCCATCGGTGTCGATGTAAAGAGTATTGATATCCTTAGCTAGTAGTATTTCTCCTTCGCCAAGTCTCGTTGCAAGAGGCTTCGGTATCATGCCTCCCATACCCATATATCCCATGCTAGCAACACCAACGCCTCCGAACCGCCCTCCATCTTGCCCGGGTGCGCCGCCTATACTTCCTGGGCCGACGATATCTGTAATCGCTGATGATATCACGTCCACAAGAACATAGCTTGAGCTGAGGCCAGCTATAAGTCGCGTCCCAGTTGCCCAAGTGAGCGTCTTTATGCCAGTGACTAGAGTAAGCTCAGAGGTCTCGGAAGCAAGCTCCATATCTTGCCATGACCAAAGTAATAGCCGCCTCTTGACAGCGACAGCAAGTCTCGAGACGATCGATGGTATCCCGGTTGAGGCATCCTTGACTATATTCGACGTTACCGCAAATGCACTTGCCCCTTTGGTCTTGATAAGCGTCTCTTGCAGTTCGAAGGTTTGGAGGTCGTGCGTGGAGACGTAGCCGTTAGAGAGAGAGACCAGAATATTGGCTTCTTTGACAATGGCTAGTTGCTCAATCCTGTATTTCGAAAATTTCTCTTGCTCCCGCATTAAGTCCACAGGATTGGATTTCGGCTGCGACGATACCCCATTCGCGGCTGTCTGTTCATCCTGCTCGTGCGGATCATCGATAAGCTCATTGACTCTATAGACACGAAGGCTGCCCGTGTTTAGGCCGACAAGTAAACGGTCCCCTGCGGAGGTTCGATTAATTCTGGACCTTCATCTGTGCAGGCTGAGCTCACCATATGCCAAAACGGACTCAATCTTCGACTTATCCCTTTGCTTGAGCTCGACGATAGGTCGAGCAGTAAAAGCCGACAGCATAATGCCTTACCTTTGGCCAACGAAGTCATGTAGAAGATACTGGGAGCCAGTGACGCGATTCTCAAAACTCCGACCAAATTCCGGCGCTAGCACCTCTCCCTACCATAACTTTCAAATCCTAGGCACCCTAGGACAATGAGTGACTTGACAGTTGACAGATCCACTTATGATTCCAAAATTCCATTGACGGGCCAGTACAGAGCTATCTTCATCTATAACTACACATTGCCTGAAAACGTTGACCTACTCGTAGAACTATAGCCAAATCACTTTAGAACACTCGACAACCTACCCCTATTCCAGAGACGAATCGGTGATGCAACATGTCACTAATATCTCTTTCATTCTTTTCCCGGCGCAGGGCGAGGCTTTCTCATACATTGTTTCCGATGTATGAATGAATTCCATGTTCAGCATAGTTCTAGTCCTCAAGTCAATTTGCCCTCCTCCGGAACCGAGCTAGGATCTGCGCTGTATAGAATACCATCAGCCATTTGCAACTTTCAAGGGATTTGTCCGATGAAATTGAGCAACATGGTACTCGGTCCGAGGAAACAGTGCTGGAGCCTAAGACTACGACGGCTGTGTAGCACAGCAAGGGAACAGGGGAGCAGGGAACTAAGGGATGTATCTGCGAGGCTGTAAAACACTATATAGGTTGTTCTATGTCAAAGAATTGATCGCTATGCCCGAGAGTCAGCCAGCGGAGTTGCACGATATTCTAAGTATTCTTGGTGTAATGGACAAGTCATACTGTATATCTAGAATCTCTTCTGTCTCTTGCGATGAAACCAAGCCTGAAAATGAGAAGTCAGACAATGTGGACCGGTAGTCGACTATGTTAAAGCACCTTGGGGGATGCTAGGGCTATATCAATTGATAAAATAGGCCGCGTCGCCTGAAAAAGTGAATACGAGACATCAGACCTGCATGAGGCCCTTTCCGAGGGAACCTTAGCCCCCGGCATGCGATGACGCTGTTTGTTCTAATCCTGGTTCATGGCCCCTGAACACAAATAAACACTTCTAATCCGCACTTTTTCTTCGGACTTCATCCATATACATAGGTTGTTAGTTGTAGTTCTTTCAATCGTCCACCACTGTCGTTTCCTACAACACTAGACGATTGCTCCGCTTATTCGATATCCCAATAATCTTAGATAAGAACAATGCTCTCACTTGCTTTTACCCCAATATTCCTGTTGTTGAGCGCCACCGCTCAAGCATACTGGAAAGGTTTTAATGTGTGAAGAGCTGAAATCGGGGGCAAGTGCGACATTTGCTGACACTTCATGTAGCTTGGAGCCAATCTTCCCAATGGAGCTTGCAAAAGCCAAGCAGACTGGCAGAAGGACTTTCAAACCCTTGCAGCTCTTCCAGGTCATTTCACTTCCGCCCGGTTGTACGCTGCTTCAGACTGCAATACTCTCGCCAACGCGGTTCCAGCTGCGATTGCGACTGGTACGACGCTTCTTGTCGGCGTCTGGACTGAAGATACGAATCATTTCAATGCCGAGAAAGCAGCATTGCTGGCTGCTGTCCAAGAGTATGGTCATAATTGGATTATAAGCGTCTCGGTAGGTAGCGAAGATCTCTATCGAGGGAACACGGATGCCAATACTTTGGCCTCACAAATCCACGATGTGCGCGGCATGCTGTGGTCAGTAGGAGCAGGATCCGTCGAAGTTGGACGTACGTCTTTCTCATATCTTGTTTCAGTATCATGTCTTTTACTCACTTCCGATCACAGATGTTGACACATGGACTGCGTGGGTAAAGCCAGAAAATGCGCCTGTCATAATGGCTTGCGATTTTGTGGGTACGGATGGCTACCCTTACTATCAGGACGCCTCCATCAACGATGGTTCGAATACCTTTTGGTCCAGTGTAGACGCGACTAGGCGTGCTGTCAACAACGTCAAGCCCGGGACATGGGTATGGATTACCGAAACAGGATGGCCTATCTCTGGGAACAGTCTAGGCGCAGCACAACCGTCAACGGCCAATGCCCAGTCGTACTGGAAGTCAGTGGCATGCCAGGCATTCAAGGAAGCACACACATTTTGGTTCACCCTACAGGATTACTCGAGCAGTCCGAGCTTTGGGGTGGTCAATTCTGCCTTTCAACCAAACTATGATCTCAGCTGTTAAGTTGAGAGGTTGGTGGGTTCTTCACGTCGCTCAGACGTCAACAGGCTAGTGGTCGAGCAGAGGTAGATTGCCATGTACAGTTGAAAAATCCACGAGCAAACCAAGGCAGTCCCTTAATTCTCTTTCGAAGCCTGTAGTACCTTTCGCGTATTTACCGCCTAAATTAGAGACATAATAAATATTGAAAGCCTCTTAGCTACCTTCAACATCACCAATCTGGACGTCACATATCCATGGGGCACGGTATTAGGCCAACATCAGATTAAACGCGAATTAATCAGAACGAGAGTCTAGATAGCACATACTGTAGGAAGCCTTGAACCAGACGCGCAGGGAGTCAGTAAATAACAACCTAAAGTACCAGTAACAGTACAGAGTACCTTCTACAGCAGTAAGGTAGTTTTAAGTATGAAAATCCGAGACTAATCAGTGGAATTGTATGTTCCTCGGGCCAATTCTTCTTTTCGCACAAGCTACCATTTTTATGCTTGCAATTCTCGAAAGGATGGCGAGTTTGACTGTTCATCTGAACATCTCAACGCAGTAAGATGCAGTACTATGCCCTGATGTTCTAGAACTATGCGATATGGCGACGCGGAGATACCGACTTAGAGACCAAGATTGCGACTCTCTGCACGATCCTCGCTAGCTGCATCTCCATCTCCGCACTTCAAGGACTTCAACTCACCAACCCTCGACCGCCCAATGGGCTAGTCTAACGATGCACACGTTTATTGGCCCATCACACGCTCGCTCTCATTCAGAACTTCTGCGAATCGCCGGGACGACCATGTGGGTCCCTCGGAATACTCCTTGGGGGGGACATGCTCCATTGCCGTCTACCCATTGGCTACCGAACCCGTTCCAACCTATATCGTACAGGTACCATTAAGTAGGGACGCCAAATTCAGGCTATCTCTCAAGCTTGCAGAGATCGTATGCCGTGAGCTCATGGCTAAGAGCACGGCTTATAAGAGGGCGAGACTTCGCCCGCCCTTTGGTGGGCATTGACCATCAACAGCAGCAGCCCCACATGCTTCAGCTTTTGTCAATTGTGGCTTTGGCCGGAGCTGCGGCAGCCTCCTATGCCAGAAACATCAACTATGGAAGTCCCTCGCACAACCACCCCAGCCTAGGCATCTCAATCAACAAGGTGAACAGGCGTAACGGAGGCTCTCCGCCATACAATGCCACAGGCCTAAATTTTACTCACGGCGTTGCTTCCGGAGATCCATACCCGAACTCGGTAATCTTGTGGACAAGATGTGCACCAATGCAAGACAATGTCAACAGCAATAAGACCGTGTCTGGCTATGTGCCATTGTATAACCCGGTACCAATCTACAACGACACAGACGAGCACAAGCCAGTCTCTACAGCCCCAGTTTGCGTCAGCTACAAGGTTGCAACCGATAAAGCTTTGACAAAAGTGGTGAATTCGGGAACAGCATACACGAGCTCCGATGTCGATTACACTCTGAAGGTATGATTTGACCAGGACCAGTTGGTCATCGAAGAGTGCGCAACTAATGGTATGGTAGGTCGAAGCTACAAATCTAAAACCCTACTCCCAATACTATTACCAATTCAGTGTCTGCAATTCCAATGTCACTAGTACTCTGGGTCGTACAAAGACCACTCCCGAGAAAGATGACTTGGTTACTAAGATCGGGCTCGCAATATACTCCTGCTCAAACTTTCCCTTTGGTTTTTTCAATGCGTACGGCAACTCAGCTCGCAAAGACTCGGTTGACTATGTCATCCACCTTGGGGACTATATCTACGAGTACAAGAACGGGGAGTATGGGTATGGACAGTCTATCGGACGTGTGCCGCTTCCAGATCGAGAGATTTTCACTCTCTACGACTATCGCAAGCGTCATGCGACATACCGAACAGACCAAGACCTGCTTCTCAGCCACCAGCAGTTTCCTTGGATTCCGGTCTGGGATGATCATGAGGTAGCTGATAATACCTACCGTGACGGTGAAGCGGACCTGAACAACACCGAAGCTTCCTTTATTTTGGACGGTGGTGTCAGCGTCGATCAGCGCAAGATGAATGCTGTCCGTGCATACTTCGAGTGGCTGCCTATTCGCCAAGTTGAAATGGACGACAACCTGCGTATCTGGAGGAGCTTCTCTATCGGATCGCTGTTGGATCTGATTATGCTAGACACCCGTCACTACGATAGGTCTCTTACGGACTTGTACTGGAATACTGATTATGTCCATGCCATCTCCAATGACGCTGGGCGATCAATGATGGGCAGCCGCCAGGAGAATTGGTTCTACGGTCAACTCATTGCCTCCGCTGAACGGAAGGCCGCGTGGCGTGTGATCGGATCACAAACGGTATTCTCTCGCATAAATGAGTCAATTGCTTACGGCAATGTCAACCCCCTCGATTACGACGCGTGGGACGGTTACCAAGCCAATCGCAACAGAACTTTCCAAACACTTTACGACAATAAGATCAATAACAACATCATCATCTCTGGAGATTCCCATGCAAACTGGGTCAGCGATCTTGTGTGGCTTGATGATCATGAGTACGACCCAGCGACGGGTAAAGGTAGTATCGGTGTCGAGTTCGCCGGCACAGCTGTTTCAAGCCCTTCGCCTTATGGCCAGAACATAACTCTTGCCAAAGCCAACAATGCCAGCAGTCACCTTGTGGAGTACAACCGTGAGCTGCAATGGTCTGAGCTATATTACCGCGGCTATTACGAGCTGCAAATAAGCCATGAGTCGGTGATCGCCCGCTACTTTGGCCTCCCCACTATCATCAACCAGAATGCCAACGAGATCAGCTTGGCGAACTTCACTGTCCTGAGTGGAGCTAATGCACTCTACCGCAATCCGGTGCCCGGAGGTGGTGTTGTCGAGAATGGGGCTTTGAAGGGTGGTAAGACTGTCCAGACGAACTCGACAAACAACACTGCGACTGGGATATATTTCATCTCACATGAAGATGTGGAAGATATTTAGATATAGATTCAAGCGATGGCCACATAGTAAGCAATGCATCAGAAGGGCCAGAGATACAGGAAAATACAACGGTCGCAGTAGAGATCTTCAAAGGCACAAATAGGCTCTTGGTCTTCTAGAACTAGTACTCTCTATAATTTCGAAGCTTACCTAGGTGAGATGAAATCGACGTGCCTTGTTATCGACTTATTTTTTGATTTTCGAATGGTGTAAGGTTATAATCTTCTGAATATACGCTCACTTCTCTTTATTTGTTTTCGAATTATTTTACAGAATTGTTAATTGACCTTACTGTTAAAGTGAATAGAACCCCAGCAAGAGCCGTCTTTGACCCACTCAAGCATCAACGAATCTGCTTGTCAAACGTTCTATCAAGAGCATTAAAGAGTGTAGAAAGTCAGTAAACAGCGATTCACAGATCGAATACCCCAGGTCAACTATTGAACTAGTTGACGGATTATGTATTAAAGATTTCAAGATTGATCACTTTTATCTGTTTCTTTGCCACGATTTTTCTCGTCGCATCAGCTGTACATTGAATTTCCAATCCATGCGGGTATCTTTTTCAAGCAAACAATGAATCTGTCTGTTCATTTAAGCATCTTGTTTTCTATTGGCTTCCTGCACCCTCTGACGCAAGAAGCTTTGACGCTGGAATAACGTCAAAGCTTGCGCACGTCTCCCTACCTGCAACTGCTATGCGACCGTACCCGTTGTGCATCCTAGAGCTTCTCGTCCCTATATCCCCGTGGTGCAGGAGGATAATTCCACACAAAGCCCCGTTTGAGGTGAGAGCGGCTGTTGTTTATGCACCCTGCCACCCTGCCATTGATAGACGACCTTACCCAAACCCATACCTTCTACCTGTGTGAGAAAGAGAACCTTGAGTTTATCAAGCCAGCGCCTTGTTGTGAGTCGCAGCTTCCACTAGCGTTTTAGAGGGTTTTTTTGATGCTACAGGAATGTTTTCGGACTTTTTGTATTTAGAGGTTGCTGTATCTTTCTTTCTATGGTGATCAGCTTTGGTTGGCTACGACTATTAAATCCGACCCTCGGACCTTCTCTTGTTATTTGCACTTTCGCAACTTATCGGCAAAACCATGTCGAGAGAAGAAACGCCTAGCTCAATGTCGACATTCTTCCCTGTCACACAAGTGCAACTGTATAGATCGTTCAACCCAGCGTCTACTATCATCTGATATACCCATCGACCCATGCCTCTTGTCTAAGCTCAGCTAGACACGCATGGAGTTGTGGTTTCAAATTATGCGATGAGTCTAAGCGTAGCATCGCACCGTCTTTAATCCTTCAACCGAAGTCTATATATTGCTGCCCCTCAACGCTGCTTCTCCCTCAACTTCTCCCTATATAGCTGCATTGGTCGAACGAGGTGACGAGAGAAGCAGAAGAGTTGAAAGGGACTATAGGCCCATACGACCATGCATTCAACCATCATTCACCTACTCTTCTTTTTCAGCGTCATCAAGGCTAGTTGGCAAATTAATGTTAGTTTCGCCAACGATCCCAACCAGCAATACCATATGCGGCAAGTCTGCGCCAATCTGCCGCCGGCTATCTGCTGCGTTCCCCTCGACGTCTCTATAGATCGCTTAGGTTGGGGTTGGTTTCGCGCAAAGCATCTATTGTTCCAAGACCTTCCGAGGTACCATGTTCATCTCGCCGCCTTTAGGTATCAGCGCCCACGGTCTGATTGTGACGGAGAACTCGTGCTTCAACACCGTACGGTAGGGGAGGCCCTTGATGCCTACACAGACCACTCCCCGGAAGGGTATAGTGGCAGCCTGTATGTTCCTCAGGCGGTAAGTAATGGAAACAAAACCGGGGTGATTAGCGAGGCAGTACAGAGACCATCTGCACGTATTAAATACCCGGATGTCATCCACTATCAGGGGGTAGCCTATAATAAGAGAGGAGACGGAAGTTTGATATACTCTAGTGTGGATGGGAAAACGATCAGTGGGGCGCCACTCTTCGGTATGTCGATAACTTCTGGTGCTAAAACCGAAGTACTTGTAGTAATCGTCAATACAGTTGCTGGTCGCCTCACGGGTCCAGGCGCCAACGGTCCGGAAGACATGAGTATTACGACGTTGTGAAGACGAGACTAAACCGGGTTCTTTACAGAAGATCAAACCTGGCTCTACAAGGACTATGGTATCATTTTTGGCCTATATCCTGACGAGCCGGAGGCACTTGTTCTTCTTGGAAGTTTTGGAAGTCAATAGCAAAGCCAGAGAAAAAGGAAGGCATACCAGCTGTCGGTCCAGCCAAAGGATAGAACGCGGCAAACATATTTTGAGCTGAATCGATGGGTGAATCGCAAAGCATCAATGGGGCCGTTGCTCGATTAGAAGTTTGCTCTATGATCTGAACGAATCATCGACGTAGAGTTTGGCTCTTGGTCGGGAAAGTCATCGAATAGTCTGAAGAGCAGCGATATTGTAGGGACACGATGTATTTACAAAAACCGTTGCGCAAGTTTCATCGGTTGCTGCTCTGAAACAATGGATCCCGGGCCCTTGGAGATTCTCGGATCTATAATTCGTTATCTGGGAAACAATTCACGGAACTGGCGTATGAAGACTATGGAGTTAGGAATGGTATGGTATGGTATGGTATGGTATGATATGGATGGGATGATAAAACTGCTCGGCAGTTTGTACCTCGATTTGCGAGGTCACGGCACTAAGCTGAATATGGACAGTAATGTGCTTTGTCTCGACGCCGCAGCGCCAGCCACACCAACAACGATGAATCTGTTGGGACTCCTCGGGCGATCTTTCCATTACGGCACGGTCCGGCCCTTCTGATGGAATTGAAGGCTTGTCGGTATTCCGTATCTCGTCTCACACAGTCACACACGTACAGATTATGGTTGGACCATCCATCCATCCATCCATCCGTACATACTACGTCGTGGTTGCACCCACATAATCCTATGCTCCAGAGTAATCTCCTAAATGACGCCTTGCTTATTCTGGTTCACGTTCATGTTCATTCAACCTGGTAACATGCATCATCTCCTGTCTTTTTATCCAACTCTTTGCCATGCATCGCGAGCGTCAATCGTTGGAAATCGCATCGGAGCATGGCATCATCTCCTGAGCCTCAGGATGGTCTGTATGTCAACAGAGGCTATCGAGTGCTCGTAGCGAATGTCGTCCTTGCCCTCTTAGCTACCTTTGCTGTCGTTCTTCGTATCGTGGCTAGGAGGCTCAAGAAAGTGGCCCTGGATGCTGACGACATTGCCATTATTATTGCTTTAGTGAGGAACGAATCCACGAGATCCAAGAACCAGCGTGCTGATGCTCAATAGCCTTTTTCTCTGTTGGTCTGCATAAGCACCTGTGTCGGTATGCTATTCCTCCACGATACTATGTCGTCTCGCAATCAGCTAACACCATGGTGCATCAGCTGTCGGCTATGGTCTCGGCCGTCATGCCTCCACCCTCTCTCCCTCCGACCACTTGACGTACAACAAGGTATGTGCAAGTCAGCTCACCTTTTCCTGCTTTTCTCCGAACTTTCAGAAACCACCATTCGAACCCAACTCCTCCTAGCTCCAACTCCTCTTCGAAGCCTCCTGGGGCGCCTCCATTCCCCCCATTAAAATCTCCATCCTCCTCCTCTACTACCGCGTCTTCCCCGTCCGCACCTACAGGCTATGGGCCTGGTGTCTCGGCGCCTTCAGCATAGCCTGGGGTATCGTAGTCATTCTGACCTCGTGCTTACAATGCATCCCGATGAGCTACTATTGGGATAAGACGGTCGAAGGCGGGAAATGTATTAACGGCCCATCGATGTATTTTTCGGAGGCGATGCTGAATCTCTTGAGCGATGTTATTCTACTGGTGCTGCCTTTCCCAATGGTGGTTAAGTTAAAGATGGGGAGGGCGCAGAAGGTGGGGTTGTGCGGGATTTTTATGCTTGGTGGCATGTGAGTCCTGTTCTGTCCCCGTTTTAAGTGTGTCCGTGTACTGACAGCATATACGCAGCACATGCATCATCGGCATCGTCAGGGCAGTAGTAATTAACCGCTTCAAAGGCTTCGACCCACCCTGTAGGCCCCCTCCCCCTCCTTCACCTCCCTCCTTGAGAAAACTAACCGCCTGTCTCCAACAGGGGAATCCGTTGATGCAACCATCTGGTCGTCCGCCGAACCCTGCATCGGCATGGTCTCCGCCTGTCTCCCCTGCATCCGCCCCATCTTCCCCAAGATCCTGCCGAGCTTCTTCTCCCCGAAGAAGGATTCTCGAAGGGATATCAATGTTGGGATGGAAGGGTCGAGGCAGAGCGATGGGACGCCGTTGAAGAAGTTGGGGTTGGGGGTTGCGAGGGGAGGGGAGTTTCAGAGGTTGAGCGATCGGGAGGGGAGGGGGGAGGAGGGAAGGGTTAAGGTCAGTAATGTATAAAAGGATTGGGTAATTGGGGGTTATTGGGCTTGGGGGTTTTGGTATGCTGGAGCGACTTGGAGGCTTTCGGGGGTTGGCGTAAGGGAGATAAAGACATACAATAGCGGATTTTGGGGACCACGCGGAAGGAAACCAAGCCCAGAGTATAGAAAACGGTCACAAGGACCAAATCGACATGAGATAACCTCCTCAACAATATTCTCTCAGGGATCAACTCCTCGCCCCTTTCACTCCACTCCAACCCAACCCATCCCAATACCCACCTCCATCCACAAACCCAGCCCCCAAACCCCCCACCGCACCACCCTTCTACCTTCCTCATTCCCCTGCCCAAAGCCACCGACGAACTAAACCAGCCACTGCAACCCTCAGCTCTTAATATGCCCATTCAAATACTACGACAGCCGACCCGACCCGGCTTGATGACATCCCTGTCCAACTCCGACGCAAAGGCTTCGGCAAACGGTAGACTAGGTCAATGGCGAGAACTGTCCAGGCTTTCTTGACGACCGCGCTAGTCGAGAGTGGAGGAGAGGAAGGGAATGTGCGTTTACATATCTACTCCGTTTGCAACATCTAGACCCGAGGCGCGGAGGGGGGAATTGCGGGTAGGGGATACGGGCGTGGGGATACGAAGCGTCGGGTAGTGGACAACGGGGTATGGGCGATGGGGATGTTGGAGCAACGGTGGATGCAGGCGGGTGTGGTGTGATGGAATGGGAGGGGAGGAGCACGAGGTGAAGCTCTTCTTCTCACTGGCGAGATATGATGCAATAGAGAGATGGAGAGATTTGCTTGGGGTTTTTTGAGTGTGGGAGCGGAGCGAGAGCGTAGTGAGGTTTCGAAGTGGAGTAAGTCTGCGTTGTAGGACTGATATGAGGCGGGAAAATGTGTGCGGAGCATGCGAAGCGAAGATCTTGCGTGGGTTGTGTTGGAGCGGGGGGGCAGATGGATTAATAATTTTATAAGTTTCTGATATGTTAAATCTCGGACGTCAGTTGGTTAGTGGAAACAAACCATTATTGATATTCCAACTCGGGAAAGTCAAGTCTCCCGCCTGTGAAACGAAGTGAGGAATATTCACAATCCGTATGAGAGCAGACTTATATCCAACCTGCTCCATTATCATCCGTGCAAACCCATCCGCCTCAATCCCGTCTCTTCACATAATCACACAGCCGCAGCAACCACCACTGTCCGACTTGGTCGACGTATTATTCTTGTCGCCTGCAGCGAGCGTTGTGGTCGCAGGTTCGTAGGCTTCGGTTTTCGTAGCTTCCGGCTGCTCGTAGGTAGGCTGTTCTACTTCGGTGGGCGCTTGGTAGGCGGTAGATGATTCGTATGAGGCTTCGTTGGTGGAGGCGTCTTGGCCTTGGTAGCCTTCTTGGCCGTCATAGTAGCCATCTTGGCCTTCGTAGTACCCTTCTTGGCCTTCGTAGCCTTCGTCATTAGGGTAGTAGTACCCATCCTCAGCGAGATAATATCCCTCCGGGGCATATTCTCCCTCTGGTTCCTCGCCTCCGTTAACGGCTGAATATAAGCCAGCGCCCGCGACTCCTCCGATAACTGCGCCACCTGCAGCGCCGGCTGCTGGGTTCCGGGTATTACTGGAAAGCGGATTAGCCGACTCTGAGGTTATGGTGAACCTTCCTTTCCACTTACTGCTGACTGTTCTGCTGCGTATTGGAAACGTACGTCTGATGCGACCCCGAGTAATTAGTATTCTGCGCCGTAGTGCCAGGGTGATGCTGTACAGCACCGTGAGGCGCAATATGTTGAGGATGAGCCGCGTTGTGACCTGGCTGAGAGCCGGATTGAACCGCTTGGGGATGAGCCACCGCACCACCTCGATGAGCGGTATTCGCTGGGACATGAGCCTGTCCCCGTCCACGAGCTGCAATTGCTCCTCTGGCAATGGGTGCCCCTCGAGTTGCCGGGCCTCCACGGCCTGCAGGTCCTCGAGCCGCGGGTATCCCACGGCCTCTGGGTGCCCCTCGAGCTGCGGGCAATCCTCGCATTGCAGGTCCTCCGCGACCTGCCGGTGCTTCACGGCCAGCGACACCGCGTCCTCTCACAGGACCTCCGCGGACAGGACCGCCCCTGGGCGCGGGCGAATGTACTTGTTGCATTCTGCGGTAAAGATGGGAGGGACCTGAGACGGAATTGAATTATTGAGTCGCAAATTTGCGGGCGAGCAACGTGGCGGGGGGCCTGAAGTTTTGTTCGCGCAAGCGTCTAGAATAGAGCCTCGACCCAGCGACATTCTTTCTTCAGCCGTACGCCGTTGAAAAATGACAAGAACCATAAGTAGAACTAATGCTTACATTCAGCCTCAGCCTTGCATGGATCGGAGGCCTGATTATGAAATCAAATGGGATGGAAAATGATACTCGTAGTTAGAAACCGTGCATGATGCATCGCGACCTTGCAACCGCCTCTGCTATCTTTGGCTTGGTTGTTGGGTTCTTCTCTCTCGTGATTCTTCATACCGTCATTGGAAATATCACATCGGAAGATGAAGGACACAAATAACAATGAGCCCCACCAAACAGTGCGAACATCCAGGGTGATCGGAAAAGATCATGCAAGAGAATTCCAAAGCAATTAGAATATTGGTAATCATGCCTTCACCTCTGGTGCTCCACGATTACCAGGATGTTGGCACTTGACAGGACTTTACTGGTGCCTGGATTTCAAGGTATCATGGTGTGTCTGGACATGATTGGTCTGGGTCTTGCGTCGAACGCGCACTACCTCCCCCATCAACGATACTGGCGTTGGCTATACTCTCTAATGCAGTCTGCCTTGCTTTTTATCGTCGTGGCTAGAGAGTATCTGGGGAGATAATATGACCCAGTCGCGACAAGAAGCTCTACACCTTTTGGCCCCTGATTGCTGCAGGCTTGCTGCATTGCTCCATCCAGAATGTGCTACACGCATCAATTCAACCCCGCTTTGATCATGTTCGATTCTGCCGAGGAATCTACTTATCAATCGAGCTGGGGCCACAACTTCCTGTTTCCTGATGTCGAAAAGAGGCCGCACAAGAGGCAGAAAGCAAAATGCGACGCGCACTCGAGCAATAAGCATTGTTCAGGTACATGCCGTTGCGTATTCGGTGTCTAAATGGATATTGGCTGACAACGAACGAGGACTAGAATACAGAGACAGAACCTGAGCAAACATACCGCCCGCGCACAAGAGCTTGGGCAAGGCAGCAGGATAACGTCGAGAAGAACGCCAAGAAGAGCACAGCTGGTGAACCTGACCGACCTCATCGTCCGCGCAAAAGAGCCTCGGAGAAGCAGCAGAAGAAGGTCCAGGAGAAGACATACGAGAACGTCAAGGGGAGGTCAAAGAAGACCGTCGAGCCCAGACTTGACCAACCTCACCGGCCGGGTACAAGGGCATGGACTAAGCAATACGGGGAGGGTAAACATCCATCACCTAGTCCGAACAACCGTAAGCCACCCCAAGCCAAATTACAGCCACAACCAAGGCAATCGGATCGATCGCATCAGCACTCCGGGTCCAAAGCCACACAGCAAGTGCTGAAGAGTGCAAGGACTGGTAAAGAGACAAGGGATAGGGTAAATAGCAAAGCCTCTGCCAAAGCGCCGAGCCAGACCCAACAACAACCGTTCAACCGCCCGCAGACAAGGTCTGGAGTCCTAGTTCCGAGAACAAACTCTGGGAACCCTCCGGTGAGTAGTCAAATCTTCTTCGTACAGCTAGAACTTGGTTGACGATTACAGACCTCTGGGCTTGCTCGTTGGCTGAGCCGAATAGAATCAGTGTCGCCCGAACGCACTGCAAGAGCTCGCGCTCTATATACGGCACGGGTCCCCGGTGTTCTGCCTGAAGACGAGGGCGGTATGCAAGAAAGCTCAAGCTCCGTGACCACTGGAGAGAATGCGTCAACCGCAAAAGCAAAGGGCTCCAGAGCCACCA
>JAABUH010000625.1_pt1 | contig 48222 bp, 44 predicted proteins | sample 5559121 | NCBI WGS metagenome assembly JAABUH01 (sample SAMN10711871, study PRJNA513364) | rock metagenome | isolation source: Antarctica rocks | place: Antarctica: Victoria Land, Battleship Promontory nord | collected 2015-12-28
TGTATTCATTTTCTTTCACAGTCATCAAGTTGAGAATTGCACTGAAATTATTTGTAAACATAACTTTGTAATGATTGAAAGATGATTCAATCTCTGATGCAGATTGATTCATATTTTGCATTTGCATATCATGAACTGTATTTTCTCACTGCTGAAGATTAAATCAATCATAATAATAATAATAATAAATTCATACACTTTTGTGACATCGATTAGATCGACTCATGAAGAACTCTATGCTACTTGTATCGAGTGAACAAAACTCTCTGAAATAGAAAATCACTCGCAGTTTATATGATTACTTTACGCAGTCGAAACAGTGAGTTTTAAGACTATGTATCAAATTTGTTCACGTTGATTGCACGTTAGAAAATGAATGTTCTAGTCACTCTAAATTGCTTCAAAAGCTTCATTTTCATCATCATCTTCGCTACTGCTCTGAGACTCTTCGTGATGACGACGATTATTCAATAGTTCGAGAAGTCAGCATCTTGTAGCATTCTTGATCGCAAATGCGATCAGTTCGAGCAGTGCATGAATATATGCTTCGTCGTCTGATAACTTCATTCGCAGTCGCATCGCGAGCTATTCGTGCCTGAAACATTTCTAAAGTGCAGATAAGCATTCAGATCTATGCGTTTGATTCTGATGTGCATTATAAGAATGCTTTTTGCATTCTGAAGATCATCACGCATCTTTATCATCTTATTGCTTAAATGCAATCTTTGTGCTGAGATTGTGTTGACATCTGCGACGCGTTCTCTGTACTTTTCTCATCGTTGATTTCATTGATCTTTGTGATACTGCGCTATTGCGATGCTATCGCTTGTTGAAATCGTGAAGAAGAAAGAGCGTCGTCTGCATCTCGACTGTATCTTCGCACTCTGTTGAATGAAGACATTCAGAAATACTATTTTCTTGATGATGAGTAAGCGAGAAATGACGCGATTAACTTTCGTCAAACGAACGCGTATTAGCTTGCATGCTTGTCTGATCTCTTGCGTTCGATCATTGACTTGACTATGTAGCGTGATCTTGTTCTGTAGCATGTTCAGATGAACATGTAGCGAACTTGTGTATGTTTCTGTCTCTAGAGTTTCAATGCTTACTCTTTTGAATGCTTCTGCTACGTGACACAAAGTCTGATTCTGAAGTGTTTCTAGTCTGCATTCTTTGCTCAACAATTCATCTTTCTTGTTGCGCTGATGTCAGACTGACGCTTTGAATGCAATTTCTGATCTCACTACTGCTGAGTATACTTGTCTCGCTTTTGTGAAAATAGCTTCTCATGTGAAGACTTCAAGATGACTAAGTGTCAGCATTCTTGTGACATGATTCGTCTCTATTTGTCGAAGATGCGCGTCTCATCGCAGTTTCGTGTTCAGTTGCATCTCTAGAACTCGTATGTTTGATTTCAATTTGATAATTGAGTTTTCTATTTATATGCTAATCATCATGTTGAATGTTCTTGATTTTCTAGTGAAGTGCGTGAGTTCATACTTTTCTGATGCGAACGTTGCGTCATGAGTGCAAGCTCATTTCGCGCAGACGTCGTGTGCTTTGCTCAATGTTCTGCAAATTTCTTCAGTGAATCTGTCGTAGATTAGAATGTTAATATCATTTACGAAGTTGAGAACTTCAATTTTAATTCTCAATGCTTTGCATTTTTCGATTAAACTTGCGTTGAAGAATAGAAAGAGAATCGATGAAATGAAGAATCTCTGCAATATGTCTGCGTTTATCTTGCGCATGTCGCTCGTTTGTTCGTTGAATATTAACGATGTCTCTCAATTCTTTAGAAAGCTGCGTGTTCATTTGATTATGTAGCTCGATGTTCTTTTCATTTTCAGCGTGTGCAGAAGTCTGACGTGTGAGACTTGATTGAACGCTTCGACGATGTTTAAGCTTAGCATGAAGATCACATATTTGATTTCACAGTCTCACACTGTGTGAACTTCATTTATTAGTAGATCTAACATCGAGATCACGAATCGCTTGCGTCTCACTTTCATTTGAGCATTTGATAGCATGCAATGAGTCTCGACTATGTCACTCAATCTTTTGATCATGATTGACTTCAGCGCTTTGCTCATGATATCGAGCAAAGCAATGAGTCGATACATTTTCGAATCAATATAGTCACTTTTCTTCAATTTGTGTAGTATTATTGTCTGAGTCTTTTTGAACTGCTTTGAATGATACTTATGTGTTACGCATGCGTTGAATAAACTCATCAGTACTGAGATCAGTTCTGCGAGACTCGCTTGAAGCGCTCTGTTTGAAATATCTGAAGCATCTGATGCTTTGTCTGCTTTTACTCGTCTGATTGTCTGCTTCACTTCATCTTCTGTGATGCGTGAATTGAATGAAACTGTCAGAGATATGAATGACTCTGCGATGTCGCTGACATTCGCTTGAAAAGATGAGAGAAAGAACTTTTCTTGCAGTATCTCGATTTTTTTCTCGAATGTCGTTGTCATATGATTGACATCGCTTCGCTTCAGTGATGAAAACTGAGAAAGCTTTTTAGATAGCTGACTTTCGATTCTAGCTCATTTTGCAAATCGTTATATTGATTTGAATGTTTCGCTCAGCTCATGCATTTGTGACCTGAAGTGTGCGCATTTCGTTTGTTGAATGATCTTGTTTTTATGATCATTGTGCTTCAGATATTTATTTCACGCTTCTAATGTATTCTGCGTTTTTCATATGATTTGCAGTCATCTTGATTTCATTACTACTTCGAAGCAGCTTTGATTTCAAAAGTCTCTTGCTCGATTTGATGACTTTGTCAAGAAGATAGATTTCTCGATGATCTTCTGTAGCACTCTGATAATCTTGCACACTCTGTCATTCATCATAGTCTTGTCGTCTAAAGAGCGTTTCAAAGATAGATGTATTTGCAGATAAGCATTAAATGCTTCTGTATCCATTTTTTTTTCAAAGTCGTTGAGTCGAGAATTGCACTGAGATTGTTTGTAGACATAGCTCTGTGATGATCGAAAGATGATTCGATCTCTGATGCAGATCGATTCGTACCTCGCACTTGTGTATCATGAACTGTATTTTCTCGCTGCTAAAGACTAGATCAATCGTCGTAAATTGATTGTGAGCTTCGCGAGTAATAATGTCTGATTTCAGCAATAATTTCAGTCTTACGTTTGTAATGACATTTAGTAGAGTATCAGTCGTCGTATGTCGAGTGAAGCATCTTCATTTCTCTCAGTGTGAATGATGTAGATTGAAGTCTTCTATGACTAGTTGTTTGCAATCATTCTTGAGTAGTTCATTCAAGCGAGAGATAGTTGAGAATCTCTCTATTAATGTGATGAATAGTGAGCTCAAGTTGTAAACGTTTAGAAGTCTTAACATCTGCGTTTCATCATCTGTGTTGCGAGTTAATATTCTGATTGAGCAGATGTCTGACTCAGCTGTCTTTACTGTTCACTGATCGAGTCTTAAGCATTTGTTAACATATATGCATGTTCTTGATTGAGATGACGGGTTTTTCACTAGATGAAAGAAGTTGTGAGTTGAGCTAAATGATTGTGAATCGTTGATGTTGTGTTCTTGCTTCTGTATGATTACTATGTCGAATTTGCGAACTTCTCTGTCGATCAAGAATGATTCTTGAATCTTTAATGACTTTCTGATTTTGTACTGTAGAATTCGTAGAAAGAATTGTTTTGTCATAGAGTTATTTGTAGCTGTTGTTGATTCTGCGCTGAGAAGACTCTTTGTATGCTTTCGATCACTGAGAGTCTTTCGCGCTTTCTGATTGAGCATTTCTGAGTCTGCTCAGATGTCGTCTCATCTGAATCGCTAGTCGCGCATAAAAAGAGATCGACTCGTCTCTTCTTGACTTCTATCGTCTGTCATGTCGATCTGACGTCTCGATTGCGTGTTTTCAACACGATGATTGCTGAGCTCGAAGAATTCGTTGAATCTGCGAAGTCTGTTGAGCTCAACGAATTGATTGAGCTTAGAGAGTCCAGAAACAGCGAGAGAAGTGCGCGATTGTATTTCAACGCTTTTGAATATCTGATCGATCTGTTTCTGTAGATTTCTGATGTCTGTTTCATCTGCTGTCGTCATTTGAGACAGATGCATCTTCAGAATTCGTGATCTTCGTTGCAGTTGATGCAACGTCTTCTATTCAAAGACATCACGCACTCTTCGATGTGATGTTTGTCTGCGCATTTAGCGCAGCGTTGTTTCTTCTTGCAAAATCTGATCATATGATCAAATTCGAAGCATCTGTAGCACTGAGTGATGTGACAGTTCTTTTCAAACAGTTTGCATGAGCATTCTTGATACGAGTCTAGCATGCTCTCGTTCATTAGTCGATTCATCATTGCTTCGATTGCGATCTCTACAATGAGCGACAAGTGAATCTTCTCACTTTCAACTACTTTCTTGAATCAGACTATTCTTAGAATCTCTAGATTCTCATGAAGTCTTGCGTTGTCTTTTATCAGTCTTTTAATGATCACTTTCTGATTGCTTGTGTCTATTGTGATGTGTATCTCATGTGCTAGCACAGCGAAGATTCGACGCACTATACGCGTCGAGTTCGCGATTTCTTTTGCTCATGCTTGAGATTTTTCCAGATTTGCTCAAGCTTCTGAACTCACTGCGTGAAGTGTGATGTCTTCGCTTTCAAGCTTGCGAAGAAACATGATTAGATTATTTTGAGCTGTCGACACGTTTGTGATTTCTTGAAGAATCTGTTCAATAGATTTCTTTTGTATCTTTTCTATTTTCTTTCTTTCTGCTATCTTCATCATGACTTTTCATCTTTTGCGAAGCGATGACAATTTGTTTCTGAGACGTTGCTTTCTCATTGTTACTTCTTCTCTTGACACGTTCGCTCATGACGTGATTCTCGATGAGAAGCGTGTGCTATCTTGCATTTGCATGCTATCTGATGTTTGTAGCTGCTTGCTAAGCAGTTGTACAAACGTCTTCAGTTTCTGTACATTCTTTGCAATGAACGCGTTCTGATTCTCGTTGTTTTTTTCTTCTGAATCGTTTCGAAGATGTCACATCAGCTTCACTGCTACATCTTTTCACGAATGATCTTTGCTCTTCTTTTTCTCTAACGTTGATGTCTGTATTAGAAGATCAATAATGTTAGCAACATACTTCTCATCATTGCGTGAGCTTTTCAACCTTGCGTTGCTGTTTCTTCATGACGAGTCAACGTCGCTCGCAATCGTCTTTGAATCAGCATTGCTGCAATTCATGCGATTCATCGTCGTTTATTCGTCTTCTAGATTCATTCTGCCTTGATTGTATTGCTTTTTTCAAAAATTTGCTTTGCGCGCGTTGTGATTGTTTTTATTAAATCAATCATCATAAATTGATTATGAGCTTTGCAAGTAATAGTGTCTGATTTCAGCAATAATTTCAACCTTGCGTTTGTAATGATGTTTAGTAAAGTATCAATTATTGTATGACGAGTGAAGCATCTTCGCTTCTCTCAATGAGAATGATGTAGATTGAAATCTTTTATGATCAGTTGTTCACAATCATTCTTGAATAATTCATTCAGATGAGAATTGATTGAAGATTTTTCTATAAATGTAGTAAACAATGAGCATGAATTGTAAACGTTTAGAAGTTTTAGCGCTTGCGTTTTATCATCTGCGTTGCAAGTTAATATTTTAATTAAACAAATGTCTGACTCAGCTGTTTTTACTATTCATTGATTGAATTTTAAATGTTTGTTAATGTATATGCATGTTTTTGATTGAGATGATGAGTTTTTCATTAAATGAAAGAAGTTGTGTGCTGAGCTAAATGATTATAAATCATTGTTGTTGTAATCTTGCTTCTATATAATTACTATGTTGAATTCATGAATTTTTCTATCAATTAAAAATGATTCTTGAATTCTTAATGACTTTCTGATGTTGTACTGTAGAATTTGTAGAAAAGATTGTTTCATCATAAAGTTATTCATAACTGTTGTTGATTCTGCAATGAGAAAACTCTTTGTATGCTTTCAATCATTGAGAATCTTTCTTGCTTTCTGATTGAACATTTCTGAATTTGCTCAAATGTTGTCTCATCTTAGTTGCTATTCATGCAAGAGAAAAGATCAACTCATCTTTTCTTGATCTCTACTATCTGTCAAGCTGATTCATCAATGATTTAACTGCATGTTTTCAACATAACTGTTGCTGAGTTCAAGAAGTTCATTGAATTGAAAGAATTCATTGAATTTGAAGAGTTCATTGAATCTAAAGAGTTCAGAAACAGTGAGAAGAATGCATAATTGTATTTAGATGTTTTAGAGTATTTGAATGATCTGTTTCTATAGATTTTGAACGTTTGTTTCATCTGCTATTGTCACTTGAAACAGATGCATCTTCAGAGTTCATGATTTTCATTGCAGTTGACACAACATCTTTTATTTAAAGACATCATGCACTTCTTGATATGATGCTTGTCTGCGCACTTTTCACAGTGCTGATTCTTTCTGCAGAACTTAATCATGTGATCAAACTTATAACATCTGAAACACTATGTGATGCAACAGTTCTTTTCAACTAGCTTGCATGCACATTCTTGATATGAGTTCAGCATGCTTATGTTCATTAGTTGATTCATCATCGCTTTGATCATGATCTTTACAATGAGCAATGAATGAATATTTTCACTCTTTGCTATCTTCTTGAATCAGACTATTCTTAGAACTTTCAGATCTTCATGAAGTCTTATGTTATCTTTTATCAGTCTTTCAATGATCTTTTTCTGATTGTTCATGTCTATTATAATGTATACTTCATATGTTAGCATTGCAAAGATTTAACGTGTTATGCATATTGAACTTGCAATTTCTTTTGCTCATGTCTGAGTCTTTTTCAGATTTGCTTGAGCATCTGAGCTAACTGCGTGAAGAAAAATGTCATCGTTATTCAGCTTGCAAAGTAACATGATTAGATTTCTTTGATCTATTGACATGTTTGCAATTCTCTATAGAATCTGTTTAATCAACTTCTTCTGTATCTCTTTTATTTCTTTTCTGTTCATTATTTTAATCATGATCTCTCATTTCTTGCAAAGCGATGACAGATCATCTCTGAAACATTGCTTTCTCATTATTATTTCTTCTCTTGTCATGTTCACTCATATTGTGATTTTTATTGAAAGATATATGCTTCTCTGTATATGCAATTGCTTGTTAAGCAGTTGAACTGATGTCTTCAGTTTCTATACATTCTTCATGATGAATACATTCTGATTCATCTATCAAAAATATGTTGTATACGTTGCATGTAACATATATAAAGCATGATTTCTATGCTGGTTTTTCTCTTAGGCTTGAGAGATTACTCAGAGAGTTTTCTTGCAACAGATTCACAGTTCAAGAAAAATGAGATCTCTCATTACTCAGATTTTGACAGTTTACTTCTTAAGCATAAGTTGCAAACATTTCATCTGCAATATGCATGCATATTGCAGTCGATTTCTTCTTTAATTACATCAACATGTGCTACTGTTCTCTTGAGTTATATAAATGATGTCTTCAACTAGAGATTGATTCTATCATCAAGACATTCAAGAGTCAGAGTTCAGTAAAGAAATGAGATTCTTAAGATCAACAGTTATCATCATTGTATATCATACTTTGCAGATGCTCACTTTGCTTGTAAAGTGTGCAATTCATCTGTTTTGCATTATCTGTAGAAATTTTTCTTGTGCAGATTGATCATGTCTTGCAGAAATGTTTATATGCTACACTTTTAATCAGACAGCGTAGTTCAATCATTTTCTATTAATTTGCTTATGTTTCTTTTCTTTTAACAAAGTCTTCTCATCAGCATATTGTTTACATATAAAATGTCTGTGTCTGAACATCTGTTAAATGATATTAATGAGACTTTTAAGTTTGCTTATGTTGAACTTAATGAGACTCATAAGTTGTTCATGTTGTAGTAACAGACACGCAGTCTTAACAAGATTTATATGTAGTTAGCATATAGATTTAAAAAATGTTCATGATTTAAGTTCTTTCTGTTAATCATTCTCAACAAATCAAATGCAAGAATGTTCTGTTTCAGTTCTTGTCATTATGATGACAAGATGCTGAATCAAATGATTTTCATAAGCAATTTTCCTCATAGTTCTGCATTTCATTTGATTTTCTCATCTGTATGCAGATTGCTTTGTAACATGTGCATTGAGATTATCAAAGTCTGCGCAGTCGCGAAAACTCTGCATGCGATCAACGCACAGCGCTTCATCATCACGCAGCATCTTGATGTCATTCAAACTTTTGATAATCTTTAAACTCTACTGTAGTTAAATAGTAGATTCATAATCAGCATCATGTACAGATGAGTTTTATTGCTGATTGATGAATTATTGATAAACAATCAATAAGTTTTCTGAAAAGAAAACTCAATGATGTAAATAATTATCAATCAATAAATAATATTAAATTAATCAACAATTGATCATATAATTTACATTTGAGATTGACAAGTTGTGTAACTTGTCTGTCAATTGAAATTTCAGAATTATTAATTCAAGATCAATCTAGTATTGATTTTGTATTAGTGATTGATGATTGAATGAAAAAGAGTTCAATGAATCATGAAAATTTTAAAATGACTTGACGATGCAACGAGAAGTCTAGCGCAAAACGTTAGCGTTGATATTTCAATCATTAATGTTGATCTGATGAGCTGCATTCTTGAACTATAAAGACTGTTTGATAGAAAGTCATGAAGAGAAGTCATGAAGAAAAGCTATGATAGAAAGTCATAATAGAGAGTCATAATAGAATATTCATCTATTTATCGTCATGTTTTGATGAGTCGAGTCGAAAATTTCAAGTCGATACTCAATTTCAACTCTTTGACTCAACTTGAATACTCAGATTGAACATCTTGATTCAACTTGAATACTTGAATCAAGAATTCTGACTCAAATCAAGTCTTGATGAGTCATGAATTTGACTCGATCTCGAAAAATCGATTCAACGCGATCAGTCTAACTTTTATTAGTCAAGCAGCACTTGAAAATCAGCTGCTTGAGTTAACTGATGAATCGACATCAGAAGAATTTACTACAAAGCTTTGTATGTTCTGAAAAGACGTTAATGCAATGACTCATAAAATGAAGTTTCTGCAGAATCAATTAAGTCAAATAGAAGTCACTGAAAATGCTTGCAAAGCATGCAAAAAGCAGTCTGATAAGATTTTCAAAATCGAAGACATCTTGTACATCAAAGATGCTCGAAGTATGATTCAAGATAGACAGAAATTGAAGAACGAGAGACAGAAGAAGCGCGAAGTGATCTGGAAAAAGCGTTATTTAAATGCACTAAAGAAGTGCTACAGAGCTACTAAGTCTCATAGAACTGCTCGCATTAAGTTCGTTCAGACTTATCAGAAGAAATGACGAGTTATTTTGAAGAAATTGATTAAATATCATCATGTATATAATGAGTAGTTGAATTTTGCTGTTGCATGACTGAAACTGTTGCATGACTGTCGAGCACTAAGCGAAGAATGAGCTTAGTGAGGGGCACGAATAGCTCAGGAAAGCGAAATTATGCGCATAATCAGAGCGATCATGCTCGAACAATCGACATGATCGATCGATCTCTAGCGTTGATCGCGCGACCTGTAGTCTCGCAAAGAATTGCGAATTATTTTAGCAAGTTGATGCTCTTCATTATGATCGCTGATAGATCTATAGAATGTAACGTTCATTTATACGATGTCGAAGATCGAGAAACAGTACTTGATGATCTGATTTTGATCAACGATGTGATCAAATTCAATTTTTACTCAATGGTGAGAATTTTGCTTCTGTTTCAATTCTTCTTTTCAATTGAACATGAAATCTCTGCTACATTAGAGAGAAACAAAGAACTACTGTCTTTTGAAAACTATTATGTAGTTGATAAGTCTCTGAATCTGATTCTAATGAGATCTGTTGACTGATAGTCTACAGAGTTCTTCATCATCAACAATGAGTCTTGTCTCACATGTACAATTTCATTGTCTACAGACAGTTCTTTTCACTCATTTCGCGACGAAGTACGTAAGCGAGATGACAGATGTGTTATCACAGACAAGATAGCATGAGATGCTTATCATAATCACTGAAAGGATTTCGAAGCTGCACACATCTTTTCTCTCGTCTATGAAGATCACTGAATTCAGCACAATTTTGCTCGTTGAATTACTATTTCGACTGCTAATGAGAATACAATTGATTCAAAGCAAAACGAGCTATTGTTAAGAGCAGATATTTACAAGCTCTTTGATAATTATGACATTTCAATCAATTCTGACGTATGATCACATACGCTCATTCTTGAGTTTTCAGCTACTAATAATTGTAGAACAATCATAAAATCATTTGTTTTGCGAATGATGAAGATGACATCGCAGACAAATTTCTTGATGAGCAATTTCGCAATGATCTCGATAGACTCTCTGATGAACTTCTTCGATGACATTTTCGACAAGCTGTTTTTGCGAATATGAGAGATGCTGAAGAGTCAATCTTCGAAATCAACTTCTCTTGTGACTCGAATGCTCTAGATGAGATGTGTAAAGGCTCAAAGATCGCGAAGCGAATGAAGTTTGAGCTGTTCAGTCGTTTCGCAGTAAGTTCTGTTATTATCTGACACTATGACAGTGAAGTGTTGAGTTTTAATCAATAATGTGTCTCAGTTGTACGCAGCTTCTTAGCAATATTAGAAGAGCTTTCAAGATGATCGTTGCAGAGATACAACACTGAAAAATATGTATCAAAATGCACATATTGAGTGATTTATTTCTACCTGTAAAACTTTCCCCTCAGATTCTCGTGTATTTGCTACTCATGACGAGTGTGAACTTCGTTCGTCAGCAGTGCAGCTGTGAAAAACGAGAGAACATTCTCGATGAGACGCTTGACAGACTTTGTGTTTATTTCATTAATAGCATACTCAGTCAGTAATAATATGTAAGGCTATATTCATGTGCGAAGAGCTAACTGATGCTCACTCGTTCTAATGATTCAATATTCGCTCGTACTCTATCTATGTACAAATCTTAAGCTTCTTGAGTTTTGTTTCAAGCAGCGATTCATGACTATTCGTTGCAGCGTCGTTGAAAAGAAAAATGAAGAAAAGAGAATCAAAGTCTTGAAGATAACAAAAAAGAGTCGACAGGCAAATGAAGACTTTGGCAGCTACAGAACAAAGAGAGAAAAATCGATCAAAAGAAAGATCAAGTGTAAATTTGAGTGAAAGGTCAGAAAGAAGAGAGATTGGCGGCCACAACTTCAGCTGTACAAGTGAAATGAAGGAGAAGGGCCAGAATATAGTACCGCGGGAAAAATAAGAGGGTTTGAGTGAAGGAGCAATGCATCGTCTCTCATACCACAAGCTTCTATTGGTGAGAGGCTAAGTCTAGGCAGATAACCGGGCACAAGGCAGCCAATTCAGGCTTAGACTGATCGTCGGGTCGGGTTTCGGGTTGACATTTTGGATCCGACCCGATCCGAAGTCGGGTTGCCCACATTTTCAACCCGACCCGAGTCGGGTTGAGCATATTTCCAACCCGACGCGACCCGACCCGACTGGGAATTGGGTCAACCCGACCCGAGTGCTCGGGTCCAACTTCTCAACCCGACCCGACACTTTTCCAAAAAAATTCCAACCCGACCCGACCCGACGCGGTCAGTCTATTCAGGCTCCCCTGTGCTGTGTGCTCCTCCTTGCTCCCTCGGTGCTCCCCCCTGCTGCCCCTTGCTCCCTCAGTGCTTCCTCTAAATCGGCTCTGCTCCCTTTTTCTGATTTAAAAAGGCAATCTTCGATCATAAGTTCGGGGTGTATATATATTATATACACCCCGAACTTAGGATTGAGAATTACCCTTTTCGATTGGGAAAGGGAGCAGAGCCGCTTTAGAGGGAGCATCGGGGGAGCAAGGGGGCGCAGCAAGGGAGCATCGAGGGAGCATCGAGGGAGCACCGGGGGAGTATGGGGAAGCATCGAGGGAGCACTTCGAGGCAGTGCAGAGGCGCAGCAGGTGGGAGCCTGATTTGGCTGCCTCGTACCCGGCTGCAGCTGCTCGTGTTACTATGATAACTTCTATTAGCAGTGTTGCCTAGCTCAGCATACTGCTACCTAGACTCCTCGAACTTCGCCAGTCAAATCTTCCGTTGGGCATCTTACTTTCAAAATAATTGTGCCTTGGCTATATTATTGCTGTCATCCTGTATTCCTCTCCACGAGAACCAACCTGCCCTTTAGTTGACTGATTGAATATAAATACTAGTTATTCAGGGTTGCAAAAGCGAATATTCCTCACAACTCTTCATCCGAAACAACGTCAAGGTCAATCTCTTCCCCTCTTTCCCGTTTCTTCCTTGCTTGTTCTTCTTTTCATTCTCTTATCATTTTCGCAATCTTCTTATGGCCGGCCCGTTCTGCTTCTTCTTGCCTCAGTACCCACAAGCCTGCGTAGTAAGCGAAACGTCAACCCGAAGAGGCTTGTAAGATCAACGTCTGAGGTACTGAGGCAAGCTTCTTCTTCAGGAGTGATTCATATTAGTCATCGAAGGAGGGGTTAAATACTCGCTCAGCTAGCTTAGAAAATCCCTATTCTTTTGCAACCTAAACGAGGGGGTCGTCATTTTCGATGGAAATTGCTCTGCACTAGAATACGTCATCAAAATTGAGTGTAAATCTTCAAATAGTGCAGAATTCGTAGAAATCAGTAGAATCAATTACACTGCACTTCGTACATGATCTGAAGTGCTCCATATGTGGCCTATTCAGTGCTTCATGTGACCTACCCAGTGCTCAATATGTGATCTACTCAGTGCTTCATATGTGACATACTCAGTGCTTCATATGTAGTATACTCAGTGCTTCATATGTAGTATACCCAGTGCTTCATGTGACCTACCCAGTGCTTAATATGTGATCTACTCAGTGCTTCATTTGTGACCTATTCAGTGCTTCATATGTAGTATATTCAGTGCTTCATATGTGACCTACTCAGTGCTTCATATGTGATATATTCAGTGCTTCATATGTGGTATATTCAGTGCTTCATATGTGATATACCCAGTGCTTCATATGTGATCTACAAGTGCGTTGAGACATGAAAAACGATCGTAAAAAGAGATAAAGATTGATATATACGCGTACAATGTAGATAACAACAGATGCAGAAAGTATACAGATATGTACGAGTAAACAGGTAAACAGATCAAAGAAAATTTCAATGATCGGTCAGGTGATTTCTGAAACAGTTGACGTACAACAACTTCAATACTCTGTCGATGATAGTTGAAGCGAAAGAATGATAGCTGAAGCGAAAAGAAACGACTCGCACGAGTCGACGCAGCGAAGAACATAGTGCGAGATTCGAAAGATTTGATGTTGAATCATCTGATGTAACACTTGGCATCAAACGATCAGACTAAGCCGCTATTTCAGTACTATATAGACGAGAAGATCATCATTTCCGATGAAAATTGCCTTTACGCTTAGTAAGTAGTAAATAGCATGTATGAAAAAGTATTTACTGTGATGTATTGTTCAGTACAATCATTTGCAGTGAAGTTGAGATTGCTGCGATGAATCATGAGATTGACTCTGAACATAAGTTTGTTTCTATCGCATCTTTCAAACGTAACTTTTACAACAACTCTTTCGATAAGTTCTTACAGATCTATCTGTACAGACATGTAATAATATCTCTGTACAGATCTTCGCTTCTATGTATCACTATGTACTGATGTTCATCTGAGCTTGCAGCTTTGTGCAAGTGTTTATCTTTCTTTTCTATAACTGTACTGAATTGTACAGTTCTTATGTGAAAGCTTCAAGACAGTTAACAGTAATTGCAGAGCTTTGCTTTCTACAGCTTTGAAATTTTCAAAGATTTTCTTGACTTTTGAATTTTAGAAGGCTTTGTAGAGATGTATAAAGATGTACTGATCTATTCAGATCAATTGCTAACTTAACGAAGTTTTATCACTTCTCTCATTCTCTTCAAGTCTTTACACATCTGATTAAACAGATAGTCTATCTGTATTGATTCTGTGCTGTTCTGTGCTGTATCGCGCAGACAGTTACATGTCTTTTCAACTCTTAGAATTGATCTGCATCAAGATGTGCACAGCTTTACTAATCGATACGAGTTTTCTAGAACTATTTACAACTGAACAAATTCTTTCATAACAATACTCTAACATACAAAACTGTATAACTTTGCAATGATTCTCAATGATAATTTCGAGATAGAAATACTCTTCAAAACTGATGCAGATTCATACGAACTTGTCGAACATGTCGATACAACAACTGAATCACTCAATACGAAAGAGAAACATGAGGTATTAGTACTGACAGAAAAGCGCTGTCGAAAATCTGTCTGCTCTCGTAAGACACTGCGCGTAGCTGCACAGCTCTTGTTACGCGATATCGAGCTTCGTCATAACTGAATCAGCAAAGAAATGAAATTCTTTGTATGTACAGATTTATATGAGTATGCGCTGAATATTGTTAATCTGTACAGAACTTCAAGCGTGAATACATAATACAGAGAATCATTCTTCAGAGTCGTGCAAAACTGTTTCATAGAGATCTAGATGCATGCAGAATCTGCAAAAATGACTCGAGCATGTTTCGAAGCTGTAGATTCTCTGCAAAGCTTTTTGAAGAGATGTGCGCGAGCTGTCTGATCTCAGAAGAAGAAGTAAGTCGATGCAGTTTGATGTCAAGTATGTACAACTTTTGTACAGATAAGTTTTGATAATGTGCTGATCTGTACAGATCAGATCAAAGTTGAACATAAACGTACTTCAAAGCTCATCAAGAATAAAGACAAGAAAGTAGTACATGCAGAATTTGAATTCAACAGTAAGAACTCATATCAATAGTGAAAAGACTTTACTAATCTGTACAGCTCTCGTGAAGAAGCGCAAAGCTTCAGAAATAGACTCAGCAGACGAATTCAACACGATCTTCGATCTGTTCAGACAACTTTTCAATATGTTCAATATTCTTGCGAATCAAGCAAAGATCATCGCATTAGCTTTTCGATTCGTGAAATCTCTGTTCGCAAGCCTTAAAGAGAAGTATCACATCAATGAAGAGAAGTAAGAGTCTGTGCAGATGATAACGTCTAGATGCAAGATAGTGTGATGAATTTCAATTCAATACAGATCTGTGACAGAACATGTTGTTGCTGTGCGCAGCAATAGCTAGTCAGTAAAGATCTGTAGTTAGTCAAAAAGCTCGATGCAAAGATCATACAGACTTGTAATTACTTGTGCTGTGATGTAATGTCATTAGTGCTGAGCTGTAAAAAGATGAATTCAACGTAACAGTGATTTAATACATTATACATAAATGAAAACTACAGTTCAATCACACTTATAATAACAAAATCTTTGAATAAACTACGTTATCAGTACATTGATTCTTAAAGAGATGAAACAGAATCAATAATCTTCGTACATCTGTGACTCTGAACAATGCAACATATAATTGTTCATGACTGAAACAGAATAAAGAAAGATCTATGTCTACAATCGACAGCGATTGCTCTTGCGACTTGTTAATGATCATTGCGAAGCAGAGATGAATAGAAAACTGCTTGCGTGATAAAACTCACGAATAGTCGTCTTTCTTACTGATTAACTTAATTCTCGAAATCAATCGTATGTCTTCGTCAAACTCACTTCTCAAGATGCAATCTTCAATACAGTCTCGATGCAGATGTGTAATAATCAATCGAGTGTCGTTACACATTCTCTCATGTGAATGCAGATTACGTAGTAACATAATCGAAGTCTCTATCTTGAGATACATCTACGATAAGAGAAATTCAGAAAGTTCAAGAGTCTGCAAATACTTCGTACTGATATTCTCAGTCTTCTTGACATCATTGTTTTCAATCGTATCAATCGACGTGAACAGTTGTGCAGATTCGAGAAAGTCGTTCATGATCTGTCGATTCAACAGATTAACAAAGTCGTTGTGAGAACACAGTATAGCTCTGTCTCTGAAGAAATTCGAAGATGTATGAGCTTGTGCAAGATTGTGCGAAGAATATACATGATCAATAAACGATCGCGATGTTTCATAATGATTAATGATCATGAATAATAAAGATCTGACATCATATAAATCGAAATCATATGACATATGATTGATTCACTCGACAAATTGCTGATTGTTCAGACTCGATTGAATTCGCATGTTTCGATGCAGTTTCAGCACAGTTAAATGATTTCAGATTCAGAAGCTGCGAATGCTGACATTGATCTGCGCTGATCGATTTTCTCGTGAAATCACGAAAGTGATTTGTGCAAAGTTTTCATCAAGAATTGCAGATATTTCATCAAATACATCGCTGAACTGCAGAATGTTGCACAAAGATGCATTGACGATCGTGAAGTTGTGCTTGTGTTGCATAGAAATCTCATTTCATATAATCAAGATTGTACGTTTCAGTAAATTGACAAGCTCTAAGCGTGCAGTGATGAAACAGATCGATGTATCATGACAAACGATAGAAATCTTGAAACGGAAATGTGATGTTCTTTCATCAAGCAGTAACTGAGCTGCAATGCTCATAGAGATCACGCACAGAACGATCTTTGCCTGCGCTCGAAAGTGATGACACAGACACTCATATAGAAATGTCTTTTCGATGTCTGCAGAGTCGTGAATGAAAAAATGTGCAGTCTTGAGCGAGTCTGTAATGACTGAAACGATACTGTTCAAGACTTGACGCTGTTTCTCATTTAATTGAGTAATCTTTGCATCTCGTAATCTGATCTGTTCAATCTGATCATACTCAAGCTCTGCGAAAATCAGAAAAGAAACAATATTATCGAATCAATTCAAGATCAATGCAGATAGACTGAAATCTGCAAGAGTCTTATCATGTTGTTGCAGCGTCTTTGCGATCAGATATAACTCATAATCGAGATGTGAATTCTCGAAATCAATTGATATGAAAGAAAATTCATGCATACGACGAGGTAAATCATCGCAGAGATCAACACAAAACCTGTTTCATAATGCACATGAATCTGCAAGATCACTGTGCATCAAAGCGATCATGAACAGACTTTGTAAAGATGAATTCGTAGAGAAATGTACGACTTTGATGAAACAACTAACTCACTCATCATAATCTTCAAGCAGACGCAGAGCAGTACAGACGAAGCAATAAGTGAGATGCAGTACTTCGTCAACAGTGCGTATATCATCAAAGCTTTGAGCGTCTTGTACAGTTGTTAAAAGAAGTTGTAGATAATGTTTTTCTCTCTGCATCGAGATGAAATGATACATATGATCAATTGTCGTATCTCGTTGTCTTGATGTTCAGCGTCGTTGTTCTCTTTTCGACTGATAGATGTAATGAGTTGAAAACTCTTGATACAGAAGCGCATGTTCATTCGAATGTTGTTGATTATATCGAAATCACGCAGTAAGCGTCGTTTCAATCTCGTTCAGAATGACTTGTATCTGTTTCGCTGTGACATTCTTCGAAAAATACATCGATTGCTCATCAGAAAGATGCATGATCAAACGCGTAATGAAAGAATTCTTGATATGACTGCGAAACTTGAACAGATTTCACGCAGTCTGATTCGAAAAGATATAACGATCGTTCAAGTGACACGTGATCTCGTTCGAGTTGTTCTTTAACTTCATGATTGTTCGATCTTCTTCTTTGTACATTTATTTGTGAATATACTTGATAATCTGTACAGAATCGCAGATTTCGACATTAATATGTGCACTATATTTGCGAGTCAGATAAAGATTGTACGACATCACTCATGTGTTATTCAGATGAACATCTCTATCGTTCACACACTTCATTCAGATACGATCATTCTGACGTCTTCTGTACAGAGAATAATCGTCGATCTGAATTATGATTTCGATTTGATACAACTTTGAAAACTTCTTTTCACAGACTCGTTCAGAATCTTTCGAATTATCTTTCATGCACGACACAGAAAAATTTCAAACGTTGCAAGAATCATGTGTCATTTGACTCTCAACAATACGTCGTAAAGATTCATTCAGATCGACAGTAAGATTCAAAAGCTTCGCACAGATCAGTTCATTCACGCAAGCTCGTTCAAGAAAGTTATTCTCTCGATGCAGAAACAGTAAGATATGTATATGAGGTAAATCGCGTTTCTGATACTCAATAGTTCATACGATGTCAAGATATTGATCGTACTGAATTTTAAGATTCTGCAATAAAGTCTTTATCTTCTCATGAAAGACTCGCGCGACTATATCTGATTGATTCTCAACTCTCTGATTCGATTCAAGTGTGACTATAATGTCAGATCAGTGCAAGTTTGCAGTACACGTTACAAACATGATAGACTTTTCGAAATGACGAGCAATGATCATGAAATTCTGATAAAGCTGCTGCATTCATCTGTCTTCTTCAGTGTAGCTTGATGACAGAATCATTCGACAATCTATAAGCTTCAAGTCATCATCTTTTCAAGTAATTGCATCTGCAAGATCTTTGTAAATATCTGCGCGAATAATCTTCTGATTATGACGAAAGAATTTCAACTGACTCTGATCAACAATCACAAAACAATCAACAATATACTGCTGAAACAATTGTTGATCTCTCTGTACAACAGAGTACTGACCTGATCTTTCGAAGAGATGATATCACAATCATGCACGTCGACTGTAACGAGACTTTATACGTGAGTGATCATCGTTACGCAATCGAAGTGCTCAGTGTCAACTCGATTTACCTTCAGAAAAGAATAGTACATAATGTAAAGAAAAGTATGCGACGTTATCATGACTGATACGATGAAATCGCGATTCTTCATCGACAGCTGTACGCTTCGCAACAACAATATCTCAATGTTCAATCTCGTTATACTTATCTGAAATAAACACAGCAACTTCACTGATCGTAAGTAAAGTCGTACATCGTTGATCAGAGTCATGTTCTACTATCAACTTAAGCTGCGAGTTTAGAATAACACGCATAGAGTTCGTACTCTGTCGAGCAGCCTCGAGCAGTTCTCGTGCAGACTTGTACATGTCAATAAACGAATTTTCACATGCTTGTATCATCTCGTTCAGCTGTCTTAAAAGACTTTCGTGAAGAGCGAAACTTTGAGTCAAGCGCATAGTGATCATCTGAGCAGAATCGTGAAAGTAAAGCTGTGCAAAGCACGATAATTCTTGAACAGATGAATGTAAAGATTTCTGCAGATGATACAACTCATCATGTACGATAAATGCTTGAATTTCATGTTGATGTGCAAGACGTTTGTTCGCAGTGTACATGCAAGACGTAAAGATCAATGCATGATTGTAATCTCGAATGTGATTTAGAAAATGTTTTGACTGAGCTGTATCATCTTCGAAAAGACTTTTAATCAAAGACGAAGAATCTGATAAAGAATCGAGCAGTTCGTCATCTTTAGAACAACAGATGATATATGAATATAAATCGAGAACAGATTCGAACTTTCAGTGTAATGCTGTACAGTGTAAACAACGTTTCGTAAAGAATTCTAAAGTATGTTCATCGTCTCGATAATTGACTATGAGCTCTCGATAAGCATTGCGAGAAATGTTAGTCGAGCGAGAAGCAGATATTGTTCGTCGAGAAGACTGTATAGAGTCTAAGAAATTTATAAAGATCGGCAAAGAAGCTGTATGCAACGATGAAATAACAGCGAAAAAGGGTCGAGATCGAACAGAACGAATACGTGAAGAAGGCGAAGAAGATAAAGATTGTAGTAGAGATGATGAAAGAGACTGCGTCGATAGTGCAGAAATGATGCGAGTTTGTTTTGATTGACGCGTGGGATTGAGAACAACATTAGAATCAATATTCTGTAATGATCGTCGTCGTCGTTTCTTTGTCTGTGTATCATTAGTCAATAACAGTTCAAGTCTGCACAGAATGTACACGACAAGATAAACAAAGAGCTAATACACGCGCATAATTAGGTTCAACAAATTGATCGAGCGAACGATTATGAGCACAGCGTGTACAGATGCGTTGAGACATGAAAAACGATCGTAAAAAGAGATAAAGATTGAGATATACGCGTACAATGAAGGTAATGACAGATGCAGATATGTACGAATAAACAGATAAACAGGTCAAGAAAATTTCAATCGTCGATCAGGTGATTTTCGATCACCTGATGTACGTACAACGACTTCAATGAACCGTAAAAATCAGGATGATAGTTGAGGCGAAAGAAAAAGAAATGATGGCAGTTTAAACGGGAAAAAACGACTTGCACGGGTCAACGCAGCGAAAAAACATAGTGCGGGGTCGAAAAAGTTTTGATGTTGGGTCACGTGGTGGAACCCTTGGCAACCAACGATCAGAATAAGCCGCTATTCCAGTACATTATAGATTCGTAGGAACCAATAGTAGGATTTTCAGTTGGCGACCATGCCGCGATTTTTGCGCGACTGAGCCATAAATACGAGTACTGCCACTCGGTTGGTTGTCTTTTGGAGTTACTAAACATAACCCCAAGATGCCTTATTGTCTTGAGTGGTCGCTTTCCTCCGGTTTGCCCAACTCCACTTCCAAGATGCGAAACAATAGTGTCAGCACGATGTAAAGGTCTTACTGATTCTTTGTGTAGTTTAACCTTGATCAGAGTCAACGAGCACCGTTGTACTCCTTTCTATAGTCGTAAGCATTTGATGAAGTTATCGAGCTAGTTGCGTTAGCAACATCAGCTGCAGAGTTTCAAGTTGCCATTCAACACTTCGTTACGAATCTCACGGAGCCTCATCTTTTCGACAATCAAAGAGTCTCGCAAGGCTTGCCGATGTGTACCTGCACGTTTAGAGTCTTACTTTACTTAGTATGGAAGCTGGAGTTCAAGCAATTCGTTCGTCAGGCTGATCATAAAGGATCTCAGAATCTTTCACTCAAGTTACTGTCGATTTAGGTTTGTCCCCCTTAGCTGTATCACACAACTAGCTACAGCTTAAACATGACCTCGATTGAGTGTATAATTGAATATTTTAGGCTTACTGCGCGCTTAGATTGAGTGTTATCGTCATGTCTTCATTATGGTCTCATAGCCATGAGACTAACCGAGAAGCAGCCGAGCAGTCGAGCGATGTGCATTCTTTGGAACACCCCTCTAACCTGATCTCACTTTTGGCTGCCGTTGGAAATGACCTTCCTTTGGTAGATTCATCAAATTTGAAGTTTGACAAGAAAATTGGGAAAGGAAGCAGTTTCGAGGTTAGGCGGGCAACTTTATCAAGCTCTGAAGACCAGATCAGTACTTCTGAACATTATGTCGCAGTCAAGCTGATTATTGTGGCTGGAAAGGCTCCAAGCCAACTACGGAGACAATATGACAGTGTCATCCGTGAGCTACGAGTTTTGACTCATCCTAGCTTGAGAGACCATGATAACATAATACATCTTATCGGATACGGCTGGACTAATGACGTCTACGGCATGCGTCCATATCTTGTGGTAGATTACTCAATAGATGGCACACTTATACAATACTTGAACAGGATCAAGCCCAGGATGAAGCTTGACCTCGCCGAGCTCAGAGAGCTTGCGCTAGACGTGGCTCTAGGCTTGAAAGCTCTCCACAACAGCAAGATCATACATGGAGACATCAAAACTAAGAACATTCTCGCCTATAATGCAAGTGGTCAGGGACCCCGGCGTTCGCTGATAGCAAAGCTTGCTGATTTCGGCAGCTCCATATTCGAGCTTGATGAGAGTCAGTTGGTTACATATGGTGGTACGGCACTTTACAATGCCCCCGAACAAGAAGGGCGTGGAAGATACAAAATAGAAAAAGCATTTAAGCTAGAACATTTTTACGCCGCGGATGTCTATTCGTTTGGCATCACCCTTTGGGAAATCATGAATCATGGTCGTGCATATATTGAAATTGATTGGCGGATGTCTGGGGAATCTGACACACAGTTCTTAGATAGAGTTTGCATAGACGAGGAAGATGGTCTGTTACGGCGGGCGGTGGAATTTTGCGAGCGGCTTTTCGAGGGTACTAATCAGAATTCGGTGAAGATGGCGATCTTGCAAACCTTTAATCTCACGTTGAGGGATCTTGCTTCTCGGCGATCGGATATGTTACGGATCATAGAAGTCTTAGCTCAAGGAACAGAGTAAGTAACTTGATGTTTCTTCCATGAAGGGAAATAACTTTCTAAGGATACAACGACCGGTGCTGAGCTATCCATTGCCAAGAACACATGCTGTGAAGCCTTCTATAGCAGGTGAACCAGGTGTGAACAATTATCTCCTGAGAGATCTCAATGAGGTAATGAGCACTCGTATAGCATCTGAGGCCAACTCTCTTGTGATGGCGAAGACAAGTAAAGATATGTTTGCCCATGTACCAGATTCAGCAACCAGCAGCTCAGAGCGTTCAGTCTCTACGATTGTGAAGCCACCTCCTGCAAGACCCTCGCAGTTCCGTCCATCAAGTTTGGATATATTTCAGGCAAGTATAGGGGAAATTGTAATTTGATTTCATTGGACTAACTTCCAGCATTAGATGTCGATGACGGAGCTATGTTGGCCGATACGGGTTGAAATTTTCAAAAATTTACAACAAGAAGGCCAACCAAAGCCATTCATGGCTCCAGGGGCTCAACTCAAATGCTGGGAAGCGTGTTTGCAGCTCGCCATGTGCTACCATACAGGATTCGGCGTTCCACCTGACAACAAAACCATGCTACGATTCCTAACCTTGAGCCTTCCTGGGAATGCCACCACTAAGGCTATCTACAGGCGTGTCGTTTCTGCTTTAGGACACGGAGAGAATAAAGAAGCTGTAGACTTTGGATTTCAAACAGAGATTGACAGAGCAATTGAAGAATCCGCGACTGGAGAAAACTATTTCGCCACCAGGATTCGAACGTATCAACAATACGCCACAAAGAAGAGTAGTCTGTGGATGAATCAGAGCCCTAGAGTCAACAGACTCGCATTAGCGGACGTTGTTAGAAGTGGGATACCATCTCTCACGGCCCATGCTCTGCGTAAGTGGAAATTTGATGATAAGGAGATCTCCGCTGCTCTCTGCCTTGCCTGTAAACGCGGTCTTTTCAACGTTGCAATGCAAATCTGCAGATATTGCGAAAAGTTCATTCTCGAAGAAGAAGGACCAAATCCGTTTCATTGGTTGATTATGTTTGAGGACCAGGAAGCTGAAAAACTAGCTCGCGTTCTTGTCTATGGGTCATCGGAAAACCAAGACGGACCCTGTAGAGAATATATCAATCGAATGTGCACTGCAAGAGATGGAGTTCTATATTTCCCAGAGCATTGTCTCCAGCTCTTTGGATCCCCCTTGCACTGGGCAGTTCGCACCCGGAATCTTAAACTTGTGCAGCTTCTCGTCCAACTAGGTGCAGACGTCAATGTTCGTTGGAGCGATCATCAGCGCCTTCATGATAAGGCGCCTTTATCCGGTCTGAAAAACATCAGCGCTCTTGATGTTGCAGTAATGTTCCATCTTCCTGAAATCATCCAGACGTTGCTGGATTCGGGTGCTAGTACTCACTATCAGGCTTCCCATTACTTGGACAGAGGACATCTTGCGTCTCGGTTTATTGGATGGGAATGCATTCCGCTCTCTAGATATATTGTTCACGGAGAAGGCTATAGAGATGCCTTGAAAGAGGTGTTACGTATCCTAAATTCTGACGGTCGTGATCTCCACGAAAGGGTCTCTGGGGGCTACGACTCACTTATGGCAGCTTTGAGTAATTGTTGTGAGCGATACGTCGTTGAGGAACTACTTGCTGCGGGTGCTGATCCCACACGACTCCACAACGGGTCTAATGCAGCTCTCTCGATTACAAGATCCGCCCATATACGTCCGTATGATGTGGCAAATCTAGCCTTAGTTGTGCCTCGTGTTCTTGACATAAATGAGCCAGACTCGACTGGAAACAATGCAATTCATACTGTTGCCATCTTGGAGGCTCCCGGAATGGCGGAAACCATCAGCAACAGCCCAAATTTCAAGGTCGATATGAAGAACGCGCACGATATGACAGCTCTACATCTTGCCGCTATCTTTGGCGCAACGGAAACATTGTCCATATTGATTCGGAAACAAGCCAACGTCGAATGCGAGAATAAGGTCGGTAGCACTCCCTTGGAGCTCGCTGCTATTTTTGGCCAGACCGGAGCTGCAGACGTTCTTCTAGACGCAGGAGCCGAGGTTAGATTTTCGCCGGGAAATTACACGGTACTACATGCGGCTGTATATGGAAAGAAGTTTCCAGATGCAACACTACGGCATTTATTAGCAACTCACTGCAAACTTCGATCTAAGGCAATAATCCACACTACCGATAGCTTTGGATGGACTGCATTACACAAAGCAGCTCATTTTGGTGACTACAATGCCGTAGATGCTCTTCTAAGTTACGGCGCAGATCCTACCCTAGGCGATGGCCACGGTATAACGCCGCTAAAACTTGTGGTAAAAACCTTGGACGAAGTCCAATCTAGTGGCCTCCATCATTTGGAGCATAAGCGCATACTGGACAAAGGACCAGAGGCTGTTCGTGCATACAAGACATACTTACAAGAGACCAAAAGAATTTTGGAGGATGCGAATGTGCACAATGATAGCCCGTAGATGTCCAGAAATTAGGTATGGTGCTGCAGTATCTAAGCAGGCTATGAGCGGTGGATTTATTGGGAGTTCGAAGAGATTAACTTCTGTAATTTTGCTCAAAGCTGCCCGCGTTATACAATCTGTTAAGTCACCCATTGAGTTTTAGCCATGTCTCTGTTTTGAATTCATGAATGCCCGATAACTGTAGTATTACGGTATTCGTTTTTATAAACAGCTCGAAATCGGTTCCTCAACAATCACTGACGCACGTAATGTGGACCAACTTTCACCTTGCCCGGGGTTCCCCTGATAGTCTACTCCAGCACTGCTTTAGCATTTAACGACACCCCCTCACGCTTCACCCAGACAAGATGTCCTCTGTGCCATCCAATCGATGGCTAAGGAAGACTTCCAACGAAAACAACAAGGGCCGCACAGTATCTATCAACTCAGATTGTGTTAGGGAGCAAATCCAAGGAATGCTTGGAAAGGTTAGGGACAGATGCTGATGCTTACGCTGCTGTTGCAGAGAACACTTCAATGAGCCGAGCTTGACTCAGCAAAGATATGAAGAGCGCGAAGAACGAGGCGCATAGAACAATCACTCCCAGTCGAGTCGAAATCGAGTCTAGGTTGAACAGCACGACTATTGGCAGGGTCAACAGCATGACGGCGAAGAAACTCGTCAACAGCCTAGCCACCATTACTACTCGATCGGCTGTGATGTAGATCAAGTGTCTATCGGTGGATCTCTTAGAGTCTTCCTAATTTTTAGTCAGGTTTGTAAGGATTCCCAACTCGTAGGAGGCTACCAATAGTTGTAGTGAAAATCTAGAGGATGTCAGTCAGAGTTCATGGGTACGAAATCATTCCGAAAAAGCAGAATTAGGAGATATATCATACACTTCGGATTCCAAAATTGTGCAAGAACACCGCACAGCTCTCAACAAAGGTTTCGATGCTCGAGCGAGTAGCGGCTTTGGCAGGGCTCGTTAAATCATCACGAGTATTGAGGAAACTTGATTCCTCCACGACCAAAGGCTTGTTACCCTTTAGCCATCGAAGCACGCTTTTTACACTTCGCTCTTGCGGTCGAGGCCGCTCAATCTGTCGGAAATAACTTTCGAGCATGGAGTCTGATGGTCCTATGAACATGGGAGAAAAATTCAACCTGTGATCGAAGGTTATCCTACCATATTCTGCTAGCTTAGACTCCAGCTCTACAAGCAGAGTGTGCCTCTCGGCATTCCCATCAGATCTTCGCGAGTTCAAAAAAAAAGCGTTGACTTCGTTGTTGTCCAAGGCATTCAATCTTTGTTCCAATTCTATAAGGTTATCTTGTTTATGTAATAAGATTCGAGCATGTAGGTTTCCGAATCTTCGAAAGATAGTGAATTCCTTGTCACTGTGTAGAAAGGCGCTCAGCCTTGGGTACCCAGGTCGATAGTTCTCAACTGTGTGAGGCTAGCGTTATGTAAGGTATAAAGGTATTTTGCTGGGACTTGCTCACTTGTAGTTGAGCAGCTGGCGAAGCATTCTGCCTGGTCGAAGGTAGGTAATTGCGGCACTCGGGCACATCAGGTCTTCATCTTTCTATACACTACTGAAAGCAACTTACAAGGCTTGCGAGGGGCAAAGTGCATTTTGGAGGATGGACTAACACTCTATCTAGAACTTACGACGCTTAGATGAATTAGACCGTGAACGGTCGTTAAAGAAGAGGTTTATCTGAGTATAATGTATTCAAGTATGAGGTCTTTGAAGGGCTGATGTTTCCAAGATTCGGTGATCGCCCACAGTCAACAGTGCCCATGGCCAATCAGAAGCCTCTAGTCTAACTTCAGTATCTGGGGTTTCTGCTAAGACACTCGAACAACGAGATCCTCCTCTTTGATGGACTGTGGGAGTTGCTCTCCGTTATCCTTGCGCTTTATCGAATATCGCTGGCTGGCAAGAACAGCTGAGATCAAATATGGCCCTGTTGGCTGTGACTGACCAGCGACCATAAGATAAACCTCCTCGTTAATCTGATAAAGCGGGGCAGTGGGAAACTGTTTGAATAACGCATCTGTCAATATAATACTACTCCCAGGCTGAGAAGGACTACATAAACCTACTTGCGCCTGGGTTTTGTATTCCAAAGCTCTTGAGCGAAACTTCCCACTGGCTGACGCTGAGAAATGGTTGAGGTACTATTTTATTCTATATTAGCTGCCATTAAGGTGAAATGTGTTCAAGCGGAGTAATTACGCTCAAATCGTCCTCGCTGTCACTGGGATCATCATTTCCTGAGGGATTAGTGCGTCCTCGATTAGTTGCATCCATAGCGACTTTGCTTTGCTTGAGTGTTTGGTATGAGTTTGCGCGATCAAACAGCTCAGGCTGGTTGAACAAGGCTCGCAAATTTAAACGCAGCTATCAAGATTACTAAACACTCCACAGCTGGTCCTATCAGAATACTCGAACTCAACGTGGGTTATCAGCCTTGTTGAAGCAATAGGAACTGCAGTAGGAGCAATAGTAGGAGCAGGAGGAGTAGTCGTCCAATTAGGAACATAGTTTCTAATTAGGAAGGGAGCCAATACCCGTACACCCCCCTGGCTTACATGTACACCCCCCTTTGCTTACATGTACACCCCCTCGGGGAAACCTGAAATTTCCATTGCGCATCACTCAGTTACACACCAAATTTAGTAGGCAATTCAAGGGTTTACATATGATCCTGAGCAATTTCTCCATAGTAATTTTGCACTGTTTAAAAGAGCTTCAATATCGCTATTTCAGCACCTTCTTCGCTACATATGAAACGCTGCAAACAGGCCTGCATCCGTTTGGATGGAAGGGGTTGTGGCAGCACGTCCACCTCGCTGCCCTTCACCTCTTGCCCGTGTGAGACCTCGACCTCGACCCCGACCCCGACCCCGACCCCGCCCCTGCTTCACCCCCTGCTGTAGCCCTTGTTGTTCCGCCTCCATCAGTACCTGTTCATACTGTGAGAACTCTCTTTGTGTAGAACCCTCGAACTCTTGCTGACGTCTAACGCCTCTGACAATGGCGATGGCGATGATGAGTGTCAGAAGGAAGGTTTACAACAAGTCTGATGTGTGGGTTTACTAGGCTAGATTAACCGAATTTAAGGCTGTGGGGAAGGTCATGGAGAAATTACTCAGGATCATATGTAAACCCTTGAATTGCCTACTAAATTTGGTGTGTAACTGAGTGATGCGCAATGGAAATTTCAGGTTTCCCCGAGGGGGTGTACATGTAAGCAAAGGGGGGTGTACATGTAAGCCAGGGGGGTGTACGGGTATTGGCTCCCATTAGGAACATAGTACTCCGTAGTTGCAGTGACATTACACTGCCCGCTAGCCTAGTTGGGGCTAGCGCCAATTGCGGCACAAAACGTAGATAGCTTCCTACTGTAGAGGATACACTTTTATGCAATTATCAGATTTACACTTCATCAAGCCTAACTAAATCACCTCAAGATGTCACAAGAAGAAGTAATTGTGAATGAATTTGCGCAAACAACACGAGACTACTGGTCATCGCATTCAGACTACGACACGGTGAATACATTGCTGCTTCTTTGGGCTGACGATGATCTAAACGTCGAGCCCGAAGTTCTCAAACTACAGAGTCTATTCCAAGAAGATTTCAAGTTTACGACGCGAATTTACAGAATTCCAAGTGACAATGCAGCAATAGAGCTCCATTACGAACTAGTCGGCTTCATCAAACAGCACTCACTTGAAAGACGGAGCCTGACAATCGTTTACTATGCAGGTCATGCGGACAACGCTGATAACAAGTCTGCGGCTGGATACAGCGAATGGAGAGCGTGAGATTTAGCATTCAGTTGAAGGTACACTCATGCTAATGCTGAGTGAGTTAGAAAAGAAGAAGGGGGACCAGCACTCGATTGGTTTCCAATCCAGCCAGCATTATACCTTGCAGGAGGTGATGTACTAGTCATCTTGGATTGCTGCCATGCTGCTCTTAAGACTCGTGGCACCAAAGAGGGGAGGATGGAGGTGCTCGCAGCTTGCGGTTCAGGCTCTAGGGTACCAGCACCAGGAACACGCTCGTTCACCTCGGTATTGATACGGCAAATAAGAAAGCGTTTGAAGTCTGGGGAGCACATCAACATCAAATGGCTGCATAGACATCTTTGGGGTGATCAAATCGAGCTAGGTCTGACTGGTATATCAATCTATTCCTAGCAACGCAGCAGCACCAGAATAACTAGCCATGCAGAGACTCCTGTACTATTCGATTTGTCCGAGCACGACCAGCACAGCATTATATTGCAACCACTTATAGCACCTCCCCCAGTAGGTTACGCTAGGAAGAAGAAGCCAACCTCTTACATGTTCCTGAGGGTCTCATTAGACGACGACCCTCAAGGAAGGCAGATTGCGGATTGGCTTAAGAGTTATCCACCAAAAGGCATACAAGAGGTTGAAATCGAGGGCCTGATACTTAAGGCAAGAAGTATAGAGGATCTTAGGACTCAAAAAGCAATATTCTCCGGTTCCATTCTTGGAAGGCTGTCCCAATTAGCCCAGATAGAGATTCTTCAAAGAATTCGCGGACTATCCCAGGCTATTTCAAAAACAGCAGTCCTTGCGAGTGAAGACGATGGTGGCGCCGACACTATTCTCCATGGGAACGCTGCAGAATCTGCTGTCAATGATATCAAAAACAATATCTTGAACGTTTCTAACAGTGTCGAAAGCGGTATATTGCTTGATCCTAACATTGATTTAGACGAAGCTGCGAATGACGAGGTAGTCGAAGCTGTGGGCGCAGAGGACGCTATAGCACTGAGGCAGTATCTTTTAGATACTTCGCATATACCGAACAGCGCCGAAATCCCACGAAGCGCAGTCAAATTTGTTCCCCTTCTGCCTGCAGGTATAAAGCCACGTTTTCGGTACGGGCAGATCGCCGAGAAACCAGTTCTTGTCGAAATTTGCCAATATACAGCGATCTCTGTGGAATCGCTAGAGGCTCCTCCAGCTACAGTCTTTCAGCTCGAGAGAATGGTTCAGCAATTATCCCACCCGAAGCGAACGAGTTTTAACATATTACCTTGTGTTGGCTACATTCAGGAGCGCAGTAGCAGAGCGTTTGGAGTAGTCTTTGACATGGACGGAGGATGCAACATGGACGAACCTCCGGTCATATTGAGCAAATTCTATGCTTTAAAGAGGCGCGTGCCTCTAGAATTGCGGATACAGCTAGCTTACACACTAGCTGTTGCACTGTCAAATTTTCACCAAGTGGGGTGGGTTCACAAGGAGCTGAAAAGCGAGAACGTCCTTTTCTTCAAGAGAGCTCTAGATCAAGGATGCAGCGGACCACAATCGGGTTCTGCGGAATATACAGACATCGACCTCACACAACCCCGGCTGTTTGGCTTTGAGTGTTCGAGGCCAGAGGACGCAGAGTCCCTATTGAACACTGACTACACTCCAAAAAACAACGCTTATAGACATCCGCAACGGTGGGGAAAGCCAATGATAAACTTCGAAAAGGCCCATGATGTGTATGCATTGGTAAGATTGTCTTTTTGAATCTTCACAGGAACGCTAGTGACATCAGTAACAGGGTATTATCTGTCTCGAGATCGCCTATTGGAAATTAATAATGAGTTTTGAAGAGTTGAACACCGCGTTGATTGATCCGTGGAAGATTAAGACGAAGCTTCTTGCACGAGCTGGAAGAGAACTTCCACATAGAGTCGGTCAGAGCTTCACCGACGTCATCGATGCGTGCCTCAGGTTCAAAGACTTGACGGAGGACTTGGGCGAATTTGCAACACATCAACTGTATGAAAACAAGATCTTGACGAAGTTAAACAAAGCAATGCGCGAGTAGCTCCGAGGTCCTGGCTTCAGCAAAAAAAAAACCAACAGCAAGTCACAAAAATGAAGTAGAATAGCGTAGAAAGTATTCTTACGAATTCCTTTCTTCCCCTGATCACAATAGATTCAAATTAATTGATGGCTATTGACCGAGCAACGGGCAACGGGCAAGCCGCTGGCCTCGGGAGCAGCAGCTCTCTGTTCCTCAAAATTCGTTACAGGTTCTTGTTCATGTCAAGTTTAGCGGTTTGTTGAATTCAGGCGTTGGGGAGATATGATGGATGTCCAGGATGCTGAGGGGAAGGGAGGATTGGGTGTTGTGAGGGGCCATTGGGGAAGATGGCTGGCTATCGAGTGCTTGGGCATGCACATGTTTTATAGAGCTTTCTTTTATGGGTTGGGCAAACTCGGCCACCTTTAGCAGCTTCGCCAGCCAAAATTGGCTTCAGAAGCTGCCTCAGAGTGCCAAGAACTCCCTCGAGCCGAAGACTAGAGAATACAGGGGTGGGTGGGTGGGACAAAAGCCAGCAAATGCACTGCTATGGCCAGAATCCTTCGGGATGATGGCCATCGATGGGAGGGTAAGCCTCCTATCAATGCTCTGGTTCCCCCTTGGGGCTGTGCTCAGTGGTGCCATCCTCTAGCGCCTTCCATGCGCCTGCATGCCGATTCGGCTGATACCCCAAGTCAAGCTGGGTCGTACTTGGAAACTAGAGATGAAGGACTTCACATGTGACATTTAGGTGCCCCTGCGGCATCTTTGAAGATTCAATCTGAGATTGTATTTCCCCCTTATGGTATATCCTTGCATATGATCCAGTTTGAACATAAGAAATCTATCTGACAATCTATGATACAAACACTGATCTTGGACAGAAAAAACCTCTTATCTCCTCTAACCACCTTGAATCTCATGCTCCCACAGTTTCATACCCCACAACGAATCCACCTCTAGCTTCCCCAGACCGTGGGAATGCTTCTCGACATACACATGATCAGCACGGAGCCAATCCCTCAATAGGAGTCTGGTTCGGTGAACCGGCCGCAATACAAGCCGCCCAATTGACAGCTTTGTTCTACGCGGGAACTTTGATCGAGTAGTGGTCAAGGACACAACCGCCGCAAGTCGGGTAGTCCCCGCCACCGCAAGTTGCCTTGTCGCCTGTGACCATTTGGTAGGGAGAAGACGAGGTGATACCACAGATGTAGTCTCCCATTGGGCAGCTCACTCGGAGTAGGATGAGAACATTAGTAAAGTTAAAAGATTTTGGCCAGAGAAGGGGCGACGAACCCATCACTTGTGCCTGTGCTAGTCGTATAGCTGTAGGAGACTGACGGGCTGAAGGCGATCGAACCAACCTCCGCTCTAAATTTTGTATAATTTGAGATCTTGTGTCTAACATGGTCACAGAAGTTGGAGGGAGACATACATGTCTAAGGTTAGCGATGCACCTTCCGTGATAGTAACGCCATTGGAGACCGATGTGCTAGTTCCAACGGTACATTCAGTTTTGTCGGTAGTCTGGCACGTTCCTGCCGTGGAATCAAAGGCTGGTAGATCGTAGAAAACTGGGCCTGCATTAGCAGTCCAGGTAACCTTTACTGTGGGACAGTAGCCTGTCGGGGCTACTATAGGAAATGCTTTCGAGGCTGCGAGTGTGAAGCCTGCCAGTAGAATGGCCAAGAAGATTGTGCTATACATTTTGTATAGGTATTTGACCTCGTTATTAATGATATTATTGGTAGCTCGATTTTTGGTATGACGAAATATCTGGACAAGTCTTTGAGAAAAGAATTTTCCAAAGAAGTTAATTGAATTAGACATGTCTTTCATACGTCGATTCATATTCTCAAAGAAGAGAGATTTCTGACAAGCTGTAAACAAAGTTTTATTGCAGACATAACATGATGAAATGAAATATCAGAAAGTCATATATAACTTCTCTTTGCAATCTGAAGTCGATAATGACTTTCTGTCAGTTGTCATCTAAAGTTATCGAAGAGCAACTTACAACGACAACTAGTCAACGAGAAAGCATCGAGAGAGCTGAAAGCGAGCAAGAAGAGAGCATGAGGAAGCAAAGAGAGCGAAGGGGAGAGCACGAGGGAGCAACGGGCGAGCAGGTGATCAGAATAGTCGCTAGCGCGGGAGCAAAGCAGCGACGCCTTAGTTAGCAAGCTGTCACGTGTTGCCACAAGCTTCGGGGAATATATATATATATAGTAATCTTCAAACTCAATAACACGTGACGCTCCATACTCGCGCACTAAAGCCTGTTTCGTTCATTTGCTCCCTCAATGCTTCCCCGTGCTTCCTTGTGCTCCTTCGCTGCTCCCTCTAAAGCAGCCCTGCTCCCTTTACTGATAGAAAGCGGAAATCCCCCATCCTAAGTTCGGGGTGTATATAGTACATATATAGATCTTCAGGTTATCTTGGCGAGCATAAAGGTATCTTAAGGATTCTCACTTAGGGAATGAAGTACTCAGCAGTTTACTTAGCTACCAGAGGGTTCAATAAGATAATAGGCCCTGGGGGCCTGTAGTTGTAGCTGAAACCGATAGCGACGGTAACATGCATATATGAGGATAGCATGCGATGAGTAATAGCGGCAACGATCATAAACCAATAAGTTAGTCATTTACCAAGTGGTCGACACATAGCCCAATATTGCTTATTTGACCAGTCAGACGACGACATTGGCCAATAAAGCGATCTTCATTGGCCAATAAGAGATATTGGGCGGTGTGTCGTGACAGCCGTCATCTCGGTGCATTTTGCATTTACGAAGGGACCGAGACTGGTATGACTCCTAGTAGCGGTGCTTTCGGATTCGATCAATCCCCGTAAGTGCTCCTGGAGTGTTGGGGTGGGAGTTTTGGGCGAGCGAGTTTTGATGGGTGAGGGTTGGTTGGTATTTACACCTGGTGGATTGGTAGGCGGGACTTTTATGGCATTTGTGCTGGATGCGATGGCGAAGGTGGTAAAGGGAAGCTTGCGGACGAGGAGAGGGAAAGGCTACTAAGAATAGCTTGATGATTTATGGATACTTTATGTAATGCATACAAGAGAAGCTTCGTCTAGTCAACACTGACTTGATGAATTGTCAGTGCTCCAGCCTCGATAGCTTGCCCAGCATAAGAGACCCTATCCAAGCTCGAAGCTGAGATATACTAATGACCCTCATTCACATGATCTCATAAGTGTCCCAATCCCCACACAACCCGTCCTGAAAGACCTCATCCTCATCATCCATCGCCCCATGCACATAAGCCTCACAAAAGATCTCCCAAGAGGAACTCCGCCCTTTCCTCGTCTCGGCCTTCACCCTCCTCACCACGACCGGAGCATAAGCTCCCCTCAGCAAGACGACCCTATCACCCTCCTTAACATCTAGAGCCGCAATACCCATAAGGCCCGCTTTCCCGGTCTGAAATACCCTTTGATTACCCACGCTCTTCGCAGCAGACAAGAATAATCCCGCACCAGTCTGCTGGATGCACATTAGCCTGAATAGGTCTTCCGGGATACCCTCCATCTCATTCCTGCGCTTCATCATGTCGTTGGAAACCAAGACACCGAAGAATGATTCGAACATGGGGGTCCAGCCGCCGGGGCCTGAAGTTTCGTAGCCTCGTCCCTTAGCTTCAGTGTCATTTGTACCCATAAGGATGGTTTTGCAAAGAGCTTGGATCATTGGCTCGCCAGTGATGTATTTGTCGACTAGACTGTTGCCACAGCGTTGGTTGACTGAAGACTGTAATTCCACGAGCGAAAATACAAAGCCGTCGACGTGCAGCGGGTTCGATGTCCATACTACATCGCCGAGGGAAAGACCAGGAGCTGTAAGAACGCGGCCTGCGACGCTTATAGGCATTGTGTCTGTCGCAGGGAAGATTGGAGCAGTGCCATGAGGAACTGGTCTCACGAAGGAATTCTTCTGAAATGCATTCAGAGGTTTAATTGCCCCTACTTGCTCTATCTTCGGGTTGCTAGCATGCCACCAGCCTTCCGGACTGGGCGACCAGTCGATGGCCCAGGTCGGCATGGTAGAAATATTACGCATGCGCGGCACTTGGATGTTGAAGAAGAGGGCTAGGTCCTGATTCGACGTGATGATAGCTGCGGCGGTGTCTTGATATACTTGCTCGATAGACTTGGTGTAATCGGGTATTGGCAGTCCTGTTGCGACGGCCTGGGATTTGCTGATGGCGCCATGTGGATACTGTATCATGCCGAGGACGGCATAGACCATATCTCTGGGATCGCGGCAGCGGGACATGTGGAGTTGCTGAAGAAGCTCGATGATGGTGAAAGCGACGCCCTTCCAGATTCTCTCCACGAATATGGCAAGGGCGACAAGGCGCCAGTAGGAAAGCGACTCCCTATCTATTGGAAGGCAGAAACATTTTTGGGTTGTGAGCGCTGCGTTGCGGAGGAGACGCCATGGGAAGCGATGGGTTCCAATGATTACCGTGGCGTTTCCAAGAAAGCAGTACTTCTTGAGCGATCCACGTTCTTTCGAAGTATGATCTACTCATGATGTCTCTGAGGGCGTCCCAACGCTCTGGTTTCTCATTCTCGATACCTGCTTCATCTCCAAGGATACTTCTTAGGTAATTGATGCTCATGATGTCGTCTTCTAGCCAAGATTCGGAAGACCTACGACTCTTGAGCCTTTTCTTCAGCTGATCATAAAGCTTATCTAATGATTCGAGCATCGAAATACCCTCTTGCGTGGTTTCGTTCTCTTCTCCAAGCCACATGTTGACCCTTGGGGACGACTTGTAGATCAGGGCCATCATGCTCACTTGATGGCTACGCTCTGCCACATTGTCTTGATCGATACAGATAGAGTCCATCCATATCAGCAGTGGCTCATCAGTCGACCTAAGGCGTTGAAGCGCCGCCTCCAAGTTCCTAGTGATCAGGAGAATTCTGCCATCACAATATATCGGCCTGTCACGCCCATCCTGACCCCATTCGTAGGATAACGTTTGATATTCAGGGACGGCCCAGCCATTTCCTTTCCTTGGGAGTTCTACCTCCCTCAATGTGATTGTCAGTGGACTGCCGTATTCCCCTAGCTGAATCGTTGCAACTCGAATGGCATGGTCACTGGATATGGGTTGATATGTGTATGGCTGATCATGTACCTGCTTGGGCTTTGAGCATGTCGCTAAAGAAGCAGATGAAGCAATATTTTTTGACTGACGATGATCCATGTCCGGTGTGATGTAATGGACTGTTCATCTCATTCTTGGCGAGATAGACTTTGCATTGGAATGGGGACGAAGTCAAGATACCGAAGTAAAGCCGGTTGTCATATCCGAATCATGCCCTTCTCGTATCTCTCCATTGGAGGGACAGTTAGGCAACAACCTCGACAGAAACCAACGTGAGCAGATAGCCGGGCTGCCTGTCGGGAGGCTACTTTTAGCGTATTCGCTTATTCCACCAATAGGAACCCTAGAATATCACCCTGAACTGATTTTATTGATGCTATTCAGATGCTATTGTGATATGCAGCCCAACAAGGACCGTTTCTACATAGGGGGATATCACAGATATTACAGCCAAAGGTAGAACGCTTTCTCCGCTTGCTACCACCTAAATTTGGTGTAATTTCACCGAGAATTTGTCGTTTTCTAGGCCTGGCTGTTAAGCCTATCTCCTTGCACCCACGGCAGTTCCCAGGGCTCTTTCTTTTGCAGATTTGATGATCTTCTAGACGTATCATTGAACGTTCAATTGCTGACTCAATTGACGTTCTTTTTCGCTTTAGAAACTGCCTTTGAGAGGTCTGGTCATGGTATATTGACTCAACTGACGTTTGAAGGTATCTGAATAGGCTCAAATCGATCGTCTATAACAGTGATAGGACGCAGATTAGGCAGGTACTACGTCGCAGGAAGGCATTATCGAGGTGGGCAAGAACAATAGGGGGCTTTGTTGACACTCGTGACACTGTTTCTATTTACAAAAAATAACCTTTTTGACCTAGCCTTACCACATCTGGTTAGGGTCAACCTTAAAAATTAATCGAAGGCAAACAGCAGCTAAAACGATAGAAGAATGTAGGTCGCGCGACCCATACTTGAGGTGACGCGACCATGCCGATCATTCGAAGCTAAGACTCACGCTAACACTCGACCTCATACATAGATTTCATGATCGCACAAACCTTTACTCTTACAATTCACAAATCATCAATAATTCATTAATCATTTCAATCAATGTCTTCAATAAAAGAAACAGAGACATACGTCACATATCAGACCTTGAAAACAAGATCAGATTGACACTCAGCATAAGTCAAAAACGAAGTGAGTAAAGCTCTCACTGCGACATGAATTAATTTCAAATTAATTTGAAATTAATTCAAGCTGTCTTCGTATTTCTAAATTCATTGATAAAAAGAAAAATAGATTGATTATTTACTGATATGTGATTAATCATTGATTAATCATGATGATTGAAGAAAGAGTTGATAAAAATAGAAAGAATTAATCAATGATTAATATGATACTGATTGCTGACTGATATTGAATTAATAGCAGAGAAAAATTGTCATCATGTCAAGAAAGATATTTTGCAAATATGAAGATGAAAATGATAGCATTTGTAAGAATAAAATAAGTGATTTATCAATCTTGAATTAATAAATTATTGATAATTCATCAATTCACAGCGAAAGCATATGTTGATGAGTAATTTATGCAAGCATATGAATGAGCATGAAGAGAATGTTGTGATTATTATGATGACAGATGACATCAAACAAGCGAACTTTAACATTTACGTTTGTAAGTAATATATGATTAATATGTGATTGATCAATGATTAATCATTGACTAATTAATAATTGATATAGAAAACTTCAAGCATCTGATATATGAATCAGTATCAAACATGTTTGAGAAAAACGTAGCTGAAACTGCTGAAACTGCTGAAGCTTTAACTTCTTCTGTTTCAATACTTGAAGAAGTCTGTTATGATTCTAGTCTTCGTTTATTCTTTCTAGTCTTCGTCTATTCTTTCTAGCCTTCGCCTTGATTTCATTCTAATCGAGCCTAGTAAGCATTCGAGCTAGAAATGATGTCATTGAGACTTTGCATCATATGTGTAAGACGTCAACCTAATCGAGCCTAGCACAGAGCTGAGAAACACACATATAAGAATCGAGTTCTTTTCTGTAAATACTTTTCTTTCTTAGCATTTATCTATTAGTTAAATGACATTCATATGACTCGCTCTATGCTGATCTTTAACAGTAGATAAATGCTAATCAATTATCTTGCTATTGACGTGTAGATGATACGAAATAACCTACTTCGTTCATTCAGAAAATTCGCAAGAAATTCTTCAAATTACTTTCATCAAAACACATATTTAAATTTACTCAATCTTATCACTATCTATCTATCTATCTTTATCTTTCTCACAATGACACGCGACTCTGAATCAGTCGAGTCACGAACAGCTCGTCTGCTTAGAAGCACTGCTAGTAAACGAGTTTTTCTTATTTCTTTCGATGCTTCAGCGAGATCTCAGAATGTCGCAATCTCATGAAACATCAAGATCGAAGAACAACTTCGTCAGTGAGTTATTGATTACTCGAACGAGATCATTAAGATGTTAGATGAGCTAAGAGATCAATGAGACATGACTTTGAAACTCAACGAGCAATGAATCAATCTACAGATTGATCATATCAAGAGACTTAATGAGCTAGAGATCAATCAAATGACAATAAACACTCAAGAAAAGACTATCATTGAACTATGAAAGAAAGTATTGAGTCTCAAAAAGAGACAGCGTTCAGCGAATCAGTCTCAATCTCGACAGTCTACGAAGTCTCGAGCTTCTATCAAGAATCATACTCGACGAGAATCATTTACTCTATTCGACAATGATCATCACAAGTTCTTCAAGTTTTTGAACTCATTTATATTCACTGATGAAAATGAATCAACATGAGACAGCTGAAGAGTCAAGATAAACGACAAGCTTCAGACAAATGTTGATCACTTTGATAATGAGAATATCTGTATTGTTCATGTGATATCTAGACTAGAAGATGATGCTGCTGAGCACATCTTCGCTTGACATTGACATGACGCTTCGCATTCATACATCTCGATCAACGAGCTATTTGAGCATTTGAAAGAAATATACGATGAACTGAATAAGAATTGAAAGTGTCGTCGCGAGTACAACGCTCTGAGACAAGCAGACAAGTCTTTCAATGTCTTCTACTTCAACTTTATGAAGCTATTCAATTATCTTGAATACGATGATTGCATTCTGATGAACGATCTTCAAGATAAAATCAATAATCGCTTGCAGAACACTTTATCAATCTGTTCAGAGAACTTTACTTCGCTCACTCGCTTAAAAATCTTTCTTCAAGATGTGAATAGTAAACAACGAGTCAATTATCAGCTTCGCAGCAAACGTTGCACTGTCATCGTCAAAGTCACTGTTGTACCTGATAAATGTGCTACTTCTCTGTCAGTGACAACTTTGATAATCAATTATGTTAAGTCAACTATCTCTTCTATCTCTGAGTCAGCGAGATCATCAATTATCTGCTACATCTGCAAGACTCTCGATCATTTGTTCAAGAATTGCTTTCAGCTGAACAAGATTGACACTTCTGCATCTCATGCATTCATTCTTTATCTACATGAAATCATCATTTCGAAGAATAAAGAGAATGAGAAAATGTCTTTCGAGAATAGCGAGGCAAAAAACTAGAGACTTTCATCAAAGACGCGATGAAAGAGATGTTAATTTCTTCAACGATGAGCATGTCAAATGACTCTTTTGCTTCTGAATCTTTGACTACTGAATGTGTACTTTCTAGCAATAAAATTAGTTACTCATTGAAGTCATTGATTGACATCAAAGCTGCTGACTATTCGTTCATTGATGAAGTGATCGCGCAAATTGTTTGTGATCAGTTGCAAATCGAGTCTCTGACTTTAATCAAAGCGAAGTCAATTCGAGAATTCGACGATCATTATGCTAAGAAACTCATTACTCATGTCATTTATTCAAATCTGACTGTTCAAGATCATACGATTGACACAGCTTTTATGTTGATCACTCGATTAAATCAACATCAAATGATTCTTGAAAAAACATGAATGAACAAAATTGATCTAGTAATAGATATGTGAATCGATTCTCTTCGATTTTCGAATTTCACCCCTAGTCAGAAATCGATTGTTTTATTCTCAAGCAACAAGACAATCACGAAACAGAAGAGTTTGACTTCTACTCATATACTGAAGATATCTTTCACTACATCTCAACTCAGTCTGAAATCACTCTCGTTCAGTCAGTTCAATGAGAAGTCAGTTAAACTAATTGAACAGTTAAAATCACGCGACGCGACTTTAACTAACGTCAAAATTTCTAAAACGACGTCAGATTCATTGAACATTGTCATGATTGAAGCTGCGACTTATAGAATGTTAGTTAAACAATCAGATGTGAAGATCTTTGCTGTTATTGTCTTGAAAATTGATCGACTCATAACTACAGCCGAAAATAAGTCTGAAGAAGTGAATTTGCATGAGTTCTCACACGTCAAGACTCTTGAGAAGATCAAAGTCAAGCTTTTCTTCGAGTATCATGACTATTTAGACGTGTTCAATCGAGCTATGATCAATCAGCTATCATTAGACTGATCGCGTCAAGTCGAGTACTCGAGTTCAAGTTGAGTACTCGACTCAAAAAGTGTCGAGTCGAATTGAGAAGTTGAACTCAAGCACTCAGATCGAATTGAGAAGCTTGACTCGACAACTCGACTTGAAAACTCGACTTGACTCGACAAGATATTAGATAGATGTAAATAGCTTGATCGAACAGTCTACATGATTTCTCTTCATGACTTTCTACCATGTTTTTTCGTCATGACTTTCTATCAAAGTCAAACAATCTTCATGTTTTCTCGTCATGTTTTTCTTCATGTTTCTCTTCATGTTTCTCATCATGACTCTCTATCAAATGATCTTCATGTTTCTCTTTATGACTCTCTATCAAACGATCTTCATGTTTCTCTTCATGACTCTCTATCAAAAGATAATGCAAAAAGGTAATGCAAAAGTCAAAAACCGGAAAATTTTCTATATTTAGTTCTTTTGACGTCAAGCTCGAATCCTTGACGAGTCAAGTCGAGTTGACTCAATTTTCAGTCGAGTCAAGTCGTGTCGAATTGAAAATGTACTCAATTCGACTCAAGTTGAGTTGAAAATGTGAGCAATTCGACTTCGAATCAAGTCGAATTCAAAATGTCAATTCGAAACTCGACTTAATGATCAGTCTAGCTATCATCTCATCGTTTCTATGATCACAAAATTGAGTTGATCGATGAAGAAACACTTTTTAGAAGCAGACTTTATCAGATGTTTGATCACAAACTTCAGAAGATAAAGAAATATCTGATCAATCATCTAAACAAAGAATTCATTTTCTTCAGCTTCGTATCATACGTCTCGCTCATTTTGTTCATCGAAAAGAAAGACGAAAGTCTGCGTTTCTGCATCGATTACAGAAAGCTCAATGCTTTGATCAAATGAAATCATTATTCTTTGTCATTGATAGATGAGACTTTCACTCATATACAAGAAAGCAAGTATCTGACTCGATTGAACATCATTGTCGCGTTCAATAAACTTCGCATGCACTCAGATAGCGAAGATTTGACTATCTTTATTACCTTCTTCAACTCATACAAATATCATGTAATGCTCTTCGAATTAATCAACGAATCTGCGTTCTATCAACATTATATGAACGACATGTTGTTCAAGTATTTACATCAGTTTTGTCAGATCTATCTAAATGACATTATTATCTACAGCAAGATCTTGAAGAAACACAAGCGACATGTACGATTAATCTTGAATAAACTATGAGAAGCTGATCTACAGATAGACATCAACAAGTGCGAGTTTCATGTTCAGAAAACTATCTTTCTAGAACTTTTGATATCAATCAAAGAATTGAAGATGAATTCGCGAAAGATGCAAGCAGTTGTTGATTAATTTACACTCAATAATCTCACTCAGATGCAGTTCTTCATTGACTTCTGCAATTTCTATCGACGCTTTATCAAGAACTTTTCGAAGATTGTTCATTCAATGATTCAACTCACTCAAAAGAAAATCATATTTGAATGAAATGAAGTCTGTCAGATCGTCTTTGATCATATGAAGAGACGTATGATCAAGACTTCTATACTACGTCACTTTGATCAAACTCGTGAAACTATTCTCGAAATCAACTCATTCGACTACGTCAATGATGAAGTTCTCTCTCAATATGATAACGAAGAAGTACTACATTCAATTGTCTTCTATAGCAAGAACATGTCTTCTGCTGAATGCAACTACAAGATATATGATAAAGAACTTCTGATCATCATTTAAGCATTTGAACATTGATGACTTGAACTGAAGCTAACTGACATTTCTATCAAGATGTTCATCGATCATCAAGCGCTTATCTCGTTGATGAAAGATGAAGAGTTGAGCAGACGTCAGATGCGCTGAGTTCAGAAGCTCACTGACTTCAACTTCAGAATAATGTATCGATCTGACAAACAGAACATCAAGATCGATGCATTAACTCGTTGAGCTGACGTCATGCTCAGAGATTCAGAAGATGAGCGTGTTCGCTATCAATGAATCACTATTCTGACTTTGAATCGAATGAAAATTGCTAATCTAGAGAAGAACATCAGTGAATCAATCTATAAACAAATTCTTGAGACTAATGAAATTGACGAGAATTGTACGCTACTTCGCGAAGCAATAGCAAGAGATGAGACACAATATGAAGATATCAAATTGAAGAATTGTCGAATTCAGAATGAAATCTTGTATCATAATAGTCAACTATGAGTCTCGTTCAACGAGCTTCTACATATAAATCTGATTCGTGAGATGCATGATCAATCATCAGTTGATCATTCTGATATTCTTAGAACTGTGAAAGTCATAAAGCGAAACTACTATTGATCATTCATGCGAAAAACGATAGATCGATATATTCGAAACTGCTATATCTGTCAACGTTCAAAGACATCTAGAAATAAATCAAATAACTTGCTTCAATCTCTATTGATATTTGAACAGCGATGACAAGACATAGCAATGAGCTTCATTATCAATCTATCTGATTCAAGCGAGTACAACGCTATTCTGACAATCATCTGCAAATTGTCAAAAGAAAGACATTATATTTCTTGCATCACTGATGATTAAGATATCACTGTCGAAAAAACAGCTGAAATGCTGATTCAATGAGTATATTGAACTCATGATTTATCAAGCTTCATAGTATCTGATTGAGATTCGCAATTCATCTCTATACTATGAAAGTTTCTTTGCAAATGACTGAGCATTTTTCTTTGATTGTTCATCATCTATCATTCTCAGACCGACGATCAAAGCGAACGAGTTAATCAGAACATCAAGCGATATCTTCAATTCTTCTGTTCATATATGCAGAACGACTGATTCAAGTGACTATTCATGATCAAGTTTGTCGACAATAACATCTTGTTCTCAGTCATCTTCTTGATTCTCTTCTTCATGAACAAGAACTTTCATTCTTGTATGAGCTTCAACTCTGACATCATCGAGTATGAAAGCACTCGCGAACGCTTGCAGATCAATCGAGTCAAGAATATATCTGAACAAATGAACAAGACATTGATCTTTGCTCGTGAAGCTCTGATCAAAACACGAAAACAAATGATGAATCAAGCTAACAAGCATAAAAAGAAGATCAATTACAAGATTGAATCAAAGATGTTTCTGAACGAAAGAAACATCGTTACAGCGAGACTCTTCAAAAAGCTAGATGACAAGATGCTTGATTCATTCAAGATCACAGACTCTGTTGACTTCTTCTATAAATTGAAACTATCAGACACTATGTGTATACATGATGTATTTCATTCAGAGCTTCTTTGTTCTGTCATTGATAACTCTCTGTCTGATCAGAAGAATGAATCTTCGAAATCAATAGTGATAAACGATGAGAACGAATGAGAGATTGATGATATATTAAACTTTCGATGATATCAAAGACGACTTCAATATCAAGTTAAATGAAAGAGCTATGACAACGATCTCAACTGATATAACGCTGACGACAACGAATTTATGAACGCTCAAGAGATGATTGACGACTTTCATATCAAATATTCGACAAAAGCGCACTAAGAAATAACATTCATGCGAACATGAATAGTCAAGAAGAAAAGATAATGTTACGATTCTAGTCTTTGTTTATTCTTTCTAGTCTTCATTTATTCTTTCTAGCCTTCGTCTTGATTTCATTCTAATCGAGTCTAGTGAGCATTTGAGCTAGATATGATGTCATTGAGACTTTGCATCATATGTGTAAGGCGTCAACTCAATCGAGTCTAGCACAGAGCTGAGAAACATACATATAAGAATCGAGTTCTTTTCTGTAGATACTTTTCTTTCTTAGCATTTATCTATTAGTTAAATGACATTCATATGACTCGCTCTATGCTGATCTCTAACAAAGTCAAGCAAAAAAAAAACTTTCTCAAGTTTCATGTAAGAAGAATGACATGATAGATTATTAATCATGAATTGATCACAAATTAATAGCTTATTAATTTCAGATCAACAAGACTGCAATTCATTTGAAATTGAAGATGAAAGAAATAATTAAATGTATTGAATGTCAGAATGTCAAAATCAATATAATATTAATTTATAATTGATATATGATTGATCATTGATCAATCATCAATCTGTCTAAAAGATTGAAACATTTGTATTCATTTGACAAAGTTCAACTGTGAGAATGAGAACATTCTTGCAGTTTCTTCTGCTTTAAAAGTCAAGAGTAGAAAGAGAATTGCAGTTGATGAATCTCTCAAAAAATCAGAGTCTGATAAGAATTTCTTCTATTAATATTATATTAATCTTTTATTAATCAAGAATTGATAGAAAATGATGATGAAGATGAGAAGTAAGAATCAAAATCAGAGAATCAGAATTCAGATGATAAAGAGAATGAAAAGAAAGAATGTAGAAAGAAATTGATTGATGTTGAAATGATAAATTCTACTATGATGCAGAAAGATGCTCAAGAAAACGTCATTGATTCATGATTGATCAATGATTATTCATTTATCAATCAATGATTGATAAACTTTTGTTGCTTTCAAGATGATTTAAAAGAAAGATATCTGAGCAACATTTTATCAGTAAATAGATGCAATTTATGCATATACAAGCTGATTAGTATGAAATTAATCATTCAATAATATGTGATTGATCTCATCAATTAACTTCAGAAAACTCTTAAGAAAATCAACGTGAAATTGATTAATATATAATTAATGAACAATCAATCATTGATCATTCTGCAAATCTCTTCATATTTAAATCATCTTCAATTTTGATTTTTCATTTTCAAGCTTTATTCTTTGAGTCTCAATCTTCAACTGTCGAATTTGAATTTTCTATTAATGAATAGTTAATGAAGTTTGATTGAAAACTGTATGATTATTCTGAGATGTCTGTTGACGTAAAGAGATTCAAGAGCTGAATATTGATAAATGATTATTCATTTATTGATATTAGATTGATAATGAAAAAATATTTTCAAGATTCATTTGAAGAATTTCATTGACAAGATTATCTTCATATAAATCTTTCATCACGCAAACTTTCAGAAGAAGAATATTAAAACAATGTGTTAAATTCATCATGATCATCATGATCATCATCGTCTTGATCTCATTTTCATTTTCACATATTTGCTTTTTTTATTTCTATATTAATCAGTTACTATTTGAATATCTGTCACGAACTGAGAGCTGAATGAAACCAGAATGAAATTCTAATAACTAGATTTTAAATACAAGACGTTGCACGAAGAAGAAAGAAAAGAAAGAGATCATTCAAAGATTCTTATATCTCATGAACGCTGAGTATCATTCGTATCGGGGGGCCCTCATAACATCACTGATAATCTCACGTCTATCATCATCTATAATATTGTTCAACATCATCTAAGTGATCTAACATCTCTTTTCCCAACATCTTTCGAGTAACACATGCTAAAATCGTGACAATAGATCTCTCTTTTTGAAGTCGAAGCTTCTGCGAGACTTTTAATTCTCTGACTCATATTCAGAGTCGCTGCTTCCTTGCACGTAAGTGATTCATGAATTCTTACTCGAACGATCGAGATTTCGAGCGTGATAGACGTTCATGACTTCGATGACATTCATCACATTCGCAAACTTTATTCAACTGTTTTCTTCTATTTCAGTTCACTTAATTAAATACTCTAGCTGAGAGTTCTTTATTCGAAAGTTCAATATTTCGTTCATCTTTCAGCTAAGCACTTCTTCGACGAAGACTATCGAAAAAGACGCGAAAGATATTTGTTCAGGTAAGAAATCGTTGATCGCAGAATGAAGCAGATAAGTATGAAAGACGTCGAAACAGAATCAGTCATTGAGCAACTTTAGCTGATAAGAATGAGAACTAACAATTTTGATGATTCTGAAAGATTTCTCGAATTTATTAGATAACTTCTTGCTGAGTCGATGAATCATCAGATTGCGAGCATTTAATCAAATCATATCATTAATTGCATACTTGAGAACGTGTTGTCGATAAACATTAGCGAATTGTTTCTGATATGCTTGAGCTAAGATCATTTGTTCTCGCAGAATTTCATTGATTCGATTCATTTTCTGAACAAACAGATTGACATGTATTCATTTCGAGTGTTCAATAACGTTCTTCTGAGCCTTCTTTGATTTCAACCTCATTCGAGAATGCTGTTCGAAGTTAGCTAGAAACGACGTGCACTGAGTGCTTTCGAAGAAGTGATTGTTGATGACAAATTCAGCTGATGACAGTCATGCAGCTCAGTCGTTCTGCATAAAGGACACGAAGGCTCGAAGATATTGTTCCAAAACGTCGTTGACGTTCTCGATTTGATCATTCGTTTCTGAGTGAAACGCAGTTGACAATCGGGCTTGAATCTTCAATCGGGTACAAAGTTCGTTTCAAAAGTGACTGACAAACTGAGTTTCACGATTCGAGACGATTGAATCAGATAATTCATGATGTTTTTGTTATGATTCTAGCTACGCACCTTCGTTGATAGCTATGTTGATGACTATGTTGATGACTATGTTAATGGCTATCCTGAGAGCTATCGCCGATCGCTCGTCGCTAGAGCATAGGCTTGTTTCGAAGTCAACCCTATTCAGAGTTAGCTTATGTTCTCTTGAGTCATATAGATAGCCGGCCCTTCCCTTCTAGATACTTTTCTTCCTTAGCATTTATATACTCGTTACATTACACTCATATGACTCGCTCTATGCTGACCTCTAACATTATATAAATGCTTCTTCGTTACAGGCGAAGTGAAATAATCTGCATCGATTCCTTCGAATGCTTCTGCTAGTAGTTCTTCAATCCTCTATCGACTTTGATCTAGCGACTTGCGTCCGTGCAGCAGCACTCATCTTTCTTCTCTCGTGAGCTGATTCAGCGAGAATAAACAAAAGATTCGAACTCGTGCGCTGATCAGCGAGTATAAACAAACGATTGAAACCATCCGACTAGATCAAAGATCAGCGAATTAACCGTTCATTCAGATTCGCAAGAGATTCTTCGAATTTGTTGAACAATCAAACGGGGCCAGTCATAGAACTGCGTGAAGTCTCTACCTCGAGAAGCAAACCCTCAGTGAGCCTGCTTCAATGGCATCGTCAATGCGATGGCCTACTCGCTCTCATCGCTCTATCCACCAGTGAATCTGATCATACGTTCACGTGCAACTAGTGAGTCTGCTACAATGGCGAGTTCAAAGTCGATCTCTTCGATGAGCAAGTTGATCAGTGAGCTTGCTTCAATGACACTGTCAATGCGATGATCTATCTTCTCATCGTTCTACTCATCAGTGAATCTGGTCATACATTCACGTGCAACTAGTGAGCCTGCTACAATGACACCTTTCGTCAATGCGATGACCTACCTACCCACATCGCTCTACCTATCAGTGAATCGATCTGCCGACTCGTTCGCGTGCAACTAGTGAGCCTGCTTCAATGGCACTTCTACCTCGCATAGTGAGCCTGCTACAATAGGCATTTCGATTCTACACAAGGCTAAGAAAATACATTCATGCGAACATGAATCGTTGAAGGGGGGGAATAATGTTACGATTCTAGCTACGCATCTTCGTTGATAGCTATGTTGATGACTATGTTGATGACTATGTTGATGACTATTCTGAGAACTATCGTCGATCGCTCGTTGCTAGAGCATAGACTTGTTCCGAAGCCAACCCTATTCAGGGTTAGCTTATGTTCTTCTGAGTTATATAGATAGTCGGCTCTTCTCTTCTAGATACTTTCCTTCCTTAGCATTTATATACTCGTTACATTACATTCATATGACTCGCTCTATGCTGATTTCTAACAGTTTTCATATTGCACGATAAAAAACTCGAGCTGTATCTAGAGCTGTAATTTCACTCATAGACTCGTAATGCACTTGTTTAGATAGTCTGTTCACGACTATCAGAATATTGATTGTCGAATTTTCGTTCAGATTCTTACTTTCAGATACTGTCACGATGAAATTCATGACTATGTCTTTTCAGCGACGA
>JAABUH010000626.1_pt1 | contig 48146 bp, 44 predicted proteins | sample 5559121 | NCBI WGS metagenome assembly JAABUH01 (sample SAMN10711871, study PRJNA513364) | rock metagenome | isolation source: Antarctica rocks | place: Antarctica: Victoria Land, Battleship Promontory nord | collected 2015-12-28
CAAAGGCAATGGCGGTCTGGGCCGCGATGATCTCCAGCAGGCGCAGCGCATTCTCATCGAACTGGTTGGTCCCCAGCTTGGAGAGCGTGATCACGCCTCGCACTCGCCCCTCATAGTTCAACGGCGCACTGATGAGAGAATTAGCGCCCGATCGCATGCCTGGAATCGGGGCAACCCGTGGATCCTGGCTGCTGTCGTGCACGATGGCCGGTTCGCCATGCAGCGCCACCCAGCCGGCCAACCCCTCACTCGGGCGCAGGTACTCAAAAGGAAATTCGACACCATGGTAAAGGATCGGGGTCAGCTGGCCGTCCGTCTCGTCTCGCTCGAAGATACCGCAAATTTGGTAATCGATGAGGAGCTTCAATTCCTGATTGATGAGCGCCGCGATGGCTGGAATCTCGTGCAGGGGAGTCAGCTGCTTCACGATGCTCTGGATGGTCTGCAGATCGGACACGCGATTTTGCTGCCTGGCATAGAGTCGCGCGTTCTCAATGGCAATCGCCGCCTGGCTGGCAAAGACTGAGAGGAGCTGCAGTTCGTCAGGCGAGAAGCTGTTGACATCCTCCCGCTCCAGATTGAGTACACCCACCACCGTGTCGCCTATCGTCAAAGGAACGGCCAGCTCGGATTGCACGCTGCCACTCGGTCCAATGTACCCCGGAAACTCGTGTATATTCGGCACGGTCAGAGGCTTGCCCGATTCGAACACGATCCCTGTCACTCCCTTGCCCACGGGAATCTTCACGGTCTGCGTCCGGGTCTTGGTATTCGGACCAACCGCGCCAACGATCTCAAGATACCGGCGCGACTCATCGAGCAGAAGGATTCCGGCCAGATAATACGGAATGACATCGCGGATCCCGACGAGGAGGGAATCCAGCACAGTTTGCAGATCAAGCGATCCGTTGACCAACTCGGCAATGTGGAGCAGAGTCTCCATATTCCGCCCGTTATGCTGGCTCTCGGCATACAGCCGAGCGTTCTCAATGGCTACAGCCGCCTGAGAGGCCAGAATGGTGAGCATCTGGACATCGTCCTGGGATTAGGCATGCTGCCGCATGCTTTGAACCGAGAGGGCGCCGATCGCACGGCTGCCCGTGCTCAACGGCACGAAGATCATGGCTTCCGGGTCTTCGGTGCCCAGCACAATGTCCTTCAGCCCGTTCATCATGCCGAAGAGCTGGTACTCCTCCAGACTGTTGAAGTGCAGCGCCACACCGCGCTCGATCACCAGCCCTGTCACGCTGGAACCGCCCGGCAGCTCTTGATCTACCAGGAGAGCGCCCTGCTCGCGGAGGTACGGCAACTCAATCGTACCGCGCTCCGGCCGGTGCAACCCGATAAAGAACTGCGAGGTGTCCATTACCCGGCCGATCTGCTGGTAGATCGTCTCATAGAGTGTTTGCAGATCAAGCGTGGACGAGACCGCGCGGCCAATGTCGTTGAGCGTCTGCAAGCGATCCGCCTGCTGGAGGGAGTTCAGATCAATGGATTCGAACATGCCGTCTCCAAGTGAGACGATTCCTGGATGAATGTCGTGGCACAGGGACCAGGTGTAGCCCACCGGAACGCGGGTTGCGAGACGCGCCCCCGAGGCAGAGGCCACTCCGTACGGTATGGCGTCTATTCACGACTCAGCATAGGGCAGATCAGGCCTGGAAGGGATAGGAGACACCAGCGGTGTTCCTTGTGATTGTGCTTCCGACTACACCGGCCCCGTGCGCACTGTAACCAGAGCGGAATGTCGCGCGTTGATACGGCAGAACCAGAGGAGTACACTGTGGGCAAACGAACTGAGGGACGCCGGTAGGTGAAAGATCGCGATTTCGCGTCTATCTTTGCCTTCGCCACGTTCTGGGTGGTGATCGCCATTGGCTGCTGGCTGGGGCTGCGCATCGTCCACGCCATGGGGTGGACCGGTACCGACCAGAGCAACAGCCAGCCGGCGCCCGCCATCTCAACGGCGCATCGCAGCGTTTCGCGTCGCTCTCCCCCGCAGCTCTCGCTCGCTTCCATCTTCGCTCCCCAGCCCGTCTCACTGGCGGGATACGACCGGCGCAAGATACGCACACTGATCGCCACCGGCGACGTGATTCCAGCTCGCACCGTCAACTACCAGATGGTGACAAGAAACGACTTCACCGCGCCGTTCCGGCCCACCGCCGCCTATCTGCGCACCGCCGATATGACCCTGATCAACCTGGAATCGCCACTTATCGGCGCCGGCTGCCGGGTGGCCAATGACACCACCATGACGTTCTGCGGCGATCCGAGATTCGTGCAGGGGCTGCAGCTAGCCGGGGTTGACACTGCATGCACCGCCAATAACCACATCGGAAACTATGGCAACGAAGGCATCCAGGAAACCTGGAGCCACCTTCGCGCGGCCCACATCGGCTTCTGCGGCTACGGCAGCGTCGATCACAAAACTGTCCGCGGCCTGCGCTTCGCGTTTCTGGCCTTCAACTGTGTCGGTTTCCCTTTCGATTACACCCTAGCTCGCCGTCAGATCGCCGCCGAGCATCGCGCCGGCAACGTCGTTATTGTTTCGGTCCACTGGGGCAAGGAGTACGTGGCACTCCCGCAAGCCGCTCCCGGTGTGGCGAACGACGATCCTCGACGCGTGGCCCACTGGATCATCGACAGCGGTGCGGACCTCATCATAGGGAACCATCCCCACCACGTCCAGGGGGTCGAGTGGTACCATCATCGCCTGATCACCTACGCCCACGGCAACTTCATCTTCGATCAGATGTTTCCCGCGCGCGAATGCGTGAACGATAGCGACCACAACTGCTGTCCGGGAGACGGCAATCGTTTCTGCTCGACCCGCGAAGGCGTGGTCGGCGCCTACACCTTTTACGGCCGCCGGTTAGTGCGCGTCCGGTATCGACCGGTCGTCATCTACGACTGGTGGCAGCCTCGCTGGGCCGACCCCGCCTCAGCCCGGATCATCATGCAGCACATGCAAGCCGCCACCCAGCAGCTAGCGCACCGGCATGGGTAGCGCGACGAGTTCGTAGTACGTAGACCACTGCTCTTTTGATGACGAACTCCGGTTGATGCCGGTGAGGCTCTCACTTCATCCGCGGCACCCCTCGCGTGTAGGTGCCCGGCGGGGAGAGGTCGCGACGGACTGGGGGCTCGTCGAGGGGAGCAGGCCTGCCGGCCAGCACGGTGTCGCGCTGCGTGATAAGGTAGTTGGCGGTGCGAGCCGCCATGGCCTGGATGGTGAGTCCGGGGTTGGCGGCGCCCTGGGTGGGGAAGATGCTCCCATCGCAACAGAAGAGGTTTGGGATGTCGTGGGTGCGGCCGAAGCGGTCGCACACCGACGTCCGCGGGTCGTCGCCCATGCGCGCGCCGCCGATCAAATGCGCGTAGCGCGGCTCCTGGACCACCTCCTCCGCCCCGGCGGCCCACATCACCTCCATGGTCTTGTTCTTGCCGAACTCGATCAGCTTCTTGTCGTTGTCCCTCAGGTTGAAGGTGATCTTGGCCACCGGCAAGCCATGCCGATCGGTTTCCCCGGCCAGCTCGACCCGGTTGTCATCCCAGGGCAAAATTTCGCTCAACAGTCCAAAGGCGGCCCAGTGGTTGTAATCCATCATCGCCTTGCGCATGCCCCAGCCCCAGGCGCCCTTGGCCACGATCATCTGCTTGGCGAAGCCGATGGGCAGGGGGCCGACCGTTTGAATGGCGAAGCCACGCGCGAAGCCGCGTCTCGGATCGGTCTCGTAGAACTCCTCGGTCAGGCCATGGGCCGGCGGCGCCTTATACATCCGCACCGGATCAGCGAACCGACCCAGGATGACATTGCCGCCTTGCACCATCAGATACTTGCCCACCGTGCCGCTGGAGTTGGCCAGGCCCTGGTCGTGGCCAGGACAGGCGGAGTTGAGCAGGAGCCGCGGGGTCTCGATGGCGTACCCGGCCACGATCACCAGCTTCGCTCGCTGCTCGATCTGATTGCCCTCCGGATCGAAATACGTCACCCCCGAGACCAGGCCATTCCGCCCCAGGTTGACGCGCGCCACCATGCAGTTGTCGCGTACCTCCGCGCCGTGCCGCACGGCATCGGGAACGTGCGTGTAGAGCGTACTGGCCTTGGCCCCCACCTTGCACCCCTGAATGCAGAAACCACGGTAAATGCAGTGCGGCCGATCGCCAAAGGCGCCGGAGTTGATGGCTACCGGCCCGCCGGCCACCACGCCAATGCCCAGGTTGGTGCAGCCCTGCACCAGCTTGTCGCCCACCCCACCTAGCGGATGCGGGCCATAGGCGTAGCCGTGCGGCTCGCCCCAGGGATAGTAGGCCGGACCGGCCACCGGCATCTCGCGCTCCAGCATCTCGTAGTACGGCTTGATCTCCGCGTAGGAGATCGGCCAGTCGGCGCCGACGCCATCTTCCGAATACACGCGAAAATCGGACGGGTGGAAACGCGGCGTAAAGGCCGCCCAGTGCACCGAGCCGCCGCCGACGCCACGGCCGCTGTTGTTGGCGCCCAGGGCAATCGGGTTCTCCCCACCGGTAATGCGCAACTCGTTCCAGTACAACTGGTGCGAGCCAGCCTCGTCGCTCACCCAATCGCGCTCCGTGTCCCAGAAGGGACCGGCCTCGATCCCGACTACCCGGAAGCCCGCCCGAGCCAACCGCTGCAGCAGGACGCCGCCGGCCGACCCGACTCCAACCACGCACACGTCGACTTCCTCGGAAGGGCTGTAGCGGCGCATTGGCGTGTCCAGCTTCTCAATCGGACCGAGGGCATGCTTGCCGTTCCGCGCCTCCGTGAACGCTCCCAGCAATGGCTTCTTCAATGCGTCCCTCCCTGTCCAGCCGGCGCCCGGTGCGGGTGCCGGCCGCCCAGTTGCTTGAACTCACCGGAGGTCGAGGTGGGCGGCGGCTCCCAGTCGTACCGCTGCTCCTCCACCTCCCATGGCTCCGGCTTGCCGCCCTCCAGCCGGAAGTAGCCGCGCGGGTAGGACGGGCCTCCAAAGCCAACTTCATTCCAGGCGTAGGGATGGGCATAGTAGGCGTCCACCGCATCGGACATCAAAAGCAGCCAGAAGCGATCGGTCGGCACCTGCCGCCAGATCTCATCGCCGCCCTGTGGCCGATCCTGGTGCAGCGACCACAACACCGCGTCCTGCTCCTCTGGCTTTAGCGTGGTGAACGCCCGATCGTACATCTGACGGGCCACGGCGTCGATCCCTTGCAGTCCTAGCCGGTACGCCTCCCCGTCGGGCGGCATATCGTCGTAGCGGTAGCCGTCCATTCGGCCGGTGAACAGGCGATTGTCGATCTGTGGCACGATCGGTATCCTGTGCTCCGCGTCGCGATCGTCCTGCGGTATCAACCGGTCCATTACCGCGCTGAGCAGCGTGACTTCCTCTCCCGTAAAGAACTGGATGGGCGGCACCCGCTCCACCCGCGTCACCACCACCTCACGGGTTGCCGCGTCCCAGAAGCTCTGTTGGCTCAGTGTATCGAACCCAGCATAGTAACCCGGCTGGGCACGCGGCGGGATCGGCCGTCCCGTGCCCGAATCGACCGGTAGAGTGTTCGATTGAACCGGCCCGGACTCGATACTCATGAATCGTCCCTCCTCAGCAGACTGGCCAGGATACCCATGAAACCGCTGGCGGCAAAGAGCAGCGGCGCAAAGATGGGTGGCCCATAGATCACGTTATAGAGCGGCAGCTTGCGTCCGCCCGGACGCCGCAGTACCCCCCGCGCATGAAAGTAGAAGCCCAACGTGCCGTCCAGCAGGGCCAGCACCGAGGCCAGCGGTAGCAACGTGCGGGCTACCAAGCGGCTCGGGATGGTGGCGAGACCGGCCAGCAACATCAGCGGTGACAGCAGGATCGGACTCCATTGAGCCTTGGGAAACGCGAAATTATTCTCGTAGTGCGAATAGAGCGCTTCCAGGCCGCTGAATAGCCCGGCCAGGCCGGCGGCAACGGCCAGATGCTTCTGGAAGCGTCCTTCGCGCACCTGCTGCTCGAACACCACACCCTCCCGGCTGATACCACGTGGTAGGAGGGCCAGCACACTGGATCGTGGTTGGGGCAGACCGGGCAGCGTCGTGGGTTGGGGATCGTCCTCCCGCCGCAGCAGCGAGGCGATCAAGCCGAGATATCCGCTCAAGGCAAAGAGCAGCGGCGCAAACACCGGAGGCCCCATGATCAGGTTCATGACCGGAATACGCCAACCGCCCGGCTTCCGAGCAACACCGCGTACATGAAAATAGAAGCCGACCAATCCATCGAGCATGGTCACCAACGAGACGATGGGCAAGGCCACGCGCGCTGCCCAGCGGCTGAACGCGGCCCAGACGCCGGTGACAGCCAGCACCAGGCTGATTGCCACCGGGGTGTACATCACCTGCTGGCTGTAGCTACCGCGGTAGTGCTCGTAGGTAACCTCCAGTCCACTCAACAGACTGGACATAGCCGCCACCAACGCCAGGCTGCGTTGGAAGCGTCCCTCACGAATGTGGTGCTCCAGCACCACACCCTCACGCCTGATGTCTCTGGGGACCAGATCTTTGATCGCGCCGAGTGCCGATTCGCGTGGCCGCAACTTTCCCATCAGATCCATCGTCGGTTCGCCCTCCTCTCACTGTGCAATTCCTTCCTCCGGAAGATAGCGCAAGCTCGTACGCGACGTGCTTCTGTCTGCTAGATCTCTTGCCGGAGATCCAGCAGACAGAAGCCCTGGCGCTCCAGCTTGACGGGCATTCCCCGTGCCACCTCCTCGGCCGGCACGAGTTTCTCGTCTTCCAGCCAATCATTGAACAGACTGTCGTATCGCCGCAGCCGGTACGACCCACTCACCCCATCGTGCATGCCGATGGCAGTGGTAACGGTTCGATGGTCTGTGTTGCCGGCGAAAAGGAGCAGGTTCTGTCCCTGCCGCAGCCCGATGGCGCACACCGATTCGCCCGTGACACGGACGTGCGCGGTAATATCCTCTTCGTAGGCCACATACGGGGTGTCGTGCGCCGGGGAGGGGAAGTTGGTGTAAATATGCACCTCCGGCATGCGTACCGCGAACCAGGTCAGATTGGCGCCTCTATACGGGAGGTTCTGTACACCCAGCCACTTCCAGTCGGGAGCGAGGCGGGGAGAGACCTTGACCGTACCATCCGCGGTATCCAGGCCGGCCATGCCCTCGATCGCCGCCCACAGGTAGCGGGGCGGAAACCAGGGGGAGAGCATCATGCCCTCATTTACCAGCGTCTCGCCGTGCAGCCACTCGGAAAACTGGCCGGGCACGGTGTTGTTGCGGCGAGGATCGGCCGAATAGTTCCGGAAGCTGGTGCTCAGCGCATGGGCCATAAAGGCCGGAGAGTACTTGGCCGCCGCGGACGCATACCAGAAGGACACCCCAACCCATACCCCGCCCAGCAAGCCCCAGCCAAGGTTCGGCGTATACATCGGCGAGTCACGCGGAGTGGTACGGATTCCCGACTTGGTCCAGAAGTCTTCATTGCTCAGCCGGCTGACGATCGCGGCCGCAGTCTGGTCCGAGGCCACTCCAAAGATCACCGGGAAAACCAGGTCGGAGGTGACATCACTGCGCGGGTGACCGTCAATGTCGATATTCAGGTAGTACAGGCCATTATCGGGATTCCAGAGATGCTGGTTGATGGCATCCTTGAGCTTGTCCGCCTCGCCGGCAAACTCCGCGCTATCCTGATGCTTGGCCAGCACCCGTGCCATGTGCGACACCGTCTGCAGCGCCGCGAAGCACTCCGAGTTGACCTCCGTCACCGCGCCCGACAGGCGGTAGTTCGGGATGACATTACGCCAACTGCAGATCCCCCAGTCGCTGACCCCGGTCGCGGTACACCACACCAGGCCCTGGTGGTTGCGCTGAGAGAGGATGTACCGGGCAGCTTTTGCGGCCGCGGGGTAGACCTCGTGGAGAAATGCCTCATCTCCCGTGGTGTTGAAGTGGTGCCAGAGGGCCAGGATAATGAGCGGCGTGTTGTCGTTGATATTCAGGTTGTAATCATGGGTCTTGCCGGTCCGGATATCGTAATACTCGACGATCATGCCGCTCTTCTCTTGCCGCTGGACGTAGGCCAGCAGGGAATCCCGGGCAAATTCGGGAGTGAGATAGTCCGCGCCAAAACCGAACCAGGCAGTGTCTCGTCCGACGCTGTTATTCGACCTGGTGGGGTCATTCACGAAGCACCAACCGGTCACCGCCTTGGTCTCCACCCGCAGCATGTTGGCCTTGGCCCACAGCACGCCGCGATTCACGTGAACATCCGGCGTCGACACCACCGAGCGGTTGAGGACCCGGTGATAGTGTTCTTTGGTGCGCCGCAGCCCTTCATCGGCATCGGGACAGGCTCGATAGTTCCGCCGTGCCTGGTCGCGTCCTTCGCCAAAGCTGAGCAGGTAAAAGAAACGCACCGTCTCCCCCGGCTCAATCCAGTGAGTTATTTGCAGAGCTCCCAGCGGATCCTCGGGCGCGTCGGTCTCTCCCGAGAGCGGACCGGGGCAAGACTCTTGAACCGCTTTGGCGTAGTTGAGTGTGGTCTCGAAGCTCTCCGGCTGCTCTGAACAGCCAACGATCCGCACCTGCTTGGGCTTGGCGGCGTTCCAGGCGATGATCGCCCCCAGCTTCTCATCGTAGGAGGCGGCGACATCGTGCTCGGTATCGCCCCGCAGGACGGCGAAGGCATAGCTCATAACACCCACGCGCTCGGGGCCATCGTTGCGTAGCTCAACCGCCTGGTACACCCCTGGTGGATCGACCGTCCCGTCCGGCTCCGGCTCGCCGCTCAACACAAAGACCGTCTCGTGGACCGCGACGCCGTTCGACAGCGAAAAGAGATGCTCCTGATGTTCCGGATGGATCACATAGGTGCCGGTCTTGTTCTGGACCAGCCACATACCCGTCACAGCGTCATAGTGTCGCAGGATGACCGTGCCCAGCAGCACCTCTCCCATGTCCGGGCTGAAGACCTTCTCAATCGACCCATTGGCCTTGATAATGGCCGTGGCCTTCGGACCACCCAAGGTACTTCCCACCGCAAGTTCGTCATCGGGAACTTCGTAGACCGCTACGCGCTCGCTACGACCGATTCCTTCGGCAATGCTCATCGCTCCATCTCTCCTTCTATGCCAGTATGTGGAATCTCACACACCGATCGAATCGTACTCTGGTTCTCGATTGGCCTCATCAGATCGACTTCCTGCCGATAGGCGTGATAGTTATCGCGGAACGATTCTCGCGGACACAGATAGCACAGGTCAGGATTGACCTCCGATTGAGGTCGAGTAGCAGGCCGAGATCGTTCATGCTACGCCTCCAAACCGCCGGCCAGGGGCCATTAGAAGTCTGCGGACCTGGTTGAAGCCTATCTCCGCATTCCGAATACGTGATGCAATTTTTGTGCCCCGTGGTGATTATATCGTGATGTGATCGAGTTGCGCCGTGAGGCAGAAAGGACTACGATATCAGGTGAAGTACACGGGTTAGATGGACACGGTGCGGGGGGATGCGCATGGCGAGGCACAGTATCGCGGAGCACGGCGGCCTACCCCCTGCCGCATTTAGTGACATGGAGTATCGGGACCAGGCCGACGTTCGCTGTGCGCTCCGTCGCTTCCTTCATTTTTCCGAGGAGCAGGCGCGTCTAGCCGGCATCACTCCGCAGCAGCACCTGTTGCTGCTGATCGCTCGCGGTCACCGTTCCTATCCGGGCGTCTCGATCGGTGAAATTGCCGATTCCCTCCAGATCAGTCATCACGGCGCGTCCTTGTTGGTGGATCGTAGTGTCAAGCGTGGCTTGCTCGACCGGAGAGAGGACCGGGAGGATAGGAGACGCGCCCTGGTCTCACTCACGGAGCGAGGCCAGCAGGTCCTGGACCAGATCACTGAAGCGAACCGGCGCGAACTCGGTTCACTGGATGCCGCTCTCTTTCGCAACTCGCTCCATCAGGGCTTGCAAGCCTACCGGACTCTGACCGACAGGAACACGATCGAGCAGAAAGCCGCCAACTCAGAGTAGGGGCGGTCGGTCTATGGGGTGGTAAATGCTCTCTGCCAGGCGCGCTCCACGCCGTCTCGACTCTCGGTGATGACCTGCTCCAGATCACCTTTCCAGAGTGAGTCCGGCACGTCGCCGGAGAAGATCTCGACCACGTACGGGCCTCGATAGCCGGCCTCGTGGATGGCGCGCAACATCGGCGGCAGCGGAATAGCACCCTGGCCGGGAATCAGGCGGTCCTGCAACGAGCGGGGCGTGCGCCAGTCACTGAGCTGCACGACAAAGATGCGGTCGCCGCAGGCTCGAATCGCGTCGATGATCCCGGCGTTCTGCCAGATATTCCAGGCATCGAGACAAATGCCGAAGTTGGGGCGGTCGACTGCCTCCACCAATTCCATACCCTGCTCCAGCGTCCAGATGGCCGACTCGACGTTCATGATGGCCGCATTGAGCGGTTCGAGGGCGACGCGTGTGCCGCGCTGCTCCGCGAAGTCCGCCACGGCCCGATACTCGTGCACGGCTGTGTTCAGCACCTGCTGGATGTTGCCCTTGGGCGGGATACCGGTATTGGTCACAAAGGGGAGGCCCGAGGCGACGTCGCCAAAACGCTCGATGGTCTGCTGAAACCGCCTCATGCGCTGGGAAACGTCCTTCGGTTCCGGCTGAGAGCTGCTGGGGAACAGCGTACGCACCGAGGGCTGCACCGAGCTGATGCGCAAGCCCTGCTGCTTGATCATCGTCAACTGCTCGGCTATGCGTTTCTGGTCTAGCTTGAACTCACAAACTTCAATGGCGTCAACACCCAGGCGAGCGTAGCGCTCGACATCCTGCTCAAAGCTCCAGGGCCAGGTGGTGAACTCGCTAATGCCGAACTGAAAGGGAGGGGAAGTGGACATGATGGCGTATCCTTTCAACGCTGGGTACGCTGTCGCGCCCTTCAGCTTAGCGCGAAGCTGAAACAAGTACCGCCAGGAGAGATGGACCGGCGGGGCGGGAATTTACCCCAGCGCCTGCTCTACATCCTCCAGTAAGTCCTCCTCCTCTTCAATGCCCACCGAGAGACGGATCAGGCCGCCGGTGATGCCGGCGATCTCACGGAGTTCGGCGGGGACCGAGGCGTGGGTCATGATGGCTGGATGGTCGGCAAGCGACTCTACCCCGCCCAGGCTTTCAGCCGTGGTGAACAACCTGGTGCGCGACAGGAATTGGCGCGAGGCCGGCTCGCCTCCCGCCAGATCGATGGTAACGATACCGCCGAAGCCGGACATCTGCCGGCGCGCCAGGTCGTATTGCGGATGGCTGGGTAGGCCGGGATAGAGCACGCGGTTGATGCCGGGGCGACCTTCCAGCAGACAGGCCACGGCCATGGCGTTCGAAGCGTGCTGTCGCATACGCAGGCCGAGTGTCTTCAGGCCGCGCAGCAGCAACCAGGAGTCGAAGGGACCGGGTATAGCCCCGATGGCGTTCTGATGAAACTTCAGTTGCTCGCGCAGACCGTCATCGTTCAACACCACCATGCCCATCACCAGATCACTGTGGCCACCCAGATATTTGGTGGCGCTGTGCACCACCATATCGGCGCCCAGGCTCAACGGCTGTTGAAAGTACGGACTGGCAAAGGTATTGTCGACCACCAGCAGCGCGTTCCCGCGGTGGACAATCTCCGCCGTGGCCGCGATATCGACCAGCTTCAACAGCGGGTTGGTGGGCGATTCGATCCACACCATCCGGGTCTCGGGCCGCATCGCATCGCTCACCCGCTGGGGATCGGAGGGATCAACATAGGTAAACGCCAGCCCGTACTTCTCCAGCACCCGGCTGAACAGCCGGTAGGTACCGCCGTACAGGTCATCGCCCGCGATGACATGATCGCCCGGCTGGAGTAGGTGCATGATGGTCGTTTCGGCCGCCATACCCGAGGCAAAAGCCAGGCCATACCTGCCGCGCTCCAGCGATGCCGCTACCTCTTCCACCACGGTGCGGGTCGGGTTATCAGTGCGTGAGTACTCGAAGCCACGGTGGACGCCCAGCTCGGTATGGGCATAGGTTGAGGTCTGAAATATCGGTGTAATGACCGAGCCGGTTATGGGCTCGGGTTCCTGGGCCACGTGAATGGCTCGTGTGGCGAATCCCCAATTGGGCATGCTGTGGACCAGCCGGCGCCGCTAGTGCGGGCTTCCGGCTGATGTCTCCTTTCCTGATACTTCGGCGCCGATTGCGCCGGATTGAAGAGCGCACTGCGCGATCTGCACCGCATTGGTGGCCGCGCCCTTCCTGAGGTTATCGGCCACCACCCAGAAAGCGAGCGCTCGCTCGTCCATTGGATCCTGGCGGAGACGGCCCACGAATACCTCGTCGCGGCCCTCGGCATGAAGCGCCAGGGGGTAGCGGTCGGTGGCCGGCTCATCGTCCAGTATGACGCCTGGGGCGGAAGCCAGGGTGTGGCGAGCCTCATGCACGGATACCGCACGCGCGAACCGGGCGTAGACCGACTCGGAGTGCCCGGTTCGTACCGGCACTCGCACCGTGGTCGGCACGATATGCAGGGAGGGCAGATCCATGATCTTGCGTGTTTCCAGCATCATCTTGCGTTCCTCACCGCTCCAGCCATCCTCCCCGAGGACATCGATATGGGGCAGGGCATTGAAGGCAATGGGATGTGGGTACGGTGAGTCGGCGTGACGCTCGCCGGTGCGTATCTCGTGCTCCAGTTCGCGCACCCCCTTGCCGCCGGAGCCGGAGACCGACTGATAGGTCGAGACAACGACCATCTCCAACCCGAACGTGCGATGAAGCGGCTGAAGCGCCACCACCATTTGAATGGTGGAGCAGTTGGGATTGGCCACAATGCCGTGATAGCCGGCCAGCAGGTGTCCGTTGACCTCCGGCACCACCAATGGAATCTGATTATCCTGGCGAAAGGCCGAGCTGTTGTCGATCACCAGGGCGGCGTGCTGCGCCGCGGCCGGAGCAAAGCGCCGGCTCACCTCGGCGCCCGCCGAGAAAAACGCCAGGTGGCAGCCGGCAAAGACGTCCTCGGTGAGCAGCCGAACGGTCACCTGCTCATCACGAAAGGTGATGCTCCGGCCGGCCGAGCGCTCGGAGGCCAGCGGCAGCAACTCTCCAACCGAAAAATCTCGCTCCTCGAGTACCCGCAGGATGGTCTGCCCCACCAATCCCGTGGCGCCGGCGACCGCTACGCGGAGCCGTTCCATGGCTGCTCCTCTCCCAGATGAAAAGCGTCGTGCAGCGCACGGACCGCCTCCTCCACCCGATCACCCTCAATCACGCAGGTAATGCGAATACCGGAGGTGGAGATCATATCGATATTGATGCCGTGCATGCCCAGCGCGCCGAACATGATCGAGGCGTACTCGAGGCTGGAGGCCAGCCCCGCACCTACCACCGAGACCTTAGCCAGGCCCGCCTTCGAGGTGACTTGCTGAGAGTCCACCGCGCCTTGAACCTCAGCGGCAGCCGCCAGGGACTCCTCCAGGTCATCCTGGGGAACGGTGAAGGAGAGGTCGGTGCGTCCGCCATGTCCGATATTCTGCACGATCAGGTCCGCGGGAATGTGACGTCGGGCCAGTGCGGAAAAGATGGCCTGGGCGACACCCGGTCGATCGGCGAGGCCCACGAAGGTGACTTTGGCAATCGCCGCTTGGTGGGCGATGCCGGCCACGCGATTGGCAAACTCCATACTTGCTCCAATGCGCGTCCCGGGTGCAGTTGTGTAGCTGGAGCGCACCTCCAGTGGCACGCTCCAGATCTGCGCCAGCTCAATCGAACGCGGCATCATTACCTGTGCCCCATATTGAGCCATTTCAAGCATTTCTTCATAGGTGATCGCCTGCAATTTACTGGCCCCCGGGACCACTCGTGGATCGGCCGTAAAGATGCCCTCGACATCGGTGTAGATTTCGCACGAGGCGTCGCCCAGGCCGGCCGCCAGCGCCACCGCCGTCGCGTCCGATCCTCCTCGGCCCAGGGTGGTCATCTCGTCCCAGCCGCTCTCATTTCCCATCCCCTGAAAACCGGTCACGATCACCGCGCGTCCGTTGTGCAACTCATGCTGGATACGGTCGGTATCGATACCTCGGATCCGCGCGGTATTGAAGCGGTTGTCGGTCCGAATACCCGCCTGCCACCCAGACAGGGAAATGGCTGGACAGCCGCGTTCGTGCAGAGCCATGGCCAGTAGGGAGGCTGATACCTGCTCACCGGTGGAAAGCAGCATATCAATCTCGCGACTGTCCGGATGGCTGCTGATCTGACGCGCCAGGTCGATCAGGCGGTCGGTCGTGTCCCCCATGGCCGAAACCACCACCACCAGGGGGCGCTGTCGGGCGGCTTCCGCCACACAGCGCGCCACGGCGTCAATTCGCTGGGGATCCTTGAGCGAGCTGCCTCCGTACTTCTGCACCAGGAGCGTCATGGACGAGGATAGCAGCTTGACGGTGACGCGAAGTCTGAGCGAGGGCGATCTGGGGAGTGCGACGCGTGCGGTAACCGCTCGCTCCCGATCCAGATCTGCACGGAGGGGAGTGACGTATCTCACGCGGGTCACGCGTCTTGAGTATCGCCGATGCCATGGTATGTCGGCTAATGAATATGGGGCTTCATGCCGTGCATCAAAGTATGGTAGTGGAAGGCGCGGCAGCCCAAACTTGTAGCGCGAATGATGTACGCAACGTGCTCAGGCACGGATACGTATGCTCGCTGTGCCCGATCAACAGCGGCCGGGCCATAATCGACCGTGCCACAAGAGGAGAATGGCCAGGTCGTATGTGGATATATCGCGTAGGACGTCAGTTTGTAGGCTACGCCCTTGCCCTTGGTTTGACAACGGCGCTCACGGCCGTCGCCGTGGTGGTGATGCGTCACACCGAGGCGCCGAACATCTCGCTACTCTTCATCCCGGTGATTCTAGTAACCGCGGTGTCTTTCGGCATCGGGCCATCACTGCTCGCAGCAACCCTGGCGGTGGTGGAGTATGATTTCTTTCTGCTGGAACCCCGCTACACGTTTACCATCACACGGGCGCAGGACGTTCTGGCCTTCGTCGTGTTCGTCATCGTGGCACTGCTGACTAGCCAACTGGCGGTGCGAGCACGGGCCCGGGCCGAGGCGGCAAGCCGCAGAGCGCGAGACAGCGAAGCGCTTCAGAAGCTAGGACAGGCGCTGATGGTTGAACAGGAGTTACCCGACGTGCTGCAAGCCATCACCCGTCATGTCGTCGAGACGCTAGGGATCCGGCGCTGCGCTATCCTCACCCCTGACGCCAGCGGGCAACTGGCACTGGCAGCGACAACGCCTCAAGGTGCTGCCCTCGAACGCCAATCATTCGGCGTCGCGGCCTGGGTGTACCGGCAGGAAGAGGAACGATCCCTGCGGATGACCGGAGCGCTCTGGCTCTACGTGCCGCTGCGCACGGCGGACCACGTGGTCGGTGTGATGGAACTGGTGCCAAAACGATCCGGTGAAGCGCTCGATCCCCACGCGCACAGACTGGTCACGAGCCTTGCTGCCCAAACTGCACTGGTGATCGTGCGAGCCAGGGGGGACGAGGAGCGGAAGCGGCGCGAAGTGCTCGAAGAGAGCGATCGACTGAAGTCGGCGCTGCTCTCCGCGGTGTCGCACGATCTCCGCACCCCACTGGCATCCATCAAGACGGCGGCCACATCATTACTTCTGCCCGGTGATCAGTTAGGGAGCGAGGCGAGTCAGGAACTCCTGCAGGCGATAAACCATGAGGCCGACCGGCTCAACCGGCTGGTCGGCAATCTGCTCGACCTTTCCCGCATCGAAGCCGGCGTCCTGCATCCAGCGCTGGACTGGTACGCTGTATCCGAGATGTTGGACATGGTGCTGCCGCACATCCGCCCACTGTTGGCATCGCGGCAGCTATCGATCGACGTAGAGCCTGACTTGCCAGCGATTCACATTGATCTCCTGCGCATTGAGGAGTTGCTGATGAATCTAGTGGAGAATGTCGCCAAGTACAGTCCCCCCAGAACCCCAGTTGAGGTGATAGTGCATCAGGAGAGCGACGGTATGCGCATCGCCGTGGTGGATCATGGCGCCGGCGTGTCGGTCCAGCAGCGAGATCGACTGTTTCGCAGCTTTCAGCGCGGGTGCGAACACAGCGATCGTCATCCTGGAACGGGCCTGGGGTTGGCCATCTGTCGAGGAATTGCCGAGGCACATGGGGGTACCATCACTATTTGCGATACTCCAGGTGGAGGGGCAACCTTTGTTTTTACCCTACCGCCCTCCCACATCGAACAAGGGGTCGTCGGATGACATCAGCCGCTCAGGCAGTGGGGCGCGTTCTGGTGATCGACGACGAGCCACAGATCCGGCGCCTTCTCACCGTGGCATTGACCAGCCACGGGTACTGGGTAGAAAGCGCCGCGACTGGTGAAGTTGGGCTTGACAGACTGGTAGCAGATAGGTTTGACCTACTGCTACTTGACCTTGGCTTGCCTGAAATGGATGGGATCGAGGTGTGCCGCCACGTGCGGGAGTGGTCGACTATCCCGATCATCGTAATCTCGGTGCGCGATACTGAGGGGAGTAAGATTGCCGCTCTGGATCTTGGGGCCGATGACTATATTACCAAGCCTTTCGGCATTGGAGAGCTGCTGGCTCGAATGCGTGCCTGCCTGCGCCGCATACCATCTGGACCGGATGCCCCGGTGATTACCATTGGCCCGCTCAGTGTCGATCTGGCGAAGCGGCGGGTCGTCTCCGAGGGGCGAGATATACGGCTCACCCCGACCGAGTACGACCTATTGCGCGTACTGTCCCTCCATGCCGGGCGAGTGATAACTCACCGCCAATTGCTCCGGGAGGCACGCGGTCCAACGTTTGAGGAGGAAACTCCCCTACTGCGCGTGCACATGGTGGGGCTTCGCCAGAAACTAGGTATTCGGGCCACCACGCCGGGATACATCGCGACCGAGCCACGGGTGGGGTACCGCCTGCTGGAGTAGAATTCCCGCCCCGGAATCCGAATACTTTCTGAAGGCCGTTGCCTCCAGTCTGAACGAAATCTTAATGCCGGTTCCCCTAGTAATGGGCATGAATCGGGAACAAGGCCCATCAGCGCCCGCCGACGGGGTGGAAGCTCCCTCCCTCGACGACCTGCTCACCGTCCCTCAGATCGCGGAACGCCTGCACGTATCCGAAAAAACAGGGCGCTCCTTGTTTCGTGCTGGCGAACTGCGCCGCGGCAGTCTAGGGGTTCGAGCGGGGTGTCGGGTTCGAGCATCCGCGGTGGAACGCCCGCTACGCGCCAAGACGCCGTTCAGGGAGAAAAATCGGCTGGAACGGGAGGCGTCTGATGGCTGACGTGCCGGTGGAGAACCATTCCCAACTCCGCCGAGCCGTGGGACCGTGGGGCTCCTACACCTGGGGATACGCCGACGTAGGTGCCGACATCTACGTGGCGCTTGGACTCGTTATCGCCTCCGCGGCGGGACTCGCCAACGTGGCGTTTTTGTTCGCTGGTCTGGTCTACGTCTGCGTGGGTCTCGCGTACACCGAACTGGCATCCATGTATCCATTGGCCGGGGGTGGCCAATTTTTTGTGATGCGTGGCCTGGGAGACTTCTGGGGCTTTGTCGCGGGATGGGCGGTGCTGCTGGACTTCACGATCGACATCGCCCTCTTCGCTTACTTCTCCGCCGGATACTTCGATCACTTCGTGCCCCAATTGAGCCGACCGCCGTGGATCATCATCGAATCCATGGTGCTGGTGCTGGCGCTCCTGGGGCTCAATATCGTCGGTGTCCGCGAGTCGTCAAGGCTCAATGAGATCGTTTCGGCCGTTGATATCGCAACCGAATCACTGCTTATATTCGTCGGCTTCTTCTTCGCCTTCGATCCCGGTCTGTACCAACATCAAGTTCTCGACTTCATCACCCACTTCGACACCTCGCGATTGCTCTTCGGCACGTCGCTGGCGATCATTTCGTTCGTTGGACTCGAGTCTATCGCACAGGCATCGCAGGAAACCATACGCCCCACCACGGTTGTTCCGCGCACATCGATTGCCCTGATCCTGACGATCCTGGCGTACGCCCTAGCGCTCAGTAATTTGTCACTTGGTCTGGTACACTGGCAGACGTTCGATCCATCTTCAACTCAGCCGCAATTCTGTCACGGTTTACAGCATGCGGCATGCAGCGCCGAACATCTGGCCCACCAGAACGCCCCAGTTGCTTGGGTCGCCCTCCACTTGCCGCTGATTGGCCAGGTCATCGCGCCGATGATCGCCATTCTCGGTGGGGTGCTGCTGCTAATCTCGTCGAACGCAGGTGTGTACGGATCGTCTCGTATCATGTACTCCATGGCCGTGAACGATCTCACGCCGAAGATCTTTACCCGAGTGCATCCACGATTCCAGACACCCGTCATTTCATTGGTGCTGTTCGCCGTGATCGCCCTTGCCGAGCTGGTTTTCTCCGGACTGACTCCCGATGCCGCCACGACCCTGGGCGACCTGTACGCCTTTGGGGCCGCTTCTAGCTACAGCCTGGTGTTTATCTCCTTGCTCACCCTGCGTTTCACCGACCACGAAACGCCGCGGACTTTTCGTATGCCGTGGAACGTGAGCGTTCGGCGGAACGGGGTTCCCTCCGATGTTCCCATCGTGGGCGTCCTGGGCCTACTGGGCATCCTCAGCGTGTTAGTCGCAACTGTACTGACGCACCCGATCGGTCGTATTGCGGGTCCGGTTTGGATAGGTCTGGGGCTGGTCGCCTACTTCCTGTACCGTCGGAAGCGCCGGCTCCCATTTCCCGGCTCGGCGCCGCGTGATTGGCCCAGTCAACAGTTAGCAGCGTACATGGAATCCGGCGAAACGGAGATCGCCGAGGAGTATCGGCGGGCGCTCCGCAGAGCGCAGGCGAAGATCAGAACAGCGCCCCCCTGAGCCATTTTCCTGGCCTTGGAAACACAGCGTACAGAAAATATTTCTTGCCCCATGCCTATCTCATCCCATGAACATGGAATGGCGCCGCGGTCCATCGTGAGATTGCAACACGACGCACGCGCCTTCACACCCGCACGGGTAGTTCCGTGGCTCCCCTTTGGGGCTATGATGAGATACGGAGTTACCCGATGGATTCAGACGCGTTTGACGGTTTTTTCAAGCAGAGTAGACAGATCGCGCGGTCCCTGGCCACCCTCTTTGAAGATCTGACAGGTGAGGAGCTTGACGTGAACAGCACGATCAAGCACTATCCACTGGTAGCCGCCGGGATCGCCGCGGGCGCCGGGTTGGCAGCAGGGCTCTGGATTGGTCGCAAGAGTACCCCGCAGTTGCCGCCGCCCAAAGCTCCGCCGAACAGCAATCCGCTGGAATACCTCGAGCAGGTACTGCCGGACAGCCTCAAGAAGGTGCGAGACTTCCTTCCCGAGTCGGTAACGGACGATGCCTCACTCATGGCCCGTACCTGGATGGAAGGGGTGCTGGAGCCAAAGATCAAACAGGGGCTCGATTCCGTGGCGCACAGCGTGACCGAGAGTAAATTCGGCGCGTTCCTCAAAGAGGCGTACGAGCACATGGAACAGAGCGAAGACACACGCCTGGAAGATCCACCGGAAGAAGCATAAAGCCGGTTAATTGAGGCGGTCCCGGCAGCGGGATGTGCCCAGTAGCACCGTAGGGTGTGATGTCCTGGCGCGTCCCCTAACGGAAGCGCCAGGTCGCCACGATTTTTCCATAAATGGGGGGGAACTGAGCGACCGATGCCGGCCGCGTCTTCCCGATGCTGACTAGCGTCATCTGATACACACGCGACCGCGAGGCAGCCACGTAGAAGCCGTTGGTGACCGGCGCGCCGCCCTCAGTCGAGAGCCTCAGGATACCCTCCAGTGCCGGCTTGCCGCCCAACCAGCTGGAGGACCAGCGCACGCTGGCAACCTCAACGTTACCGGATGCTCGTTCATACCCGATAAAGCGCCGTTTGAGGTCTGCCAGCGAGCGCCCTGCCTTGATCGGCAGGACGGCGATAGTGAGCGAAAAGCGCGCGCTGTGCCCCGTTGAGGTCAACTGCCAGGAACCTGGCTGGTATTCAGCGGTGATGGTCCAGGACGAGGGATAGCGCACCGTGAAGCCATACTGCTTACTGCTAAACGTATGCCAGGAATTGGCCAGCGCGCCGGCCGGGAGAAGAAGCAGGGCAACGATGGCGGTCAGGACGGCTCGACGCATGACCTGAAACTCCTTTCCGGCGGATCTCCCGCGTGCTGAATCCGCCTATTATGCCACGCCGATCCGCCTATCCTTACAGGTTTGGTATCGTCCCCGCCAGGTAAGGTCAGGATCTGTTCGTATCCGTGGGAAACCGGCTAACCCACAGGGTAAAGGCGCCCTCAAAGAGCATGGTCTGGTCCAGGTCGCCGTACTGCTCGCTGGCCCAGGTCAGCATCTGTTGGTGAATCTGCTGCAAGGTCTGGTCCGACACGGTCCAACTGTGCGAGAAAGTGCGGTCGCGCAGCCTTTCCAGTAGGTCAATGGGGCGAAACTCTCGCTGCCATTGAGCGACCTGATACACCGCGGTGCGGCAGCCCATGACCGTCAGTTCGGCTTCGATGGCCGCCGTGTTGCCATGGTCCGGTCGCAGGGGCGCGCCGGCTTCGTGGGCAAAGTGGGACCACTGCCGGCGAATTGCCGAACCGGCACTGTCGAGATGGCCCCCGTCGTTGCCCAGCACGTACCAGCCATTCGGCTTCAGCACGCGACGGATCTCGCGGAGCACCTGTTTCCACTCGGGCACCAGATGCAGCAGGTGTACGGTAATCGCGACATCGAAGCTCTGATCGGCCAGCGGCAGGTCGGTCACGTCGCCATTGAGCAAGGTGAGGGTGGTCACGTCGGGCGGCAGCTTGGCGCGGAACTGATCCATCATCTGCTCCGAGATGTCCACGCCAGTATATGAATAGCCTCGCTGCACAAACGGCAGCGCGATGCGGCCGGTGCCCACGCCCAACTCAAGGAACGGTGTCTCTGGGGTAGACGCGGTTACTGCCACGATGCGACTCGCGATCTGTTCGGGCACGCCTGCCGGCAGGCCACGCGTCTGGTCGTAAATCTCGGCCACCCGATCAAAGCTCATTCCTGAGTCACCGCTCGGGGAGGCGCCGTGTGCACCGCGGCGATCTCCGGTCCGATTTCGGGCTGCCGCGCTTGCGGAACCGTGAAGCGGAAGGTGGCGCCCTTCTGCTCCTCACTCTCGACACGCACCCGGCCGCCGTGCGCCTCGATGATCTCGCGTACGATCGCCAGACCCAGGCCCGAGTGGCCGTGCTGTCGCTCTCGGCTGCGATCGGAACGATAGAACCGCTCGAAGACGCGCTCGACATCCTGACCGGCGATGCCGCTGCCGGTGTCAGTTACCTGTATCTCTACCCAGCCACGACCGATGCTCACCGCGCCCACCGTGACCGTGCCGCCGGATGGGGTGTACTGCAGGGCGTTATCGACCAGATTGCGGAGCGCCCGTTCTAGCTGGCCCGAGTCGATCTGCACCATGGGCAGATTCCGTGGCACGCAGTTGATCAAAGCTGGAATGGGGCGGTCGGTGCGAGAGCGTTGAATGCGATCGATCAGGGTCTGCACAAAGGGGCGTAGCGCGGTGGGATGGCATTGCAGCTTGAGGAGGCCGGATTCGAGCTTGGTGAGCTGGAGCAGATCGTCGACCAGCCGCTCCATTTTCTGCGCTTCCTCGTGAATCACCGTGGCGGAGGATTCTACCTCCTCCTCTCGGGCCGTACCGTCCAGCAGCGCCTGGGAGAAGCCCGCGATCATGGTCAGCGGGGTGCGAAGGTCGTGCGAGACGTTGGCGACAAAATCCTTCAACACACGGTTGGATTGCTCTACCCTCTCGGCCATGTCATTAAAACTTGTGGCCAACCGCGACAACTCCCCCTGGCCGCGGCCGGGAACGCGAACGCCGTAATTGCCGCCCGCCATGGCTCTGGTGGCTGCTGTAATGCGGAGCAGCGGACGAGAGATTGAAACCGTAAAATACAGTCCGACGAGAAGCCAGATCAGGACCGCAATCGCCAGAGCCACCGCAATCAGCGGACCGATCGCAGGCTGCACATCATTGACGTACGCTACCAGGAGCACCGCGCCCACGATGCCTCGGTCGCCCGTCCCATGAATGGGACTCTGGAAGACAAAGTGGTTGGGGTCTTGCATGCGTGAGAGGGCCGACCGCTGGGCGGCCAGCGCTTGTGAATCCAGGTGCTGCACGATGCCCTGACTCTCGGGCGTGACTCTGGCGACCGACTCTTCCGAATCGGCAACGATGGTCTTGTGGAGTCCGACTACCACGATATGCTCGCCGAGGATGTTGGCCGCGGTATGCACTGTCGGCCAGATGGATCCGCCGTGGTCTGCAAAGAGCCGATCAATTTCGGTGGCAACGCTCCGCGATTCGTGGGCCAATCGGTTTTTGTTGGATTCCTGGTTGCGTTTGGCCAGGACATAGGTGGAGACGGCGACGACCAACATCAGCCCGATCAGGGTGATAAGCAGGTTTGAGAGAACCAGCCGGCTGCGGAAACTAGCGAACATCGCATACTCCCTCCCAGTCTACCAAGGGGAGGAACTGCCCCATTGCGTATGCTCGAACAACAGGACAAGGAGGCAGTGCCACGATGGAACGGGTCGGATTGATTGGTTTGGGCGCCATGGGTTTACCGATGGCGCGAAATATTGTGAAAGCAGGCTTTCCGCTCGCGGTATGGGCACGCCGGCCTGAGAGTGCCGAAGGCATCTGCAGCGAAGGGGCTAGCTGGGCGGCATCGCCCGGCGATCTGGCTCGGGCGTCCGATATCGTCGTTCTCATGGTCACCAATTCGCCGGATGTCGAGGATCTCATGGTCGAGGGTGGCATCCTGGCAGCCGCGTCCTGGGGCAGTGCGGTGGTAGATATGAGCACCATTGCGCCTTCCGTGAGCCGCAAGATGGCCGCCTTGTGCGCCGAACGGCGCATCTATTTTCTGGATGCACCGGTGAGCGGCGGTACCCAGGGCGCTGCAGCCGGCACGCTGGCCATCATGGTGGGGGGCGAGGAAGCGGGCTTCGAGCGAGCAAAGCCGGTGCTTCAGGCCATGGGAGACAAGGTCTTTCACGTCGGGCCGTCTGGCTCGGGTGAGATTGTCAAACTGGTGAACAATATGCTGGTGGGAGTGGTCGCCGCGGCCACCGCAGAGGCGCTGGTCCTGGGCGCCAGGGCTGGAGCGGATGTGGAAACCATGGCGAAGGTAGTCGGCGTCTCCACGGGCGCTAGCTGGCAACTGGCCAACCAGTTTCCGCTGCGTGCCTTTAACGGCTCGTTTGCGCCTGGATTTATGACCGACCTGCTGGCAAAAGACCTGGGGCTGGCCCTCGATCTGGGAGCCGAACAGCAGACGCCGCTGTTCTTTGCCGCGCTCGCTCGCCAACTATACGGCGAGGTTCAGGCGCATGGCTACGGACGTGATGACTATACCTCCGTCTTGCGCGTGCTGGAAGCGAAGGCCGGCGTGGAAGTGCGGATCGAGTAGGAGCGGCTCCCGACAGACTCCGCTCGCTAGCGTAGACCAGGCGGTGGGAGGGATCTCACGTCGATCTCCAGCGCCAGCAAGCCAGAGGGTGAGCGCCGTACCAGGGCCTCGACCGATTGACCTCGAGTAAGGATAGGCGAGCTGTCCTGGAGACTGTCATCCAGCCGGAACTTCGTCTGCCGGGTGACGATCAGTGGACGTATACCGCCTGCGTCGAGTCTGATGAAGATCCGTTTTCCATTCGGGATTTCTCGCATGAAGGTGCCACTGAGCATGAGGTACGGTGGCAACGGCTGTACGTCAAACTCTACGCGGGTAGCGACCAGAGAGCTGTGCACTCGCTGCACGGTGACGATCGCCCAATCGTCCTTGAGCAGCCCTTCGACCTGGGCTTCGGCGCTCCTCGCTTTGATGATCACCCGCGGTGTGAAGCGCAGGAACAGCGTCTGGTCCATCAGTCCCAACGTCAGGCCGGTCGGATTGTCCGGCTGGCCCTGGATGGAGACAATCTGCCCCTCCAGTCGGCCGTGATCGACCTGCTGGTTTGCGATTTGATGGTCGATAAAGCGTTGAGCGCCGGCAGGGGTCAGACCACCGGCCAGAGCCAACCAACTCGCCACAACCATGGCGGACATGCGAACGAAAAACATAGAGACAATCACCGATGAACTGTGCTGCGATCCTTCTGGTTTCAGTGTACGGCGGAACCTGATTGCTTTCCTGGCGTAAAGTTTACCGCCCGATGAACTTTCGCTGAACATTCCTTTTCTCTCACTCGAGGGGGAGTTCTTCCTGCTGTTATGCCAGTACAATGCCGGTAAGTCAAGCGCTGAGGAGGTGCTTCGGTGTCCATTTCAGGGTCCAGGACAGATATTCTGATCGTTGACGATGAGCCGGGCATTATCCGTCTCATTTCTATGTATTTGGAGCGCGAAGGGTTTCATACAACCAGCGCGCGCACCGGCGCCGAAGCGTTGGCGATAGTGGAGCGGACGCCGCCCGCTCTGGTCGTGCTGGATATTATGCTGCCGGACATTGACGGGTGGGAAGTATGTCGCGAGATCCGGCGATCGAGCGACGTGCCGATTATTATGCTCACTGCACGTGAGGGTGATGGAGATAAGATCGTGGGTTTGGAGCTTGGCGCCGACGACTATGTCACCAAACCATTTGTACCGCGAGAGCTGGTGGCACGGGTCAAGGCAATCCTGCGCCGGGCTCGGGCTGCACCCGTTGAAACCTCGGAGACCTGGCTGGACTACGGCGAGTTGACCATAGAGACCGCCAAACGTGAAGTCAGATTGCACAATGAGCTGATCACGCTTCGCGCCAAGGAATACGATCTACTGGTCGAGTTGGCTCGCAAACCGGGTGTCGTGTTCACACGTGAGAAGCTGTTGCAGGATGTGTGGGGCTACGACTTCTTTGGCGATAGCGGCACTATTGATGTGCATGTTCGCCGCCTTCGCGCCAAGCTCAATGACGATTCGTCCAATCCTCGATTCATCGAGACCGTGTGGGGCGTGGGGTATCGATTAAAGGAGCAGACGACCAGACCGGCGGCCCCCCCTCCCCCCGGCCCTCTCCCCCTCGCGGGGGGGAGAGGGGGGTCTTGAGAGAGGCCGTGCCCTACAGAATCTCCCGTTTCTGACGCGAAGCAGTGTTCTTTAGAGACACTGTTTCCCATAGTAGCTCCCCTCCCCCCTGGAGGGGGAGGGGTTGGGGGAGGGGGGGCGTCTACGTATATTCACGCGTGCGCGACGCTGCCTGCTGCTGGTATGCTGCTCTGGTCAACCCCGTAACGTAGTAGATTCAACCGTGTTACGGGCGAATCCACTGTCGTATATCGTCGGAGCTAGTGAATGTCAAGCATTCCCCACGTTATTACCCCCATTCCAGGGCCTGCCTCCCTGGCCTGGTACGAGCGCGAACGCGAACTGATCGCTCCTGGCCTGCAAAGTGTGACGCAATGGGCTCGGGTGTGTTTCTCGCACGGTCAGGGTGTCGGCCTGCATGACCTGGACGGCAATGTCGTTCTCGACTTCATGGCTGGCGTCGGCGTGTGCAGCATCGGGCATGCGCACCCCACGCACGTCGCGGCTATTGCCGATCAGGCCGGTAAACTTGCCGCTGGAGGATTCACGTCCGAGCCGCGCGTCGAGCTGCTCGAGGCGCTGCGCACGATCCTGCCGCCCTCGCTGAGCCGGGTGCAGTTGTATAGTGGTGGTGCCGAAGCGGTGGAGTCAGCGCTGCGTTTGGCTCGCTGCGCCACGGGGAAGTCGATGGTGGTCGGCTTCTGGGGTGGGTATCACGGAAAGACCGACGGCACCCGGCCGCTTTCCGAGGGCGAGCAGGTGGGCTATGGTCGGCCGACGCCCGGGACAGTGGCCGCGCCCTATGCGGACCCGCGTTACTCTCCCTTCGCCGGGGATGGCAGTCTGGTGGAGCGAACGGCGAGCTTCTTGCGAGAGATGATTGCGCACGGCACAAACAAAGATATTGCGGCCATCATCGTTGAACCGGTGCAGGGGCGAGGCGGCAATATTGTGCCGCCTCACGGGTTCCTACGCGCGGTGCGTGAGGTTGCGCACGAGGTGGGAGCCCTCTTTATCGCCGACGAGATGATCACCGGCTTCTATCGCACCGGACCGGCCTTTGCCTTTATGCACGAGGACTGTGAGCCAGATATTCTGATCATGGGCAAGGGTTTCGGCAATGGCTATCCGGTCAGTGGCGTGGCCACCACCGAGGCGATCGCCAGGTCGTTGCCCTGGGCCAAGCCCAGCGGCAATTCTTCGAGCTACGGCGGCAATGCCCTGGCCTGTGCCGCGGCGCTCGCTACCGTCCGGACGCTGCGCGACGAAAGGCTAGGCGAGAACGCCGCCGAGGTTGGCGCCCATATGCTGCAACGCTTGCGACGCCTGATTGAGCAGTCGCCGATCGTGGCCGACGTGCGGGGCAAGGGACTGTTGATCGGCATCGAATTGCTGGATCAGAGCAGCCGTGAACCGCTCACGCGCGAGGAGATGCGCGAACTCTTCCTTGAATTACTGTCGCGCGGCTTGCTGGTCATGCCCTCTGGTTCGACCTTGCGGATCAATCCGCCGCTGGTTCTCACTCGCGAGCAGGCTGACGCAGGGTGCGAGATCATCGAAGAGGTGTTGGTCCGTGCCCGCATTGGGTCACCCAGGCACGCCGCGGTACGCGGGTAACCGCGGGTAACCAAGGAACGAATTCGATGCGTCGCATGGGGTTGGTCGGTTTCGGTACCATTGCCGAAAACGGTCACCTCCCCGCCCTGCAATCGTTCGGGCAGGTCGAGGTCGTGGCCGTGGCCGACATCTCGCCGGAACGCTTGCAACGGGCTCACGCTCTCCTGCCGCGGGCCGCACTGTTCGATTCACCGCTGCGACTGATCGAGCAGGCCGATGTTACAGGCATCGACATTTGCACCCCACCAGGTACGCATGCCGAACTGATCGTGGCTGCGTGCCGACGCGGCCTGGCCGACGTCGTATGCGAGAAGCCGCTGGTGCTGTCTGAAGAAGAATATCTGGGTGTGTCGCGGGCCCGAGCCCAGAGCGGGAGCCGGGTGATCTGCGTGAATAACTGGATGCATTCTGATTTGAACCGGCATGTGCTGGCTGAGTTGGATGCCGGGTCCATTGGCTCGGTGCAGAGTATCGAACTGTGCACCGGTCGACCTGATAACGCCCTGGGTACCGCCGGCTGGATGCCGCACTGGCGGACCGATCTGGCCCATGCCGGTGGCGGAATTATTCTAGACCACGGCTGGCATCAGTTCTACCTGCTGATGGGCTGGATGCGGAAGCCGGTGGAAGCAGTTCAGGCCACGACTCGCACGGTGAATCCGCGTCACCTACCGGTCGAGGACGAAGCAGTGGTGACCATGCGCTTCTCCTCGGGTACCGGTCGCGTTGAGCTTTCGTGGACGGCGAACAACCGCACCAATGGTGGGATAATACGGGGTTCGGCGGGTACCATTGCCATTTATGACGATCGCATTGTGGTGCGGAACGACCGTGGAAAGAGAGAAACCAGGTTCGCGGAACGACTGACCCAATCGTCGTATCATTCTGACTGGTTCGTGCAGATGTTTCGATACAATATGCTTGACGATGATCGAGCGGAGGCGGACCGCAATTTCGCTGAAGCGGGGATCTTGGTCAATGCGATAGGTGCGGCCTACCGGTCCGCGCAACAGGGCGGCATGCTCTGTACACTGGTGGGACCGCCCGCCTGATTGCTCGGCCTCGGGCCGGAGGAAGGGACGAACAGAGACTATGTCGGTATCGGTGCAGGTACTTCGACGTAACAATGCCTTGATCGGGTGGCTGGCCTTTGTCAGTCAGGTCCTCGTCGCCATCTCGGTCGAGATTGGCGACGAGTTCGGGCGCGCTCTTTTTTCGCAACACGGGACGGTGGAGGGAGTCGACAACGCACGCCGGATCGTGGCTTTTGAGGTGGCACATGGCTTCTTCATGGAGCCGGCCTGGCAGATGTTCTTCGAACGCACGCATCACGTCTTGATGATCAGTATCACCTGGTCGGAGTCCGCTCGCGTGATGAACGGCATCTATGTGTTGGGTCATGTGTTCGTTACGCTCGGTGTGGCCTGCTGGATGTTTTTTTACCGCCGCTCTCTCTTCCCGTTGTTTCGCAACGCGCTGATTCTGGTCAATGTATTTGCCCTGGTCGTCTATGAACACTTTCCAACCGCCCCTCCTCGGCTGACGGGCCCCTTGATCTATAATCACCACACGTTCGTGTTCCAGGACACGCTATTTGGCATTGTCAATGCGGCCGGTAAAACGGTGGGGACTGAAGCAGGCTTTAACGAATTTTCGGCCATGCCCAGCATTCACATGGGGTGGGCGTTGATTGTTGGCCTGGCCGTCGTAATTGCGGGGAGACCGATGGCGGTGAAAGGGTTAGGCCTGCTGTATCCAGCGCTCATGCTGTTGGCCATCGTGGTGACGGGAAATCATTATCTGCTGGACGCAGGCGTGGCGACGTTGGTCGTCGTGCTGGCCTTTATAGTCGCTGGATCGTTTGCATGGTGGTGCGGGACGCACCGGGCGCCGCACCTATTCGAGCGACAAACGGGCCGATCGGCCCCGTAGAGCGCAGAAACTAGTGGGCGCCAGGGCATCGACCTGTGACGGAAAATCAGTCATACTACCAGTGGGAGAGTAGCGAGGAGTTAGCGGACATGTTCGGCTCCATAGAAGTACGGGTGCGGCGGCTATCCATGTCGCTGATTCAACCTGTCGCCCGAAGCCGTGTGACCCCAAACATGCTGACCGTGGTCGGCCTGCTACTCAATGTGCTAACCGCCGTCGTCATCGGTGGCGGATATTTGTTTGCCGCAGGGGTGCTGTTACTCTTTGCCGGTATCTTCGACATGGCGGATGGCGCGCTGGCACGGGTCAAAGACGCCGCTTCGGAGTGGGGCGATTTTCTCGATGCCACGCTCGATCGGCTGGCCGAAGCCAGCGTCGGGCTGGGGCTGCTCTGGCATGCGCTGGTTCGGCACGACGACCTCCAGGTCGGCCTGATCTACTCCGTCGTGCTCGGCTCAGTTATGATCTCGTACGCGCGTGCTCGGGCTGAAGTGATTGATATCGATTGCGGTGTGGGTGTGATGGCTCGCCCGGAGCGCATCGTGGTCCTGGCGGTGGGACTTATTCTGGCCCAGGCTACCCGAGAAACGGCATTGACCGTTATTCTCGCCGTCCTCTGTCTCTCGACCTACCTGACCGTCGGCCAGCGCATGGTTCACGTCTATCGGGATCTCAAGGGGACGGAGCAGGGCCTCAAGGGCTAACGTGACTGCCCTGCTCTTTTATGTGGGGCTCGGTGCGCTCCTGACCCTCGAGGAAGCTGGGGTATTTCTCCTGCCGGGCGACATCTCGCTGGTGGCGGCCGGGCTGCACGCCTCGCAGGGCGATTCGGTGGTCTTCATCTCATGGTTAGTGGCCAGCGCTGGGATGGTGCTCGGCTCGACCTTCCTGTTCCACGCGGTGTCCCACTCCGACCGGTTCGAGCGTGCGATGCCGGCGCGCGTGGTCTCGCTGGTTCAGCGACACCACGTGTATGGGGTAGCCGTAGCCCGCCTGGTACCCGGCCTGCGCAATGCCACGGTGTTCGCGGCCGCCGGCGCCAAGCTGCCGCAGCGGGTCTTTCTCGCCGGGTTGGTACCTGCTGCACTGGTCTGGTCTGGGCTGTTGTTGGCGCTGGGATGGTTTGGTGGAGCGGCTATGCTCGATGTCTTTGGCCAGCTCCATCATTCGCGTCTGTTGCAATTGGTCTCGCTCTTCATCATTCTCACCGTCGTGATCTTTGTGATCCTGTGGAGCAGGGTGCGCGATGCTCGTGACGAACAGCCAGGCGGCGAGATTCCCTGAACTGCGGCAGATTGCTGGTACACTATGCCTTATGGATTATGAGATTCGTACCATCGGCAACGATGAGTTTCCGGCTTTTGCGCTGGCCGGCGAAATGGGGTTCGGCTCGGCATCGATTTCCGATGAAGACCTGGCGGAGTTGATCAAAACCATCGAGCTCGACCGCACGATGGCGGTGTTCGACAGTTCGGAGATTGTCGGGACTGGCGCCGCGTTTTCCTTTGAGATGACCGTGCCGGGGTTAACCACTTTGCCGGCGGCTGGGGTCAGCTGGATCACCGTCCTGCCGACCCATCGCCGCCGGGGAATCCTGCGCCGCATGATGCAGCATCAGCTAGCCGATGTGCGGCGGCGCGGCGAGCCGCTCGCCATCCTGCTGGCCTCCGAAAGCGTCATCTACGGCCGCTTTGGGTACGGTCTCTCCACCACGCAGGTCAGATACGAGATCGAACCGCGTCATGGCACCTTTGGTCGCGCTCCGGAGTCGCCGGGACGAGTCTCGATTATCGATAAAGAGCGAGCCAAAGAGATACTGCCGGCGGTGTACGATCGTGCTCGGCAGCTGCAGCCGGGGGCGCTCACCCGCCCGCCCGCGTGGTGGGACCTTTACCTCAGCGACCCTGAGCGAGGGCGCAATGGTCAGAGCGCTCGCTTTTATGTGATCTACAAATCCAGACCCGGCCAGGTGGACGGCTACTGCGCCTATCGCGTCAAGCAGTAATGGGAAGATGGCTTTGCGCAAAATCAACTGATGCTCGGCCAGCTGGAAACGACCACCGCTGAGGCGCGTGCCGGGCTGTGGCGCTATCTACTCAACGTCGACCTCATTGCCTCAATCCGGACCTTCCCCTTCCCAATCGATGAGCCCTTGCGCTGGATGCTGGCCGACCCGCGTCGCTTGCGCGTCACTGAATACGGCGATTTCCTGTGGACTCGCCTGGTGGATATCCCCAAAGCCTTGAGCGGACGTCGCTATCCCGCCGAGGACCGCCTCTCCTTCGAGGTGATGGACGAGTTCCTCCCGGACAACTCGGGGCGCTACCTGGTGGAAGGCGGGCCGGATGGCGCCACGTGCAAGCGCGGTCGGACCAAGCCAGACTTGACGCTGCAGGTGACGGACCTCGGCGCAGCCTATCTGGGCGGCGTTCACTTCACCACGTTGGCGCGGGCCGGATGGGTGGTCGAGAACACGACGGGTGCACTGCGTCGCGCCGATCTGATGTTTGCTGCCGAGCCGGCGGCATATTGCGCCACGGACTTTTAGCGGCTATCCCTGTATCCCTGCCAGATCTGTCTGCAGGGCAGGATTCGCCACGTTCGTCCACTGGTGGTTGACGAGACCGTTGTTTGCCCAGTGGTTCTTGGAGTTCGTGCCGTTGAGCGCGAAAAAGCTCCAGCCGACATCGGGATGGTCGGCCAGGTAACGCAGGAGCAGGTGGAACCAGGTGGCCTGGTTGCCCGGTTTCTGTCGATCGACGCAACCCGGAACGTTGGTGCAAGTGCCGAATTCGCCAATCCAGACCGGCGCGGCATACGATGCCTTGGGATCGTCCAGCAGGAAGGACCAGTGGTCGTGCCAGACCCGTTGCAGGGACTCGTAGGTCATATCATTGAACCAGGGAAAGTTCCATTTCCAGGGTCCCCAGTCGTGCGGGGAATACACCAACTGGTGGGGAACCGTGAACTGAACCGGATACTGTCTGGCGCCCGCCAGGTCGCTGCCCCACCAATATATTTCGGCGCCACTCGGTTCCCGCGGATTCGCATAGAGCTGCAGCCCTTCGACGAACATCAGCAGCTGTGGGTTGATCGCCAGCGAGGCATTGCCGGCGCGCTCTGCCGCCAGCCGCCAATCTGTGGCTGGATTGTCAACGCCCTGGTACGGTCCCCAGGTTGCGCCCTGCTGGAGGTAGGCGTGCAGCCCCCAGGGACCAGGGCCGTTGGTGTGCGGCTCGTTGCGCAGGTCAAAGCCGATCACCGCATCGTCGTGCAGGTAGCGCCGCGCGAGCGTCTGCCAGTCGCGAATCCAGGATTGTTCGGTATAGACAGCGGTGTACCAGAGCGGCTCGTCCAGGTCGTTGACGAACGCTGGCCGGGCAGCGCGGCAGCGATGATTGTCCAGGATGATTTTCAAGCCGATGTGATGAGCGTAGCCCACAATGGCATCCATCACATCGAGTGCGTGCATCCCCTGAAATTGAGGATTTGCCTTGATCTTGTCGGTCACCAGCGGGTTGCTCTCGACCAGTTCGTTCGAGTATGGCAGGCGGATCGTGTTGTACCCCAGTTTCTTCACCAGGTCCATGATTGCCGTGTATGGCTGATAGTCGAGCCCGGCGGGAACCCAGTAGGTACTTTCCATACCGTACCAGGTAAGGCCGGCGATACGGACCGTGCGGCCCTGCGAGTTCTGAATGGTGGTGCCCGAGGTGTGCCAGTACCCGATACCGACATCGGCACCGGAGCGCGATGCCCGCGTGAGCAGAGCGGCACTGACACCCCCCAGGATGGAAAGCAGGACCAGCAGCAGGAGACCCAGGCGTTTCATAGCGTATCTACTTCAACGTGTGGCAGGGAAGAACGTGACAGATGGAGGTCGGCGATTGGAGCACAGGCGCCAAGGAACAGGGGCTCAGTGTGCAGCGCCCTGCCCGATCCGTCCGACTGCTTCCCAGAACCGGATGGTGGTGTCGATGCCGGCGTAAAAATTATCCAGCGAAAGCTTTTCGTTGGGCGCATGCAGATTATCGTCCGGCAGTCCCCAGCCCATCAGCACGCTATCCAGCCCAAGCGCCCGCTTGAACAAACCCACGATCGGGATCGAGCCGCCGGAGCGGCCCAGCACGGCCGGCCGGCCAAAGGTCTCCCACAGTGCCTGGCGAGCGGCCCGCATGTACGGGCTATCGGTGGCGACCAACACCGGATCGCCGCCATGCAGATTCCGCACCTCAAGCTCGATCCCGGGCGGCGTCAGCTCCAGTACGCGCCGCCGGAACAGCTCGAAGATGCGATCCGCGCGCTGTTCCGGTACCAGGCGCATACTGATTTTGGCGCCGGCCACGGCCGGGATCACCGTCTTGGCGCCGGCGGCGGTAAAGCCGCCGGGCATGCCGTGGACATCCAGGGTGGGACGCGCCCAGATTCGCTCCAGCGGTGTGAACTCCTCTTCGCCGACCAAAGCCGTCGAGCCGATCTCGTCTCGGCGGAATGCCTCGACATCAAACGGCAATTCTCGCCAGGAACGGCGGATAGCCTCATCCGGCATCTGGACCTTATCGTAGAAACCGGGGATGGTAATGCGGCCGTCGCGATCCTTCAGGCCGGCGATGATCTGGCAAAGGGCAATGAAGGGGTTGGGGGCCACTCCGCCGTACAGGCCGGAGTGCAGATCGTGCGCCGCGCCACGGGCCACGATTTCGGTGTACAGATTGCCGCGCAAGCCGGTCTCCAGCGTGGGCACGCCGGGGGCAAACATACCCGAGTCGGCGATCTGGACCACATCAGCGCGCAATCGCTCGGCGTGGGTGGGGACGTAGGCGCCGATCACCTCGCCGCCGTGCTCCTCCTCGCCCTCGATCAGGAACTTCACGTTTACCGGCAGAGCGCCGGTGGTGCGCAGCAGACATTCCGCGGCGTTGACCATGGTGATGGTCTGCCCCTTATCGTCGGCCGTGCCGCGTCCGTAGAGGTTGCCGTCGCGAACCGCCGGCTCAAAGGGCGGCGAGGTCCAGAGTTCGAGTGGATCGGCCGGCTGCACGTCGTAATGGCCGTAGACCAGGATCGTCGGCTTCCCTGGCGCATCCAGCCACTCACCGTACACCAGTGGAGGGCCCTGCCCCTCAATGATCTCGGTCTGAAGACCCAGGCCGGCCAGATGCTCGCGCAGCCACCCGGCGGCGCGCCGCATATCGCCACCGTGCTCCGGCAGCGTACTGATGCTGGGAATGCTCAGCAGTTCCTTCAGGTTACTCAGAAAGCGGGAGCGCTGCTGCTGTGCGTAGGCGAAAGGAGAGAGAGAAGACATGGCACATTGTACGGGGTGTGGACCGTAGGTGCGCTAGATGTGCCGTGGGCTTGGCTTTGCACGAAAAACGCTGATCCAGAGATGCTCCTCGGGCCGCGCGGCATCGTAGGATGCATCGCTTCGTACCATATACTGGCGCTGAGTCCACCTTCATGCACCACAGACAGGGGGCAGAGTGAGCTACGCAACGGCTCGAAGCCGCGCGGCCAACGGCGAGAAAAACAAGCTCTACGCGGAAGATCGAGCGGTCCACGCGTAGTATCGGTTCGTGCTGTCCTTCCCGCCTCACCTGGTGCGGGAGTATCTGGAGCGGTTCGGCATAGGTCCGCAGCATTGTGTGCTTGATCCCTTCTGCGGAACAGGCACCGTCCTGGTCGAATGTAAGAAGCTCGGTATTCCTAGTCTTGGCGTCGAGGCTAACCCTATGGCGCACTTTGCTAGTCGCGTCAAGACGGATTGGACCCCCGATCCGCGGGGATTGATGGAGCACGCGAAACGGTGTGCAGCCATCGCGAGCGCAAAGCTCGAAGCCGAAGGAATCCCAGATGTCCCCTTATTCTCCTTGAGCGGCAACGGTCACCATTCTACTTTGCGAGAGCTTCCAGAAGACCTTGACGGACTGCTGTTGAAGGGATCCATAAGTCCATTGCCGCTGCACAAGGCGCTGGTGCTCATTGATACGCTTGAAGAGCACCAAGATTCACGGTTTAGCGACCACGAGCGGCTTGCCCTGGCTAAAGCTCTGGTCTTCTCGGTGAGCAATCTTCACTTCGGTCCTGAGGTGGGAGTAGGAAAGCAAAAGCCCGATGCACCGGTAATTGCGGCCTGGCTCGCGCTGGTTCGATCCATGGTGGAAGACCTGGAGGGAGTGGCGAGCGAAGCTCGAACACCAGCACGCGCTTTCCTCTGTGACTCCAGGCGCATTCTTGAGGCGGTACAGCCGTCATCCGTTGATGCGGTGATTACCTCACCGCCGTATCCCAATGAAAAGGACTACACTCGCACCACGCGACTGGAGTCCGTTCTACTCGGCTTCATCCACAGCAAGGCGGATTTACAGGCGCTGAAGCGTAATCTCGTGCGGTCGAACACTCGCGGCGTGTACAAAGCCGACAGCGACGATGAATGGGTAGCAGAGCATGAAGAGATACAGCGCATAGCCGCAGCCATCGAAGCCCGGAGAATCGAGCTAGGCAAGACTTCCGGATTCGAGCGCCAGTACCACCGAGTCACCAAGTTGTACTTTGGCGGCATGGCTCGTCAGCTGGCAGAGCTACGGACAATTCTTCGTCCAGGCGCTCAGCTTGCCTACGTGGTCGGTGACCAAGCTTCGTACTTGCGCGTCATGATCCGAACCGGTCAGCTTCTGGCCAGCATCGCGGAACCGCTCGGTTACGAAGTTGTGAACGTTGACCTATTCCGCACGCGCCTCGCGACCGCGACCAAAGAGCAATTGAGGGAAGAGGTAGTCGTGTTGAGGTGGCACGGCTAGATGGCGGAGCCAACCCTTAACCGCTACTCGGCGATTATCGAGCGTATCTTTTTCTCGCACTATGACGAGGGAGCACATGAAGTCGAGTTCACGCGAGACGAGCTGGTGGCGGTCGCGTCCGAACTTGGGATAAAGCTTCCCAAAAACCTGGGAGACATCATTTATAGCTTTCGCTATCGCACGTCGTTGCCCGATTCCGTTCTTGCCAAAGCTCCAGAGGGCGAACACTGGGTCATCCAACCAGCCGGACGGTCGAGCTACCGGTTCATGGCCCGAAAAATGGTGAATATCCTACCGAGCGAGATGCTGGCAGAGACCAAGATTCCAGACGCTACCCCAGGTATCATCGCGAAGTACGCACTCAGCGATGAGCAAGCCCTATTAGCGAAGGTGCGCTACAACCGGCTTATTGACATCTTCACCGGGGTAACATGCTACTCGTTACAGAACCATCTCCGCACGACCGTACCAGGAATTGGACGGGTCGAGACGGATGAGATGTACATCGGCGTGGACCGAAGGGGAGCGCAATACGTCTTTCCGGTTCAGGCAAAAGGCGGAAGGGACAAGCTTGGAATTGTCCAGATTGAACAGGACATAGCCCTGTGCCGCCACAAATTCCCCGCGCTGATTTGTCGGTCTATCGCGGCTCAATTCATGGCAAGCGACGTCATCGCAATGTTCGAATTTGAGGAGGCGGAAAGCGGCGTGGCTATCGCAGCCGAAAAGCACTATCGGCTCGTACCACCAGAGCATGTAACGGACATCGATTTGATCATGTATCGGGATCGGCCTCTGTAGGTTTCTCCGCCGTCGTGCCTGAACGTGGTGAGACGGCATCCGAGGGAACGTTTCACTTCGTCATGGAAGAGGTCTGGATGGAAGTGACCGTCTATGTCTTCCGGAGTATGCGACAGGACGAGAATGGAAGCCCCGAGATTGCTCCAGATGCACGGGGGCTGGGTGTACGTCCCGGTGTCGGATACAATACGGAACGGACATATCAGTCGACCCAGATGGGTATGTCTATCCGCGAACTGGCGGTCTCTCCGTGGCACCCGGTGATCCAAGGTACCTCCCCGATGTGCGTCGTCCCCGAGAGCTGGGAGGGCGCGGAAAAGACCCGGTCTGGCGTCTGGATGTGGAGAGCCTGACGACCGGTCTGATCTACCGATCTGATCCAGAAATCGGGGGAGGCACGGCTTTATTGAACCAGCACAGGTAATGACGTTCGAGGAGTTTCAGGCGCTTGTCGCCGCGACGCGGCCGCACTGGACACGGGTGATATGATACGTGCTGAGGATATATCCATGACAGTCGAGCAACTGGTTCGCGAGGCAGATACCCATACCGGCGAGGATCTCGGCCGGACGGTGTTCAGTGAGGTTCGGGCTGCGCTGCGCGCGGGAGCGGATCGCGACGGGCTCATTGCCGTGGTGACAACGCTCTACGACCACCTCGGTGATGCCGGCCGCGGGGAAGACCAGGACGCCATCGCAGAGGTACTCGACTCTCTGACCGGTTTTTGCTCGCCCTCTGCGGCACTCTAATCAAGGCGGCTGGTGGTCGCAGCCGGGGTGCTGATTCGTCACGGGAACGGTGATAGGTGTAATGGGTCGGTGAATGGTGGGTTTTCCCACTGAGTCCGCACTGGAGACGCTCCTGGAACAGTCACCGTTTCTGTTGCCCTGGGATCTGACCGAAGGTCTTGTACTGGCCTCGCAGGCATATCTGCCGCCCGCCGGACCTGCCAACCTGATTGGTGTTGGAGTCAGCGGCGAGATAGTTCTGGTGGGGTACAGGCTGCGGAACGACGCTGAGAGGCGCAGGGACCGAGAGAGTGCCTACGGGTCTCGTGGGACACGTATCGCACGCCGAATCCACCAACGGCGCAAGGCGACGCCCGACCACACCAGTTCGACGACGCCAAATGGGTAGGCCCCTTGTAGAAAGCCATAGACAGAGGATGCAAGGCAGGCGCCGGCGAATGCCAGCACGAATCTCGGTGAGCGCCCTTCAAGAGCGTAGAACACGAGCATGGCGGTTACGGCCAGAGCACCGAAGAGCGTCAGCGAATTCGTATCAACCCCATCACAGCTCGCATCCTTCATCGCTACACCCGCAACCGCCTCGCCCACTTCGAGCCCCCTCCAGTGCCTCGCGAGCCTCGGGAGCGATCCAGAACAACAGCGCAAGTGCAGCCACAGCATCGGCCCACCACCAGCCGAACAAGGTATTGAGCGCCACGCCTACCAACAACGCGCCTGCCATTTGTGCGCAGGTGAGGCTACAGGCAGCGTCGCCACGGAGAGCACTGCTGTTGATCTTCGCGGCAATAGACCGCTTGCGCCAGACGAGCCAGGGCATGATGATCAGCGCGGCAATGGCAAGCCCGATACCCACCAGGGAGCCTTCCGGTTTGGCGTGAGCAAGCAAGCTCAGGATCGACGTTGCGACGATGTAGACGCACAGGAGCACCAGGGCGATTCCGGTAACCCAGGCAGCCCGATTCTCGGCACGCTCCACGCGCTCCAGCGAGCCGCGCTGGGCTTCAACCGTAAGACGCCACAGCAGGGCGCCACCGCTGACTAACTCGATCACGCTGTCGAGACCAAAGGCGGTCAGTAAGACACTTCGTGCCACAAGGCCGGCGGCGATAGCGATAGCCGCCTCCACGATCATCCAGACCACGGTGATGATCTCGACGTTCACGCCGGCTCGAACATCGGCGGCGCGCTTGAGGGGCGATATGGATAGCGGCGTACTCATGTCCTACCCCCGAACGTCCAGGCCGTCGCCCACTCGCTCGTGTCCATGCACATGATTGTGGTCATGGTCAGTCCCTCCATTCGATCCTTGGTTGCAGTAGAGATGGTTCGACTCGCAGCCCTCACACTCAAGCTGAATAGTCGAATGATCGATGCGGTACTTGGAGGCAAGAAGCCGGTCGAGGCGCGCGAGCAGTGGACCACACGCACTCAAGGGGCAGTCACCCACCTGAACATGAGCCGACAGGGCATTCATCCCGCCGGCGATAGACCAGACGTGGAGGTCGTGTACATCCTGGACCTCGGGCTCTCGCACGATGTCTCGGACCATCTGGGCGACGTTCAAGCCCTGTGGCGTGGCTTCCATCAGGATATCCACCGTCTCTCGAAGGATGCTCCACGCGCCCCACGCAATCAGCGCGGCAATGACCAGCGAGATAATCGGATCGGCGGGAAACCAGCCTGTTACCAGGATGACCACGCCACCGATAATGACCGCGACCGACGCTCCCACGTCCCCGAAGACATGGAGCATCGCGGCTCGGATGTTGAGATTCTCCCCGCCTTCCTTCCGAAGACCAAACCCGATATACAGGTTGACTGTGATGCCAACCGCTGCAGAAAGGAACATCAGCCAGGGAGTTACTTTTTCGGGATACTGGAACCGATGGACCGCTTCGTAGGCGATAGCGCCCACGATCACGATCAGGGTTACCGCATTGACCAGCGCAGCGAGAATGCCTGTCCTGTGATAACCGTACGTGTTACTGGCATCCGCCGGTCGCTCCGCTTGCGCCGTGGCGAACCAGGCCAACCCGAGAGCAAAGATATCGGTGAAGACGTGACCGGCATCAGAGAGCAGCGCCAGGGAGTGAGAGAGCAGTCCACCGACAAGCTCGACAACCAGGATAATCGCGGTGAGGAAGAGGGCCGTCTTTAGTTTGTGTCCAGCCACGTCGTGCGAGTGCCCACCGGACATCAGCGTGCTTCTTCCCCTGCGGCGAGCAGGAGTCCTTCGAGTTTCGACTTGTCTCCATGTCCCTGATGGACCAAGCCAACCTGCACCAACAGGGCGACATGCGCATCATCGAGGCTGTAATACACCAGCTTTCCTGCACGACGATACTTGACCAATCGCAAGCCTCGCAGTATTCGTAGATGCTGAGACACTCCAGATTCGCTGATGCGGACCACGGCAGCGATGTCGCAGGTACAAAGCTCCTGTTGCAGCAGAGTATGGACGATTTTGGCCCGCGTCGGATCGGCAAGGGCGCCAAACAATTCTGCAAGCTGCATGTAGGTCTCGGTGCTCTCAAGCAGGGAGTTTGCCCGAGTAACGTCATCGCGGTGAATACAGCGAACCTGGCACATGCCTCCCGCGGATTGTGGATGCTCTTCCATGCCCCGCCTTTCACCGCAACGATTGCGCACTAACTACATTGTATCAAGTTCCAGCGAGACACGTAACGAGTCCATCGCGTGTCGCTTCGCCTCACGATTCATTGATCAGTATCGATGCATCATACTAAGATATCGCCATGAAGACCATCCTTGCTGTCAACGGTTTGCCAGTTCGCCACAAGAATGAGCCGTGTTGCGTCCCTGCCCAGTCCCTACATCTCAGCAATGGTCAAACGGCGACGTCGGCTGAACTGCTGAAAGCAGTGGGTGATCCGACGCGGCTCCGGATGCTGGAGCTCCTGGTGCAGCTGGATGCTCCCCTGTATGTCTGTGACATAACCGCGCACTTTCAACAGAATCAACCCACCGTCAGTCACCACCTCCGCCTCCTTCGCGAGGCCGGGTTGATCGACACCGAGAAACGTGGAATCTGGTCGTACTACTCGGCAACGGACGCGGGTAGAAGCACGCTCTCGGCTGTGATCTCCCTCGTCTAACCCTTTTTTGCCCCAATACATCGACAATCTTCAATGGAAAGGAAGGAACTTCTGATGACAAACGAGACCGCTAGCCCCGAGACCATCACAGACCGCGTGCGCGATCGCTACGCTGCGGCGGCACAGCGAGTGCGCTCTGGCCGTGATTGCTGCTCATCCGACTGCTGCTCGTCGACCGACGGGGATGACGCCGTCACTCGCGACCTGTACACGTCCGATGAAACCAGCCTCCTACCCGAAGAGGCGGTGCTGGCTTCGCTGGGCTGCGGCAATCCAACCGCATTGATCGACCTGCGAGAGGGTGAAACCGTTCTCGACCTCGGTTCTGGAGGCGGGATCGACGTGCTGTTGAGTGCCAGGCGAGTTGGACCCACCGGCTTTGTCTACGGTCTAGACATGACCGACGAAATGCTTGCGCTGGCGATGGAGAACAAGGCCCGGGCGGGAGTTACCAACGTCGCCTTCCTCAAGGGGCACATCGAGGATGTCCCGCTCCCCGCGAACTCGGTTGATGTGGTCATCAGCAATTGTGTAATTAATCTCGCCGCCGACAAGTCACTTGTGCTCAAGGATGCGTTCCGCGTGTTGAAGCGCGGTGGACGATTCGCCGTCTCGGATGTGGTGGCAGAGGGTGCGGTTCCCGCCGAGTTGAGGCAGAACATGGAGGCGTGGGTGGGCTGCCTCGCCGGTGCCCTCGATGTTGATGAGTACCGCCGACTGCTGGAGAGTGCGGGGTTCGAAGAAGTCAGGATCGAGATTACCCGGCGCTACACGTTCGCAGAAGCAGGCCTCGACACGTCAATCCTGGCGGATCGCTGGCAAGAGGCAGATGGCCGGCTAGCGAGCGCGTTTGTTCGAGCAACAAAGCCTTTGTCTGTTGATTTGTAATGCTGTAGAGCTTCGAGCCATCGCTCAGTTTACCCGGCCGGCTCATCGCCCCACAGGATATTCATGGTATCCTCGTAGCTCTGGCGGACCTGGTCGTAGAGTCGGGCGTTCTCGATGCAGAGCGCTGCCAGGTCCGCCACAGCTATCAGAAAATGCATCTCCGCGTCGGTGAAGGTGCGGCGCTCCTGGCTATAGACGCGGAGCACGCCAATGGGCCGGTTATGGGCGATCAGGGGGACGCTAGCTACGGCGTGGATGCCTTCGCGGGCGGCTTCCTCGGGGTATTGGAAACTCGCATCAGCGGTGACATCGGCCAATTGCGTGGCTCGGCCCGAAAGAATTTCCCGGTCGACGGGGCTGCGCGCCACCTCGACCGGTCCCTTGTTGAGATACGCGTCGCTCAGGCCGAACACCGCCTGCATTTCCAGGCGCTTGCCTTCTTTATCGAGCAGTCGCACCGACGAGGCTCGCGCGTCTACCGCCTGGGCGGCCTCTTCCGTCAGGTAGCCGAGCAGATTGCCCAGGTCCAGGCTGCTGGCGATTCGCAGCGTGATCTGGTACAGGGCATCGAAGTACTTGCCAAGAGAGGGTTCAGGTTGCATATACCACCACTATAGCGAGTGGAGGAGACTGTCTTCTCCATCGACCAAAGACTCCCTCAACACCGGGACCACCGACTCTAAGCAGCCGGCGTGCAGCGGCATATGATGGCGTCACCATAGGGGAGGTCCCACGCTGAATACTTTTTCGTTTCGCCATACTGCGCTTCTTTCCGCTCTCACTACGATCTTTATAGCCGGCTGCGGGTCGTCCGCCGCCGGTGTTGTCGCCAAGCCGGCGGCGATGGGACACCAATCACGATTGATTGCTCAGGCCAGGCACGTCGGCGTGCAATCGACCGCTACCGCGGTGGCGTCGGCCAACGCCACCGCGGTAGCGGTGCAAGCTCTGGCAGTGCAAGCCGAACAAAAGTTGCGCGCCATGGGACAGGTACAGGCCCGGGCACAGCAGCACGTTGTTCATGTCAGAAAGCCCCAGGTGCTGCTGATCCCCACGGCGATCCCTGTCGCGCCGACCGTTGTTGCCGTAACCCGTCCTGCCCCGCCGCCCCCCGGAGCCGCCGTGGCGGCAGCCTCGCCGCCGCACCCGGCGGTCAGGGTGGTGTCCCAGCAGCAGCCGGTGAGTGTGTTCAAGCCGGTTAACCACGTACACGCCTGGCCCACCGCGGTGGCCCTGCCAACCGCGCTATCGGTTCCCTCGACCACCTTTGTGGCACTCACCTGCTGCCGCCATCACGAGTATCTGCATAAGGGCGAAGTGACCAGCAGCCACTTTGTCGGCACTGGCCACTGGTACCTGTATGCCACCGCAGACTGCCGAAACGTGCGACAACGCGGCGTGCCGCTGGTCTCCATCGCCACCATTCCGGTTGGCTCGCAGAACCCGGTCAGCGTCATGCGGATGAGTGCCACCCTGCACGGGCAGAGGGGAGAGACGCATTTCCGGTTCCTGAGTGGCCTGTACTATCTGGATATGGTGACGGTCTGCCGCTCGGTGACGGTCACGCTCACCGGCTCCGCCTCCCGCGACGCGGTACACCTCTTCCCGATGACCTTGCAGGCTCGTGCGATCCGCTTCGCCGGTGTGCAAGGACTGACTCCGGCCTTTGCACAGGATCGCGCCTTGATGCAGGCCTACATTCGTCAGGCAGTCAAGGACGCGGCGGCTGTGCGTGCTCGGGCCCGTGCTCAGGTGCGGGACGCGATTGCCGACCGGGCCGAAGCACGGTTCGACGGCACCCTGCAATCGATTGTGACCTATGCGGGCACATCGGCGGACGACCTGAAGGTTTCGCAGGCCTACATCGATCCCACCACCCCGGATTACAACCCGCAGTATCTCGACAAAGCGGCCGGCAACCTGGGCGCCGCGGCCTACGGGTTGACGCAGGCCAGCCACACACTGCACGGCTTTACCTCACGGTCGGGCGACGTGCATGCCAAGCAGGACGCAGCCACCACCGTCAAGGAGTACCGGAAGGCGGTCAAGAATCTGGAGAGCGCCATCTCAGATCTCGAGGGGAACAATACCGCGCAGTCCAGCGCCGATCTGAAGAAAGCCTCGGTTCATCTGAGTGCCGGCGACGCAGCCTTGCAGCGCGCCAAGGGCTACCTGGAAGTGCACCTCCCACCGGCCAGACACTAACTGCCGGCTGTTGCCCCACTCCCACCAGAACCGTATACTGATATGTGTCGCTGGTGGTGGCGTGCCGTCCCAGCGGGTGGGCCAACCGGACTCACCGGACTAGATCGAATCCGCGGGCCGAGATGGCGGAACCGGTAGACGCGCCGGTCTCAAAAACCGGTGGCCGCGAGGCCGTGAGGGTTCGAGTCCCTCTCTCGGTACCACAATTGAAGAGACGAGCGGTCGTGGCGGAATTGGCAGACGCGCATGGTTCAGGTCCATGTGCCCGCAAGGGCGTGGAGGTTCAAGTCCTCTCGACCGCACCACCCCAATACCGGGAGCTGCCACGGAAATGGCGAATAGCTGTCGGTATTCTGCACATAGGACGATAGTCCCGATGCGCGAACCGCTGATCTTAATCCGGGAAGCAGCCACCCCGTGAATTGTTTTGCGCATATTTTTTTCGCCGCATGCGAACAATTCCCGTACCCTGAGGTATGGCAGACCAAACGAAGTCCCATGCCTCCCCCCCGAGGGGGCGTAAGCCACGGACTCGGATCTACGAGTTCCTTGAGGAAGAAATGGCAGCGCTTCGAGGGCGCTACGGTGGCCTGCCTTCCCCCATGGAAGCGCGCGGCATCTGGGGTGACATCTGGCACCAGGAGGCACACAACTCGACGGCGATCGAAGGAAATACCCTGGTGCTCAAAGAGGTGGAGCTCTTGCTCCGCGAGGGAAAGGCAGTTGGCGACAAACCGCTCAAAGACTATCTAGAGGTCGAAGGCTATGGCAAAGCGGCCGAGTGGGTATACGATCAGGCCCGGAATCCGGGTGAATGGACCAGCGGCCATTTGCTGACACGTACCGAGGTGCGCCATGTACATGCGGTCGCCATGACGCCTGTCTGGCAGGTAGCGCCCCATCCGGAAGCGACCTCTCAAGAAAGCCCCGGCAACTTCCGGCGCCACAATATCGAGCCATTCCCGGGCGGGATGCGGCCGCCAGACTGGACAGCAGTGACTATGCTTACGGACGATTGGGTGGCAAGCGTCTGTCGGCTTGACGATGAAGACCTGCCCTTCCCGGAGGTCCTGGCTCGCTGCCACAATGAGTTCGAGCGCATCCATCCGTTTCTCGACGGCAACGGACGAGCCGGACGTTTGGTGACCAACCTGATACTCATCCGCAAGGGATATCCTCCCGCAGTCATTCGAAAGACGGAACGCGACCGCTATCTTCGGGCACTCCGCAAGGCGGATCGAGGTGACCCGGGCCCGCTCGGAGAACTCTTGGCTCGATCTGTCCTCGCTACCCTGCACCGGTTCATCGTGCCCGCGGTTGCAGGCCCCTATCGTCTCGTGCCTCTGCTTTCGCTCGCGGATGGCACGATGACCGCTGCGGCGCTGCGCGGGGCCGCCGAGCGAGGCCGCCTGAAGGCGCATCAGGATGAAAACGGACGATGGCTCAGTTCCCGGGCGTGGGTCGAGGAGTACAAGCAGACTCGATCACCTCGTGGTCGGCCTGCAGCTTCTGGTTCCCACGTGTGACTGAGACACACGGGATACGCGACTTGAACGGCCGCCGGATGGTCTCCTAGTCTTTGATCGCCTGCACGTCTCTGCGTAACCGCTCTTGTCCCGCAGGACAGCAATGGTGCGTTGACTACGTTGGACGCGAACCACGACGCGTACGCCATAATTGCCGCGATTCTGGTAGCGTAAATTGCAACCAGCAGGAACATGGAGGGGGAAATGGAGCGCTATCGTATCGCGGTGATTGCCGGCGATGGGGTGGGCAAAGAGGTTATCCCCGCCGGCTGCCGGGTGTTGGACGCGGTTGCCCGGCAGGCCGGAACCTTCGCCTTCGAGTGGGAAGAGTTGCCGTGGGGCAGCGAGTACTACCAGCGGACCGGCCGCATGATGCCGGAAGATGGACTGGACACGCTGCAGGCCTTCCATGCCATCTACCTGGGCGCGGTGGGCTGGCCCACCGTGCCGGACCATGTCACCCTGTGGGGCCTGCTGCTGCCCATCCGGCAGCGCTTCAACCTCTACATCAACGAACGCCCGGTCAAGCTTTTCCCGGGGGTGCCCTGCCCACTGGCCGGCAAGGAGCCGGCCGATATCGACCTGCTGTGCATCCGCGAGAACTCCGAAGGCGAGTACGCTGGGGTGGGCGGCCGGGTACATCTCGGCCTGGGGCACGAGGTTGGCATCCAGACCGATATCTTCACCCGCACCGGCGTGGAGCAAGTGGCACGCTACGCCTTCAAGCAAGCACAGCAACGCCGCCAGCACGTCACCAGCATCACCAAATCCAACGCCAGCCCCTATGCCTTCGTGCTCTGGGATGAGGTGGTCCGGGCCGTGAGCCGTGAGTTCCCCGAGGTCGAGTTGACCAGCATGTTGGTCGATGCCGCGGCAGCGGCCTTCATAACCCATCCCGAGTCGTTCGACGTGGTGGTGGCCTCGAACCTGTTTGGCGATATTCTGACCGATATCGGCGCCGTGATCCAGGGGAGTATGGGACTGGCGGCCAGTGCGAATTTCAATCCCTCGGGTGGCCGTCCGGCCATGTTCGAACCGGTACACGGTTCGGCGCCGGACATTGCTGGTAAGGGGGTAGCGAATCCGCTGGGATCGATCTGGGCTGGGGCCATGATGCTGAACTACCTGGGCCAGGAGGCAGCCGGCACGCGGGTGCTAGAGGCCATGGCACGAGTGCTGGAGCGAGGCGAGACGCACACCCGTGACCTGGGTGGTACCGCCGGCACGGAAGAGGCAACCGAAGCCGTGATCGCGGCGCTGGAATGAGGACGTAGGGGGTTACAGAGGAATACGGTTGACTTACGGGAATCTAGGATACCCCGCCGAGGTGTGGCACACGCGGACATCCGGCTGCCACTGGTATCACGTGGGGAGGTGCATCCTCACCCGCACAGCCGAACGTGCTGGCCTGCGGGCCAGTCCGGCCAGGACGGCCGGGCTACCGGACGTAGACGGCACGAGGGTTGGACTACCGGTAGGTCGTCATCGGTCGATAGCGGCGTGTAGCCCACCCCTTGTGAGCGGAATCGGCCCGCAGGCCGACACGACGGTTCCATCCGGCCAGGGTACCCCGCCATGGGGGCCACAAGCAGGGCGGGGTACAGGCCTCGTGGCGTGCGTCGGGCTGAGCGCCGCGTTCGTCAACCGTCGCGCGTTCCAGAGATGACGAGCCGGCATCACTGAATGGCTCCCTGCCACAGCTGCCGCATTTCTTGGCAGCTGTGCAGCAACGTTTCCAGGTCTCCCTGCGCCTGAATGGCGCCGTCCTTCAACACGATGATCCGGTCGGCCTGACGGAGCGCGGCACGACGGTGGGACACGGCCAGGACGGTCGCGTTTCTCTGCGCGAAGAGACGCTCCCAGAGCGCGTGCTCCGTCTCCACGTCCAGTGCGCTGGAGAGATCGTCCACCACCAGCAGCTCGGCGTCGCGGACAAACATGCGGGCCGCGGCGGCACGTTGCACCTGGCCGCCGGAGAGGCGTACCCCGTGTGGCCCGACCATGGTGTCCAGGCCCTGGTCCATGACCGCGATATCAGGCGCCAGAACCGCCAGATCGATGGCGGTCGCGAGGTCTGCCCGATCGGACGGCAGGCCCAGCAGGATATTGCTGCGCAGGCTGTCGCTGAACAGGCGTGGTACCTGGGCCGTGTAGGCGGCTCGCGGCGGCACGAACCAGTTCGCCGGATCCGCTACCGTCGCGCCGTTCCATCGAATCTCGCCGGCGTCACAGGGCAGCAGGCCCAGCAGAACCCGCAGTACGGTGCTCTTGCCGGAGCCAATCCGTCCGGTGATGACCACCAGCTCGCCGCGAGTCAGCGAGAACGTGATCCCTTCGATACCGCGTTCGGCGCCGGGGTGGCGATAGCGGAGGTTGACCACCTCCAGTCGCTCCAACCGATCGGCGGCGATCTTAGCGTGATACGGCACAGCGGGGAAGTGACCATCCAGATAGGTGGGCTCGTGGCGTACCAACGCATGAGACGGCGCCCCCTGGAGCAAAACCGACATGCGCTCGAACGAGACGCGCGCCTGCTTGTAGGCCGTCATCAGCCGGCCGATTTCAAAGGGAATCGCGGTGAGCCACTCCAGATAGACCACGAAGAGTGCGAAGTCGCCCACCGTGAAGGTGCCGGCCCGCATCTGACTGGCGGCCAGCAGCAGGATGATGCCGCCGCCCAGCTGCGAGGTGTTGAAGAATATGCTCCACATCGCCTCCGTAAAGACCTTATCCCGCACCGTGCTGATTCGCCGCTCCTCGTTCAGCGCGTCGAACTCCGCCAGCACCGATGTCTCGGCGCCCGCCACTTTTATGGCCTGAACCGCGCCGAACAGCTCCCCCAGAAAGCCCGTGATGCCGCCGGTGGCAACACGAGTCGCCCGGCGATACTGCTGGAGTCGGGCGCCAAACACCTGACTCGCGGCGATCACCGCCGTGAGCGGGACCAGCACGATCAAGGTGATGGTGGCGTTGATACGCAAGAGGATCACAAAGGCCACAATGCCGAAGACCAGTTGGCCGGAGGCGAAGAGCGGCCAGCGCAAAACCAGGGTAATGCCGGCCACATCGTCCCGGAAGCGGGTGATGGCCTCGCCGGGAGAGCTGGACAGCGCCCGTGCGCCCGGCTGCTGCAGCAGGTGCTCCAGCATGTTACGGCGCAGCAGACCGATGGAGCTGAACTCGATCGCGTTAAAGCCAATGACGTGCCCAAACCCTAGGGCTTATGCGCGAGTGAGGATGACAGAGCGAGCGTTCCTTGGGATGATGGTGCGAGATCAAACCCACCACCAGTCCCAAGGAGCGCGCCATGGAGTCTACCACCCCCTCCGAGCCCACGACATT
>JAABUH010000499.1_pt1 | contig 48009 bp, 54 predicted proteins | sample 5559121 | NCBI WGS metagenome assembly JAABUH01 (sample SAMN10711871, study PRJNA513364) | rock metagenome | isolation source: Antarctica rocks | place: Antarctica: Victoria Land, Battleship Promontory nord | collected 2015-12-28
ACCGGGGTCACGCCAGTTCAAGGATTTTGAGGAGTACTTGCTGCCGCCCGCCCGCTTCGCGGCCCTGCGGGATGCCGGTGATCTCCCCGCGGTGATCGCTCCCGCCGGCGAGCGCTCCCTGCACGACCGGCTCGCGCTGCTCAGCACGCAGTTGCGCGACGTCGACCGGCTATCCGCAGCGGGCGCACTCCCCGATACCGACCTCGCCGATGAACTGCTCAAGGTCAAGCCGCTCACGAAGAGCGTGCCGGAAGAGGCGGAACGACTCGAGGAAGCGATCTACGGTATCGTGCCGCATCTCAAGATCACCGACCTGCTGCTCGAAGTCGACCGCTGGACGGACTTCACTCGCCATTTCACCCACCTGCGCGCGGAGACACCCGCCCAAGACCGGGCGCTGCTCTTGACGGTGATCCTCGCCGACGCGATCAACCTGGGGCTCACGAAAATGGCCGAGGCCTGCCCGGGGGCGACGGTGTCCAGGCTCGACACGCTGCGCGCGTGGCACATCCGCGACGAGACCTACGCGCAGGGGCTGGCCGAGTTGGTCAACACGCAGCATCGCGCCCCCTGCGCCGCCTACTGGGGCGCAGGGACCACGTCCTCCTCGGACGGGCAGCACTTCAAGGTCGGCGGTCAGGGTGAGCACACGGGATCCGTCAATCTGCGCTACGGCACCGAACCAGGCGTGACCTTCTACACGCACATCTCCGATCAGTACGCGCCCTTCCACACCAAGGTGATCACCGCCACGGTGCGGGACGCGACCCACGTCCTCGATGGATTGCTCTACCACGAATCAGACCTGCGCATCGAAGAGCACTACACCGACACCCATGGCTTCACCGATCATATCTTCGCCCTGTGCCACGCGCTGGGATTCCGCTTCGCCCCGCGCATCCGCGACCTGGCGGACAAGCGGCGCTACGTACCCGATCACCCGCGATCCTCTCCGGCCCTTGCCAGTGTGATCGGTGGGAAGATCAACACGCGGCTCATCCTCGCCCAGTGGCCGGAAATCCAGCGGCTGGTCGCCTCGATCCAGCAAGGCACGGTGACGGCCTCGCTGATGCTGCGCAAGCTCGCCAGCTATCCCCGGCAGAACAGCCTCGCCCTCGCGCTGCGCGAGTTGGGGCGGATCGAGCGCACCCTCTTCACCCTCGATTGGGTGCGCGATCCCACCTTGCGGCAACAGGTCACGGCGGGGCTGAATAAAGGAGAAGCGAAGAACAGCTTGGCACGGGCGGTTTGCTTCAATCGGCTGGGAGAAATCCGCGACCGCACGGATGATCAACAACGCTATCGCGCCAGTGGCCTGAACCTGGTGATCGCGGCGATCATCCTGTGGAACACCGTTTATCTGGAGCGCGCGGTGACGGCGTTACGCCAGCATGGCCAAGTGATCGACGCGGGGTTACTCACTCACGTCGCGCCAGTACACTGGAACCATATTAACCTGACCGGCGATTACACCTGGCGACCGAATAAGCGCGTCGAGAAAGGCGGCTTCCGCTCCCTGCGGCCTGTCGCACGCCCTTAGCGTACTATATTTTCCCTTTCGCCAAACGACCCCTATGAGGCCCTGAGTTACGGTAGCTGTCACCGGCCGCAAGGTACCGTCCGTACCCGCGCTGCTCTTGCACGGCTTGTCAGCATGCAGGCCAAGCCGCCGCCGCTGAAAGTGCCGAGAAGGGGCAGTGTCGGCCCTTTGCGGGTGGGAGTGGGCCGCCAAACCCGGATATTGAGGGGATGCCACGCCAAATTGGGCGCGAGTGCCGCAGCCAGCAGCCGAAACGGTACTCTTTCCGGGGCCAGTTTGCGGCCGGTGACAGCTACCGTAACTCAGGGCCTCGTTACCGCATCAGGGGCGCGCCTTTGTTCATATGAACGTCATTGGTACAAGAGAGGATGTGCGCACGCTGCTGCATGAGGCTGGGCATGCGTTCCACGTCTTCGAATCTCATGTCCAACCGTTGCTATGGCAAGACGCCTCGCCGTATGATGGGATCCCGATACGTGCAGTCGCCCTGGCAGGAAGACAGCTGCTGCGGTACGGGTTACCCCCGGACATGCTTGTGCTCCAGGCACTCTACGCGAGGAACGTGCTGAGGAACTCTCCGGTAAAGAGTGGTAGTTGCGCCGGTCCGTCCTTGAGGCACGGCCGTCGCGACGTGTAGGCGGGGACGCGCATAACCTTCAGCCACTGCGCGTCATCGAGCGGGAAGAGCAACGGCTGGGGCGAGCGGAATGGCAGCGGATCGATACTGAGAACAGGTCCCCCGATCTGCATTCCTGACAAGCCGTCCACGGCACGAATAAGGAGTGGGCATGGTTCTCCCCGATGCACCGGCCGTCGCACATGATCTCGCCCATATCCTCTGGATCGGCGGTGCCCCCGATGCGGGCAAGACGACGATCGCGCGCCTGCTGGCAGAGCGCCGTCACTGGCAGTGGTATTCATGCGACTTGCACACGCAAAACCACATTGCCCGGTCCGACCCGACGCAGCTTCCGGCGACTTACGCCAGGTTCGGCAAGTCGATCGACGAGGGGTGGGTGCATCCCACCCCCGATGAGCTCTTCCGATCGATCGTGGGGATCAACGACGAGGTCTTCCCGATGATCCTCACTGATCTGCGTGCGATGCCGACGCGACCGATGATCCTCGTGGAGGGGCCGAACCTCCACCCGCATCTCGTCGCACCGGTACTCACCAGCCGTCACCAGGCCGTCTGGCTGGTGCCTACCGAGGAGTTCGCGCTGGCCTCAGTCGCCAGGCGCGACAAGCTGCGCGCGGGCGACCGATCGAGCGACCCTGAGCGGTATCGGCGGAACGTGTTGGAGCGCAATCGGCTGTTCGCCGGGGATATACGGCGAGAAGTCGCGGCACAGGGCGGGGCACTCATCGAAGTGGATGGCGCGCAGACGGTCGAGGAGGTGGCGCAACGGGTGGAGGAGCACTTTGCGCCCTACCTGGGCACGTATCAAGGGAGGCACAGCGAGGGTCTGGCGTCGCCGGGGTCGAAAGAACGGGCGTAACCGCTCGCATGGCTGGCGGTGGAGAGACGGTTGCTGCGGGTGTGCTGCATCGAGGAGAGACTTCTCACGCGCCTGGCTGAGCGGCGTGAAGGAATCTACACCCCTCGGCGAGCGCGAAACGGCTTTCCGGCACCCAACTTGCCGCTCGTACCGGTCAGTTATGCTGCCAGCTCAGGTACACGCCGGCGACACCCATGATGTGGCGAGGCGTCCTATGGCAACGTTACCCCAATACGGAGATGGCCGAAGTAGCCTCGCTAGCGATGGAACTGCTGGCAGCGCCCTATCTGGTGCAAGGGGTGGGGGACTACTATTCGCCCTCGGAAGCCCGTCGTGCCTGGATCGAGCAGCTAGAGGGTACCTTGCTACGCCTACAGGACGTCGCACTCACCGATGCGTTCCAGAGTTGGATCTACACCAGTGGGGCAGGCGGGGGCCAGGATGCGCGCGATGTGGCCTGGGTAAGGATCTCTCAGCGCTTCGACGCGGGGTTCGACTGGCGCGATCTGGAAGCTGAGCAAGTATCGCGTTGGTACGCCCACCCCAGCATCTTCCTCCGTCCGTTTCACGACGTTGGCTATGACATCGCGCAACTCGGTGCATTGCAAGTGTGGCGCAACAGTCTGCGCAACCTGGCCGGGGCGCTGGCAGACTACCGACGTGCGTTGGCGCTCGGTGACACGCGTCCTTTACCGGGGCTGTTCGAGGCCGCTGGGGCACACCTGACCTTCGACACAGGGGCCATAGGCGAGCTGGTGGCACTGGTCGAGGAGCGGCTCATTGCGCTTGAGCAACAGGAGATGGCCGGAACCTGAAGGGGCCAGGGCGCAGATACGGGGACGCGCTGGGCAGCGTATGCCGATGCCAAAGCTCAACCTTTGCCCCCTACATTGCGATTGTCAATAAGCGCCATGAGGCCATCGCTGAACGTCCCACGCCAGCAAAGGACATCATGGCCACCGCTGAATTCGGCATAGCTGACGGAGTAGCCTTTCGCATGCAAGACATTACGCAGGTGTCGGTTGACAGCCAATTGACTCAGGCAGGTGTCCGTCTTGTTCTCCAGCAACCCCACGTCGAGGTAGAAACGCAAAGGTAAGGTGGGGCCGACGGCGAACTGCCGCACCAGCCATTCGTCCTCGGGATCACCCTCCGGCTTCCACCAGAATGCCCCGGACTGCGAGAGGACGTTGCCGAACAGGTCGGGGCGGCGTAGACCAGCGAAGGCTGCAGCGAGTCCACCGTAACTCGCCCCAGCTACGACCGTCCGAGCTGGGTCGGTCGTCACGTGGTAGCGGTGGCGTATCCATGGCAGGAGCTCCTGAGATAAGAAGTCGGCGAACGGTGGGTAGCAGGGCAACTCACGGCCGCGTGTCTTGCCGTTCGGATTAGTGAGCATGACGGCTACCAGCGGCGGTAGACGTTTGGCGGCGTACAGATTGTCCAGTATGGTCGGTGTAGGGATGTGATCGATGTAGGTGCAACCATCAAATAAGAGCAGCAATCCATATGGCTCGCCGCCAGGCTCGTAAACGGGAGGAAGGTAAACCCAGACACGCCGTTCGTTGTCGAGAATCCTGCTTTGTAGACGGTGGCACGCTACAGAACCGGTTGGCACGCCGGGATGTGGTGTGATCCACGGTTGCGGCGCCGCCGCCGGTAACGTGAGCACTGACCACGTTCGGTCTTCATCATCCGGATCTTCGTCGTCTTTTGGGTAGAAGTAGGTGTGCGGGTTGAGCGGGTCAGGCTGCCAGGTGGCGGTGCGAGCCTTCCAGTCCGTCTCCTCGGTCAGGGGTGTAAGGGGATCATTCGGTGCCAGCAGGTAGGTCGTCCGCACGTCTGTCCGTGCTCGACGGGTTTGATACCAGAGATCGGTGTGTGGCAGGTGGGCCATCTGGCTTACGGTCAAGTCTTGCCCCCAGCCATCCAGGCCGCCTTCCACGATCACGTTGCGGGTCTCCCCTTGGGCGCGCCAAAGGAACGTCACTAGCACCTGTCGATCATCGCCCTTGGTCGGTTCGACCAGGGGGGTGCCCAAACGAGCAACATCGTGCCAGAATGCCGCAAGCGCCGTATCATTTCCGGCCTTGACCGCCCGGTGCAGCGCGGCTAGGCGCGGGCTCTCAAGTGATTGTTGTGCCGGACTGGTCATGTCCTGCCCTTTGATGGCTGTGATGGTGTTGGGGGCGGAGCAGGTGGCCAAGGTCGAAACTCCGAACTGTCGCCCCAACTCATGCCATGCTGGGGAGGAGTCTTTATGTACGGCATAAACGGGATCTGGATTACACATCGCGATCCTGAGAGTGATAGAGTAACTGCGTGCATAGGCCTGAATATTTCGCGTCGAGCGAGGGTTGTGTAGTCGTCCATCCTTCTTTCTACTACCCCCTGGTAAAGCATGTGCAAGGGAGGCCGTGAGCTAGTGCGTGCCTGTGCTCCCAGTCACCCGTCGTTATCTGTCAAAGTCGTTAGCAAATCCGTGAAAGCCGATGTCAAAGGTATACCTCCCTGCTCTTGCACCCATACCCAGGACGAATAGGGCCCTAACTCCAGGAACACCGTGTCTCCATCTGGGGTCACAATCAGATCTATCCCAGCATACTTCAGCCCTGTTGCCGCCACCAACTCTTGGCAACGCTCAACAACATCTGATGACAGCGTATAGGGCCAGATCTTCACCTGGTAACGTCGTCGCCGATAGTCTTCCAGGGTACGATCATCCTCCGCTGAAGCAACACCAGCCGCTAAGATTCGATCCCCGATGACATACGCACGTACCTCGTGATGCTTCGGTATTCGCTCTTGGAATAGACACGGAGCCAATGCGACCGCCTGCAAGCGGTCGTGGTCGAGTGCATTAATAGTCCGCGTGAAGCTGACGAGGGGGCGTGACCGAATGACCGCGAAGGGTGTATCCAGATCCTTGAGGATCACCCCTGCTCGGTGCTCAGCGATGAACCGCTGCGCCTCGTCCGGATCGTTCGTTACCACGGTGTCTGGTATGCGCAGGCCGACCGACTGCGCCAGCCGCAGCTGCCAGAGTCGATTAGCCGCTCGACTGGCCCCATGCGGTGGGTTGACCCATGAACAGTTCCTCTTGTGCCACAAGCCGGCGAGTGCTGCCATAGATTCCCTATAGGCGAGGTGATGCCCTTCGGGTGTGAGCTGCGCCTTGAATTCAATGAAGGGGGGGACATAGAGCCAAGCTGCGGAAACAGCGCTTAGCGGAAACAGCGCTTAACGGTAGGGTCTTGCCGCGCTGTATGAGTTCACCATCCTGTGGCTCCGCAGCCTCGCGAAGGTGCGCCCCGACTGGGCGCTCGGCTTCGCGGACGAGACGTGGTGGAGCCGCTTCGCCACGCCCGCCTGCCGCGCCTGGGCGGAGCCAGGGCGGCCCCGGCGGCTGGTCGAGCGGAGCGCCGTCGCCGCCGACCCCGATCCCAAGGCGCTGGCCGCCTACGGCGTGTATCTGCCCGCCGATAACGACATGTTGCTGCGCTTCGTCGACGGCCGCCCGGTCGGCGCGCTCACCATCCAGTTCCTGCGGTGGTGCTGCGAGCGCCTGGCGGCGCGCGGCAAGACCGCGCTGCTGCTCGTCTGGGACAACGCCGCCTGGCACGTCAGCAAGGAAGTGCGCGCTTGGCTCCGCGCGCACAATCGCCGTGTCAAGGCGGCCGGGGCCGGGGTGCGCATCGTCGCCTGCCGCCTGCCGATCAGGAGCCCCTGGCTCAACCCAATCGAGCCCAAGTGGGTCCACGGCAAGCGCCGTGCCGTCTCCCCCGACCGGACCCTCACCGCCCGCGAGACCGCCGCACGCGCCTGCGCCGCCCTCAATTGCGCCTACGAACCTCATCTGACCCTCACACAGTAGGTTTTCTGTGTATGCACTAGCGAGCGCGCCCTCGCCGCCGACCGTGGCGGTTATGCCCTTTTCAGGGCGCGACGAGGGACACGGGGGCGCGTTATAGTGCGGGGCGGGGCGAGAGGATCGCGTATCGGGAGGGCGTATGCGTACCGGGAAGGGACGGCCACTGATGCCGGGGGAGGAGCGAGTTGTCGCACGGGTTATGGTAATCGGCGCGGTGGCGGTCCTGCTGCTCCTCGGCAGCCCCCTGCTGCAGGCCCTGTGGGGCCTGGGGTACGGGACCGCCCGACAGGCCGGGTGGGCGACGCCGCGCTGCTTCCTGGAGACGAGCTTCGGCTACGACCCGCGGCGTGACGCACCGGATCGCGCCTTCCTGGCCGAGCCGCCCGAGCAGGTCGTCGCGACGATGTTCGTTGGCAGGGACGTCGTCATCGAGCGGGTCGAGGTGAACCATCGTGCGCACCAGGCGGTGGTACGCGCCCGCCTGCGGGGCGCGGAAGGTCGCGAGGATGTGCGGGAGTTCCGCCTGTCCGCAGGCACTTTCCGGGAGGTGTATGTGGACACCCCACGAGTGGAGCAGCACGTCTGCGACATGCACCTCGGCGGGTGGCGGCTCAGCGGGGAGTAGCGCAGCCGGCCCCCGCCCCGTGGCGCACCCCGCCGGGGATGCCTGGCAGTTTGTGGCCCTCGCTAGTATCCTCCTCGGCGCCTTTGGCATCGCGTGTGGCGTAGGGGTGCGCCAATTCTTCGCCCGGAGTCGCTAGCTGACAGCCAGGGGGCGCGTCCCCTGGTGGGGGCGGCACCCCCGGCACCACTCGCGGCGACGGTGTCTCCCGGTTCCTGCCAACGCAGTGATCATCACCACCCGTCCAGGCCCCCCCGCCCCGTCACAACCGTCCCTACCTGCCCGCCGGGGCGTCTCGCAACCGCAGCCAGTCGGCGTAGGTGGCAATCCAGTGCGCCCGGTAGGTGGGCACGCCGGACTGCGCCACGACCATGAGGGTCGCGTACCGCTCGTGGTCGCGCGCGCCACGGCGCAGGCCAGCGAGATCCCAGCGGGCACGGGCGTCCGCCCCGTCCACCACCGCCAGCAATTCCCCCCAGGTCAGCGCCCCGCCGGCGGGTGCCACGCCGGGCGGCCACGGGCGCAGGTCCGGGGATTGCCCGGGGGGCAGGGCCGGCCGGGCCGCCGTCAGATCCCACCAGATCATCGCCCCCCTCCCCCGCCCGGCGTGACCTCGCCGATCAGCAGCCCATTTGCGCGCGCCAGGGCCACCAGCACCGCCCCGTCCGCGTCCTTCCCCGCGCCCAGCTTCTCGCGCAGCGCCCCGAGGGCCTTGCGGACCGTCCCTGCGGCGATCCCCAGCCCACTTCCCAGGGCCGCGCTCGACGCCGCCGGGTCGGCCGCCAGCGCCGCCAGCAGCTGCGCCTCGCGCGGGGTCAGTGCCGGCGAGAGGGTGAGCGGCATGGGTTGGGGCACGGCCGAGGCCGTCGGTTCCACCACCACCCGGCCCGGCTGCGGTGCGCGCGGCGGGGGGCTAACGGATGCCGTAGAGAGTATATCGCCCGCTCCGATCGCCAGCGGCGCGCCCACGGCCGGGGCCGGGGTCGCCGCGCCCGGTCCGGATAGTGCCCCGAGCAGCCCCCCGACCAGTTCGCCATCGCCATCGGGGTAGGGCACCACCAACGCCGGGCAGGGCAGGGGATCGGCGGCGCGGCGGGCGCGGAAGGGGCCGAGCGGGTCGGGATCGCCGGGGGTGGGCAGGTGGCCGCCCGGCAGCCGCCGGACCAGCGCGGGGACCCGGTAGTAGCGCCGCTGCCGCGCCAGGAGCGGGTGTCGGTCGGCGCTCACGACCAGCACCCCGTCGCCCATGGTCCGCAGCTCGTCGGGCGTCAGCAGCGGGCGCGCCGCCTCGCCGCTCCCCACGGTGCCCCGGTCGGCCAGCGGCACCACGGTCGCGCGGCTGCGCCCCCGGCTGCGGCTGTGCACGGTGGCCGTCCCCGTCAGCCGCGAGAAATAGTCGGCGTCCTCGCCGCTCACCCGCGCCAGGCAGAGCTTCGTCGTGGCGTTCGTCGTGATCGTCGCCGCCCCCTCCCTCCCGTACGTGGCCGCGAGCTGGTGCAGCGCCTGGACGACCAGCACCACCCCGAAGCGCGAGGCGCGGATCGTCGCCATGCGGGCTGGGAACTGTGGGATCCGCCCCAGCACCCCGAACTCGTCCAGGTAGGCCAGCACCGGCGTCGGCAGCTGCCCGGACGGTTGCGCGCGGGCCGTGTCCGCCAGCGTCTTGAAGAGGTGGAGGTAGAGGCAGCCGGTCAGCGGGGCCAGGAGGGCGGCGTAGGCCAGGTCGAGCCCGACGTAGAGCGCCCCCGGCCGCGCCGCGAGGTCCGCCAGGTCGAGCTCGTCGATCGCCGTCACCCGCCGCACCTGGTCGTAGTCGAGGCAGGCGAAGCGGGGCGCGAGTTCGCTGAAGACCGAGGCCAGCAGCTTGCCGTTCTCCTCCAGGTTGGCGAGGAACGCCCGCGCCAGCCGGCGCACCGCGGGGACCGGGCTCGCCGCCAGCCGGACCCGGATCGCCCGCGCCGGGTCGCCGCACAAGAGGTCTACCAGCGCCGCCAGCGGCGGGGTCGCGCCGTCGCCCGCCGTGCCGACGAGGTGCAGGGCCGCCGCGCCGATCAGCGTGCGGGCGGCGTTGTCCCAGAACGCCTCCTTGGAGGTCCCGGTGTTCGCCACCCAGGCCTCGGCGAAGAGGGCCGCGCTCGCCGCGTCGGTCACATACGCCAGCGGGTTGTAGCCGACCGAGAGGGTCGGGTCGAGGAAGTCGAGGATCTGCACCTGATCCGCGCCGAGGACGCCCCGCAGGTGCGCCCCCGTCAGCTTCGCCAGCTCCCCCTTGGCGTCGGCGATCACCAGCGAGCGCCGCCCGGCCTCGGCCAGCAGGTTGGGGACGATCAGCCCGGCCGTCTTGCCGGTGCCGTTCGGGGCGACAAGCAGGGTGTGCTCGTACAACTGGCCCTCCGGGATCGCCACCGGGCGGGGCCGCCAGCGCCCCACCTGCCCCACGACGAGGTCCCCGCCCTCCCGGCGGGGCCGCAGCGCCCGCACCTCGGCCGCCGTCGCCCAGCGCGCGCTGCCGTGGCTCGTCCCCGGCCGCCGCCCGCGCACCAGCGCCGCCGCCATCGCGACGGTCCACAGCCCCCGCAGCAGCGGCCACGCCACCAGCCGCAGGAGGAGGAGGGCGAGCGCCGCCGCCAGGGTCCCGCCGCCCGCCCGCGTCGCCAAGCGCACCCCCGCCCAATCGGGCCGCATGTACAGCGCCCACCGCGCGGCGACGGGGAGCGCCCGCCAAGCCGCGAAGGATGGCACGCCGTCGGGCAGGCCCGGCACGGCGACGGGGGGCGCCCCCTCATCAGTGGCGATCGCCGCCCCAGCTTCCCCCGGCGGCGTCGCCCGCACCTCGCGCAAGCTCGCCCACTCGCGCAGGACCGGCCAGGCGGCCAGGGTCTCCGCGCGCTGACGTTGTTCGGTCAGGACCCGGGCGAGGTCCGCCCGCGCCCGATACACGTTCAGCATCGCCAGGGCCACCGCGACCAGCAGGATCGCCAGAATCACCCATCGCCGCATCGCCCACCCCCCACATCCCGACCTCAGCCCCGCTCCCAGCCGTCATCCCGCCCGCCGATCGGCGGCGTCGCCGCGTCACGGCCCGATCGCCCCGCGTCGGCCTCCCGTGCCACCGCGAGCGCCCGCTCCCAGTCGTCGCGCACCCGCGCCGTCAGGCGGCAATAGTCCAGGCCGTCTTCCTTGATGCGCGCGTGATCGGCCCGATCCAGGCGCAGCTCGCGGCGTGGCCCGTCGCCCGCGCCACCCGCGAGGACGATGTGGACGTGGGGGTGGGCGGTGTTGCGGTGCTCGACCGCCACCCAGTGGAGGCGCTGCCCCTTGTCGCGCTCCAGCTCGCGCATGACGTGGCATGTGAGGTCGCGCAGGTCATCCGGCCGCCGGTCCGCCGGCGGGCTGAGCATCAGCCGGTGGGCCAGGTAGCCGCGCGCCTGGCCGCCCGCGCCGCCGCCGACCTGGTGCGCGTCGAGCAGGCGATACGCCTCGTCCCGCGTCATGGTGCCGTCCTGACCGAAGATCGACCGGGGCGGCTCGTCGTCGCCGCGCGGGCGCATCTGGTAGTAGCGCAGGCCGGCCCGCGCGGTGTCCCGGCTGCGGGTATAGGTATGGCGCAGGATGATCGGCTGGCCCGTCATGCCCCGCCCTGATCCTGGTCGTGCACCGCGGCGTCGACGACGTAGAGCGGGATGTCCGCGGCGTGCGCACCCGCCGCGCCGAGCGCGTGCAGCCGCCGGTAGAGCGCCCCCAGCTCCTCGTGGGCGACGGCCAGGTTGAGCCGCAGCGCCTGGCGCGCTCCGTGGGCGGGCGCACGGCGGAGCGCGTCGCACTCCCGCCGCAGCGCGGCCTCCAGGCGGGCGATCTCGCCCGCGATGTTCCGGTGTCGGGTATCCATCCTGCCTCCCCTCGGACTGCCATCCGCACCGCAGCCCCGACCCGACGGGACCGGCTCACTCGTCACCGGGTGCCCCGCGCAGCCCCCGGGCGGTATACGCGGGACCGGTCGCCAGCCGGGCCTCCTCGGCGAGTCGCCGCGCCCCCTCGCGGTCGCCCGTCAGCCGCTCCAGGATCGCCACGCCCACCCCGAACCCCGCCAGCGCGTCCTTGCCGCTGCGCACCAGCAGCCCGGCCAGCCGGTCGGTCTGGCCCTTGAGGAGCGGGGCCACCCGCGCCTCGACCGCGCGCGCCGCGGCCTCCTCGACCGCGCGCGCGAGGACCGGGACCAGCAGCCCCTCCGTCCCCTCGTCGATCGCCGTCGTCAGTGCCCGCCGCAGCAGGTGCTCGGCGGCGGCCGAGGGCGAGCGGAAGCGCTCGCGGTGCCGACGCTGGTACGCCCCCAGCGCGCACACGGTCTCCGGGCTGAGCGACAGGACCGTCCGCTGCTTCGCCATTGTCTCCCTCCATCGCATCGGCAGAACGGTGGGTGTGGGTGTCCCTGTGGCACCCGCATCGCCGCTGGCCCGGACCGGCATCGGTGCACCAGCGCGCGGTGCCGGTCGGGGGTGTGGGTGTACGTGTGGCACCCAGCGACCATGCGGGAATCCGCCGCGTGGTGCACGCCCCTTTATCCTGCCTTCACGCGCGCTGCAGCGCAGCCGCGATCGTTCGGCGGTGCCCCTGGCCCCAAGGGGTCGGGCACCGCGTCCACCAGGATGCACATCGACCACCCTGAGGCGCCGTTCCGAGGCTCCGCCGCAGCGGGTAGCATCGACGAAGCGGGGGTCGCGGTCGGCACCGGCGTAGGGGTTGGCGACGCGACGATCGGGCGCGTTCCGACGATGGCGAACCAGGCCAGCCCGCCGAACACGCACAGACCGATCGCGAGGGTCACGCCACATCCGACCAGCAGGGCGAGACGGACGAGCGCCACGTTGCGGACCATCCGCCCCAGGTCGGTCGGGATCGGCCTGCCGACCTCGGTGTACCGTTCCTCCAGCTCGCGCCGATCCATCGCCCCTGCCTCCCCTGTCGTCGGTTCCGCTGCGCGGTTACGATCCGCAATCGGGGTGCGGCGCGACGCGTTACGAGGTGCCGCGCGTACTCGCCCCGCCGCCCTCGCCGCCCGCCCGCGCAGCGCCCTGCGCGCGGATCGTGTGGGCCACCGCCCCCCGGACGCTCACCGCCGCACCCCCGGTGGCGACGACCGCTGCCGCGTCGGCCGCCCGCCCGAGCTGCCGCCCGACGGCCTGTGCCCCCGCCTTGAGGGTGAACTGCGTGTGGAACGCCCAGGGCGTCCCGGCCATCAGCGCCAGCAGCGCCAGCGCGGTCAGCGCCCCCAGCGACCCCTGCGCGAGCGACGACCCGTCGACCGCGCCGCCCGCGTCGACGAGGGTGAGCCCGCCCGCCAGCGCGCCGAAGAGGCGGAACTCCAGCGCCCACAGGACCGGCCAGAGCAGCGCCTTGACCAGGTGCTCCGCCCAGACCCCGACCCAGCCCGCCGTCCGCGGGTGGATCCCCAGCGGCAGCAGGAGCGGCCCGGCGACGTAGGTCAGCAGGAGGAAGGCGAAGCCGAGGATCTTGACCGCCCCGATCGTGATCACCAGGAGCGCCCCGACCAGGGCGAGCAGGTAGAAGAGCGGCAGCGCGGTCGTCGCCCCGACGGGCACCAGCGCCTTCAGGAGGCCGGTGAACGCCGGGGTGGTGCGATCCCCGCCGACGCCGAAGACGCCGACGGCGAGCGCGCTCGCCCCCTCCACGAGCCAGCCGACCAGCTGGCGATAGAAGCCGAGGGCGAAGAGGACCGCCCCCAGCCGCCCCAGCGCCGCCTGCGGGGCCTGCTCCTGGCCGAGCATGAACTGCACGACGGTGAGGACGAAGGCGATGAGGCAGGCGAACATCGCCGCGTAGCGCAGGTCGTCGACGAGCCGCTGCACGTTGCCCATCCCGCCGCCGTCGACCCGCAGGTCGGGCGTCGCGAGCAGGAGCCGGGCGACGTCGCCGCCGATCTGCTCGAAGCCGTCGCCGACCAGGGTCTCCCATAGGCCCTTGATCAGCGCGGTCAGCAACGCCTTGAAGTCGAGCGCGCCGAGGATCGACCGGGCGAGGGAGGCGGGGGTGGGGAGGCCGTAGCCCCCACCGGTCGTGCCACCACCGTCGGCCGAGCCACCCCCCCCGGCACCGGCGCTGCCGTCGGCGACGCACCCCTTCGCCTGCCCGGCCCAGTAGTCGGGGCAGTTGTGTTGCGAGCCCGCCATGTCGGGCGGGGCCGCGTAGCCGGAGGTGGCCCAATCCTTCCCCTGCGCCTGATACTCCGAGTAGAGGCGCTGCACGCTGTCCGCCTCACAATTGCCGCCGCCCGCCTGCCGACAATCGTTGGCCCACCGTTCGACGCGATCCCGTGCGGTCTCGGCGCGGCCGTTCGGCCCGCAGTCGCCGCAGCCCTTGTCCTGTTTAGGGTCGTAGGGCGGGATCGCCCCGGGTGCTGCGGGCACGGGCGTCGCGGTCGCCCCGGCGGTCGGTGGCTTCGCGGTGGCGACGGGGGTGGGGGTCGGCACTTTCGGCGCGGCGGCCGGTGCCGGCGTGCCCGGCGCGGCCGCCAGCGTTGTGGCAGGCGCGGCCAGTGCCGCGAGCGCCACGGCGACGAGGATGAGCAAACCGACGAGCAGGGGACGCGTGATCATCGCGATGTTCCTTTCCTCCCGATCATTCAGCGGCGCACACAGCAGGCGTAGACGCGGCGCAGCAGGCCCACCGCATCGTAGTTGTCGCTCCCCGCGCCACCGGTCGGGCCGCTCCCGGTGACGATCTCCGGGCCGATGCCGATATGGAGGTGTGCCTCGCCGCCGTCGGCGTTCCCGCTCCGCCCCAGGAAGCCGAGCGGCTGCCCGGTCGCGACCGTCGTCCCCGCGCTCACCAGCGGGCGGTCGCGCAGGTGGGCGTACCAGTAGCGCAGCCCGTCGTCCCCCGCGATCAGCGCCGCCCAGCCGCCGAGGGTGTCGTAGTCGGCGTACTCGACCCGCCCCCCGCGCATCACCAGTAGCGGCGTGCCGATCGGCGCGAAGAGGTCTGACGCGCCGGGGTACGTGCCCCAGTGGAGCTCGATGCTCCCGGTGTAGCCGACGATCGGGAACACATAACCGCTCGTCCCCTCGCCGGGGACCGCCGCCGGGAGGGCCGGTGGGCCGGCGTGGTCCCGGAGCAGCCCGAGCAGGATGCCGGCGTAGTTCGCCCCGCACGGGAAGCCGTTCCGCGCGTTCTCCAGGTCGGCGCAAGGGTTGTAGATCCCCGCGAAGGCCTGGAAGTCGTCCCCGCCGCGCGGCGAGTAGTAGTCGGCGACGTAGGCGAACCAGATGCCGAGGCCCGCGTCGATGCTCGGGCAGGCCCCCCAGTGGTGGTTGAGGCTCGACGGCCCCGGCCCGCAGCCCCACGCCGCCGCGTAGGGAGCCATCGCCTCCCAGATCAGGTTCCCGCCGTTGCCGGGGACGTTCAGCCCCACCGTGTCCATCTGGCTCTCCACCTTCCACACCACGATCAGCAGGGGGTCGATGCCGAAGCGCTGGGCCAGCGCCAGGATCGCCCCGGCCTGGGTGACGAGTGGGCTGTCGGACTGCAGCGCGGCGATGAAGCGGGCGATCCGGGCGGCGTCGGAGGGTCCGAGGCCGAGGTCGTGGATCGTCGGGCGCGCACCGGTCGTGGCGGCGTAGGTCGGCCCGCCCGCCTGGGCGGGGACGCCGCCCACGACGGGGTTGCCGCCGATGAGCGCACCCAGGAGGCCCCCCACCAGGGCGACGACGAGCGCCACCACCAGGAGCGGCAGCGCCAGGAACCCCAGGCAGCCGAGCCCGCCAACGGCGGCACAGGAGCGCATCGGCCAACCTCACTCGATCCCGGTGGCGGAGCGGACGGGCACCAGGGCCAGACGCCCGTGCTTGGGCTGGGCCGTCTCGTCGCCGTCGTCGTGGCGTGGTTGCAGCGCCGCACGCGCCTCCGGCGTCAGCGCCGCCAACTCGCGCACCGCCGCCCACACCGCCGTGGCCGTCGGGGGCCCCCCGCCCGCGTGATGGGCGATCCGCGCGCGGCGTAGCTCGCGCTCGGGCTTGTGCGAGGTGAAGAGCCAGTACTCCTCCGGCGTGACCGTCAGGTCGAGGAGCCCCGCGTCGGCCCCGCCCCGCGCCAGCAGGTAGGCCCCCGCCCGCCGCTCGCGCTCCGCCCCCTCCTTGACCGTCGCCAGCGTCCCGACCAGCGCCTCCTCGTCGGCGGTCAGATCGAAGACCTCGCCGAGGCGGCGACGGTTCTCGGGGCTCTGGCGCAAGAAGAGCTGCACCGAGGCGTTGTCGCGCACCACGCGACCCAGGGGGCCGTCATAATCGCCGATCGCCTGCGAGAGGTTGAGCAGGGCCAGGCCCGCGTGGCGACCGGTGCGATTCTTGTCGCCGACGAACCGCGCGGTGGCGGGGTGGTCGAACCAGCTCCACCCCTCGTCCATCACGAGCGCCAGGGGCAGCGGGTCGCGCCGGGCGATCCGCGTCTCGACGTGCTCGAGCAGGGGCAGCATCGCCACCGCGAAGAGCTCGGGGCGCTTGGTGAAGCCCCGGAAGTTGAAGACCGTCAGGGGGGCGTCGGCCCGGACCGTCGTCGGCCCGTCGAGGAGGCCCGCGTAGGTGCCACGCCCCACCCAGCGCCCCAGCCGCCCGGCGAGCCGCCGCCCGCGCGCCGCCAACTCCGCGTCCCCTGCGGCCGCGTCGGGGTCGAGGAGGCGGGCATGCAGGTGGCGCAGGTACGGCCCCGCCTCGCCAGCGGGGTGCGCGCGGTAGACGGCGCGGCAGGCCGCCTCGAGCGTGGCCCGGTCGTCCTGGTCGAGCGCCCGGCCCACCTCGCCGAGCATCAGGTCCAGCAGGTCGAGGAGGAAGTCGAGCTTGTCCGGGCCGGGCTCGGTTGCCCCCGCAGGCAGCGCGAGGGGGTCGATCCGGTAGCCGGTGCCGAGGCCGAGGCGGTGGACCTCCCCCCCGACGGCCAGGGCCAGGTCGTCCCAGTGCCCCGGCTCGTCCGCCGTCCCGGAGTGGTCGAAGACGAGCGCGCGCCCCGGCCACGCCAGATGCTTCAGGGTCAGGGCCTGGGCCGCCAGCGTCTTGCCGCTCCCGGACTTGCCCAGGAGGAGCGCGGCGTGGTTGTCGAGCGCCGGGTCGTACAGGTCGAGGGTGACGACCTCGCGGCCGGGGCGCGCGAAGCCGAGGAGGTGCCCGCCCGGCGTCCCGGCGCGGCCCTGGAGGAACGGGAAGGTATCGGCCAGGTTGGTCGTCGTCACCCGGTAGGTCAGCCCGGCCGGGTTCTGGCCGAGGGGCAGGGTGGCCTGCCAGGCGCGGTCCTGCCAGCCCTGGCAGCGGTCGATGCTGGTGCCCCCGGCGTCGCCGAGGGCCTTGGCGACGGCGTGCGCCGCCGGGCGCAGCCCCTCCGCCGTCGCCGCCCGCACGGCGATGAACGCGGCGAAGCGGAAGGTGCGCAGGTCCCCGGCGGCCATCCCGCGCAACAGGTCGCTCGCCTCCTCGTAGGCCTCCCGCTCGTCGAAGTCGGCCACGCGCCGCTGGTCGGCCTGCCCGACCAGGACGGCGTGGCGCTGGCGCAGGGTTCGGGTGAGGGTGCCCCGTTCCTGCGCCTTCGCCAGGGGGGTAATGTGCAGCGCCAGGCGGAAGGGAACCGCGGCGGCGGTCAGGTCGGCGAGCCAGCCCGCCACCGTCGCCTCCGGGAGGGCCGTCAGCGCCAGAACCTGCTCGTAGCCGCCGTCGAGGCGGAGCCACTCGCGCCGCCGCAGGAGGCGGCTCTGCCCCAGCCGCTCCCGCAGCGCGCGGGACTCCGCCGGCGGGGTATCGGCGCGCGGGGCGGCCACGTCGCGCCCCCAGGCGGGGTTGGCGCACTCCCACAGCAGGTCGATCGTCGCCTGCCGCCCGAGGGGTGCCGCGCGGATCTCCAGCTCGGCCAGCCCGTGCGCCAGCGCGTCGGCCAGCTGCCCCAGCTCGCGCACGGTGCGCGCGTGCGCCTCCCGGCCGCGCGCCAGGACCCGCCGCCGCCGGAACCGCCGCGCCAGGGCACCCTTCGGGGCCGGCGGGCCGGGGATCGTCACGATCGCGTAGAAGCGGAGGTCCGGGATGTGTGTCCCGGCGAGCGCGCGGCGGTAGGCGGCGTCGAGGCCGCGCGCGTAGTCGGCGAGGGGGCCGGCGGGGGGGCGATACTGCGCCAGGTGCCGTGGCACCCAGTCCTCCCCCCGCAGCGGCCGGTTGATCACGACGAGCTGGAGGTGGGCGTCGGGGGGCAGCACCGCCACGGCCGCCCCGAAGCGCGCCGCCGCCAGCTCGGCCGCCGCGGCCCCCTGGATACGCGGGTTGAGGCCGGTGCAGGCCAGGATTCGCCCGTAGCGCCCGTCGGTGGTGACGAAGCAGCCCTCCTCGACGGCGAGGACCGGGAGCAGCGCGCCGACTGGCGTGTGGCGCGGCAGCGGCGGGCGGGCGCCGTCGAGATCGCGACGAGATCGGCTAGGCATCGGGCGGGTCCTCCTCGTGCGGGGCGTCGTCGTACGTCTCGAAGCGGAGTGGGCCGTGCCGGGGCGGGCCGGGCAGGTGCTCGGCCGGCGTCGCGAGGCTGTGCCAGGCGCGGCGGGGGAGGTCGGCGAGGGCCCGCCCGCCCCCGTCGGCCCCGGCACCGCCGAACCCCAGCGCCAGCCCCACCACCGTCGCCCCGGCGGTCACGCGCACCATGACTGGCAGGAAATCGAGCCAGGCCAGGGCGAGCCAGACGAGGGCGACCGCGGCGACCGCGAGCGCCCACTGCGCCAGGGTCAGCGGGCCGAGCTTCAGCGGGTCGTCCAGGTGGCGCGGGGTGCGGTTGATGGTCCGGGGCATCGTTCTACGTTCCTACTTGGCGACGCCGCCACCGGCCGCGGTCAGGGCGCTCCAGAGCGTCGTGACGATGAAGGGGGCGAAGGCGACGAGGAAGAGGCCGACGCCGACGCGCCCCAGCTTCTCGGCCCCCTCGCGGTGGCCGAGGAAGAACTGGACGGCGGCGGCGACGAAGAGGATGATGCCGAGGCCGACCATCGGCGGGACCAGCAGCTGGTTGTAGACGCTGAGGAAGAAACCGTTCATCGCAGGGCCTCCCGCATCACGCTTCCGCCAGTCGCGCCAGGACCGCGACCAGCACCTGTTTGACGGCCCGCCGGTAGGGCGGCGGCAGGGCCTCGATCGTCAGCGTCCCGTCGGCCAGGAGCCGCCGGAGCGCGGGGCTGTGGGGCAGCGCGGCGACGGCGTTGAGGCCGCTCGCCGCCGCCCGGATCTTCGCGGGGTCGATCGGGTCCGCCCGCCCGGCGTGGCCGACCCCGTTGACGACGAGGGTGATGTCGTCGAGGGCGCGGGCGCGCACCTCGGCGCGGGCGCTCTCGGCCAGCACCCCCCGGTAGTCGCGCTCGTAGCGGCTCGACGCCAGGTACTCGACCGCCCCGAGGGTCATGCGCATCGTGGCCTGCTCGGGCCAGCCGACGACGACCAGATGGTCCGAGTTGCGGATCGCGTACTGGTTCAGGACCTGGGTGAAGCTCGTGCCGCAGTCGAGGAGCAGGACGCCGTAGTGGACCGACAGGAGGCGCAGCACGCGGTCGTAGTCGCGCGGGGCGAGCCGGGCCATCACCTCGGGGTCCTTCGGGACCGTCAGGACGGGCAGGCGGCCGAACATCGCCTGGTAGCCCTGGAGCATGCCGATCCCGGCGCGGTCGATCGCGGTGTAGTCGCGCAGGACGTCCACGATCGTGCGCGCGATCGGCTGCCCGAGCAGTTCGGAGAGGGTGCCCCAGTCGGGGTTGACCTCGCAGAGGACCGGGCGCGCGGAGGGGTACTGCGCCAGCACCAAGCCGAGGAGGAGCGCGACCGTGCTCTTCCCGGCCCCTCCCTTCGGGCCGATGACGCCGACGATGTGCGGGCGGGTGGCGACTTGTTGCAGCAAGGCCTCGATGCGCGCGTCGTGCTCGGCCTCGATGCGGCCCGGCTGGGTCGCCTCGCGCACGAGGCGCTGGGCGCGCAGGTGCCAGGGGACAACCGGCGTCGGCGCGCGGCGGCGCAGGTCGGGGAAGGCGTCGGCGAGGGGCGGGTCGGCGGCGACCGGCGCGGCCCCGAGGCCGCTGCCGACGATCGGGGCCGCCGGGTCGGCCTCCCTCGGGGCCAACCGGCCGGGGGTGAAGACGACGCGCTCTTCCACACCAGCGCGCGTAGGATCCCGTTGCGCGGCGTGATCGGTAGGGAGACCGCTAGCCGACTCTGGTGCGGAGCCATCGGCCACCATCCGGCTGCGAGAAGCCTGATCGAGCTCACCCACCGCTGGAGGATCGGACGGCAGCGGCGCGGCCGTGTCCATGCTGGCCGGGGCGAAGCGCCCCCCCTTCGTGCGAGGACGCTTAGGGGATAACTCCCCCGTACTAGCCGCCCCATCGGCCGCACCATCGAGGCCGGGCTCCGCTTGATCGGCCGCAGGCGGTGGGATGTACAGATCGTCCTCGGGTCTCGGCTCGTGCATGCGACCTCCTTGGAGCATAGGGGTCCGGCGATCCAGACAGACACTTATCTCCTTGATCTCGCTACCGTCGATGGTCCGCCCCACCGTAGGCACCACCCCTTCCCAACTGCGGCGTCCACCGGCGCTATATCACCTCGACCACAAAGGAGATTGCGGTCGGTAGGTCGCCGCAACGGCGTGACGTGGGTGAGAGTGAGCACCGTCAGAGGATTCACGCCAATGCCATGTGTTCTCTGCCAACGCTCGACCTTCCCTCCCAATGGGACAATGCAGTCAACCCCACCAATACCGCAGATAATTCTTAATTCCTAGAATTTATTTAGTATATTATACTAGCAGGAGTATAAGAAATGACAAGGGTGCCTGTCAACCATGTAGAATGGGGACGCTGAGCATCCCCTGAAGCGTAGTTGGCAGACGGAGGAGGGAGGCAGCAGAAGGGAAAGAGCGATTGTGAGTGATCGAGCGCGCCCTGGCACACTGGCGCAGCGGCTGGACCGACTATTCAAGACCATGCACCCGTTGCACCGCGGCGAGTACTCCACGCAGGAAGTCGTCGACGGGATCGCGGCGCAGGGCGGCCCCCGCATGTCGACGGTCTACCTCTGGCAACTTCGCAAGGGGCGTCGCGACAATCCCACCAAGGAGCACCTCGAAGCCTTGGCTTCCTTCTTCGGCGTGTCGCCGAGCTATTTCTTCGAGGACGACGTCAGCGAGATCGAGGATCAGTTGGAGGTCCTGGCCCTTTATCGCGATCAGCAGGTGCGGTACATCGCCGAGCGCGCGGCGGCCACGGCGGCCGCCCTGCCCGAATCCCGCCGCAATGACGTTCTCGAGTTACTGGAGATATTGCGCCGCGCGAGTGAGTCTGCACCATCTCCATCGCGCGGTGAGGAACCTACGGAGACGTAGCAACAATGGACATGGAGGATATCCGGCGGCGGTGGGGGGCGTGGGTGCGGACTATGCCCCTCACTATCCCGGTTGACATCGAGCGCGTCTGCGCCACCCTCGGCGCACAGCGCGGCCGCGTGTTCGTGCTAGAACCGACACTCCACTTGCCGGTTGGCACTACGGGGCGCTGGCTCGCCACGGCGACGGCAGACATTATCCAATATGACGCCCGCCTTACCGGTCGGCATTGCCTACAGGTCATCTTCCACGAGATCGGTCACCCCGTCTGCGGGCATGAACCGACCGCCGAGGAGTCCGAACTGGCGCTCCTGCGGACGCTCGACAAGCTCACCCCGGCCGCGATCCGGCATATCAATGGGCGGTATCGCGGCCGCCATCCTGAACATCCGGACGAGATCGAGGCCGAGGGGTTCAGCGCCCTCGTGCTCGAAGAGATCGACCGCCGGAGCGGAAGCGTCGCGTATGGCGAAGACGACCCCGGACTTCGGGGTTACAGCAGCTTCCTGTTCTTCGGCGCGTGACCAGAGGGGGCACAATGCTGTTCCTCGCCACGACCACCGCCCTCTGGGGGCTCGCTCTCGCGACCTGCCCGGCTTGGCTTCGTGCGCGGGCGGCCCGCCGCCGACAGCCCCTCGAAACGGCCCGTCGGCGCTGGTTCTCGCTCGCGGCTCTCCTCCTGGCCTGCTGCTGGACGCTGCTGCAACCGCCCGTCTACTACTTCGCGGATCAGCTGCTCGGTCTCCGCAATTTCGCCCAACTCGTCGCGCATACCCTCGCCGTCGCCGCCGCCTGGTGTATCGGCCGATGGCTGATGGTCATGCCCTCGCCACAGGGTCCTGCGACGCGACTGGGGCGGCTCTCCCGGAGTCGGGGCTTGGCCCTCGCGACCGCGATCGCCCTCGTCATCCTGTGGGCAATCACGCCCCACAGTGCGATCGAGGAGGTCGAGTACGTCGTGCGCCCGGGCGACCCCATTAGCGTCCCGCTCTACCGCATCCTGTTCTACGGGTATCTGGCGATCATCGGGGTGAGTCTGTGCTCGCACTCATGGTCCTATCGCCAAGCGGCCCGCCAACCCCTCCTACGGCGCGCCCTGACGCTCCAAACCGGCGGCTGGGCCGTCGGGGTGCTCTACCTGGTCCAGAGCATTGCCCAGGCCGTCCTCCAATACGCGGGCGGCCCGTACCCTGCGGATCAGGGGGCACGCCTCCGCCCTCTCCTCCTCGCCACGACGATCCTCGGCATCGGCACCGGCCGCGCCCTGCCCCTCATCAGGCAGCTGTCGCAGTTCCGACAGCGGCGCGCGCGGTACCGCGCCTACCAACAGCTCGAGCCCCTTGCCCGCGCCCTGCACGCCGACGCCCTCCCCACCCCTGCCCTAGGCCACGCCTCTTGTGAGCACGCCGCCCCACTCCGCGATCTCGATCTCCGGGTCCACTTCCTGATCGTCGGCATCCGCGACGGGGCGCATGCCCTGAGCGGCTACATCACCCCGCAACTCCTCGCACAGGCGCAGCGGCGTGCGGGGGAGCATCACCGCCCCTCCGACCCGGCGACAATCGATGGGTTCTGCATCGCGCTGGGGTTGCAGGCGCGCGCCACCATGCCGCCACAGGTGGGGGGAGCCTGGCACCTGGGCGCGCCACCCACAGCCGATCTCGCGAGCGAGGCGGCGTATCTGCAGCGAGTAACCCGGGCTTGGCAAACCGCTAAGCCCGGCGATGAAGGAGGAACGACACGATGAGCGACCAGCAACCCCTCGACCACCTCGCGCATCTGCTGACTGAGGCCCTCGCGCCCCGCTGGGCCGCGCCGGTCGCCCTGGGCCTCGTCGCCTGGCACTCGGCCCCCACTCGCCGAGCCGCGCTCGGCTGGACCCTCGCGGCGGCAGCCTTGAGCCCATCGTCACCGGTGATGGCCTTTGTCGACCATCAGGTACGCCGCGGCACCATAACCGACATTCATGTGGGACGGCGGGAGCAACGGGCGCCAGTACTGGTGCTTGCCGGTCTCTCGACCCTCGCAGTGGCGGGGTTGCTGTGCGCTGTCGGTGCCCCTCCCGCGCTTATCGCTACCCTCGGTACGGGGCTGATCGCACTGGTCGTGGTCCTAGCGATCACGCTCGCGTGGAAAATTTCCCTGCATGTGGGGGTGTTGGCAGGCCTTACGGTCGTGCTGACCCAACTCCTCGGCCCGTCGATGCTCGCGCTTGCGCCGCTCGTCGCCGCCGTCGCTTGGTCGCGCGTCCACCTCGGGGCGCACACCGGCCCTCAGGTCCTCGCCGGAGGGCTGGTGGGCGCACTGGTTACGGGGACGGTCTTCAGGCCGCTGCTCAACGCCCTCCAATAGTATGATCGGCGTACCTCGTAGCAGCATAGCGGGAGGAACAGTGCTATGACCGACCGTCCCACCGCCCCAGCCCGGCGCGGGCGACGGATGGCCGCGCCGGAGGAGGAGCCCGTCGGCACGGCCGAATACGCCACCGTGCAAACGCGCTATCGTGCCCTCGCCGGGCAGCTCCGCATCCTCGCCTATACCGTCGCGCCCGACCTACTCCTCGCGCGCGAAAGCTGGCTCTGGCCGCAACTGCACGAACTCGCGTCCGATCGCGGCCAGGAACGAGGGCCACTCGCTGACGCCGCTTCCCCGCCGGAGGGCACGACGCGGCGCCACGGCACTCGCCGCGAATACCTGGAGCTGGCGCAACGCCTGCGCGCCCTCGCCTTCCACTCGACAGGGGCCAACTTCGCAGAAGCGGAGGAGGCTGCCTGGGAGCACGTCTGGGGGCTAGCGCGGCAACGTGGTCGCCGCGTCCCTTATGCCCCGGGTGACGACGTGCGCAGCAGGACAACAGAGGACAGCGGGGGCATTTTATAAACGCGAGCTAATCAATCTTGGCAGAAAAGGTCGTACGTGCTAAGGTGAGGATACGCAAAAGACCGGGGTGCGTGGTGCCAACCAAGCCCCGGCCAATTGCTCAAACTATTCGCGGAGCGGGTTGCCGCCCCGTTGCTTTGCTGTTGCATTGTACCGGGCACCCCGCCCCCCGTCAACGGGAGGAGTGCGCCCGATGCCCACCCCGTCACCCCCCCCACCGGACGATCAGCCACCGATTAGCCCGCACGACCTGCTCGACCTGCTCGGCACGCTCCTCGATCGCCCGGTGGGCTTCCACCGCGCCCTCGCGGATGTCGGCGGCGGCGCGACCGCCGGGCTCTTCCTCTCCCAGGCCCTCTACTGGTCCCGGCGGACCACGGACCGCGCGGGCTGGTTCTGGAAGACGCAGCAGGAGTGGCAGGCCGAGACGGCCCTGACGCGGCGCGAGCAGGAGACCGCGCGCGCCCGGCTGCGGGCGACCGGCGTCCTCCAGGAGCGCCACGCCGGGGTGCCGGCGAAGCTGTACTTCCGCGTCGACCTGGCCCGGCTCGCGGCGCTGCTGCGGGGGGTGGCGGGCCAGGATAGTGGAAAGTGCCAGCCTGGGGCCGAGGCCCCCCCCCAGGATGGCGGGAAGCGCCAACCAAGGATGGCGGGAAGCGCCACCCTTGCCGGGCGGAATGCGCCAGACCAGGATGGCGGGAAGCGCCAGCCATTAATAGGAGCAGAGACTACAACAGAGACTACGCAGAGACTACTACAACAACACGCGGGGGCCTCCCCCACAACTGCGGGCGCTCCGCACCCCGACGATGTTGTTGTTGCTCATGCCGATCAACTCGTTCAGTCATTGACGGAGCGGGGGGTCACGGCGGGGGTGGCGCGGCGGCTGGTCGCGGACCACGACCCGGCGGCGGTGGCGCGACAGATCGAGTACCACGACCACGAGCGCGCGGCCGACCCCGCCGACCCCCGGCTGACGCCCGGGCGGCTGCGGCGGCGGATCGAGGGGGACTGGGCACCGCCACCGGGCTTCGTGCCGGCGGCCGAGCGTGCGCGGCTTGCCGCTGAGGAAGACCGCCGCAGCGCCGACGCCCACGCTGCTCGCGTGGCTGAGGACGAGCGCCATCGACGGGAACACGCGGCAACCCTGGCCGCCGTGGGGGCCACGGCGGCGGACCAGGCGGCCTGGCACGCCCTCCTCACGACCCCGACGCCCCTGCCGTCGCTCTTCCGCACTGCCCTCTTCCGCTCCCCGCGCGAGGGGATGCCGCCGGTGATCATCCTCCGCACCGCCGAGGAGCGCGACCGGGCGCTCGGCGGTGCTTATGCGAAGGTGCGTCAGGAGTTAGAGCGGCGGTTGCGCGCACGGTTCCCTGCCCACGCACGAGCCATCCTGACGGACGCTGGGCAAGTGCGCTACGCGACCTGCAACGAGTGCGCGGAAGGGCTTGTGCGTGGCCGGCACGAAGGTGATCGCGTGCTGGACAAGCAGCTCGGCTAGCATGCTCGCACGGTTAACTGCCCGTCACATACCCCCACGGAGCAGACCGCGTCAGCGCTCGCAACGTCTCGGCCAGCGATATGATCGGTATGTGTACCCCGAACCTCTGGCGAGGTGTGCCACGGAGCGCCACCGCCACTTCCGACGGATCCGCCGCGCCTATTTGGAGCCGTCGCCAGCAGGTGCTCCCGCTCCCACAGCCGGGCGCTCAGGGCAACGCGTTCCAGCCGCTGCCGGTCTTCAGCACAAAGATGATGCCGCACAATGTCCGGCGGTCAGACCGCTACGCTCGCCCGCCTCGGTGGTGCGGCGGATGGGGCGGGAGCAGCGGTGCCACAAGGGCGTACAAATCGTCGGGGACCAGTGTTTCTCCATTCAGCACTGGTAAACGACTCACCCCGAGCACCGATTATGCAACGAGTAGGTAGCTTCAAGAGCCTTGCAATAGATGCGTAGCTTGACTTCATCCGGGATCGCTATTGCGCCACGCAGCCAATTAGCCATGAACCCTGCCTGATCTTCCGGTGTCTCACCTTCGAGCATCTTGACCAGCTCTGCTTCACGAGCCTCCACCTGCGCATTCGCCGCCTCAAGCGCACGGCGTGCAACGCATTGCTCATCGCTAGTGAGATATACATGGCCGACGACCTTGGCTAAATCCTTCTCAGGCATGCCGGAGTTGAGTAGGTTGGGGAGGTCATACATATTTTCTTTTAATCGCAAAACTGCATTTACTCATTACCAGCTACGCAGCTCGGGGTTTTCTTTCACCCGCCTCGCGTAGCGCTTGGCGGCCTCGTATTCCTTCCAGATGTTGCCGTCGGCCGAGTTGCAGGACCGGTGGCTCGCGTGCAGGTTCGACTCGTAGCCATGCAGGTAGTCCCGTGCCCAAGCCTGAATCCCCTCGTCGGCGATCACCAGTCGTAGTCGTCGTAAGCCATGAACTCCTCGATGAGGCACCAGGCGAACTCGTGGTGCAGCACCAGGTCTGCAGGCTCGACCCCAACGCGACAAAAAACAGTCGGCAAGCTCGCACCCGACCTCGGCAAGCTCACACCCAACCGGCGTATCCCTTGCCACCACCGCCGCCTTCGTCCGGCTGGGTATACCGGGCGTCGTTTCCGCTCGACGGTTACGCCCAGCTTTCATTGCCCCGGCGGGGCCGGAAGTCGCGGCCAGCCAGCGCTTCGTTATGGTTGTGGATAACTCGGGGTTCTGACACCATGCATACTCATCGCATGCCGCCGTGCAGCGACCAAGCAATATATTATGTCAACTAAGAGCTGGTTAAAAATGTTTTAGAGGACGATCTCACGATCGTCTTCTTTAAGTGACATATCCTGATATCAACATAATAGTAGAACTCTATTATAGGGTTAACTATCAGTGATTAGACTATAGGTATTAAGGAAGGGGGGGCCATTTCCGCGCACAAAGCTGCGTTAAAGGGGGGCCATTTCCGCGTATATCGGGGGTCCGATTCTGCGTTGATAACTCGGCTCATCCACAGGGGTTATCCACAATTTTAGGGGTCAATCGCGCTGGAATACCTCAGCCGACCCCCGACACGAGCACTCGGGGGCCGATGGGTGGGTTTGACTTCTTGAGCAAGAGGCCGCCGCGCACGATCTCCACCTTGGCGTCGGGGTAGACGATGAGGACCTGGCGTAGGGCAATGTGCAGCTTCTTCTTAAAGTCCTTGATGTCGGCGTATTCCTGGCCGAACTGACTCTTGAGCGCCTGTAGCGAGATGCGGACCCCGGCGGGGCGATTCACGCGGTGTAGCCGGTGGGCAAGCCAGGTATAGAGATCGAGCGCCAGCGCCGAGTGCTTGATCGCGGCGACCGCCGTGTGGTCGAGCGGCACGGCGTGGTCCATCAAGGAATCGTAGAACTCCTGGGTGAGGGTGATCGATCCGGGCCAGGCGGCCCGCTGGTCGCCGTCGTGGCGCTGCCAGACATCGAAGCGCTGGATGATCTGTGCGTTCATTGTCACGTCGTGGCCGCCGAAGCTCATGCCGAGCTGGAGGCGACAGGCGGCAAGTGCCTCCATCTGCTTCCAGAAGGCCGTGTAGCCGCCCTTGGCGCCACCGCTGGTGTCGATGCCAAGGATGCGCAGGAAGTCGCGTACGGAGTCTCCTGCGGGCACCTCGAGCGATTTGCGCCGCTTCGCCTCGCCGCAGATGTGCATCAGGAGCAGTCGCGGCCGGGTGCCGTACGGCAACTCCTGGTGCACCCACTTCCCCGCCTTGTAGATGCGACCGGCCTCGAGGAGCAGCGAGACGTTGCCGCTCTCGCGCTCGAAGCTAGTCCCCTCGACCGCTTTCCTCGGCAGGCCGACCTGGCAGAGGACGGAGTGCTGGAAGTCGATGCGCTCCAACGGCTCGCCCTGGATTTCGACGGCAGCGTCAACGATGCGCTGCTTGATCGGCGTCAGCTCCCCCATGAACGCGCTCCTCGCCGGCCGGCGGCCTACTTCAACGATCCACCGCTACTAGCGCGGGAAATGCTGGTCGAGCAGGCTGGTGATCTCGTCGATCATCTTTGTGCCGCGCGCCGCGCACTGGCTCTTGACCCGACGGTGTAGCTCGGCGGGGATCTCGAGCGTCAGGCGCTTGGTCTGCACTTCATTCCGCGACTCGACCCACTCCTCGATCGCCGGTGTGATGACCGTGGTCTCCGCCTTGGGCTTCGGGCCGAAGGGGATGCGCTTGCCGCTCATAACATTGCCTCCAGTTCGTCAACCAGTGCCCCGATTTCCCGGCTGGCCGGGCCCTCGGGGTCGAGTTCCATCACCGTGCTGCCGCGTGCCGCGCTCTCAGCGAACGCCACGCGCTGCGAGATCGCCGCCTTCAGCACCGGGTACTCGAATCCCGCCAGCGCGTCGGCCACGTCGCGGCCGATGGCCGTGTTTGCGATCTTGCGGTTAATCACAAATGCGGTTTTGAGATTTTCCTTGAATGCGCTGGCCTCGCCGATGAGCGTGGTGATCTCCGAGGCCGCCCAAACATCGTAGGGTGACGGCGTGATAGGGATGAGCACCAGGTCGGCCGCCATGATCGCGGCGCGGGCCAGCTCGTTCACGCGCGGTGGGCCATCGATGATGATGTGGTCGTAGTTCCTCGCGTGTGCCGGAATCTCCCGGTGCAGAGTCTTCGTCGGCAAGCCGATGACCGGGAAGAGGGGCGGGGTTTCGCGCGCTTCTTGCCAATCGAGCGCTGAGTGCTGGGGGTCGGCGTCCACAAGCAGCACACGTCGGCCGTGACGGGCGAGAGCCATCGCGACGTGCACGGCCAACGTCGTCTTGCCGACACCGCCTTTCTGGTTCAGCAGGGATATCACAGCCATAAGCCACCCTTCATACACGCAACGCTACGTACAGCCCGGCGAAGGTGTACGTACATTATAGACAGCATGGCGCATTGATGCAAATGCAGTTAGGCGCAAAAAAAGAAATGCGCATCCGTTCGCGCATTAAAGGAGTAGAAAACAATTAACCAATCTATTTGAAGGGATATGACGCCTGCAGGAACGCCCGTTCGGGAATTACTTGTGTGAGGGGATTGACAACGATAAAAGTGATCAATATCCTATGGTTAGTCCTGAGAGGACTCGGGACAAACGAGGAGCAAAACTAGCCCATCACCATTAGGGCGGCGCGGCAATTCGAAATCACTAGGACGGTGTGACGAACGCTAATTAAATACTGACCACAGTGTTGCCGATGGGCTAGGGCGCTGTGCGTGGGCGTAGAGACGCTAGAGTGCGCAGATTCACCAACTGCTAGGTTGGTGAATCTGCGCCCTGGCCTGCATCTTCTAAGATGCCTCTACACCGCGCACAGCGCCTATTTTTTTGTTCGTGAGACGGCAGTGACTGCGAGGGATCGCATGATTCGAGGGCCATGAAAAAGAGGCCGAACAAGGGTGAGTGCCTACCTCATCCCCGCCGGCCTCGGCAACCAAGGAAACAGCGTCCGACCTCTCGGAGGGAGCGCCTACCAAGGCCTGCTACGTTTAGGATAGGCGTCTCGCCCCTCCGAGGTCAAACCGACCCGAAGGGAGACTCTCGACATGGACACGACGACATTCATCTCGCTCGCGGGCGTCATAGTTGCTGCCGCGAGCCTCGGGTATACGATCTGGAAAGACCGCCACAAGCGCAAAGGGTAATCCCGAGGGGACGCCGCCGAGCGCCAGGCGTGGCAGCCGGAAAGACGGCAACTTTGTTCGATGGGCTGTTGAGCGCGGCAGCAAGCGCATAGATTACACAGGGATGATGACCTTGTCGATTACACGCCCAAGATAGCCGGGAGAAACTACATCGTTATTCGTGGCACCGATGGTCTTCAGGCGAACTACGAGATGTATCTGTATTTGAAGTAGGGGTCGGTTTGGGGCGATCTCCGCCGACCATAAACCTGTGCAAACCTTGGAACTTGTTGACTGAGGCGACAATATCGGCCCACGAACGAGCAACAGGGGGTAGGGCTGCGCGCGATGCATCGCTAAACCCGCATCAGCAAGGCAAAAATGTCCCGATCGCAATCTCCTCTAGTTTCCGCTAACTTGGGGCTGCCTGCCCTGGGTGAAGCGAATGCCGGAGGCAAGGGGAGTGGCCGGAATGCGGCGTCGCAGCGCCACAACCGCGCGATGGGCCGCGCGGGAGCAGCGGCGTTCCACCCGACTCGTACGGTCGCCGCGCTGGCTCGGAAACGCGTTATTCGCGGCCTGGCATGCGCAGCGGGAGCGCGCTTTTCCGCGTCCGGAGGCGATATCACGCCCGCTGCCCATGCTCGGACAGGCGGCCGAGTCACGCAAAGTTAGCGAAAACTAGAGTACACCGAGATCGGCTGAAACACCGCGTCCCTTTAGGCCGTGTCCAAACGCCGCGCACAGACGCACATCAGAGTCCGAAAAAGCGCGTCACCAGTGCCGTCAATTTGTCCTCGCTCATGGATGTGTCGACGTCGATTGCAGACAGTCCGAGTCGCTTCGTCTCCTCGCGCAGTTGGTCAGTGAACATGCGGTCCCGCTCGAGCAGCTTGCGATAGGCCCGCGCTGGGTTTGAGGTCTTATCCGGAATATCCCATGTGGTTCCTCGGCTCTCGAACGCCGCCAGACGGAACTCAGGCGTGGGGAGCAGCCACACGACGTGGCGGGGATCCACCACTAGGGGCTTGACCAACGCCGGCAGCAATCGGAAGCCTTCGGCGATCACACCGGTGTCCGATGGAAGCGTGAGCAGGTCCTCGATGATCAAGTTGAATCCCTCGCCCCGGAACCAGTGAAATGTATCGAGCATGGTTTCCGGACTGCGGTTTGCCCAGCGCTCGTCCATATCCATGGACTTGAACTGTGCGAGATACGGCGCGTCCTCGTCCGCAGCGCGGCGGGCGTGGTCCGACATCACGTCGTCAGTCGCGTAGACGTTCAACCCGTGGTCGACCGCGATGCGCCGCGCAATGGTCGATTTACCCCCGCCGCTGCCACCACCGAGCCAGTAGACGTGCCGCAAGCGCTCCCGCAGGGCCAACATGTCGCTGGGCATAGTGCTCTGGTTCATTGGCATCCTCTACCACATCTTGTATGCCCCTTTGCCCACTCCCATGCGAACGACAGCTGAGACAGCTGCGTGAGGAAGCAGTTGGGATTGCACTGGGGTCCGGTGAGCGTCATGTGGGCGCGGGCTCCACTTCCGTGGCCATCGCCGCGAGGCGCTGGAACGCCGCCGGTGGCGGACCATCGGCGAGGCGCTGCTGGATCACGGCCGCACACTCCTCCGCGCTGAGCACCGAGGTATCGACCTCCAAGTCATAGATACCGGGCACATGAACAGCCTGCTGCCACAAGCGCACCGCCTCGGGCACCACGCCATCATTAGCGGCGGCAGCACTCCAAGTCGCGCGTCGGCGATCCATGACCACCGCGAGGGGGCAACGCACGCCCACGAACAGCACCGGCAGCCCCGCCAGTTGCCGGGCACAGGCGGGGAGAATTTCTCGTGGGACGGAATAGGCGTCATGGTGCCCGACATCCACCACGACGTTGAGGCCCACGTGACTGTGCAGAGCGATGGCCTCATACATGGCGCGATACAGCAGGACAACGAGCGGCTCGAGGTCAGGGCGCTCACCCCCAGGTCGTAGCGCGATCCCCGGCTGGTAGCGGTCGGGAGTCATCGGCTTGAAGCGATCGACCCCTAGATTCATCCACACCCCCGCGAACGTGTCTTGGATGACGGCGGCGATGCTGGACTTCCCGGAGCGTGGCGTCCCGTTCAGGATCACGATCTGGCCGGGTATCCCTACCGGTCCCATGCGTGTCCTCCAGAGCATAACACCGCCGGGAGTAGTAGTGTGACCAGCGTTGGAGCGCCAATCGCCTGTGATGGCTCTTTATTCATCTCGGCTTGTTCTCTAGTTTTCGATAAGTGAGGGCATCGGGAGCGGCCCTTTGGTAGAGTGCGGGTGCGGCGATCGCGCCCTACGAAAGAGGCCCCCAATGCCCGAAGCAGTGTACCGGATGCTGACGCTCTTGTGTACGCTGGTGCGTCCCCTACCGATTGGGACGAATCTGGGGCTGCTGCACCTGTTGTGGATGGTCGTGAGCGGGCGGCTGCTCGGGGCACGCGGTGCGCTGTTCCCTGGACTCATCGACTGCGGGCTGTCGGCGCGGGCAACGCAGCGGGCCTGGGCGGCGCTGGGGCAGGGGGACTGGACGAGCGCGCAGTTGCTCGGTCGCTGGGCCGCTATGGTGGCGCGAGAAGACCTGTGGCAGCCGCACACGCACGGCGGCTATCAGCCCGTCGCGGTCGACGTGACGGGGTTCTGGCGCCCGCGCTTGCACGGCTGCCCGACGACGCACTACCACCAAGCAGCGGGGAAAGCGTTGCCCGCCATCCCAGTCGGCCTCGTCGCGCGCGTCGGCAGCGTGGGCACCCAGCGCCTGGCGCTGCCCCTGGCGTTCGTGCGCGCGGACCCCGCCGACCCGTCGCCCAGCGCCCACCTGCGCCTGCTGGTGCGCGCGGCGGTGCAGCAGTGCGGGGCCGACGATGCGCTGGTCCTCGATGCGGGCTTCGGCCTGGCGCTCCTCCACGCGGCGGGGGCCACCCGCTATGTGGTGCGCCTCGCTAGAGGGTGTTAGGAACTTCTCGCTGCCAGTTGTGTGCTCTATAGCGCGATCGGGTGGTGGGGAGCGAACTGCGGACGCGATCACGCGCCTGCAACTGGCCGGTCACCGTGCCGTGCCGCCATCGCGTATGATTCGCCCCGTCTCTCCCGTCGGCATCGCCATTACCATGCCCGCAGGTTACACAAGCGTCAATATAAGGTGCCTAACACCCTCTAATACTACAGTGGTAGTTAGTGGTAGTTCGACGTTCGTACTGGCTTCCTTAAGCGTGGCGATTGGTCGCGGGGCGGCGTTCGTACTAATCGCCCGGCTGACTCGCTCACTAACTACCACTGTAGTACTAAGAACGCCACCTTCCGCCGGGCAACGCCGCCCGCGTATGGCGGGCGTGGCCGTCCCCCGACGCGCGGGGCCAGCGTGCGCCCGTTGCCACGCAGCTACCAGGGGCGGGAGGTGCTGGCCACACCGCCCGACCGCATCGAGACCTGGCACGAAGACACCCTGCTCCTGCGCGCCGAAATCTGGGCCGACCTGGTGTGGGCTGACGCGGACGCCGACAGCCCCACCTTCACCGTGCTCGCCATCCACGACCCCCGCTATCGCGCGCCACTGCTCCTCGCCACCCCGTTGGTCCTGCCCGCGCGCACGGTGCGCGACTGCTACGCCGACCGTTGGCCCATCGAGCAACTGCCGCTCGCCGCCAAGCAGATGCTCGGCGCGGCCCGCCAGTTCGTCCACGCCCCCGAGACCTGCCAGCGCCTCCCTGAACTCACCCTCCTGGCGGGGGCCATCGTCTCCTATACCGCCGCCACCACGCCAGCCATCCCCACCGGGTTCTGGGATCGGCACCCACAACCAACCCCCGGCCGCCTCCGGCGGCTCCTGGCGCGGACCCCTTTTCCGCACGACTTCCCCCTGCCCACGCGGATTCGCGCAAAAGCGGCCATCACCGACCATCTCCGCACCGGCTTTTGGGGCCAGCGCCGCCTAGCTGACACCCCACCGGCCCCCCTCGCTCTGCCCGAGGCCGCCTGAATTAGCGGAAAGTAGAGAATCTCAAGACACGCTAAAATTCCCGTTGGCACACCTTGACTCTATATTTAGGTGATAAAAGTTATCTTAGAGTCTTACGGCACCAGAGTGAAGAGCCCATCGTAATTGCTGTGCCCCTGACCGTATGCGGTACTGAAATGATCGACGAAGGTCAGCAAACTCGCCGGCGCGGGGCTGATCCAGGAAAGAACCTTGATGGCGTTCTGATAGTGCGCTTCGACTGGCGGGTGCCACCAGAGGATCGGCTCGCCGTGGGAGATGCGATTGCGGAGCTTTAGCAATTCCTCAACGATCGGGCCGATGACCGCTCTCTTACGGTTCGCGCGACTGGCGTGAGGGAACGCGGTCTGGCTAAGATTTGGACCCTGGGGGGTTTTGTTGGGGTCCCAGAGTAGCGGCTCGTAGGGGGCGTTCATCAGGCTTCCCCAGAAGCCGAACATCAGTTGGGCGATGTGGTCGCCGACCGGCGGCCAGCCAAGGGTGTTCTTCTGCACCTTGGCCGCCTGCTTTCCTATTTTATTCTCCCAGTATTTGTACTTGGCTCCGTTGATCATGCTCTGCTGATTGTCGAAGTGTTGCACGCACAATGGCTCTCGGAACCAGTCGTCACGCCCGAAATGGGCGGTGCCGGCGGCGTGGATCGTGTTGCGGAGGGCAATCTCCAGGCTGCTGAGGACGGCGTAAAGTTCCTGGGAAAGTTCGAGGTTCCAAAGATAAAGGCAAACGGCCTCGTGATCATTGTCGGCCATGTCGCGGTAGCGCTTGAACCGATCGACGGAGACGGTGCGCTCGAACTCGGCCAGCGAAATCTGCATCCCATACCCCTGTTTAAAGCCCTTGACACAAATCGTCTGTTGAGTATACTTGTTCCTGTAGCTATTCCCCGGTAACTTGCCCCCGCCTCAGCGCGGTGATCAGCAGGTCCGGGGTTTTTCTTTAACCGCATTTTGGTTGTTATGTCATCTGTTATACTCGCCATGTGAAAGAGCGCCAACCAGACACACCCTCTTTTACCGACGATCTCCTAATCGGCGAGGTCCGCTTCTAGCGCGACGACGCCCATACTCTTCGCCCCTTTTGGTAGCTTCATTTGATTCGCTTCAGCAGCTCCAACTCGAACTCGACCCAGTAGTCTTTCGGGGCGTCTTTCGGCGGTTGCTCCACGGGCGCAGCCTTGGGCGGCTCTTCCTTTCCCTTTGCTTTTTTTGGACGGGTGTAGACGAGGAGTACGAGGAGTAGTTGATGATCACCGGCTCCCTCGGCTCCCTGACGGCGAGTCAGATGGGGAAAGTGCCGGAGGGTTGGGGGCGCCGACGGCGCGGTGCCGGGCGCACGCTCGTCGGCAAATCGGCTCCCCGGCCGTCCCGCGCGGGCACGCACCCGCTCCTGCCGCCGTCGGCGCTCAGCGTCGCCCATCGCCCGACCCGTGGTCCCCGGCCGTCTCCGGTGCCGCGTCGTCCAGGGTCGGCGGGACCGTCAGAGGCCGAGGGCGCGCAGGAGATCGCCCGCCGGGCCGCGCACCAACGCCGCCATACGGGTCGGCAGGTCGGGATCGGGGGGCGGGTTGACCCCCCCGTCGTCGAGGTCGCCGCGCAGCAACTCGCCCTCGACCCAGGCCCGGGGGACCGGCTCGCAGACCAGGTAGCGGAGTCGCTCGGGGATGTCGGGGTACGGCCCGAACGTGCAGAACGTGTACGACGCGGTGGCCGTCAGGCCCTCGACGAGGGCCGGGTCGAGGTCGGGGTCGGCCGGGTCGTGGCCGGGGTCCTCGGCGACCCAGCGCACGGCGCGCGGGTCGAAGCCGTGGCGCGCGCCGAGCACCGGGGCGACGGCGGGGCCGAGACGCACGAGCCAGGTGGTGAACGGCTCGGCGGTGACGACGACCACCGCCCGGCCGGTCGCGCCGCGGTACAAGCGCAGGCGGTAGGGCCGGTGGAAGCCGGGCCGTTGCGTGTATGCGCCCCGCTCATCGATGATCTTCAGCATCGCTATCCCCTCATCCCCGGCTGGGGCACGCGACGCGGGGCGCATTACCCGGCTGGGCCCCGGCCGGCGGCGCTAGCGCGGACCGGCATCGGCGGCAGTATACCAGCGCCACCGGCCCCGTCACCGCCCCCCGGCGCGCGGCGCGGGCGGCCCGAGCAGCGCCGCCACCCCCGCGCGATCGAGCCGCGTCCACGCGGGGGTGCCGAGCGCCCGCCGGAGGGTACCGCCGAGCCAGGCCGCCCGGATGCGCCAGGGGGCGAAGGTCACACGGTCGTACTCCCCCGGCACCCCGCGCCCCGGCGGGTCGTGCTCCAGCCAGACGGCCGGCTGGCCCCCCTCGGCGGGCGCGTCCAGCAGGTGCGGGAGGTGGCGGGCCATGATCGCGGCGGCCGGGTACGCGGCCAGGGTGGTCACGGACGCGCCCGCGTAGCTGTCGCGTTCGGTGCCACCGAACGCCGGGCGGCGTTCGGCCTCGCCCGTCGCAGGTTCGTGCTCCGCCGCACCGCCCCCGATCGCGCGGTCGCGGGTGACGTATCGTCCTGCCTCCTCCCCGATCCGGGGAGGGAGCGGGCGCCGCCTCGCGGTGTCCCCCTCACCCGGCCCCGAGCCGGGCGCGCAGCCGCGCCGCATAGCGCGCCCGCTCCTCCGGGGGCATCGGCCGGTACGCCACGGCCAGGTCCCCCAACTCGGCGTAGAGGTTGTCGCCGGCGAAACGCGGCAGGACGTGGACGTGGTAGTGCCGAACGGTCTGATTGCCCGCCGGCTCGTTGCTCTGCATCGTGGTCACCCCGGTGCAGCCGTAGGCCGCCTTCATCGCGCGGGCAACGGCCCGCGTGGCGGCATGGACGCGCGCGCCGAGGGCGTCGGGGAGGTCGTAGAGGTTCTCGTGGTGGGCATCAGGGACGACCAGCACATGGCCGGGGGTGGTGGCGAACTGCCGGGAGCAGATGAACGCGGTGACCGCCCCGTCCCGATAGACGATGTCGCCCTGGCGACTCTCGATCCGCCCATCATCGGTCCCCCGCAGGAGCAGACAGAAGGGGCACTGATACGCGGTCGGCGCGTGCTGGACCATCGCCTCTCCTCCATCTCGCGAGGTGGGCGGGCGGGCGAGGAGACCCGCGCCACCGTGCGGGATGCCCCCCCGCACGACGCCTGCCACGACGGCGTGGTCAGGGTGCGCCCGTCGTGGCCCTGCCACGCGGCACAGACCACTGGCGAGCCGACGCGGGCGTTGACCCGCGCCGGTCGCCGCTCCCCCCCTGGTGCGGGCGGCGGTGCTCGCTCCGGTACAGCGGCGCGACGAACCAGCCCGCCGGGGTGTCCGGCGCGAACGCGCGGGTGCAGCGGTAGGTGCCGCCCGGCGTCAGCAGCACCGCCCGCGCCCGGTCCGCGTGGATGTCCTCGCCCGGTTCGAGCAGGTAGCCCCACTCGTTGGCCCACGCGACGACGAGCGGCCCGCCCTGGGCCTTGCCGCTGGCGATCGCGCCTGCGGACACCCGGTGGTGGCGGAGCAGCCCGGCGGGATACCCGGCGACCAGCGCGCACCCCGCATTCGCCGCCGCGTGGTCGGCGCGGTACCACATCTTCGCCACCTTCCTGGGCCGCCTCGCCCCGGCGGGGCCATTCAGCGGGCGGGCACGACCACGCGCGCGCCGCACTCGTCCGCCGCGAACGCGGCCCTGACCGCGTAATGGAGCGGCGCGTGGAAGTTCTCGTCGTACAGGTAGCCGAGCTGCGAGCCCCCGGTCACGCAGAGGTCGGCGGACTGCGCGAGGGCAACGCGGATGTCCGGGTCGATCGCCGCGATGTAGTCGAGGCACGCGCGCTGATCGGTGGGGCGGAAGTAGACCCCCTGCGTCAGCACCGCGACGGCCAGCAGGCAGGCGCAGCAGACCGCCGCGAACCGACCCAGCGTCACGGGGACGCGCAGACGGGGGCGCACCCGCGTGAGCAGGGCGATGTTGAGGGTGAGCAGCGCGATCATCCAGTAGAGGTAATAGCGGAGGAGATGCGATTGCGGCAGGAATGCGGTGATCGCCGAGACGAGCAGGAAGCCGAGCACGCCGATCCGGGCCGCGCGCGACCGGGTGCGCAGCGCGAGGGTCGCGAGGAGCGCCAGGTTGAGCACGACGAAGGGGCAGCCGTAGCCACCCATGCGGTCGCCCGGCGAATCGTCCGGTACGGAGCCCTGATCGCCGGTCCAGAGGTAGGGGCGGGCCGGGTCGAAGGCGCGGAATTCGAGGATCGAGCAGAGTCAGCGCACCGCCTGGGGGGCGTCCTGGAGGTATTGGGGCGCCTTGGGGTAGGCATCCCACCCGAAGGGCAACTCGACGCCCAGGATCGCGACCGGGATCGGGTAGAGCGGATTGTGGTACAGGACGGTGTTCTTGAGATAGGTCGCGAAGATCAGCGGCGTCGCCACCGCCACCGCCAGCACCGTGTAAGCGATGCGCGTGCGGGTCGCCACGTCGCCGCTGCGGTAGAGATTGGCGAGGCGGACGAGGACGACACTGAGGGCGAGCAGCACCATCGGGAGGAGCTGCATCTTCATGTTCGCGGTCGCGCCGAGCGCGAGGATCAGCAGTCCCGTTTCCCACCAGTACGGGACGGCGCGCGTCAGGCAGCGGCGGTAGGCGAGGATCAGCGCGGCGGCGCAGGCGAGGTTGGCCGGGAGATCGACGAAGCTGGTGCTGGCGTGGATCTGGATCAGCGGCGTGGCGATCAGCGCCAGGAAGAGCACCGCGCCGGGGAGCCGCAGGTAGGCGCGCGCGAAGGCGCAGTAGAGGGCGAGGCTCCCCGGCGCGACCAGATTCGCCGCCTGCATCCGCCCGGTCAGTCGCCAGAGGAGGCCCTGCAACGCCTCCGTCAGCAGCGGGAAGCCGCGATAGACCGCCTCCAGGTAATCCACGAAGCCATACGAGGAGGCGGGGCTGATCTGCCAGATACGGGCGGCGAACGGGAGGTGATAGAAGAGGGGATCCCACCCGATGAGATCGATGTCCCGCCACGCCTTGCGGAGGAGGAGGAGGAAGCAGGCGAGCGCGAGGAGCCGCAGGAGGGTGTGCGCGCGCCGCGTGAGCCCCGGGGGGTCGGCCTCGCCCGGCCGCACCGCGCGCGCCATCGCCCCCGCCCCTCCTCGCCGTACGCCCCGCGCCGGACGGCTCGGCGGGATCGCCGCCGCCGGGCCGCTCCCCCACCCGTTCGCCCGCCCGGCATGGCGGGCAACGGCGAGGACACGGTGGCGCGCTGAAGATACCACGGGCGGCATGCCGGTCGCCAGGAACGCCGGTCGGGGGCGATGCTGCGGCAACCCGGAGGGGCGGGCGGCGGTGTCTCGGCCATGCCGTGCGGGGCGGCGGCACCACCGCGCACCCTTGCCTAATTCAGGCCGCGCGGCGCGCGCCGTCGGTCTGATCCATCGACGGCACGAACCCGCCCGCCGGGGTGTCCGGCGCGAATGCGAGCGTGCAGCGGTAGGTGCCGCCCGACGTCAGCAGCACCGCCCGCGCCCGGTCCGCGCGGAGGTCCTCGCCCGGTTCGAGGAGGTCGCCCCACGCGTTGGCCCACGCCACGACGCGATCTCCGCCGCGCACCTTACCGCTGGAAATCGCGCCCGCCGACACCCCGCGCGCCCGCAGGAGTCCGGCGGGGTAGCCCGCGACGAGCGCACACCCGGCGTTCGCCGCCGCACCGTCGGCGCGGTACCACATCTTCGCCACCCGGCGGAGCCGCTGCGCCCCGGCGAAGGTTGCTTCGTTGGGCATCGTCCACTCCCTTCACACGGCATTGCCGAGGGGGCGACCGATGTGGTCGTCCCCCAGGCGATGCGATCAATATTCGTCGGGCAGCAAGAGCACCGTCGAGGAGCGGTCCGCCTCGGTGATGACCCAGACCCTGGCGGCGGGGTCGTCGCCGACCGGGTAGCTCGACACGAGGCGGAACCCTGCGCGCAGGCTCAGGGCGTTCTCGCGGGCGTCCTCGGGCGGGACCACGCCCCAGTCCCCGGCGACGTGGCGGGCGAGGAGGGCGGCAGGGGCGACCCCGGCGGCGGCGAGCAGGTCGAGCGCGGCGGGCGTGATGTGGGTGAAGCCGAGGGGGAACAGGGCACGGGCATTATTGGTGGTCATGGCGGGCCTCCGTGGGGCGAGATGTTCGGCCAGCACTCGCCCGGCCCGGTTGTATGGGGATGGCATCCCGCCCGTTGAGCAGGGCGGCGACCTCGGGTGGGATCGGCTCCCCGGCCAGCCGCGCCAGGTCGTCCCAGAGCGCCGCCAGCGTGAAATCCTGGGCGAGCGGGGCGGGCACCCCGCCCGCCGCCAGCTCCGCCACCAGGGCGCGTATCGCCTCGTCGATCGTCATCGCGCACCCCCTACGCCGCGTCGTCGAAGAGCTCGGCCAGCGCCGCCCGCCCCCGCGCCCGCACCATCTCGATCGCGGCCACATCCAGGGCCGTACCCCCGGCGGGGGGCTCCGGCTCCGGGTCGGGGTCGGGGGTCGGCGGGTCGAGGGGCATGTACCGCGCGACCGTCGCCAGCGGGGCGACCGCGCCGAAGGCCCAGCCCTCGCGCGCCGCACGGCGCTGCACCGCGCCCAGGTGCTTGCAGCACCCCGTGTGGTAGTAGCCCTGGCAGGAACACGCCCAGCCGACCGGGGTGCGGGCGATGGTGTGGGTCGCCCCCACCTCAGACTGGGAGGTGGCGCAATAGCGGCGGGCCTCGACGACGACGGCGACCCGGACGCCGAGCGCGCGCGCCCGCCCCCGCGCCTCGATCTCCCTGGCTCCCTGGGGCTTGCTGAACTCCCGCATGGTAGACTCCCTCTCGCGTGGGGCCTCGCGGCCCTACCACCCGGCCTCGTGGGGGAAGCTTGCCGGCCTTCCCACGGGGCCTTTCTCTACTACCAGTATACTACCAAAACACAACATGTCAACCCTTTGGGCTTGCTTTTGCAGTATTTTGGTTGTACTGTGGATGGGACTTTACCGCGCTTGTAGGCGCAAGGAGGCTACAGTGATGGCGAATCGACTCAAGGAATTGCGGCGGCGGACATTGCTGACGCAGAAGGAGCTCGCGGCGGCGATCGGCGTGGAGTACCAGACCGTGCAGCGTTGGGAGAACGGCACGCGCTCGCCCCGCCCCGCGCAGCTCCGGAAGCTGTGCGAGGTCTTCGGGGTGACGCCGGACGAGCTGCTGGCGGCCCTGGAGGGGGAGTCTGCGGAGGGAAAAGCGGCCGCGTAGAGTGACCTACGCGGCCCGGCGCTCGCGGCGGTGAACTCGCCGATGAGCAATGGCAGTCTAGCATGGCGACACAGGAAACCAGCGGGGGTGGGGCTACAGCCCACCCGCAGCACCGTCTCCCCACCCCCTACCGGTGGTGGACCGGAGCGAGCCCTCTCGGGATGGCGGCCCGCAGGCCGCACCGCTGATCCCGCGCGGGCGATCGGGCGCTCCCGGTGTTGACCTACCGTCTGGAGCCACCGTCGCTTCGCCCTCTGCCGAGAGTACAGAGGCCGGGGCCTCGCCCGGTCAAGGGTGGAACCGCCGCAGGCGGCGCGCAGCGCCCTTGATCGGGTGGGGTGGCCGCTAGCGTGGAGGGAGAGGGAGGACGCGACCAATACGCGGCGGAGCCGCACCGCAGAAGCGACACCGGGAGCGCTGGGGCTTGGGGCTTGCCCCCAACGCTGATGCCGCTTCAACGATAGGCATCCCGCGCGTGGCACCATCGGCCCTGCCGCGCGGGCGGACCGCAGGGAGCACCGCAGCGGCGGGGACCAGGAGCGACGCGCACCGCAACAGGGTGGCGGGGTGGGGTGAGCGGCGTGGTCTAGCGGAGCGGGGCGCAGCTAGTCCGCGCAGCGAAGGTGGCGGGCGGCTGGCGAGATGGATCAGTGCGCCGTCTACGCGCAGCAGCAGCTCTTCTAGCTACTCTCGATTCGCTTCTATGCGCCAGGGTGAAGAATCGCTGCACGGCGATAGATGCCGATCGCATCGATTGGATCATGCTCATACGTGGAGACTGGTCCCATGCCGTTGATAAGCTGTCCCAGCATGACCGCAAAGCCTGCGGGTGTTGCAAGGAAGAAATGAACCTGCCGGATTCCTCGCCACTGTTTCCTCGCCGTGTTCACCGCGTCGATAGTGCGGCGCACGGCATCCACGGCCTGCCCTGGCGTCCGGAGGTCCATCGGCTCCTCTCCCGGCCCGGTGACATGCACGTATCCCCTGAATTTTGGTAGCGTGTCCTGGGTTTTCCCGATTGGCGTCTCTACATCGTGCCCTATGGTAACGATCACCGCCAAGTCTTCCGAGGAGATATCACTCTCGGAGCATCGAATACTGATCTCGGCCGTTTCCCTGTCAGCTTTCAGGGACCAAATCTGGTCATCGCGTAGCGGATTCCGCTGCCTCCATCCGATCTCCGTCCCGGTCGGGGCGAGGAACGCTGCGCCTAGCGCCATCGCTGCGGAAAGTGTGCACAGCCCACCGGCCTCCACTCGGCGACCAATGGCAACCTCGCGTACCACTGTCGAAACGGTTTTGAGAGCAGGCAGTAGACGGTTGCTCCATGTGGCCGCCTCGGCGCTCCGGCCGTCGAAGCGTCCTGCCCAATCGAGGGTGAGCGCGGTGCCCGGCACAAAGGGTGCCTTCTCACGCGTTTGCAGATTCAACCGAATTGGCGCGTCGGGAGAAAGCGACCGGTGGACTTCCCTCAGGCGGCGATGTAGTACACGCTCAGCGATTCTTGCCGCCTCGCCCTCGTCAATCGGATCACCCTGTACCCTTGTGATGTTCCAGCGTTGCAAATCGTCGATTCCCGCATGTTCGCCTACGACCGCCGCCGCCTCATCGTAATTCAGGGCACCGGCCGCGATGGGTTGGACGAAGAAGGAATCCCCTTTCCTTTTGCGGTTTAATATCTCCGGTATTTCGATCTTGGTGATCGCCGGAGAATCTTTCACTTCAGCGGTGAGCCAGAGCAATGCCGCCGCAGTTTGTGGATCTTGTATGACCCGCCGAAGCTCTTCTGGGGTTGGTTCAGCATCGAGATCAGTAATGTCTTGCCAGGCAGGGATACCGTGATCATGCAGCGCCTGGACCAGGAGCTTAATCTCATGCAGGCGCGTCCGCTTGTAACTCACGAAGGCCTTTCCGGTCGGATCAGTCACTGCCCCCCCTCCTTGAATGGCGCGGTCGGCGGGTTCTGAGCGATGATTTCCGCCATTCGTGTAACGCGCAGTGGCGTATCGGGAAACGCGTCGATCACGGCAGCAGGAATCAGGCGCATGGTTAAATCTGAATAGGTATAGCCATAACTTCGCCCATTTGTCGGACCAGTGAGTTCCACGAGGCGCGCGAGATCATGTGCTGCTAGGTTCATCCCGCCGAACGCTTTCCTGAGCACTTCTGCGCGCTGCTCATTGCTTGGACGGCCAAAATCAAACACTGCCGCCGCCCGCCTGTGAATGGCGGGATCGATCGCCGAGGGACGGTTGGTACACATCACGACCAGCACCGGCAGGCGATCGGCCTTGAGGTGGTCCACGCCCCGTATGAGCGCATTCACTCCCGCCCGATCTTCGTGGTGCATCTGGGCCAGCTCGCGCGACTGGGCAAGCGCGTCGGCTTCGTCTATGAGCAGGATCACCGCAGACGCGGGCTTCTCCGAATTTCGCGGACGCACAACCGCATCGCCCACCTCGCGGAACGCTTGCGAGATGAGGCTTGTCATCTCGCCAACCCTGCCGCTCCCGCGCGCGTTGAGGCTCAGGCGCATCAGCGTTACCGGGATGTGCTCGGCTTTTGCGAGCGCCTGGCCGAATGTCTCAGCGAGCGCGGTCTTCCCTGTACCAACGTCCCCGCCGAAAACGAACAGCGGCGCTCGCTCGCGGAATGCTTCGACAACAGGCAATACTTGCCGATGGTGACGCATGCTCCACTGCTCTAGCAGCGTCGGGTTGAGGAGCAGGCGTGCCTCAGTGAGTAGCCGGTGCTTAACCTCATCGAGGCCAACATCGAGGCCAACAAGCGCATCGTAGCGCTGTCCTGCAAGCCGATTAGGAAAGGTTTCTACTGTCTCAAACACATCAAGATTGGTCTCTACCATGGCACAAAACTGTTTCGCTGCATGCCGCGCCCGCCAGATGCATAGGCTCGGTCGCCGCTGATCCAATAGCCCTCGCCGTCCTCAGGTTCATCGCAAGTGGCCCGTTGAATCGGAAGGGTCGCCGTGAAGGCAGTACGGTCGCGCTCTGAAATCTGCCACCACTTGCTTGAATAGGTGAGGTAGCTGAACTTGCTGGTACCTACAATACTGACGCCAGACCGAACGCCGCCGGACCGGCCGTCGTCCAATGTGCCGTCGGCCCGCACCTCGTACTTAAGCGAGATGACGCGCGCCTCACCACGCTTGAATCCGACCTCGAACGTTTGAAGGTAGCCCTTTGCGAGCATCTGGGCAATTTCTTCAAGGTATTTCTCGATCATATCCAGCGAAGGCGCATCATAGTAGTAGTAGAGCAGGCGGAGATCGGAGGCGATCTTCGACGCGATATGGCGAGCATGGGTGATCGTAAATGTGTCGCTCCGCGTGTAGGAATAGCTCATCTTACCCCCTGAAGCTTGGCCCAAGCACTAGCCGCCACTCCTCGACCGCTCGCGCCTTTGTGGTGGCATAGGCAGCATTGGCCAGTGCCTCAAGCGCCTCGGTGGCGACCGCAAGAATCTTCTCTCGATTTTGCCGTGTGTAACTGGCGGCGACGTTGTTCTCGGGATTGACTGGATCGAAAACCTCTATCTCTGGACTATTGGGTCCCGGAAGTTTTCGGGCCTGATAGTAGTCAGCAAACCAAATGCGTTCTCGCAGGTCTGAACGAACGATGTATTTGAAGAACGCCTCCATTGCCGCAGGATAATTAGAGAAATTCGTCCCGCCATCGTAAAGGTGAGCGCAGATAAGCTCGATCATGAAAGATTTGAATCGCAGTTGCGAATCGCGCGCTTTTTGCTGCCCCGCCCACCACTTGAGCAGACGTGCCACCTGGGCATAGTTGCTCGGTGATTGGCCCTTCCGTTTGCGAATGAATTCTAAGTGTCGTGACACACTGGTGCGAACCCGTTGACCAGTATCTTTCTCAATGAGATAGCCCACGTTATCTGCTTCACCCTCGTAAAGCACAGGAACAACATCGACATCGACAAGATCCGTGGAGCGAAAAATAAGCTTGACGCAGTGGTGTTGCGGCTCGAACTGATCGTCATCGAGTTGAGAATAAGCTTCACGCAAGAGATCCCGTAGCCAATAGACCAGATCTTCCTCTTTGGTGGGTGCCTCGGCAGCCTTCACATATACGGCGAGATCCATATCGCCGATCGTGCTAAGCGCTGTCCCCTTTGCGACACTACCAGAGTTGAGCATCTTGACCAGAGCGTAATTCGGATCTTCCTCTAGGTGCTTCTCCAACCGCTCGCGCAACCGGTTGCCCTGCTCTCGGTAGTCCCTCACGCTATCGGCATCGAGATTGACCTTGTCCTGAGCAAAGCTAGCGATTGTGGCGTGATCAACATACGGCATAGCTGCTTACCCCCTCGCGTCCTATATATAGTGCTTGCTAGAGAGCGACCAACCCCACAGCACTGTGAGGGAAGGCAGACGGCTATCAAGAATACCCCATATAATTACAGAACGTACAGAACAGGTATTCTATTCTCCCGACCTTCTTTTCACCCCTAACCAGTGTCAAATGCCGAACCGCCAGCATCACTACTGGCGGTTGTAGGGGCTTTGGTTCGTCGGCTTCAAGGAGATGTTCTCCTCCGAGGCCTTCGACTGCACCGCGTCTTCGGTGCGCCTGAGCTTGATGCCGATCACGCGCGTCGGCGTGTTCTGATCTGCCAGTTTCTGAAGGTTTTGAACATCTTTCGCCGTCCAATCCTTACCGTGGTTCGTGGGCTTCTTCGCCATAGGGCTTCTCCTGTCTGCGGTTCTAGCACTAGCTCAACTGCCAGCGATGCACCCGAATCCGCAGATTAGCATACACACTTACCATGGAGAAGTCAAGTCCTATGCCTCGCACCTCACACGTTCCATGGTTCAGGTGATCAAGTAACCGCGCTTGAGGAGTCGCACCCGGGCTGCGTCAGCCGACACCTGAAAGACTTTCATGGTATGTCGTATGAGTTCCTGACCAGACGGCGTATCGAGAGTTAGCATCTCGGTCAGTCCGCGCTTGTCGAGGAACTCGTCTGTGCTGCGCCGAAGCGCGGTGATTGGCATCAGGAAGGCCCCGCAGGCATAGCCTGCCTGCCATTCAAGCCAGTCGATTTGGCTCGTTTCCAGCATCGAATCGCGCTTGCAGGTGGGAGAAAAAATCACACTGCCAGTGTTGGCGGCGGCGAAAGGAGAAGGAAGCGGATCTTGCTTGAAGAACCATAGGAAGTCGTGAAACTTGACGTGTCCAAGCTCATGGGTGAGCGTCGTGCGCAGCCGATTTTCCCACCATGTATCTTCGGACAACTCGCGCGCGATTCGCACTTCTGGTTTTCGTCCTCGGAAGAAGTCGGTAACACCTTCGACGCCCTCATCAAGTTCGGCATAGAGATCAAGGTCACCGACCTCCTGCTCAACCAGGATGGTGAGATCTTCGGTGCTAATGGGGTAGCCTGCTCGTCGATGCTTCTTCCGCAGGAAGGCGTTGACCAGGCGCTCGCACTCCCGGTCAAGTTCCTCCATCTCGTAATGCGGGCGCTGCGGGAAACGCCCGCTGCGGTCTGCAAACCACTTGACCATCATTCCTCCGCCAGCTTCCGCCGGAATGCCTGGAATGCTTCTTTCACCCGCTCCGGTGAGTGTTGCTGATCGTGTACATCTTCAGGATACTGCCCGGCCTCAAAAAAGAGGACATCGTAGTCGAGCCCTAGTTCAGCGGCGAATTGTTTCAGCATGTGCGGTCCGGGTGGGTTGCGCCTGCCATGCTCTAGGTCATTGAGGTACTGCGGTGAAATCGGCGTGCCGTCTTCCTTCTTGATGCGCACCATAAGCTCCCGTTGACTAAGGTCAGCTTTCTTGCGTGCGTCAGAGATCATCTTGGCGAAGCTCATGGACTGTCCTCTCGATGCTATAAACGCTTAATCCTGTCATCCGGCAATCAGCAGATTAGCATATTTGTACAGGTCAGGGAGGGATAAAACTAGCCCAATACGCCTTTCTTTTCACCATCCGCTCTCACCTCTCTGGACATCTCCATGAGGGTGGTGTAAAAATCGGTAAGGGACGTTACCGATTTTTACGCCGCAACGAGCGTGGCCGAGAAATCGAGCGCCAAGGGCAGGAATTCCATGCACTACATCGCATATTATCGTGTCTCTACCGACAAGCAGGGCAAATCGGGCCTGGGCCTCGATGCGCAGCGCGCGGCCGTCGTCGCCTTTCTCGCTGGGCGCGGCGATCTCCGCGCCGAATTCACCGAGATCGAGAGCGGCAAGAAGAACGATCGCCCGCAGCTCGCCGAGGCGCTCGCGCAATGCCGCAAGCAGAAGGCGCGCCTCATCATCGCCAAGCTCGACCGCCTGGCGCGCAACGTCTACTTCATCTCCGGCCTGATGGAGAGCGGCGTCGATTTCGTCGCCTGCGACATGCCGGAGGCGAGCCGCCTCACCTTGCACATCCTGGCCGCCGTCGCCGAGCACGAGCGCGAGATGATCAGCGTCCGCACCAAAGACGCCCTCGCCGCGGCCAAGCAGCGCGGCACTCGTTTAGGCAACCCCCGCCCGGCCGACTCGCTGGCGCGCGGCCGACAGACGATCACCACGTATTTGGACGAGCACCGCGCGCGCGTGCGGCCCGTCGCCGAGGCGCTACGCGCCGGGGGCCTCTCCTTGCGCGCGATCGCCCGCGAGTTGAACCGCCGCAGCGTACCGACCGCCCACGGACGCCAGTGGGAAGCCGCCACCGTACGCGATTTGCTCGCCTACGTGGCTTGATCCGCAAGCTATGAAGCCCAGGTAATTGGCTCATTTTCAAGAAAGGAGCACGGCACTTTGCCGGTGGTTAGTCATCTTATAATATAGTCTCCACCGTGCTACGCTTGTTGAGATGTGCTATCGGAGTTGACAGGGAGGAAAAACAGATGGGCCGACTCATCGAAGAGTTTCTTGAGGTGCTTCAGCAGTGGGCCAAAATTACCGAATCAGATGCTGACCATAACGAGGTTGTCTTCAATGCAATGAGTTACACAGGTGGCGAGGAGCTATATGAAAGGGTTGGTAGTGTAGATAAGACCACATTGACACCCGAGCAGTGGGCAAAAACACCTGTTGGCAAAAAAGGCCACCATACCCTGGCCCAACTGCGTGATCGGTTGATCGACCTTGTAGAAAACGACGGCTTACGCGAGGACTTCTTAGGGCGCGTCCTCAGTTGTGGTACAGTGGGCGTATTGAGCGGTGGCGGTGGCGAAAGGGGCGGGGATGACGCGGCGGTACGGCTTGCGGGATGACCAGTGGGCGCGGATCGCGCCCCTGCTGCCG